>Ga0164308_10002385_pt1 | contig 9952 bp, 10 predicted proteins | sample Whisoiple_246_MG_FD_109983 | JGI IMG/M metagenome (GOLD analysis project Ga0164308, IMG submission 109983) | Soil microbial communities amended with fresh organic matter from upstate New York, USA - Whitman soil sample_246_MG | ecosystem: Environmental > Terrestrial > Soil > Unclassified >... | reverse complement strand
GTGTCCCACAGGAACATCTCCAGGACCAGGAAGTAGACGTGGATCAGCGCGACGAGCGCGACCAGCGCGTGGGCGGCGGTCTGCATGGCATGGCCTCCTGCTGCGATACTTTCTGGACGACTGTACAGGAAGTCTCCCCGCGGCCACCCGCCCGGTTGTTCCGCCCTCGGGAGAGCGGCCCGGCGACGATGCGGCTGCCCGCCGGGCGGATCACCGTCGAGGCTCCGGCATCCGGCTCGGGCAGGGCGCGTTACGCTGCCGCGCATGATCACTCCTGACGGCGCGCGGCTCGTGCGGGAGCACACCGTCTACTCCTGCGTGATGGGCTCCCGCGCCTTCGGCCTGGCCACGGCCGGCAGCGACACGGACCGGCGCGGGGTGTTCCTCGCGCCCACACAGCTGTTCTGGGGTTTCACGAAGCCGCCGTCCCATGTGGAGGGGCCGGCGGAGGAGCAGTTCTCCTGGGAGCTGGAGCGCTTCTGCGAGCTGGCCCTGCGGGCGAACCCCAACGTGCTGGAGTGCCTGCACTCACCGCTCGTCGAACGGATCGACGCCACGGGCCGGGAACTGGTGGCGCTGCGCTCGGCCTTCCTGTCTCGCAGGGCCCACGAGACGTTCGTGCGCTACGCCCTGGGGCAGCGGCGGAAGCTGGAGGCCGATGTCCGCGTGCACGGTGCTCCGCGCTGGAAGCACGCCATGCACCTGCTGCGGCTGCTGTCGTCCTGCCGGGACCTGCTGCGGACGGGCGAGCTGCGGATCGACGTCGGGGACGCCCGCGAGGGTCTGCTGGCGGTGAAGCGGGGCGAGGTCCCGTGGAGCGAGGTGGAACGCCGGATGACGCGCCTGGCCGAGGAGAACGACGAGGCCGCCGACCGCTCCCCGCTGCCGCAGGAGCCGGACCGGGAGCGCGTCGAGGACTTCCTGGTCCGGGCCCGGTGGGCGTCGGCGGCGGAGGGCCTTCAGGGAACGGCGGGCACCCCCAGCCGCGCGTGAACCACCAGATCGTGCAGGGCGTCGAAGCCCGAGGGCGTCTCGGCGAGCCGTGAGGCGGCCTGTGCCTCGTCCAGCGCCGTGTGGAGCGCCTGGACGTCACGGGCGACGGCCGCCCCGTCCGCGAGGTGCGCCGCCCCGTGTTCCGCCTCCGTCTTCGCCTCGATCAGGGAGGGCAGGTAGGCCGGCGCGGCCACGTCGTCCAGCAGGGTCGGCAGATGCGCCACCAGCGTGCCGGTGCGCATGAGACGAATGCCGGTGAGCAGCGCGCGGAAGGTGTAGAGGAGCGGCTTCAGCTCGCCGGTCCGCTCGAACAGCCTCCACTGCGTACCCGCGAAGCCCCGGTAGTGGTGGGCGTGGTTGCGGGTCGTCACCGACGGTGCCAGTGCGGCGAGTTCGGCGTGCAGCGGCGTGGTGTGCACCACCAGCGGGGAGAGCAGCTGCTCCAGCACGTAGCCGTTGGGCTTCAGCATGAGGCGGACGAACTTGCGGAGGTCGTGGGTGACGAGGTCCATCTCGGTCCCGTCGTGGTCCCACATCCGGGACCGTGTCTCCTCCGGCGGGCGGAGGCCGACCAGGTCCTCCGCGGGCAGGACGTGGACCCCCCGCAGGTCCACGTCCGAGTCCCGCGAGGGGAAGCCGTACAGGTGGGCGCCCGAGACCGTGGCGAACAGGAGCGGGCTGGGCTCCCCGCCGAGTATCCGCGCCGGATCGATGTCCGGCAGGCCGGCCCCTCGCAGGAGCGTCGTGTCCATGTGCATGGATCAAGCGTCCCAGAGGGCGGCGAGCGACAGCAGGTCGCTGCGGTACTCGATGCGTTCCGACCACTCCTTGGGCCAGGCGCCCGCCCCCAGGTGCGCTCCCGCCAGGGCTCCGGTCAGGCAGGCGAGGGAGTCGGAGTCGCCCCGGGTGCAGGCGGCCCGGCGCAGGGCGGTGACGGGTTCCTCGGGGAAGAGCAGGAAGCAGTGCAGGGCCGTCGCGAGGGCCTCCTCGGCGATCCAGCCGTCGCCGGTCGCCTCGCAGGGATCGGTCTCGGGTGACGGGGCGCGCAGGGCGTCCTGGACCCGGGCGAGGGCGGTGAGGCACTCGTCCCAGCCGCGCCGGATGTACGCCTCGGGCGAGGGGTCGCCCGCGTACCGCCAGAGGTCGCCGAGCCAGCGCTCCGGGTAGCGGCTGCCGTGCTCGTAGGCGTAGCTGCGCAACTGGCCGACCAGGCCCATCGGTTCCGCTCCCTGGGCCAGCAGGAACACGGCGCGGGCCAGCAGGTCGGAGGCGGCCAGCGCGGTGGGGTGGCCGTGGGTCAGCGCGGCCTGGAGCTGGGCGGCTCCGGCACGCTGTTCCTCACTGAGGCCGGGCACGAGGCCGACGGGGGCGACCCGCATGTTCGCTCCGCAGCCCTTGGAGCCGGTCTGGCTGGCTTCCTGCCAGGGACGGTCGCTGTCGAGCAGGCGGCAGGCGGTCATGCAGGTGCGGCCGGGCGCGCGGTTGTTGTCCGGCGAGTGGCACCAGTCGACGAACTCCTGGCGGACCGGCCCCACCAGGCGCGTCGGGGTGAGCAGCCCCCGGTCCATGGCGGTGCGGATCCCGCGGCCCAGCGCGAGGGTCATCTGGGTGTCGTCGGTGACGAACGCGGGCTTCGGCAGGGGCATCTGCCGCCAGGGCCCGCATTTCGCGAGGATCGACGGCACGTTGTTGAACTCGGTGGGAAAACCGAGCGCGTCGCCGAGCGCGAGCCCGGTCAGCGCGCCGGTGGCGGCCTGTTTGGTGAGAATCCGTGTCGGGATCATGATGTCCGTCCTTCGGGGCGTCCTTCCGGGCGCAGCAGTGGTGGATGGAGGGCGGTGGCTGCACCCGCCCGGTAGAGCGCGGCGGGTTTTCCCCGTCCGCCGGTGCGGCGCGGCGGTCCGTCCACGGCCTGCACGAAGCCGGGAGTGGTGAGGACCTTGCGCCGGAAGTTGGGCCGGTCCAGCTCCACGCCCCAGACGGTCTCGTAGACCTGCTGGAGCTCCCCGAGGGTGAACTCGGCGGGGCAGAACGCGGTGGCCAGGCAGGAGTACTCGAGCCTGGCGCCGATCCGGTCGTGCGCGTCGGCCAGGATGCGGTCGTGGTCGAAGGCGAGCGGCCCGGTGCCGTCCGCCTCCCACCACCGCGCGTGGACCGCGTCCCCGCCGCCCCGGGGTTCGGGGAGGTCCGGCACGAGCGCGGCGTACGCGACGGAGACGACCCGCATCCTGGGGTCGCGGTCCGGGTCGGTGTAGGTGCGGAGCTGTTCCAGGTGGAAGGCGCACACGGACTTCTGGGTGAGGCCGGTCTCCTCGGCGAGTTCGCGGCGGGCCGCGTCCTCGGCGGACTCCCGGGGGAGGACGAAGCCGCCGGGCAGGGCCCAGTGGCCCTTGAAGGGCGCCTGCCCCCGCTCCACGAGCAGGACGTGGAGCCGGGCGTCGCGGACCGTGAAGACGGCGAGGTCGACGGTGACGGCGAAGGGGACGAAGGCGTGGGGGTCGTATCCCTCGGGTGCGGTGCTCATCGTTTCTCCGGCAGGGGTGCGGTGAAGTGCCACCCGGTGGCGAGGAGCGCGTCCACGGCGGCGACCGCCGCGTCGAGGCGCTCGCGGTGCGAGCCGGTGATCTCGACGAACCGGCGTCCCGTGCGGGTGAGTTCGGCGCGGAAGCGGTCCGTCATCCAGGGCCGCAGCTCCTCGCCGTCGCGCAGGCCGTCGTCCTCGAAGGCGACGCCCTCGTGGTCGGTGAGCAGCCACAGGTGGTGGGTGAGCCGGTCGGCGGTCCTCTCGACGAGCGGGTTGCGTCCGCCGATGTAGCGCTCGTGCCAGACGGTGGTGGCGAAGGAGTCGGTGTCGCACAGGAGCAGCGGGGAGCCGGCCCGGGCGGCGGCCTCCTCCCTGGCGTTCTGGGTCTCGGCGATGAGGGGGAAGTCGTCGGTGGTGAAGGAGACGTCCTCCCACTGCGCGCCGGGCCACCGGCTCCGCAGGTCCGCCAGCTTCCGCTCGCTGAACTCCCGTCCGTACTCGTCGACGCACAGGGTCCGCGCCCAGACGCCGCCGCGCCGGCGGTAGTGCTCGGTCAGCGCCCTGGCCAGGGTGGTGGTGCCGGTCGACTCGGCGCCGAGGACGACCACGCGGCGGGCGAGGGCGGCCCGCACGGGGGGCTCCAGGTAGTCCCAGCAGCCCGCGGGGTCGGCGCGGACGGCGGTGCCGGACACGGGGAAGAGGGTGCGGCCGGGGTCGACGAGGACGGACTGCGCACCGAAGCGGCGGGCCAGTTCCTCACCGTACGACTCCGAGGTGAAGACGGCGTCGACCCGTTCGGGGACCGCCGTGGTGAACACCTCCATGTGGGCGTCCCAGACGGCGGCGTCGTGGAGGTCCATGGGGATGTCGTCGACCGCGCCCACCACCCGGACGTCGGGGTGGGCCTCCCTCATCCAGGCCACCCGGTCGGCGAGCGGGACGGATTCGACGGAGGCGGCGCAGACCAGGACCGTGAGTGTCTCGCACCGGTCCCGTGCGGTGCGGACGAGGTGGTGGTGGCCGGCGTGCGGCGGGTAGAACTTGCCGAGTACCAGGCCGTGTCCGTGGCGCTTCATGCCGGCACCTCCGCGTCCGCGCGCCGGGGGGACGCGAGGTCCCTGCTCCAGCCGCGCAGCCCGAGGACGCAGAGCGTGAGGAAGCCGACGTACAGCAGGGACGTCAGGTAGAGCTCCTTGTAGGCGTACAGCGGGATGTAGACCAGGTCGGCGGCGATCCACAGCCACCAGGACTCGACGCGCTTGCGGCACTGCCCGTACGTCGCCATGAGCGACAGGGAGGTGGTCAGGGCGTCCCAGAACGGCACGGTCGAGTCCGTGGCCCGGGACAGCAGCAGGGTCAGGCCGAGGGTCCCCGCCGCCCCCGCCGCGAGCAGCCAGGTCCATTCGGTGCGGGTCGTTCTCCGCACCGGCAGGACCGCGGTACCTGGTCCACCCCCGTGGGTCCAGGTCCACCAGCCGTACGCGGCGAGGGCGATGAAGACGATCTGCAGACCGGCGTCGGCGTACAGACCGGACTGGGTGAACAGCAGGACGAAGAAGAGGTTGTTGGCGATGCCGATGGGCCAGTTGGCGAGGTGCTGGCGGGCCACGAGCCAGACGCACAGCGCACCGCTGCCGAATCCCAGCACCTCGGTCCAGCTGACCGGGGTGTCCAGAACGGTCACCAGGGGTTGCTGCAGGGGGTCGAGTATGTCCGCGAGCGTCACGCCGTTCTCCTTCTTAATGGTCACTCTGACTATAAAGAAGAACCGGGGCGCGCGAAAGGCCCGCGGCCGGTTCCCGTTCGAAAAACTGAACGAGGAACCGGCCGCGGGCCGTTCGGGGCGGGAGGGGTGCTAGAGGCCGACCTCGCGCATCAGCATGCCCACCTCGGTGTTGGTCAGGCGGCGCAGCCAGCCCGACTTCTGGTCGCCCAGCGGGATCGGCCCGAAGGACGTCCGCACGAGACGCTCGACCGGGAAGCCCGCCTCGGCGAGCATCCGGCGGACGATGTGCTTGCGGCCCTCGTGGAGGGTGACCTCGACCAGGTAGTTCTTGCCGGTGTTCTCGACGACCCGGAAGTGGTCGGCGCGGGCGTACCCGTCCTCCAGCTGGATGCCGTCCTTGAGCCGCTTGCCGAGGTCGCGCGGGAGCGGGCCCTGGATGGCGGCCAGGTAGGTCTTCTTCACCCCGTACTTGGGGTGCGTCAGCCGGTGGGCCAGCTCGCCGTGGTTGGTGAGCAGGATGATGCCCTCGGTCTCGGTGTCGAGACGGCCGACGTGGAACAGCCGCGTCTCGCGGTTGTTCACGTAGTCACCGAGGTTCTGACGGCCGTCCGGGTCACCCATGGTGGAGACGACGCCGGCCGGCTTGTTCAGCGCGAAGAAGAGGTACGACTGGGTGGCGACGGTCAGCCCGTCGACCTTGATCTCGTCCTTCTGCGGGTCGACGCGCATGCCCTGTTCCAGGACGATCTCGCCGTTCACCTCGACCCTGGCCTGCTCGATCAGCTCCTCGCACGCCCGGCGCGAGCCCATGCCGGCCCGGGCCAGGATCTTCTGCAGACGCTCGCCCTCCTGCTCGGCGCCCGGGTGCGTCTTCGGCGTCCGGATCTCGGGCTTGTCGGCGTACCGGTCGCGGTTGCGCTGCTCGATCTTGGCGTCGAGCTCCCGGGGCCGGGCGGGCGCGCCCTGGCGGCGGCCGCCCTTGCTCACGTTCTGCGCGGGCTTGGGGCCGCCCTTGGCGCCGCCGCGGGCCGCCGCGCCGCGGCCCTTGCGGGGGCCTCCGTCGCCGCCCGGCTTGTCGGAGCCCACGTCGTAACGGCGCTCCTCGGGACGGGGGCGGCGGGGGCGCTGCTCCTGCTTGTCGTCCCGCCCGGAGCCGGAGACCCGGGGGTTCGGGTTGCTGTTCCGGCCGGTGCCGCTGTTGTTCCTGCTGCCCGGGCCGCCGCTCCTGCCGCCACCGCTCCTGCCGCCGCCGCTGTTGCCGCCGCTGCCGCTTCCGCTGTTCCTGCCACTGCTTCGCATCAAAAATCCGTCTTGTCGTCTGCGTGAGTATCCGGGGTGTCCGGTGCGTCCGGATCGAACGACGGCACACCCTCTAGCGTCTCAGCCTCGATCGCGTCCGCCTCCGGGAGGAAGGGCGCGAGCTCCGGGAGCTCGTCCAGGCCTCGCAGGCCCATGCGCTCCAGAAAGTAGTTCGTCGTCCTGTACAGGATCGCACCTGTTTCGGGTTCCGCGCCCGCCTCCTCGACGAGACCCCTCTGGAGCAGGGTCCGCATCACGCCGTCGCAGTTCACTCCGCGTACCGCCGAGACCCTCGACCGGCTCACCGGCTGGCGGTACGCGACCACGGCGAGTGTCTCCAGCGCCGCCTGCGTGAGCCGGGCGTGCTGGCCGTCCAGGACGAAGCCCTCGACCGCCTCCGCGTACTCGGGACGCGTGTAGAAGCGCCAGCCGCCGGCGACGAGTCTGAGGTCGAAGCCACGGCGCTGCACGGTGTACTCGTCGGCCAGCTCCCGCAGGGCGTCCGCGACGGCCCTGCGCGGCCGCTGGAGGACCTTGGCGAGGTGCTCCTCGGTCGCGGGCTCGTCGACGACCATGAGGACCGCCTCCAGGGCGGGCCTGAGGTCGAGCCCGGCGACCGGGCTCCCGTGTCCGTCGTCGTCCGTCTTCATGTCCGTACGTCCTCCTCCGGCTCGCGCGCCTCTTGGTCGAACTCGTCCGTGACCACCGGTTCCGCGTCCTCGGCCCCCGACCAGCGCACCAGGAGGTCGCCGAGCGCCTCCTCCTGGTCGAGCGCGACGGCCTTCTCCCGGTAGAGCTCCAGGAGTGCCAGGAAGCGGGCGACGACCGTGAGGGTGTCCCCGGCGTCCTCGGTGAGCTCCCGGAAACTGATCTCTCCCTCCGCCCGCAGCCGGGCCACCACGATCTCCGCCTGCTCCCGCACACTGACCAGCGGGGAGTGGATGTGGTCGACGTACACCTGCGGCTCGGGCCTCGGCTGCATCGCCTTCACGGCGAGCCGCGCGAAACCCTCCGGTCCGATGCTGATCACGACCTCGGGAAGCAGCTCGGCGTGCTCGGGTTCGAGCCCGACGGTGCGGGGGTGGCGCCGGGACTCGGACTCCAGCCGGTCGCCGAAGATGTCCGCGATCCGCTTGTACGCGCGGTACTGCAGCAGCCGCGCGAAGAGCAGGTCCCGCGCCTCCAGGAGAGCGAGATCCGCCTCGTCCTCCACCTCGGCCGTGGGCAGGAGCCGGGCGGCCTTCAGGTCCAGCAGGGTCGCGGCGACGACGAGGAACTCGGTGGTCTGGTCGAGGTCCCAGTCCGGTCCCATGGCCCGGATGTGTGCCATGAACTCGTCGGTGACCTTCGACAGCGCGACCTCGGTCACATCGAGCTTGTGCTTGGAGATCAGCTGGAGGAGGAGGTCGAAGGGCCCCTCGAAGTTGACGAGCCGCACGGTGAACCGCCGGTCGTCGACGGCCCCTCCCCCGGCCTCCACCGCGGCGGCCGTCCCCTCGGAGGCGGTCCCACCGGGTTCCGCCGCCTCCGTGGACCGGGGTGCGGCTGCGGGAGGGCCCTCGACGGGCTCGGCGGCGGCCGGCACGGCCGTGGAGGCCTCCGGGGGCCCGGACGGAGCCGCGGGGGCCGCAGGGGCCGCGACAGGCGCCGGGAGAGCCGACGGACCCGGAGGAGCCGGCGCGGGCCGTATCCCCGGTCCGCGGCCGAGGGCACGGCGGGTCGGGCGGGGCGTGTCGTCGGCAGTCGGCATGTGCGGGGGTCCAAGGATGCGGCGGAGGGCGGGCGGCGGGCCCCGGGGGCGGGGCCGCCCCTACGGCGGCCCTCCCCCGGCAGGCTACCGGCGCGGCACCGCTCAGCGGCCCCGCAGCCTCCGTACGAGGATGCTCGCGTCGCCGCGCGACTCCAGGTCGGCCAGTACGACGGCGACCGCCTCCCGGACGATGCGCCCGCGGTCGACGGCCAGTCCGTGCTCACCGCGCAGCACGAGGCGCGCGTGCTCGAGGTCCATCAGTTCCTCGGCCGACACGTACACGGTGATCTTCTCGTCGTGGCGCTCCCGGCCGCTGGGCCGGCGGTTCGCTCCGCGCCCGCCCCCGCCCCCGCGTCCGCGCTGCGGCTGGACGGTGGGAGCCGGCTCCTGCGGGGCCGCGCCACGGGTGCGGGGCTGGGCGGCTGCGGCGCGGTCGTCCCCGTCGCCGCGGTTGCGCGAGCCTCCGCCGTCGGCGTCGGCCGCCGAGTGCTCCTCCTGGGACGCCTCGGCGGGGGCGTCACCGCCGGTCGCCGCTCCGCCCTGGCCTCCGGCGTCCGGCGCCGGATCACTCGCTCCGGCCGGCGCGGGGATCCGCGCCTCGCCGTTCGCCTTGCGTCGCCGCTCGGCTGGGGACGAGGCCTGCAGGCCCATGCCCCCGGTGGTACGGAACAGCTCGTCGGCCCCCGGCAGACTCACTCGGCGTGACACCGGGCGAGCACCTCCCTGGCGAGCTGGCGATAGGCGGCGGCACCGACCGAGTTCGACGCGTACGTGGTGATGGGTTCACCGGCGACCGTGGTCTCCGGAAAACGCACGGTGCGGCCGATGACGGTGTGGTAGACGTGGTCGTCGAAGGCCTCGACGACGCGCGCGAGCACCTCACGGCTGTGGACCGTGCGGGAGTCGTACATGGTGGCGAGGATGCCGTCCAGCTCCAGCTCGGGGTTGAGCCTCTCCTGGACCTTCTCGATCGTCTCGGTGAGCAGCGCCACACCACGCAGCGCGAAGAACTCGCACTCGAGCGGGACTATCACCTTGTGAGCCGCCGTCAGGGCGTTCACGGTGAGCAGGCCGAGCGAGGGCTGACAGTCGATCACGATGTAGTCGTAGTCGGCCAGCAGCGGCTTGAGGGCGCGCTGCAGCGTCGACTCCCGGGCCACCTCGCTCACCAGCTGCACCTCGGCGGCGGAGAGGTCGATGTTGCTGGGAAGCAGGTCCATGTTGGGCACGGCCGTCTTCAGCAGGACCTCGTCGGCCGCCATGCCCCGCTCCATGAGCAGGTTGTAGACGGTGAGGTCGAGCTCCATCGGGTTGACCCCGAGGCCGACGGACAGGGCTCCCTGCGGGTCGAAGTCGACGAGCAGGACGCGCCGGCCGTACTCCGCGAGCGCGGCGCCCAGGTTGATGGTCGACGTCGTCTTGCCGACGCCGCCCTTCTGGTTGCACATCGCGATGATCTTGGCGGGGCCGTGATCGGTCAGCGGACCGGGGATCGGGAAGTACGGCAGCGGCCGGCCCGTCGGGCCGATCCGCTCGCGGCGCTGGCGAGCGGCGTCGGGCGCGAGGGTGGCCGCGTACTCCGGATCGGGCTCGTATTCGGCATCGGGGTCGTAGAAGTGCCCCTCGGGCACCTCGGCGAAGTCGGCGAAGTGGGAGGTCT
>Ga0164308_10002383_pt1 | contig 9956 bp, 10 predicted proteins | sample Whisoiple_246_MG_FD_109983 | JGI IMG/M metagenome (GOLD analysis project Ga0164308, IMG submission 109983) | Soil microbial communities amended with fresh organic matter from upstate New York, USA - Whitman soil sample_246_MG | ecosystem: Environmental > Terrestrial > Soil > Unclassified >... | reverse complement strand
GACGCCGACTGCGTTCCCGATCCGGGATGGGTCGATGCGATCGTGCAGGCGTTCGCGCGCAGGCCGGAGGTCGGCGGGGTGACCGGGGGCGCCCGGTTCCGCGATGGACCGCGGCCCCTTCGCGGGCCGCTCGAAGCGCTCTATCTCGGCGCGTACGCGGTCATGGCCGGGTCGGCACTCGGCCATCTGCCGCTGTTCGGCTCGAACATGGCGATCCGGCGTGAGGCGTGGCGCGGCATCCGTCATCGCGTGCACCGGGGCGCCCGCGTGCACGACGACTTCGACCTCTCGTTCCACCTCGGCGAGCGGTGGCGCATCGCTCGCCTGCACGGCGCGCGCATGGAGATGTCGATGCGGCCGTTCACCGATCCGAGCGGGTTTCCGCAACGGGTCGGGATGGGCGTCCGCACGGTGCTCGTGCACTGGCCCCACGACTTTCCGCCGGTCCGTTGGGTGCGCCTCGGACTGCGCAGGGCCGGGCTGGGCCTGCAGGTGGACCGCGGCGACGGCGAGCTCCCCCGATGACCGATGCTCTCGTCGGACACATCGAGCCGCCCGACATCCACGTCATGTCGTACAACATCCGGCGCCGCCTCGACCGCCCGAGCGTGCGGCGCGCCGACCGGTGGACTCATCGGCGCCCTCTCGTCGAGGCTCTCGTCCGCGCCGAGCGGCCGACGCTTCTCGGACTCCAGGAAGTGCGGCCCGACCAGGCCGTCGCGCTGCGCGAGGCGCTCGGAGCGGACTATCGCCTCATCGGGCGGGGGCGCAACGCCGACGGCGGCGGAGAGGGCAACCCGCTCTTCTACGACGACTCGCGCCTCGAGCTGCTCACCTGGAGCCAGGAGGCCCTCTCGGAACGGCCCGATGAGCCCGGCTCCCGGTCCTGGGGAAACCTCGCCCCTCGTGTTCTCGTGACGGCGACGTTCCGCGATCGGGCGACGGCGGCCACCCTGTTCGTCATCAACACCCACTTCGACCATCTCTCCGGACGCGCGCGGCGGGAGAGCGCCCACGTCGTGCGGCGCCGCGTGGCGGCGGAGAAGCACCCGGCCATCGTGATGGGCGACCTCAACGCCGGCGAGCGATCGCCGGCGGTGAAGGAGCTGCTGCGCGACGGGGTGCTGCGGGATTCGTGGGCCGCGGCATCCGTTCACCTCACCCCCGAGTGGGGCACCTTCGAGGACTACCGCCCGCCGCGCGTGGGCGAGAAGCGCATCGACTGGATCGTCGTCACCGCGCAGCTCGACGTGCGAAGCGCCGCCATCAATCCCGCGCGCATCGACGGAGCATGGCCCTCGGACCACCTGCCCGTCCACGCGGTCGTGCGGGTGGCGGGCTCGTCGTCGTGAGCAGCCGGGCCGCTCCGGCGCGCAGGTGCGCGGGCGCAGGCGCGGGGCAGGATCGACTCAGAGACCGGACTCGACGTCGCGCGCGGCGGCGAGCGCGAGCTCGTCGGCGTGCAGCGGCGCGATGACCTGCACGCCCACCGGCAGCCCGTCGCGGTCCCGGCCGGCGGGCACGGTCACCGCCGGAAGACCGAGGAAGTTGACCGCGACCACGAGCCGCAGATCGCGCCAGGCCGCGTCGGCCGCCTCCTGCCCGCCGAGGTCGAAGTCGGGCTCGGGCACCCGACGGGTCGAGACGGGGCCGAGGATCAGCGGCACTTCGGCGTGAAGCCGACGCCAGGCGGCCGCGATGACGGCGCGCCGGCCCCACGCGGCGGCGTAGTCGGCGGCGGTCGCGAAGGGCTGTGCGGCTGCCGTGCTGTCGCGGAGGAAGGATGTCGCGGACCGGCCGAGCGGCTCGGGCAGCAGCGCCGGGTCGAGGCTCAGCAGCATGTCGGTGCACGCGAGCCGCCGCCACAGCACGGCCGCCTCTTCGAGGAGCGGCGGGTCGACCTCGACCAGCTCCCAGCCCGCTTTGGTGAGCGCGTCGGCCGCACGATCGACGCCGGCGCGGACGTCGTCGTCGACGCCCCAGCCGAGCGGGTCGCGGGTGACGCCGATGCGGCGGGGCGCGGCATCCGTCGCGAACGGTGCCACCGCGAGCGAAACGGGATCAGCGGGATCCTCGCCCTGGAGCACCTCGAAGGCGAGCGCAAGGTCGTCGACGGTGCGCGCGAGGGGTCCGTTCACCGAGAACTGCTGGAGCGTCAGGGCGACCGGCGCATCCCGCACCGCGGCGCGCGGTATGCGCCCGAACGAGGGCCGGAGTCCCGCGATGCCGACCGCCGAGGCCGGGAGGCGGATCGAGCCGCCGAAGTCGTTGCCCAGCCCCATCGCCGACATGCCGCTCGCGACGGCCACGGCGTCGCCGCCGCTCGAGCCGTAGACCGAGCGGGAGGCGTCGAAGGGGTTCAGCGTGCGGCCGAACAGGTCGTTGTCGGTGTCCCACCGCATGCCGAAGTCGGACATGTTGCCGCGCCCGATCGGAATGGACCCGGCCTCGCGCATGCGCCGCACGACCGTCGCGTCCGACGACGGGACGGCGTCCGCCAGGCCGTGCCAGCCCTGCGTCGTCGCCGACCAGGTGAGGTCGATGCTCTCCTTGACCGAGAACGGCACCCCCGCGAGCGGGCCGGGGTCCTCGCCCGCGGCGATCCTGCGATCGAGGTCGGCGGCCGCCGCGCGCGCCACGTCGGCGAACGTCACCGTCAGCGCGTTGAGCCGCGGATTGTCCGCCTCGATCCGACGGAGGTGAGCCTCGACGACCTCGACGGCGGACAGCTCCCGAGCCCGGACGCTCGCCGCGAGGGCGCGCCCCGGCATCCGCGTGATCTCGTCCACTCCCCCACTCTCGCAGGTGCCGGCCGTCACTCGACGGGGACCAGTTCGACGTCGACACGCCCGTCGGCCTCGACCGTGGCGATCATCATCGTGTGCCGCGGCTGCCGGCGGCGGTCGGTGGGCGACCCGGGATTGAGGAGGCGGAGGCCCCGTGGCGTCACGGTGTCCCACGGGATGTGGCTGTGCCCGAAGACGAGCACATCCACGTCGGGGAACGCCGCGTCCATGCGCCGCTCGCGCGACTTCGCGTCGCCCGTCTCGTGGATGACGGCGAACCGCAGCCCCTCGATCGTCTGCCGTGCGACCTCCGGCAGGAGCGCGCGGAGGTCGGCGCCGTCGTTGTTGCCGTAGACGCCGAGCACCTCGCCGCGCTGCGAGAGCTCTTCGAGGACGGATGCCGCGACCCAGTCGCCCGCGTGCACGATGAGATCCGCGGCATCCGCCTCGCGCAGCACCGCTGCGGGCAGCCGCCGCGCACGCCCCGGGACGTGCGTGTCGGAGATGAGGAGGAGCCGCGTGGTCACCCCTCCAGCATCGCCGACACGGGCCTCAGACGTTCGCCGGCGTCCAGTCCGAGACGCGCGTGAGCTCGGCGATCTCGTCGGCGGTGAGCTCCACGCGACCGCCGTCGAGGAGGTCCTTGACCTGCTCGACGCGCGAGGCGCTCGCGATCGGGGCGGCGACGGTCGGCTGCGCGCGCAGCCACGCGAGCGCTGTCGCGGCGATCGACACGTCGTGCGCACGGCCGATCGTCTCGAGCGTGTCGATGATCTCGAGTCCCTGACCGGTCGCGTACTTCGATGCGGCGTCCGCACGCGGCGAGGTGTGGGACGAGGCATCCGTCGACCGGTACTTGCCCGTGAGGAAGCCCTTCGCAAGAGCGAAGTAGGGCACGAGGCTCAGGTCGAACTCCTGCGCGACCGGCACGATGTTCTCTTCGATGTCGTTGCGGTGCACGAGGTTGTAGTGCGGCTGGATCGCGACGGGGAGGGCCACACCCTGGTCCTTCGCGTGGCCGATCCACTCGCGGATGCGGTCGGCGCTGTAGTTCGAGACCGCGACGTTCTTCACGAGGCCGTCCTTCACGAGGGCGCCGAAGGCGCCGACGGTCTCGGCGAGCGGCACCGACTCGTCGTCGAAGTGCGCGTAGTAGAGATCGATCGCGTCGACGCCCAGGCGCGTGAGCGATGCCTCGGCCGCCGCGCGCACGTTGGCGGCGGACAGGCCCGTGAAGTCGGGGTGCTGGCTGACCTTCGTCGCGACGACGACGCCCTCGGGGCGCCGCGAGGCGAGCCACTCGCCGATGATCCGCTCGCTGTCGCCGCCGGTGTTGCCCGGCACCCACGCGCTGTACGAATCGGCGGTGTCGATGAAGTCGCCGCCGCCCGCCGCGAACTCGTCGAGGATCGCGAACGAGGTCTCGCGGTCGGCGGTCCAGCCGAAGACGTTGCCGCCGAGCGAGAGGGGGAAGATGTCGAGGTCGCTTGTTCCGATACGCGTCATACGAGGTGCAAACGACGGTCGGTGCGGCCTATTCCGAGAATGCCGCGCGATGACGGATGCCGCGTCCCGCTGACCGGGAGCCCTCGCCGCGCCGCGTGCCCATCCGTCGGGCGTGCCGCGTGCCCAGTTGTCGTCAGCGAGCCTCGCCGGCAGCCGTCGTCAGCGAGCCTCCTCGACGGCGACGCCGAGCCACTCGGCGAGGTCGGCGATCTCGGCCCGCACCATCTCCATCTCCTCGGGCTCGAAGTCCGCGAACTCGTGGATCGCGGTGACCTCGAGCACTTCGCGCTTGCGGTCGACCTCGGCATCCAGCATCCCGGCGAAGCGATCGCCCAGCAGGATCGGGTGGGCGAAGTACCCGTAGACCCGCTGGCTCTTGGGCTTGAACTGCTCGAGCACGTAGCGGAACTCGAAGACCTCCTCCAGCCGCGGCCGGTCGAACAGCAGCGAGTCGTAGGGGTTGAGAAAGGCGACCCGGCCGCCTTCGTCTTCGTCGTCGAGCGTGGCGAGAGCCTCGGGGTCGACCCGGAACCGCCATTTGCTGCCTTCGACCGTCGCGGGTTCGCCCGCCATGCCGACCGGGGTCCAGGGCCCCTTCTGCTTCGCGATCCCGGCCGCCTGCAGACGCCGCTCGGCGAGCAGCCGCTCCGCCTCTTCGAGGCTGTACTCGGGGAGGTCCTGCGGGAAGACGCGCTCGGCCAGGTCCCACACGCGATGCCGCCCCTCCCGCCGCACGACCGCGACCTCGCCGCGGCGCGAGAGCATCTCGAGCATCTGCGGCACCTGGTTGGGCCCGTACCAGCCGTCGTCCTTGCGTGCGACAGCGGCCGTGTCGGGGATCTCGCTCGCCGTGAGCGGGCCCTCGGCACGCAGGCGCGCGAGCACATCCCGACGGAACTTCGCGTTCGCTTCGAGCCACTGCCGGCTGCTCTCGCGCCGTGGATGCTGTCGCATGGCGGGCAGGAGCAGCGGCAGGAGGCTCATCGGCCGGAAGGTTCCGTCCAGCTCGAACAGCAGCCGATCGATCTCGACGGCCTTCTGCAGCTGACCTGCCTCGTACGACCAGCCGATCCGCGACCAGAGCATCGTGTGCTCGCACGGCGCGATGGTCGCCGTCGGGTCGATCTTGATGTAGCCCAGCTGCTCGGCGACCTCGACGACGTCTCCGGGTCGCCGGGCGTCGAGCAGCTGCGCGCGCACGATCATCCGCCGCGCCTGATCGCGGGTCAGGGAATGGGCAGCGGATGCCGCGGTCATGACCCCTGCGAGGGACTCTCCCCCTGCGGCCCGTCCGACGACGACTCGGACTTGCGGCCGCCGGCTTCGAGCACGTCGCCGGCGGGCAGCTCCTGGTGGCCGCCGAACTGCAGCCGCATGGCGGAGAGCACCTGGTTGGCGAAGTGGTCCTCGCCGCGCGAGGCGAACCGCTCGAAGAGGGATGCCGCGAGCACGGGAGCCGGGACGCCGGTGTCGACGGCGGCCTTGACGGTCCACCGGCCTTCGCCGGAGTCCGAGACGCGACCGGCGAGCCCGTCGAGGGTGGGGTTCTGAGCGAGCGCTGCCGCCGTCAGGTCGAGCAGCCACGACGAGATGACCGAGCCGCGACGCCAGAGTTCCGAGACCTTCGCCGTGTCGATCGTGAACTGGTAGAACTCCGGCTCCTCCAGCGGTGCGATCTCGGCGGAATGCTCCGCCTCGTGCACCCCCGCATCGGCGTGCTCGAGGATGTTGAGGCCCTCGGCGAGGGCTGCCATGACGCCGTACTCGATGCCGTTGTGCACCATCTTGACGAAGTGCCCGGCCCCCGACGGCCCGCAGTGCAGGTAGCCGAGCTCCTCGGGCGTGAAGTCGCCCTCGCGCCCCGGAGTGCGCTCCACATCGCCGCGCCCCGGCGCGATCGTCTTGAGCACCGGCTCGATGCGCTGGAAGGCCTCGTCAGGACCACCGACCATGAGGCAGTAGCCGCGGTCGAGTCCGAAGACGCCGCCGCTCGTGCCGACGTCGACGTAGTGGATGCCGGTGTCTTTGAGCTTCGCCGCCCGGCGGACGTCGTCTCTGTAGTTGGAGTTGCCGCCGTCGATGATGATGTCGCCGGGCTCGAGCACCTCGGCGATCTGGTCGACGACCTTGCCGGTCAGCCCCGCCGGGATCATCAGCCACACTGCGCGCGGCGCCTCGAGCTTCGCGGCGAAGTCGGCGAGGCTCTCGGCGCCGGTCGCACCTTCGCCCGTCAAGGTCGCGACGGCGTCGGGGTTGACGTCGAACACGACGCACTCGTGCCCGTCGCGCATGAGGCGCCGCACGATGTTGGCGCCCATCCGGCCGAGTCCCACCATTCCCAGTTGCATTCCTGCTCCTTCTCCGATCGGACCGCGAGGGCACAGCCCACCGTCGCAGTCTAGGCACGCCGTCGGCCGACGGGGCGGGGCTTGCCCCCGGCATCCTCTCCCTCCCCGGCAGATCGAAAGCGGGACACGCTCAGAACATCCACGGCTCCATGCCGCCCATGCCCGGACTCTGCCGTGGCGGATCGGCGATGGCCGCGGGGGCCGTCCGGCGACGGCGCATGCGACGGACGAAGGCGTGCCGGGCCCACCCCGGGAATCCGCTGCGCCCCGCGCGCAGGCGCTGCAGGTCGGCCGCTCGCGGACCGGTCGGGATGTCGCGCGGCAGCGCGCCGACCGCGACGATCCACACCGGCATCCCGAGCAGCCGGAGCAGCTGCCGCAGGCGCTCCGATTCGTAGACGCTGTCGGGGTCGAGCTCCTCGCCGAGGAGCTCCTCGACGTCTTCCCCGGCATCCTCCCGTCCGGCCAGCCGCGCGAACGCGACGGCCGATTCGACGCCCACGGGCTCGGCGACGACGTCGTCCTGATCGCCCGGCTCTTGCGACGGGTCGCTCGAGTACCGGCCGACCTCCTCGCCGTCGCTCCACGCGACGACGGCGAGCTGGCGGTCTCGGCGCACCCGCAGGGCGAAGACCGGTGCGCCGGTGTGCTGAGCGATGAGCCCGCCGACCTCGATGATCCCGCGACGCTCGGCGGCGACCACTCCCGCGCCAGGATCGCCGAGCACGACGATCCATTCCCCCTGCGGCGGGGCGATCCATCCGGTGAAGCGGATGACGCGGAGGAGGTTCTCGATCCGCGCGAGGCCGTCGGTGTCGACCCGCGCCAGGACGGCGCCGTACGAGTAGCCGTCCGGGCCGCCGACCTCGCCCGCCGAGGGGATGGGATATGACACGTCAGCCGGCGTCTTCGATGAGATGCAGCTGGGTGCCGTCGAGATCGATGAGGTAGCCGGCGCGCTGCCCCCACTCCTGCAGCGCGATCGGGATGAGCCGCGGGATGCCGGTCACGACCTCGGGCACGCCGCTCGCGCGCACGGCGGCGAAGAGCTCGTCGAGATCGGCGACGCGGATGCTCGCCATGAACCAGCTCTCGTACGGGTCGTGCTCGGGGGCGAGGAAGAACTCGAGCACCACCGTGCCGCGACGAAGGATGAGCCATCCGCCGTCGTCGTACGCGGTCTCGAAGCCGAAGCCGCCGTAGAACGCGGTCGTCGCCTCGAACGACCGGGAAGGAAGGTTGGGCACCGCACGATCCGCCACGTCCCCGAACCTACGACGCGCCGCCGGATCAGGAAAGAGGCCGCCGATCGCGATCCGCTGCGGGGAAGCCCTTCGAGCTGCCTCCCCGAGGCCCCTACCGGAAGTCCTCCGGGTCGACGTCCTCGATGAACTTCTGGAACTCCTCGAGGCGCTCGCTGAGGTCGCCCTCGCCGTCGGGCTCCTCGCCGTCACCCGCCTCGGTGACGTTGTCGGGCATCCCGGCCTCCTCCATCACGGCGTCGGCGACCCAGATGGGCGCACCGACGCGCGACGCGAGGGCCACGGCATCCGACGGTCGAGCGTCGACCACCCTCTCGCCGACGGGCGTCGCGAGCGTCACGTCCGCATAGAACGTCCCGTCGTCGATGCGCGCGACCTCGACGCGCGTGACCGCGGCGCCGAGCGTCTCGATCATGCTGCGCATGAGGTCGTGCGCCAGCGGACGCGGAACCTCGGCACCCTCGATCGCGATGAGGATCGAGGTCGCCTCCTGCTGACCGATCCAGATCGGCAGGATCCGGCCGGACCCGGGAAGCTCGTCGATCGGCTTCAGCAGGATGACATGCTGCTGCGTCGCGTCGAGCGCGACACCGGCTACGCGAACCTGGACCATGTCGCCCCCTTCCGTGACGGAAGCCCAAGACCATCGTAGGCATCCCGGCACGGGCGCGGGAGGCCGCGGCATCCATCCCCCTCGCGATCTTCATTCACCGGAATGGATGCCTCGGGCGTACCGTTGCAGTCACTGTGAAGCGCTTCGGAACCCTCTCGTTCGGACACTACGGACCCCTCGGCGGCGGGCATCAGCTCAGCGCCGGAGACTCGATGCTGCAGGCGATCGACCTCGCGCAGGGCATGGACGATCTCGGCGTCAACGGCGCGTACTTCCGCGTCCACCACTTCGCCAGGCAGCAGTCCTCGCCGATGCCTCTCCTCGCCGCGATCGCGGCGCGCACCGAGCACATCGAAGTGGGCACCGGCGTCATCGACATGCGCTACGAGAACCCGCTCTACCTCGCCGAGGAGGCGGCATCCGTCGACCTCATCAGCGGCGGGCGACTCGCCCTCGGTGTCAGCCGCGGCTCACCCGAGACCGTCGTGCGCGGGTACGAGGCGTTCGGCTACACCGGCTCGGAGGACCCGCGAGGGGCCGACATCGCCCGCGAGCACTTCGCGCTGTTCCTGCGCGCGATCGAGGGCGAGGGCCTCGCCGAGCGCGACGCGCAGAGCCCCTTCGGCGGCGGCGCGGGGATGCAGCGCATCGAGCCGCACTCCCCCGGCCTGCGCTCGCGCGTGTGGTGGGGCGCCGGCAACCGCGACTCTGCCGAGTGGGCGGGGCGCACAGGGGTCAACCTCATGTCGTCGACGCTGCTGACGGAGGATCGCGGCCTGCCGTTCGACCTGCTGCAGGCCGAGCAGATCGATGCGTTCCGCGCCGCGTGGCGCGAGGCCGGGCATGCGGGCGAGCCGCGCGTCTCGGTGAGCCGGTCGATCTTCCCCCTCACGACGGCCGAGGACGAGCTCTACTTCGGCGGACGCCAGGACGGCGAGGGTGTCGGCTACATCGACGGCATGCGCTCCACGTTCGGCAAGACGTACGCCGCCGCCCCCGACGTGCTCGTCGAGCAGCTCAAGGCGGACGCCGCGATCGCGAACGCCGACACGCTCATGCTCACGATCCCCAGCCAGCTCGGCGTCGAGTTCAACCTGCGGATCGTCGAGTCGTTCGCGAAGTACGTCGCCCCGGCGCTGGGCTGGGAGAGCACGAGGGTCTGACGACGGATGCCGCGGCATCCGTCTCGGTCAGTTCGTGGCGCTGCGGAGCCGGCGCCGGCGCTGGCGCTGGCGCTGGGCGTCGGCGCGGCGCTGTCGCCGCGCTATGAGTCTGTGCGGCGCCGGCGCCGACGCGTGACGAGGAGCACGAGCGCGCGCCACCCGACGACGAACACGAACAGCACGATCGCGGCGACGATCACGAACGGGACCGCGATGCCCTGACCGGCGAGGGCTCGCAGCAGCATCCCGACGACGAGCGTCGCGCCCCACACGCCGAG
>Ga0164308_10002382_pt1 | contig 9956 bp, 10 predicted proteins | sample Whisoiple_246_MG_FD_109983 | JGI IMG/M metagenome (GOLD analysis project Ga0164308, IMG submission 109983) | Soil microbial communities amended with fresh organic matter from upstate New York, USA - Whitman soil sample_246_MG | ecosystem: Environmental > Terrestrial > Soil > Unclassified >... | reverse complement strand
TCGTCTTGCCGCTGGAGACGCGACATGCGGCGGAGCGCTTGGCGGGGATGCCTGCGCTCATGGGCAATGCGGTGGAGCTGCTGGTGGACGGGCAGGCCACGTTCGACAGCATCTTGGACGGCATCGCGGCGGCCGAGCGCTCGGTCGTGGTGCAGTTTTACATCGTGCGAGATGACCGCCTCGGCAAGAGGATTGCCCAGGCGCTGTGCGAGCGCGCGCGGGCCGGCGTCGCCGTTTACTTTCTCTATGACGAGATCGGCAGTTGGGATCTGCCGAGCGCCTACGTCGTCAAGCTCGAGTCGGCTGGCGTGCGCGTGAGCTCGTTTCACTCGACGCGTGGCCCCACCAATCGTTTTCAGATCAACTTCAGAAACCACCGAAAGATCGTCGTCGTCGACGGGCAGGTCGGCTGGGTGGGCGGGCACAACGTCGGCGACGAGTACCTGGGCCTCGATGCCAAGATTGGCCCTTGGCGCGACACGCACGTGCGCATCGAAGGACCCGCCGCGACCGCGCTCTTGATCACGTTTTGTGAAGACTGGTCTTGGGCCAAGGACGAGCGCATCTTCGCCGACCACTATCGGGCGCCGGAAGCCCCACAGGGCGATGCTGCCGTGCTCGTCGTGCCCTCGGGCCCCGCCGATCGGCTGGAAACGGCGAGCCTGTTCCACCAGCTCGTCATCCAATCGGCGCACCGGCGGCTGTGGATTGCGACCCCCTATTTCGTGCCCGATTCAGCCGTGATGGCGGCGCTCCATTTGGCGGCATTGCGCGGGGTCGACGTGCGCATTCTCATTCCCGACCGACCGGACAGCGCGCTCGTCCGCCTGTCGGCCTATGCGTTCCTCGGCGATTTGCTGGCGTCGGGAGTGCGCGTGTTTCGCTACCAGCCTGGCTTCATGCACCAGAAGGTCTTGCTCGTCGACGACGAGCTCGCCACCGTCGGCACCGCGAACTTCGACAATCGCTCGTTTCGCTTGAACTTCGAGGTGACGGCGCTCGTCCGCGATCGGGCGTTTGCAGAGAGCGTGGAGCAGATGCTCGACGGTGATTTTACGCTGTCCTTCGAGATGACGAGCGCAGAGCTCGAGGCGCGCGGCTTTTGGCGCCGCGTGGCCTCGCGTTTGGCCTACCTGACGGCGCCGATTCAGTAGAGCGGGGCGGGACGCTCAGGGAGCGTCTCCGCCGAACCCACCCAGGCCGCCGATGCCACCGACGCCGCCGAAGCCTCCAGCTCCGCCTTCGCCCCCGCACTCGCAGGATTGGCCGATGTCGACGCAGCCAAAGACGCACGGCCCGAGGCACTCGTATTGGCCTGGCTCGGGGCAGATGTCGGGGAGACCGCCACTGCCGTCGTTGCCCCCTGTCGTCGGTCGTTTCCCGCCGCTTCCGTGGGTGGTTCCGCCGGTACTCCCTCCTGAGCCTTCGATCGGCTCAGCGCCGCTACAGGAGACCGTGACCATCGAGGCCAGCTGGGTGCCGCCCAGCATCAACGCGCCCAAGAACCATGCTTTCCTCTTCATGGTGACCTTAGTCCCCACCGCCCTGGGAAATGTGCGCTGGCTCGAGCAGCGAAAATGCTAACCAAACAGGATGCGGCTGACCTTCCTTCTGACGGCCGGCGTGCTCGCGCTTGGCGCCTGCGGCACGACCCCCGGCCCGGACGGCGACTCGCCTGGCGATGGATCGAGCGGCGGTGCCGGTGGGAGCGCAGCTGGGGGTAGCGCCGCCGGGGGCGCCAGCTCGGGGGGCACGAGCTCGGGGGGCGCAAGCACGGGCGGCTCCAGCACGGGCGGCGTGAGCGCAGGCGGTACGAGCAGCGGTGGCGCCGCGGCCGGCGGCACGAGCTCCGGTGGTAGCGCGGACGATGGCGAGATCGACGTGCTCGTGTTTTCGCGCACGGTCGAGTACCGGCACGCGTCGATCGAAGACGGCGTGGCGGCACTCCAGACGCTGGCCGACCAGCGCGGTTGGGCTCTTTCGGCGACGGAGGATTCGGCGGTGTTCGCTGCCGACACGCTGGCACCGTTCGACGTCGTGGTGTTCCTGAGCACGACCGGCGACGTGCTGGACGATGCAGAGCAGGCGGCGTTCGAGGACTTCATCCGCTCTGGCCAGGGTTACGTCGGCGTGCACGCTGCGTCCGACACCGAGTACGACTGGCCTTGGTACGGCGAGCTCGTCGGCGCCTATTTCAGCGCCCACCCCGACATCCAGGAGGCGAGCGTGCTGGTCGAAGACACCGAGCATCCTGCAACCGTCGGTCTCGGCTCGCCGTGGATCCGCACCGACGAATGGTACGGCTTCGACCAGAATCCGCGCGGCGCGGTCAGCGTGCTCCTGACGGTCGATGAGTCGAGCTACGACGCCGGCGAGGGTTCACTCGGCGACGATCACCCGATCGCTTGGTATCACGAGTACGACGGCGGCCGGTCATTTTACACGGCCCTCGGCCACACTCCGGAGAGCTACATCGAGCCGTCGTTTCTGACTCACTTGGCAGGCGGGATCGAGTGGGCGGCGGGGAGTCCGTGAGCAGCGAGCGCGTCATGCTGAGCGGCGTGGAGACCCAGCCCCGCTGATTCAGCCGCCAGACGCCGTGGGCGCGAGCAGGGCGTCGTACTTGGCGATCGGCAGTGCGGACGCCGCGAGGCCCTCGAGCTTCTGCACTTCGGGCAGGGCGAAGATGCGATTCATGTAGGCTCGCGCGAAGTCGGGCACCTGGACGCCGTAGGTCCGAAAGCGAGAGGCGACGGGCATGAACATGCAGTCGGCGATGGTGAAGTCGCCGAGGAGAAAGCCGCCCGAAGAGGTGTCGAGCGAGGCCCGCCAGATGTCGAGCACGCGGACGATGTCGCGGCTGACCTCGGGGGAGCTCGGCGTGTGGCTGGCGCGCCCCCGCAGGTTGGTCGGCATGGCACTACGCAGTGGCTGAAAGCTACTGAGCATCTCGCAGGAGATGGCGCGCCCGCGCGCCCGTAGCGCCTGGTCTTCGGGCCATAGCTTGGCCGCAGGGAACTTCTCCGCCACGTACTCGCAGATGGCCAAGGACTCGTGGACGGTGAGCGAGCCGTCGATGAGCACCGGTACCTTGCCGGCACCGGAGAACTCGAGCACGCGGTCGCGCCAGTCGTCGGAGGTGAGCATGCCGACGTCGTGCACGGCATACGAAGCCTGCGCGTGCTCGAGTGCGAGCCAAGCGCGCATGGTCCACGACGAGTAGTTCAGGTTGCCCGCGACCAGGTGCATCATGATGCTCCACGGATAGCCGGGGCAGCCGAGATTGCCAACGCTGGCGGCGAAGCCGGGGCTAGGCCAGGATTCGAGACCGACATGAAGCGTTTTCACATTGCCATTGGCGTGACCGACGTGGCCCGATCGATCGAGGACTACACCCGGCGCTTGGGCGCGTCGCCGACCGTCGTCGTCCCGAATGAGTACGCGCTGTGGCGCACGGAAACCCTGAACGTCTCGATTCGCCGCACGGGCGGGCAGGCGGGCGCGCTTCGGCACCTGGGTTGGGAGGATCCTTTGGCCCCGAGCTTCAGCCTGGACCAAGACGTCAACGGGATCACCTGGGAGCATTTCAGCTCGGAGCAGCAAGATCGCGAGATCGCGCAGACGTGGCCCCAAGTGGGAGAACTTCCCGCCTCGGACCCTGTCTAGTTGGCCATGGCGTCCTCTGCCGAGCGCACTCTGCCGTTCTTCCTTTTGACCTTCGTCATCACCTGGGGTTTGCAGCTCCCGGGGGTGCTGGCCCAGAAGGGCCTCTTGCCCGGAGACCCTGCAGCCTACTTGCCGTTCGCAGGCCTTGGGCTGTTTGGGCCCTTGGTCGCAGCGACGGTGCTCACTGCGCGTCAGGGTGGTCGTGCCGAGGTGCGGGCGCTCTACGCGCGCCTGCTCCGCTACCGGGTCCACGTGGGCTATTACTTGGTCGCGCTCGTCCTGCCGGCGGCGCTGCTCACCGGCGTTTTGGCGCTCCTCCGCCTCATGGGGCGATCAGGGCCCGTTAGCTACCTACCGACGCTCGGTGGGCTCGTTTTTGGTGTGATCATTTCGGTGGTCGAGGAGGTCGGTTGGCGCGGCTACGCGCTGCCGCGGCTCGAGGCGCGCTGGGGAGCGTTCGCGGCAGGATCATGGCTCGGGGTCGTGTGGTACCTCTGGCACCTGCCGATGTTCGCGGGCCAGGGCGTGCCCCTGAACCTCGTCTTGGTCATGCTGCTCTACTTCGTGGGGGCGAGCCTGCTGATGACGTGGCTCAATGCCCGGACGACGGGGAGCCTTCTGCTCGCCGCCTTGGCCCATCTGGGAGCCCATTTGAACAACTCCCATCGGGCGCTGCCGGGTGATGTGGTGCCGCTTTTGGTGCACGCCATCATCTATGCCGGGCTGGGGCTCCTGGTGATGCGTGGGCAACTGCCGCGGCGTCAGCGGCACGCTTCGGCGCAGGAGTCATCCAGGCAGCTGAAGTAGGCGTCGAGGAGCTCGGTGCCGTTCGGGCTTTTGCCGTAGCACTCGTCCTGGCAGGCGGCGTCGTTTTTGCCACAAGGCCAGAGGCAATACACGAGGCCTTGGCAAGCCTCGTCGTTCTCGCAAGCGGTGAAGGTCGAGCAGCAGGACTCTTTCGCGCAGGCTTTGCAAGGTGTGTCGTTGTCGTCCGCGGCGCAGGCGTTCTGGGAGGCCACCGCGGGCGCTTCCAGGTCGTGGATCGCCCCCTCGCAGCTCGTACCTGCGCCGTGATTGGGTCCGTATTCCGTGACGCAGTCGGTCTTCGGATCGTAGCTGCTCGTCCCGGGCATTAGCGCACAGGCTGCATCACAGATCGATTCCGCCTCACCCGGATTCCCATAGCAAGATACCGTTCGGCTGACCGCACAGTACCGGGTCCCCGCGTCCGTGCTGCCACAGCCGCTCGGCAGAAGTAGCAGGGCGCCCAAGAGCAAAGCTCCGCCCCGGCCTCTCTGCCGTTTCCCGCGATCCACGGCCACCAGCCTGCCGATGACGGTCGCGATGAGTCAAGGATTTATCGCCCCTTGTCCGGCGGAAACGGGGATGAGCAAACAAATAACCATTCGCTCCCGGGCGACTCGAGGAGTGCCCAAGCATTGGTTGATCATCGCCCGCGTGTTCGTCGTCAGCTGCGGCGGGCGTGGTGCACGGGTCGAGCATCATGAGGCCGGCATAGTAGGTCGCCCGCACCGTGCTTGCCGGAGCCTCCGGCTCGGGAGAGGATCGATAGGCCGATCGCCCGTAGACCGAGTTCAGCCCAGAGTTTCATGAGTGCCCGCATCCTCGTCGTCGACGACAGCCCCACCATCCGCAAGGTGGTGACCCGCATCCTGGAGCGGCACGATTATCGGACGCTGACTGCTGGTGACGGGCTCGAAGCCCTGAAGGTGCTCGATCGCGAGCAGGCTGACCTGATGTTGGTCGACTTCGTCATGCCGCGCATGAACGGCTACCAGCTCTGTCTGAGCGTGCGGCAAAACGAGCGGCTGCGTGAGCTGCCGGTCGTCCTGATGAGCGCGAAGGGCGACAAGATCCGCGGCAAGTTCGTGCAGCAGACCGGAGCGCTGGATGCCATCACCAAGCCATTCGATGCCCGCGGCCTCATCGCGGTGGTCGAGAGTGCGCTGGGGAAGGCGGAAGGCGCCGCGCGCGAGGGGAGCATACCGCCCGAGCCCACGTCGGATACGAGCTCGGAAGGGGGCGAGTCGCGGGGGTTGGAATCGTCGGCTCGACTCGGGGAGTTCTTGGCCCGAGCCCTCGGGCCGGCTCTGTCCGCCGCGCCCGGTCGCAAGGGGGCCGACGGGGAGGGCTGGGCCTCCCGATTTGCCCACGCACTGACCCCGGAGGTCATCGCCGGACTGCTCGAGGAGGTGGCGGCGCTCGATTTGGCGGGCACGACCGGCGAGATCCTGTCGGGCGACCTCGGCTCGATTTCGATCGCGGAGATCCTGCAGTTGCTCGATCAGCAGAAGAAGTCGGGGGCGCTGACGCTCCATCACGGCATCAAGCGCGTCACCTTGTTCATGCGTGAAGGCAGCTTGGATTTTGCCAGCTACGCCGGTTTGCCTGAAGCCTTTCTGATCGGCCGATATCTAGCGGACCACGGTCACCTCGACCGAGCCACCATCGAAGAGCACGTGCAGGGCAGCAAGCAGGCGCAGCGCGCCCTCGGCGATTTTTTGGTCGAACGGGCCATCGTCGAGCCAATGGCGCTGACCGAAGCGCTCAAACGGCAAACCTCCGAGCTCTTGTACGAAGTGGTGCGCTGGCGAACGGGACGCTTCCGCTTCGTGGAGAAGGTCGAGAGCGAGCTTTCGGCGCGTGCGCGCCTTGGCCTGCACACTGCTGGCCTCGTCATGGAGGGCTTCCGGCGCGTGGACGAGTGGCGTTTGATCGAGGACAGCTTCGACTTCTCCGACGTGCTGTTCTGCGATGCTCTGGCCATTGCCAATTTCCGCGACCAACAGGGCCTGAGCTCCGACGAGCTCCGTGTGCTCGGCGCCATCGACGGCGAGGCCACGATCGCCGAAATCTTGGACGGGCTCGGCGGAACGGCCTTCGAGAACTGCAAGATGCTCTACCGTCTGCTCAACGTGCGGTTGGTCAAACGGCGCACGGTTTGAGGAGGCGCGCATGGCTGACCTTGCCTTGGTCGTGCGCCCGGCGCGCCTGGAGGATGCTTCCGCGCTCGAGGCCATCGCGACTGAAGCGGGGCTGTCCTTCCAGGCCGCCCGCGACTTGGAGCGACCGTACGTGAGCGTCCTCGTTGCCAGCGTGGCGGACGAGCTGGTGGGATTCCTCTCGATCCAGCACACGGTCGACGAGGCCGAGATCCTCGACCTTGGCGTTTCGGCTGCCTACCGGCGACGAGGCATCGGCAAGCGCCTGCTCGACCAGGCGATGGCCATTGCCCGGGAGCGCGCGGCACGGCAGCTCTTTCTGGAGGTACGCCGTGGAAACGCGGCCGCCGTCGCTCTCTATCGAGCCGGCGGTTTGTCGCAAGTGGGTGAGCGTAAGCGGTACTACCGAGACGGTGAGGATGCTTTGCTGTTTCGCATTCTGCTAGAGAGCACGGAGTGACGCCGACGAGCCGCGTATGTCGGGCCGTGCCCGTGATCCCGGCGCTATGCCTGATGCTCGGATGCGAAGACGCCGGGCGACAGCGCACTGCTCCTCCCCGGGACGCAGCGGTCGAGTCGGAGAGCCCGAGTGCCAAGATCTATCCGGCACCCCTTCAAGCCGGCGTGCCCGGCGATACCGATTCAGCCGGCGCCCTCGCAGAGTCGGCCGGTACAGGCGGCGCGTCGGGCAAGCGGCTGGCTCTGCCGGTCGTGCGTAAACTTCCCGCACAGGGGCCGGTCGAACCAGAGCTGCTCGTGGACGTCGATGCCACCGGCTACCAGCTGGATCTCATCGTGGCGTGGCCACCGACCCAGGCGACCATGAATCTGCGAGGGCAGTCGGTGCGTCTGGCCCCGACTTGGTCGATGCACCTCTTGCCGGAGACCGCGCGACATCCAGCGCGGCTGCGCGTCGAGATGTCTGGAGGCACCTTGCCCCTGCCTGCGGGTACCGAGTTTTTGGCCAGTGCGGATGCCGACGCTTGGCTCGTGGTCTGGCCGGATCACCGGAGCTACCGTGTCGTGCCGGCCCTCGCCCTCGGGACCATCCTGGAGGAAGGACGGGTCGATCGGGTCCCGGTCGTCAGTGCGGAAGTCACCTTGGTCGGGTCCGGTCGGTGGCTCGGTCGGGACACTCGGCGCATCGAGGTTGGGAACGCCGTTGGCACGCTCACGCTGGATCTCGTCGACTTGCCCGAAGTGGGTAGCGCGGGGCCGCTCGCTTGCGCCTTTTTCTTCGCCCTGCTTCGGGCCGATGCGCGGCAACACTGCTCGCCGGGAACGTTGCCCGTTGCGGCGCGCTACGTGTGGAGCAAAGACCAGGTGCTCGAAGTCGGCGCGCAGCGCCTCCTACCCCGTACCGACTACCGAACCGGCGACTTTGCTCTGCCGCCACGGCTGGGTCTGTTCAAGCCCGGAGAGCTGCCGCCACTTGCGGGACGCGCCAGCCTCGGACCAGAGGACGTCTGGAGCGAGGCTCAAGCGACCAGTACTTGGCGCGTGCAGAACCACCACGACGTCCCGATGTATTTGATCATCGATGGCGTGCCCCTGGCGCGCCTCGGTCCGCACGTCGAAGAGAGTCTGCGACTCGGGCCCGGCGAGCATCGTCATGCGGCACGCGATTTCTTGGGGCAAGTGATCGAGGCGGGGGGAACCGCGAGCGGGGCGGGCAATGGGGCCGCCGGACGGCTCGAGGCACCACCGCGCCCCACCGTGCAATACGGCACACCGCCCGAGCTCGAAGTCGAATGAGGGCCGAGCAGGCGATCAAGCGAGTCGGGCGATCAAGCGAGATAGTGCTGGCCGACGTTCACCAGGTAGTCGCGCGCGTCGTACGTGGTTTCCCCGTAGCCTCGACTCTCGGCGAGGGCGAGCACGACGTCGACCACGGTCTCCAAGACTTCCAGCCGCGCCGAGAGCGAGTAGTACTCGGACTCCGCCACCGGAGGCAGGCTCTCGAGCTTGGCCTGCACGGCCTCACGGTCCTCGCTCGATAGCTTGATGGCGGCCGAGGGCCCCTCGTGGTCCGGGCGACCGGTCACCGTCTCGTAGCCAACGCCGATGGGGTTGATCGCGAAGTAGGCCGACTCGCCACACAAGAGCCAGTCGTGATGGTTCGGCGAGGGGATGTGCCAGAAGCCGACGAAGTGCCGGCGCACGACCTCCCCGAAGTAGGCGCCCGCGCCTTGCGCGGCCAAATCGAGAAGCTCGGGTCGGGCGCCCAGGTTCTGGCGCACCTCGCCGAGATAGTGGTCGACCAGTGGCAACGTCTCGGGAGTGTAGTCGGGGCGAATCCCGAGCGACGCTTCGACGAAGTCCGACAGACTCTGGCACAGCTCGGCCACCGGCGCCGGGACATTTGCCCAGGGACCCGTGGCGGGCTCCGCCCGGACCGGGCCAGCGGGGTCCGGCGGGTCGTCGTCTTCGCTCGACATCGGCGGCCAATCGAGCACGGTAGCGGGCACCGGGGCAAGCCCGGCGCAAGCCGGTGGCAAGCTCGTGAGTCCCGGCACTTGCTCCTCCCCGCCTCGCGAAGCCATACTCCCCTTTCTCCGGGTATCTTCGTAGCCCGCTCGCCGACGTCCCATTCATGCGCATCGCCGTCCTCAGCGACATCCATGCCAACTACGAGGCTCTCAGTGCGGTGCTCCAGGTGCTCGAACGAGAGACCATCGAGGCATACTATTGCCTAGGCGATACGGTGGGCTACGGCGGCTCGCCCAACGAATGCTGTGACATCATCCGGCGGCTCGCCAAGCACACCATCTTGGGCAACCACGATGCGGCCGTCGCTGGGCGCATGGACTACTCGTATTACTACGAGGCAGCGCGCAACGCGCTCGACACCCACGCTCAGCTCCTCAGTCCCGAGAACATGGACTGGCTGCGCAAGCTTCCCTACCAGGTCGACCTGCCCGAGCTCGGGGTCAAGCTCTGCCACGGTAGCCCGGTGCGACTCGAAGAGTTCGAGTACATCTTTGCCCCCGAGCAGGCGCGCGAGTGCCTACCGATGTTCGCTGAGCTCGGCCACATCACGCTGATTGGCCATTCACACCTGTGCAAGGTGTTTGCCCTCACGGAGACGACCGTGGAGGAGCTAGCGCCCGTCGACTTTGGCCTCGACAAGGGCAAGAAGTACATCGTCAGCATCGGGTCGGTCGGGCAGCCCCGCGACTACGACAACCGCGCGAGCTTCATCGTGTTCGATACCGACTCCAAGCAATTCGAGTTCCGGCGCGTCGAGTACGACATCGAAACGGCCGCCGACAAAATCTTGCGCGCCCGTCTGGAGCGCAACTTCGCGCACCGCTTGTTCATCGGCGT
>Ga0164308_10002381_pt1 | contig 9958 bp, 8 predicted proteins | sample Whisoiple_246_MG_FD_109983 | JGI IMG/M metagenome (GOLD analysis project Ga0164308, IMG submission 109983) | Soil microbial communities amended with fresh organic matter from upstate New York, USA - Whitman soil sample_246_MG | ecosystem: Environmental > Terrestrial > Soil > Unclassified >... | reverse complement strand
CCCATCGGCACCTGCAGGTTCACCGGGTGGTGGCCGAGCTTCTCTTTGAGCATGTCCGAGACGCGCTCGTAGTTGGCGCCCGGGTTGTCCATCTTGTTCACGAACGCGATGCGCGGCACGTGATAGCGCTTCATCTGGCGATCGACGGTGATCGACTGCGACTGCACGCCCTTGCCCGAGTCGAGCACCAGGATCGCGCCGTCGAGCACGCGCAGCGCGCGCTCCACTTCGATCGTGAAGTCGACGTGGCCGGGGGTATCGATGATGTTGATGTTGTATTCTTCGAACTGCTTCTGCGAGCCGGTCCACACGCAGTAGGTCGCGGCGGATTGGATCGTGATGCCCTTCTCGCGCTCGAGATCCATCGAGTCCATCTTGGCGCCGACGCCGTCTTTGCCGCGCACTTCGTGAATCGCGTGGATGCGACCCGTGTAAAACAGAATGCGCTCGGTCAGGGTCGTCTTGCCTGAGTCGATGTGCGCGGAGATACCGATGTTGCGGATGCGTTCGAGCGGGATGCGGGTTGCCACTTTTTGGCCTCGTACTTGGAGTTAGGGTGCGGCACGTAGCGAAAGCGGCCGCGGAAGGGAAGCGCCTATAGCACCTCGCGTGTTTTGGCCCAGTGGCCTGTTTTGCTGCGAGTCACCGATTGCGAATTTGAAATTCGAATTCGATCAATGAAATCAGCTGCTTGAGGCAATCCATGGCGGTTGGGCGCGTTGACACCGCAGCGCGCTGGCCCGATGGCTCCGCCCGTGGATTTTCAATTACAGGGCAAGCGGGCGCTCGTTTCTGGGTCAACCGCGGGCATTGGTTTTGCCATCGCTCGGGCGCTGGCGGCCGAGGGAGCCACCGTGATCGTGAACGGTCGCACCGAACCGCGGACCTCGGCGGCGGTCCAGGCGATTCGCGACAGTGGCTTACCGGATGCCGACGTGCGCGGGGTGGCGGCGGACTTGGGCAGCGCAGACGGCTGCGCGAAAATGGTTGAGGCCGAACCGGAGCTCGACATCCTCGTCAACAACGTAGGCATTTTCGAAGCCAAGCCGTTCGGTGAAATCAGCGATGCGGAGTGGCTGCACTTTTTCGAGGTGAACGTGCTGAGCGGCGTGCGCCTGTCTCGCGCTTACCTGCCGGGAATGTTGCGCCGCAATTGGGGGCGCATCCTATTCATCTCCAGCGAGAGCGCGCTGCAAATTCCGGTGGAGATGATTCAATACGGCACGACCAAGACCGCGCAGCTCGCGGTCGCCCGCGGTTTGGCCGAGATGACCAGCGGCACTGCGGTCACCGTGAACTGCATTCTGCCCGGACCGACCAAGAGTGAAGGCGTGGCGGACTTCGTGAAGGGCCTGTCCGCTCAGCAGGGCAAGAGCCCGGAAGAGGTCGAGCGAGACTTCTTCAAGCACGCTCGCCCGTCGTCACTTCTGCAACGCTTCGAATCGCCGGACGAGATCGCGGCGCTGACCGCGTTCATCGCCAGCCCCCGCGCCTCTGGCGTCAACGGTGCGGCACTGCGCGTGGATGGCGGAGTCGTGCGCGCCATCGGCTGATCTTTTCGTCAAACAAGGGTAAAGGACAACAGATGTATTACGAATCATTTTCGCAGATGAAAAAGACGCTCGGTCAGCTCAACACCTGGCTCGACAAGGCAGAAGCGTTCGCCAAGGAAAAGTCGTTCGACGCCAACCTGTTCGTGAACTTTCGGCTCGCGCCGGACCAGCTTCCGTTCGTGAAGCAGGTTCAAATCGCCTGTGACACGGCCAAGCTCGGGGCTTCACGCTTGACCGGCAAAGAGGCGCCTTCCCACGCCGACAACGAGCAAACGCTGGCTGAGCTGCGCACCCGCGTCGCGTCGGTGATCGCTCTGCTCGACGGCTACTCGGAGAAAGACTTCGAGGCGGCGAGCACCCGCAGCATCACTCAGCCCCGCTGGGAAGGCAAAGTGATGACCGGCAAGGATTACTTTTTCGAGCACGTGCAGCCGAACTTCTTCTTCCACGCGGCGCACGCGTACGCGATCTTGCGCCACAACGGCGTGCCTATCGGCAAGAAAGACTATCTCGGCGCTCTCAGCCAACGCCTGCCGTGAGCGTCGGTTGCCGTGAGCGTCGGTTGAAGTGAATGCGAACGCGCGGGAGGTGGCGAGGGCCACCCTCCGCGCCGAGCTTGCCCACTTGGACGACGACGGACCGTCGAGTTGCTACTTGCTACCCCCGCCCACGGTGACGCTGCCCGAGGCGCTCCCGGAAGCGCTGCCCGAAGCACTGCCGCTGCTGCCTTTGCCGGAGCCCGCTTCGTGTCCACCTTCAGCGGTGTCTGAATAGCTACTGCCGTTGGCCTTCGAAACGTTGTTATTGGGGGACAAGGCTTGCATGCGCGTGCCCTCCATCACCGGATCGGGCGATGCGTTCAGGTTGTTCGCCGCCGCGTTGCCCTTGGCATTGCGATCGCCGAGCTCGAAATCGACGCGGCGATCGAGCGCCCACGTCTCTTCGTCTCTGCCCTGGGCGCCCTGCTCACCGCGGGCAATGATGCGCACGTTGTCGGCGGACACCCCGCGTTGCACCAAGTAGTTGCGCGCGGCTTCCGCGCGGTTGGCGGAAAGCTCCTTGTTGTACTCGGCCGACCCGCGGGCGTCCGTGCGACCAATGATGGTGATGACACGCCCTTTGAGGGGCCCTGAGCTCAAGCACTTGGCGACGTCGTCCAAAATATTCGCGCCGCGGGCGTGCAGCGTTGCGTCCGCGTAGTCGAAGTGCGGCGCGTCTTTCGGCGCGTTCGGCAACTGGCACTCTCTACGGAAGTCTTCGGAGATGTTGATCGTGGTGTCGCTCTCACGGCGGGCTTGGGGATCTTGCGGTCCTGGCGCCGTCATCTCGCCCATGGCCACCGGTTCTTTGGCGGGAGTCTTGTCACTGGCGCAAGCCGCCGCCGAAACTGCAAGCACGCCACAGCCGAGCCACTTTGCCGCGCTGCGGCCGAGATTTGAACGCATCATCGTCTGTCTCCTTGGGGATTGGGGACCGGTCGATTGGTCCGCAGCCGTCTCAGTGCAAGCCAAGGGCCAATGAAGCGTTCGCGCACGATCGCCACAGCAGAAGCTCACGGGGCTCGAAGATGTTCGAATGATCGCTCCCGTCCTCGATGCAGCAATGCCCGGCCGACCTCGCGGTCAACCGGGCATTCTGCGCGCGCGTCGGGTGACGCTCCGTTTTGCTCAACTCATTTCGCGTCGGCAGGCACCGCCGCTGCCGCCATCCGCGGCATGCTCACGCTGTCGCCCTCGATGGCGTGCGACGCCGTGAGCGTCGAGATCACGTACTCCGGATAGGCGGAAGCGCCGTGCTGATCGAGATCGAAGCCCTCGAGTTCGCCTTGCTTGGAGACACGCAGCAGATTCACGGCGTTGAGCGCTTTGAACATGGCCATGGCGGCAGCAAACGTTGCCACGCAGACGATGCCGCTGCCGATGGCTTGAGCTTTGAGCACGGCCCAACCGCCGCCGTAGAACAAGCCGGTCAACGCTTGCGGTGATTTGGCGATGATTTCCGGAACGCCCGTCGGGCTCGAGCCGGCCGCGGAGTACTCGCCGCTGGCAAACAAACCCAGAGAGAGCGTGCCCCAGATGCCGCACACACCGTGCACCGGCCACGCGCCTACGGGGTCGTCAATGCGCCAGTGCTCGAGCAGCTCCATGCCCAAGATGACCAGCACACCAGCAACGGCGCCCAAGATGCAGGCACCGACATCGCTCACCCAGTAGCAAGGACAGGTGACGGCCACCAGGCCAGCGAGGAAGCCGTTCACCAGCGCCGCGGTGTCCCACTTCTTCACCATGAAGAAGACCACGAACACGGCGGCCAGGCCGCCCGTGCAGGCAGCGAGCGTGGTGTTCATGGCGACGCGACCCGCGCCCGCGTTGTCCATGATGGACAAGGTAGAGCAGGGATTGAAGCCGTACCAACCGAACCACAGAATGAGCCCGCCGATCACGGCGATGGTGAGATCGTGGGGGAGCATCGGGCCACCGCCGTCACGCTTGAACTTTCGGCCGAGCCTCGGGCCCAGGCAAATGGCGCCTGCGATGGCCACCCAGCCACCGATCGAGTGCACCACGGTAGAGCCGGCAAAGTCGTGGAAGTTCATGCCCAGGCTGGCCAAGAAGCCGCCCTCGGAACCCATCGTGGCCAAGAAGCCATCCGGGCCCCAGCACCAGTGGCCGAAGATCGGATAGATCAAGCCTGAGACGCCGATCGAGTAGAGCACGTCACCGACGAAGCGGGTGCGACCGACCATCGCGCCAGAGCAGATCGTGGAAGCGCAGTCCGCGAAGGCGAACTGAAAGATGTAGTGAGCGACGATGGGAATGCCGGTTGCTCCGTAGACCGAGAGCACACCGACGTCTTTCATGAAGATAAGGCTCTTGGTCGGATCGCCCGGCATGTGCCAGCCGATGAAGGCGTTGCCGCCGCCGAACATGAACGCAAAGCCGAAGGCCCAGTGTAAGAGACCGCAAACGCAGGTGTCGAACACGCACTCGACCAAGACGTTGACCGTCTCTCGATTCCGACACATGCCCGCTTCGAGCATCGTGAACCCTGCCTGCATGCCGAACACCAGGAACGCGCCGAGCAGCACCCAAAGCGTATTGATCGGGTTGATGACCGGATTTTTTGCCTGATCGATCAGATCCGTCGACAGCACGGGGGTGCCCGCGGCGGGCAAGGTGTCCGCAATGGCTTGCTTGATCGTGAACAGGCTGCCGGTGAGATTCAGCGCGACGATCGCCACCGCCAGCACCGCCAGCCCCAGCAACTTGCCGAGCAGCAGGTTCCTGCCGAATCGACGCCATTCGGGGTCTCGCATTCGGACTGCAAGACGAGCAAATTTTTCGCCGAGCGAGGGTTTCGCCGCCGGCTGTGTCAGGGCACTCATAGCGCGTTCTCCTTCGGGATGACCCCGGAGTGGTTGAATGGGAACTCGCTAACTCTCTACCGACGCAGCCTTTTCTAGATGTTTCCGCTTCGATGTCGATCCGTATAAAATCCGCGCAAGAGTTTTTTACGGCGATAAAGATTTATTTATCTCGCCCCGCCCCTCGTCCCTGAGTGGAGACATCAGACCTAAACTGCGGGCAACGAAAGTTAAGACGTGGACACGAGTCGATACCCGACGCCGAGCACGGTGGTGATGCGTCTCGGCTGAGTCGCGTCTTCTTCGAGCTTGTCGCGCAGCGCACGCACGAACACGCGCAAGTACTGGACCTCCGTGACGCGTTCTGGCCCCCAGACTGCCAGCAGGAGTTGACCGTGGGTTACTACGCGATCGGCGTTGCGTGCCAGGACGTGCAGCAGATCGTACTCGGTGTTGGTGAGTTTCAATTCCGCACCCCGGAGGTACACTCGGCGCTGCATGGACTCGAGTCTGAGATCGCCCACCGTCAAATCCCGGCGCTCCGCCAGCGGGATGGGGCGCCTGAGCACGTTGCGCACGCGCGCCATCAATTCGCCTTCACGAAATGGCTTGACCACGTAGTCGTTGGCCCCGCTGTCGAACGCGCGAATTTGCTGCAGCTCCTCCGGGGAGGCGGACAGCACGATGATCGGTAGCTCGTAGGACTGACGAATGCGCGCCGTCACCGCGAAGCCGTCGATATCCGGTAAGCCGATGTCGAGGATGATGGCATCCGGCGTGCGCGTATGCACTTCAATGAGCGCGTCCGCTCCCGTTGCGACTTGACTGACGTCATAGCCATAGGCTCGCAACGCGAGGGAGATTACGCTGCGCATCTCCGAGTCGTCTTCGACGACGAGCAGCCTTTGACGACTCATGACGCCGCCTCCAACAGCACCGCTCGCTCCCGGGCCAGCGGCACGCTGAACTCCACCAAGAGCCCGCCCCCAACCCGCTCTTGAGCGGTGATTCGTCCGCCGTGCGCGTGCACGATCGCGCGACAGATGGTGAGCCCGAGGCCAACGCCACCCTCGCTGCGACCGGCTTGGTGCCCGCGATAAAACTTCTCGAACACCTTTTCACGTTCGTGCTCGGCGATGCCAGGTCCGCTGTCGGCGACCTGCACCGTCAGCGCGGCCGAGCCAGGCGGATGCAGGACCTTCACCAGTACATCGCTACGCGCGTGCTGAAACGCGTTCTCGACCAGATTCACCAGGACTTGCTCGAGCAGCAGTGGTTCGGCTGAAACCAAGGGGAAAGGCACGGGCCGAAACTGCGTGGTGACTCGCAACGACGCTTGGCGGTTCGCAATTCGCTCGCTGGCGGAGCGCACGATGTCTTCTATCGATTCAGGGGTACGCCGTAGCTCCACGGTCGTCGACTCGAGCCGGGTCACGGACAGCAGATTCTGAATCAAGCGATTGAGGCGCTGTCCCTCGTTGACGACCGACGAGATCAGCGCTTGTGCGTCCGCTTCGACCAGCTCGGGAAGTTTGCTGGCGAGCGTCGAGCCAGCCGCGATCATCGTCGCGAGGGGCGTCTTCAGATCGTGAGAAACCGCGCTCAGCAGCGAGCTTCGCATGCGCTCGGTCTCTGCCTCTAGCTGCGCCCGCTGCATGGCGGAGCTGATCTGAGCGCCTTCCACCGCCGACCCGAACTGGCTCGCACAGGCCATCAACACGTACCCCTGCTCCGAATTTCGCTCGAACGGGTCGCTGAGTTCCAGCCCGATCACCCCCAGGGTCGAGCGCACACCGAGCACGGGCACCCAGATCGTGGCACCGGACTGCGCGTTTTCGACCATGAATTCGCGGCGCAACCAGGCACTACGGGCGACCGCCTCGGAGCGAGGCCCGGCTGCGGTCTCTAGCCCGCCCTCCGGCGTTTCCAGTAGGATATTGACGCTCGCGCTGAACAATTTTTCGATGTGGCGCGCGGTGATCGCCGCCAACTGACGGACGTCGCGCGAAGCCGAAAGCTCGACGTTCAATTCATACAGAGCCTGCGCGCGAAAAGCCACCGCCCGGGCAGCTTGCTCTTGGCGGCGAAGACTCTCGCTCAAGGTGCTCACCGTCAGGGCGACGAAGATCATGCCTAGGAACGTCAGGCCGCTCCTGGCGTCGGTCCACGCGAACGCGTACTCCGGAGGGATGAAGAAGAAGTCGAACAGCGCAATGCTGACAAAGCTTGCCCCGAGCGAGACGCGTACGGTCGAGCGCAACGCCAAAAGAACGATCCCGACCAGATGGATCATCGCCAGTTCGGCCAAGTCTCCGTAAGGGCGGGCGACTTTGGCGAACGAGAAACTGACGGCCACACAGGCGGCCGCGAACCCATAGGCTCGCAACCTGCGGCGCGGACTCTCCATGCCTTCCGCTTAGCGCGTTTCGGCGGAAGCGTCGCCCCTAGGGGCGAAGTAAAAGGAAATTGACGAAATAGTCGCCCTCTAGTTCGACCGGCGAAAAGAACGCATGGCGTGCGAGGCCCGGACCCGAGGGCCGCCCGACGAAAGTCCCCAAATGCGAAACGCCCGACCGATCCGAGGATCGAGCCGGGCGCTCTCGAGCTGACGTTACTTGTTTGTTGCGGCGTGTCCTCTCAGCCTGCCTTAGCCGGCGAGAGAGACGTGATTGCCGCTTCGATTTGCTCTGGCGGCACATCTTCCGGAGCGACCGGGGGGAGCCATTCCGGGTAAGCCGGCACGCCCATTTCGGGGACGTCGAGTCCGGCAATTTCGATGGCCGCGCTGACGCGCATCGGGACGACCTTACCGAGGACGTAGAAGATCACGCCGCCCACGACCACGTTCCAGCCGATAGCCGCGCCGGCCTCCAATAGCTGCGCGACGATCTGGGTCTTGTCACCGTAGAAGAGCCCGGTGACGCCTTTGCCCGCGACGCCTAGGTAGTCCGTAGCGCCGACACCGTTCCAGCCGGCACCATAGGTACCGTCCGAGAACAAGCCGACACAAAGCACGCCCCACAGACCATTGACGCCGTGGACGCTGATCGCGCCTACCGGATCATCGATCTTCATCTTGTCGAAGAAGAACACCGACCAGATCACCAGCACGCCAGCGATGCCACCAATGATGAACGCGCTGACCGGAGTGACGAACGCGCAGGGCGCAGTAATCGCCACGAGGCCGGCGAGCATGCTGTTGCACATCATCGAGGGGTCAGGCTTGCCGACGACGGCCCACATATAAGCGATGCCAGTCAAGGTTGCCGCCATGCCGGCGATCATGGTGTTCACCGCGACGATGCCGATGCGGCCGTCAGTGCCGGCGAGCGAGCTGCCGGCATTGAAGCCGAACCAGCCGAAGGCCAGAATGAACGTACCGAGCTGCACCATCGGGATGTCGTGCGGAAGGATGGCGTTGGCGGAGCCGTCTTTGTTGTACTTGCCGATACGCGGGCCGATCAGGATTGCCGTGATCAGCGCCAAGGCTCCACCTTGGAGATGCACGACGCCGGAGCCGGCGAAGTCGACCGCGCCGTGGCCGAAGCCCGAGCGGTAACCCAGCTGCGCGAGCCAGCCGCCGCCCCACACCCAGCAACCGAACACCGGGTAGATGAACGCGCCGATGATGATGCTGTAGATACAGAAGTGCTTGTACGTCCAACGTTCAGCGCAGGCACCGGTCACGATCGTAGCCGTGGTGTCCATGAAAGCCATCATGAACAAGAAAAGGACGATCGCCGCCGAGTCATAGGCCGCGCCCGTGAGAAAGAAGCCGGTCGTGCCAAACAGGCCCCAGCCATGGTCATTGGCGACGGACGAGCCAATCGTGAACATGTGATTGAGCGTGGGAATGCCACCCAACACAGCAGGGCCGCCGATGTTCGTGCCGTTCATGCCGCCGCACATCAGCGCAAAGCCGGTGGCGAAGAAGCCGAACATGCCCAGCGCGTACACGGCAAAGTTCATGGAGAACGTTTCCGCCGCGTTCTTGCCGCGGATCAGACCGGTCTCGACGAGCGCGAAGCCCGCCTGCATGAAAATCACGAGGAAGCCTGCGATCAGGACCCACATGAAGTTGATCGAGAAGAAGCTACGAGATGAAGATTGCGCGACGGCATCCAGCGCGGCAGCAAGCTCCTTCGTGGTGGCTTTCTCAGGATCGAGCTTGGTGTAGCCAGCAATCGATGCGCCCGTCGGCGTCGTCTGATATGCACCAGTGGGGTCGGGCGTGGGTTCGTCGGCGAAGGCGGATCGGGGGACTCCGACACCGACCAGCGCCACGACCGCTAGGCACAGCACCGCGAACCATTGTCGCGCGCGATGTAAAGAGAGCGAACTTGACATATCTTACCTCGTTAAAAGAAATCGTTCCGTCGATCGAGTTGCACTGGCGGTTCGCGGGTTAGCCGCGGCCGAGACGCATCAAACGCCCGCGTTCCTGCAAGCGGCGCAGGCGCACGGACCATCCGGCGCCGAGCACGGCGCTGAGCTGCATGACCACGAAGAACATGGCGCCAGCGGCAAGGTGATGACTCCAGATCACCACCGCGATGGTCACCACCGCGATGATGATTTGCATGCCTTTGGCGGTCTTCCTGTACTGTTCCCACATGGTCTGAAACTCCGGTTGAATGGGGGCGGCGGGCACAACTTCGCCCGCGAGCCAAGTCCGTTCTTGGCCCGTCAGTGATTGATTCCTGATGTTTCGTGCGAGTATTGCCGCCGTATGTTTCGATTCGTTTTCGGACGAATTAACGCGAGGCTAATGCGTAAAAAAAAATTGATCCGGCGCCGCGTGTGGGTTGTCGCCGGTTTAGCGCGTGATCATTGATTTTTTGCGACGCCGACCGCCGGCACACACGGCAAGTGCGGGGCAAAATGGGGCGGCTGTTTCGCAGTGCTTCCGAATTTTCACGCGCAGTCGAGTCAGCGATCCAGCCACCACAGGGCAAGCGTGACGATCAAATGCGCGGGCAGCATGGCCGTGAAGGCGAAGACGAAGTAACGCCCAAAGCTCGGCATGGCGTAGCGCTCGCGT
>Ga0164308_10002377_pt1 | contig 9968 bp, 10 predicted proteins | sample Whisoiple_246_MG_FD_109983 | JGI IMG/M metagenome (GOLD analysis project Ga0164308, IMG submission 109983) | Soil microbial communities amended with fresh organic matter from upstate New York, USA - Whitman soil sample_246_MG | ecosystem: Environmental > Terrestrial > Soil > Unclassified >... | reverse complement strand
GCCGCCGACCCCACCATGCGCCAGGTCGTCGAGGAGCTGCTCGCAGGGGTGACGCTCGACCGCGCGGTCGTCGGCCTGTCCGGCGGGGAGCGGCGCCGCTGCGCGCTGGCCGCCCTGCTGCTCTCGCGCCACGACCTGATCGTGCTCGACGAGCCCACCAACCACCTCGACGTCGAGGCCGTGGCCTGGCTCGCCGGCCACCTCGTCGGACTGCCGAGCGCCCTCATCGTGGTGACCCACGACCGGTGGTTCCTCGACGAGGTCTGCCAGACGACGTGGGAGGTCCACGACGGCGCGGTCGACTCCTACGAGGGCGGCTACGCGGCGTACGTCCTCGCGAAGGCCGAGCGCCAGCGCCAGGCGGCCGCCAGCGAGACGCGGCGGCAGAACCTCGCCCGCAAGGAGCTCGCGTGGCTGCGCCGCGGCCCCCCGGCCCGTACGTCGAAGCCGAAGTTCCGCATCGAGGCGGCCAACTCGCTCATCGACGACGTCCCGCCGCCGCGCGACCGCATGGAGCTGCAGCGCTTCGCCAGCCAGCGGCTCGGCAAGGACGTCATCGACATCGAGGACGTCGACCTCGCCCGCGGCGACCGGGTGCTGCTCGACCACGCCACCTGGCGCATCGGCCCGGGCGACCGGATGGGCATCGTCGGCGTGAACGGCGCCGGCAAGACGTCCCTGCTGTCCCTCATCTCCGGCGACCTGCCGCCGGACGTGGGCCGGGTCAAGCGCGGACGCACCGTCGAGATGCGGCACCTCACGCAGGCGCTCGACGAGATCGACCCCGAGGCGCGCGTGCTGCCGACGGTCGAGTCGATCCGGCGGGTCACCAAGACGCTGGACGGGCAGGAGCTGACAGCCACCTCGCTGCTGGAGCGCTTCGGCTTCACCGGCGACCGGTTGACCGCCCGGCTGGGGGACCTGTCGGGTGGCGAGCGGCGACGGTTCCAGCTGCTCAAGCTGCTGCTGACGGAGCCCAACGTGCTGCTCCTCGACGAGCCCACCAACGACCTCGACATCGACACCCTCAACGTCCTCGAGGACTTCCTCGACTCCTGGCCGGGCACGCTGATCGTGGTCTCCCACGACCGCTACTTCCTCGAGCGCGTCACCGACTCGGTGTGGGCGCTCCTCGGCGACGGGCAGGTCTCGATGCTCCCGCGCGGGGTGGACGAGTACCTCGAGCGGCGGGCTGCCGATCAGGCCGCTGCCCTGGGTGGCGGCACCTCGCAGACTTCCGGGGCTCCGGCGCGCGATCTCCCGCCACCGTCGTCCGGGGGTGGCGGCACCTCGCACGTGGAGGCCGGGTCCGGGAGCGATCTGCCGCCACCCGAGGCCAAGGCACGTCCCGGTTCCGCCGAGGACCGCGCCGCGCGCAAGGTGCTCGCCAAGGTGGAGAAGCAGCTCGAGCGCATCGCCGCCCGGGAGGCGGAGCTGCACGCGCAGATGGAGGCCAACCTCACCGACTACGACCTGCTCGCCCGCGTCGGCGAGCAGCTCGGCGAGCTGGCCGCCGAGAAGGACGAGCTGGAGCTGGAGTGGCTCGAGGCGTCCGAGGTCGTCGAGTAGCCGTCAGCTGAAGGGCGCGAGCAGCGAGCGCAGCAGGCCGGCGAGCTGGGTGCGCTCGCGGTCGCCGAGGTCGGCGAGCAGGTCCGCCTCCGCGGCGAGGAGGGCCTCGAACGCACCGTCCACCGCAGCCTTGCCCTCGGCGGTCAGCCGCACCAGCACGCCACGGCGGTCGTGCGGGTCGGGGAGCCGCTCGACCAGCCCGCGCGCGGTGAGCCGGTCGACCCGGTTGGTCATCGTGCCGCTGGTCACGAGCGTCTCGCGCAGGAGCCGGCCGGGGGAGAGCTCGTACGGCTGCCCGGCGCGACGGAGCGCGGCGAGGACGTCGAACTCCCACGACTCGATGCCGTGTGCGGTGAAGGCGTCGCGGCGGGCGAGGTCGAGGTGACGGGCCAGGCGGCTGATCCGGGAGAAGACCTCGACGGGCGCGAGGTCGAGGTCGCCGCGCTCGCGGCGCCACGCCTCCACCAGGTCGTCCACCTCGTCACGCATGGCGGCATCCTGCCAGATCGGTCGAGAATCTTGACATCGAGACTTTCTGCCAGGAGGGTAGAAGTGTCTCGACATCAAGACACCCGCGCTCCCATCCCGGTACCCAGGGACGTCCTGGTAGGCGAATGTGCCGATTGACCTACCAGGTCGTCCTCAGATATCCCGTGGGGGAGGAGAGGGCTGCGAGCCGACGACCTGTGGAGGACGCCATGAGCCACACCTGGGACCCCGACCGCTATCTCGCGTACGCCGACGAGCGCGGGCGGCCGTTCGTCGACCTGCTCGCGCGGGTCCCCGCGGAGAGCCCCCGCGTGGTCGTCGACCTCGGCTGCGGCCCCGGCAACCTCACCGCGCTGCTGGCCGACCGCTGGCGCGGTGCCGACGTGACGGGGGTCGACAGCAGCCCGGAGATGATCGAGGCGGCCCGCGCCGTCGCCGGCATCCACTGGGAGGTCGGCGACCTGCGGGACTGGGCCCGCCGCGACCCGCTGGCGCTGCGTCAGCCGATCGACGTCCTCGTCTCCAACGCCACCTTCCAGTGGGTGCCCGACCACCTCGAGCTGGTGCCCGGCCTCGTCGACCGCCTGCAACCGGGCGGGTGGTTCGCCTTCCAGGTGCCCGGCAACTTCGACGAGCCCAGCCACACCACCCGCACCGACCTCGCGGCGCGCGAGCCGTACGCCCAGCACGTGCGCGAGGCCCGCGTCCCGGCGAGCCACGACCCGGCCGTCTACGCCCGCGTCCTGCTCGACCTGGGCTGCGAGGTGGACGCCTGGGAGACGACCTACCTCCACGTCCTCACCGGCGAGGACCCCGTCTTCGACTGGGTCTCCGGCACAGGTGCGCGGCCCACGCTCCAGGCGCTCCCGGACGACCTGCGGCCGCTGTTCGAGGAGGAGTTCAAGGCGCTGCTGCGCGAGGCGTACCCGGCCGACCCCGCCGGGCGTGTGGTCCTGCCCTTCCGGCGCATCTTCGTGGTGGCCCGCAAGGCGTCGGGCGTCCCGGTCCCGTGAGGCTCCACCACGTGCAGGTCGCGTGCCCCCGCGGCGGCGAGGACGAGGCCCGCCGCTTCTACGGCGAGGGGCTCGGCATGACCGAGGTCGAGAAGCCGGCCGACCTCGTGGCGCGCGGCGGGTGCTGGTTCCGGGCGTACGACGACGCGGGTGTCGTTGCGGCCGAGCTCCACGTCGGTGTCGAGGACCCGTTCACCCCGGCGCGCAAGGCGCACCCGGCCTTCGTCGTCGGCGACCTTGCCGAGGTGACGGGGCGGCTGCGCGCGCTCGGCTTCGAGGTCGACGAGAGCCAGCGCGACTCGTTCCCCGGTCACGTCCGCCTGCACGCCTTCGACGGCCACGGCAACCGGGTCGAGGTGCTGCAGCCGGTCTGACCGGCCGTCCCCAGAATGGGGGCACCTCGGCGCGATCCGGCGTCGTCGGCGCGGCAGCGTCCCTACGGTGGCCGGGTGCTGAGGGAGCGCAGGGGGTCGCGGGCACGCGCCGTCGGGCGGGTGCTGCTGGGTGCTGCCGTCGTCCTGGCGGTCGGCGTGGTCGTCCTCGCGCGCTTCTGGGGGCCGCGCGAGCCGGAGCCGTCGCCGGACGCCTCCGCCGGGACCGTGACTCCTGCTGAGCTCGCCGTCGCCGCCGACCAGCGGGTCTTCATCGGCCACATGTCGATCGGGTGGAACCTGCTCGACGGCCTCCAGCGCCTGTACGCCGACGCGGAGGTCCCCGAGGCGGAGGTCGTGCAGGTCTCGGTCGGCGACCCTCCGCCGGAGCTGCCGGAGGGCGAGGGGGCCGTCGTCCACGCGGAGATCGGCGTGAACGGCGACCCGCTGGGCAAGCTCGCCAACTTCGACGCGGCCATGCGATCCGGGCTGGCCGACGAGGTCGACGTCGCCATGGTGAAGCTCTGCTTCACCGACGTGACGGCGAAGACGGACGTCGACCAGGTCTTCGCCGCGTACCAGGACACCCTCGACGGCCTGCAGCGCGACTACCCGGACGTCCGGTTCGTCCACACGACGGTGCCGTTGACCGCGGCGCCGTCCGGCATCAAGCAGCACCTCAAGGTCCTGGTGCGCGGCGACGACAACGAGGCCCGCGAGCGTTACAACGACCTCGTGCGCGGGGCCTACGCCGACGACGACCTCTTCGACATCGCCGCCGTGGAGAGCACGACAGCGGACGGCACCCGGATGTCCACCCTCGCACCCGGGTGGGCCGATGCCGATCGCGAGCACCTCAACGCCGCCGGGTCGGCGGTGCTGGCAGCCCGATTCCTCGACCTCCTCACGCAGGGAGCAACCGCATGACCACCACCGTCGACGCACCGCCCCTCTTCGAGCGCCACGTCGCCCGCCTCCGGACCGAAGCAGAGATCCTCCCGGACCATCCCGAGGAGACTCCCGAGTCGACGCTCCGCGCGCTGTGGGCGGCCGCGGCAGGTCGCCCTCTGTCGGTGACGGCCGCAGCCGCGGTGCCGCTCGCGCCGCTGACGGACGAGGGCGAGCGCCTGCTCGGTGCCCTGGTCGAGCGACGGCTCGCCGGGTCGCCGCTGGGCCACCTCACCGGACGGCAGAGCTTCATGGGGGTCGAGCTCCTCGCGGGTCCGGAGGCGCTGGTGCCCCGCGTCGAGACCGAGATCCTGGGACGCACCGCCCTCGACCTGGTCCGCGCGACCGACGGGTCGCTCGTCGTGGACCTCTGCACGGGGGCGGGCAACCTCGCCGCGGCCGTCGCGGTGGCCGTGCCGCGGCTGACGCTCCACGCGGCCGACCTCTCGACTGCTGCCGTCGGGCTGGCCCGGGCCAACGCGATCTTCACCGGCGTCGCCGACCGCCTGAGCCTCCACGAGGGTGACCTCTTCGACGCCCTGCCGGCCGACCTCAGGGGCACGGTCGACGTGCTCATCTGCAACCCGCCCTACATCTCCTCGGCGCGGGTGGGGGAGATGGCCGCGGAGATCTCCGAGCACGAGCCGCGGATGGCCTTCGACGGCGGCAGCCTCGGGCTCTCGATCGTGAGCCGGCTGGTGCAGGAGGCGCCCGACTGGCTGCGACCCGGTGGCTGGCTGTGCTTCGAGATCGGCCTCGGCCAGGGGGCGTACTGGCAGAAGCGGATCCCGCGCTTCCCCGGCTGGGACGTCGTCGAGCCGGTCGAGGACGAGGAGGGCAACATCCGCGTCATCACCGCCCGGCGGAGCTGACGCCACCGAAGTCACCCCACGGTGGTCGTCGAGGGCGAGATCCGGCTCTGGGTGACCGAGAACCGCTAGGGCGCCGTCGCGCTGCCGCCGGCGTGCGCCTCGCCGACCATCGGCACGTCGAGCAGCTTCTTCTCCCCGACCAGGCGCTTCTGGAGGACGGTCGCGATCCAGGTGAGGACCAGGTTGACCGCCACGTAGATGGCGGTGATCACGATGGCGGTGGGCACCTGGTTGCCGAACTCGAGGTAGATCGGCTTGCCGACGGCGGTGAGGCCGGGCGCAAGGATGTAGTAGCCGAGGCTGGTGTCCTTGAGGACCACGACCATCTGGCTGATGATCGTCGGCAGCATGATCTTGACGCCCTGCGGCAGCAGCACCGCGCTCATCACCTGCGACTTGCGCATCCCGATGGCGTACGCCGCCTCGCCCTGGCCCGCCGGCACGGCGTTGATCCCGGCGCGGAAGACCTCGGCCAGGACGGCGCCGTTGTAGAGCGTCAGCGCGATGACCACGCACCAGAACGAGCTCAGCGGGCCGTCGCCGATGGCCAGCAGGTAGAAGGCGAAGACCATCAGCAGCAGCACCGGCACTGCGCGGAAGAACTCCACGACGAGCCAGGCCGGGCGGCGTACCCACTCGTGGTCCGAGAGCTTCGCGATGCCGAAGGCCAGGCCGAAGACGACGGCGAAGATGATGGAGAAGAACGCCATCTCGAGGGTCTTGAGCAGGCCGTCGGTGAGGATGTACTGGATGTACTCGGGGGTGACGAAGGGCTCCCACAGGGCGTACTCGAGCTGCCCCGCGTCGTACATCGTCCAGACGGCGAAGGCGACCAGCGCCGCGAGCGCGACCAGGCTGATGACGGTGTAGATCCGGTGCCGGGCGATGGTCCTGGGGCCCGGGGCGTCGAAGAGGACGGATGTGCTCATCGGGCCACCTTGACCTTCCGCTCGACGACGTAGGACGACAGCGAGACCACCTCGACCAGGACGATGTAGCCGATCGCGAACGCCAGGAAGATCCCGATGCGCTGGTCGGCGTTGTCGTTGGTCAGCGCCCGCATCGTCGCGGTGGCCTCGGCCATGCCGAACGCGGCCGCGACGGAGGTGTTCTTGAGGAGCGCGATCAGGACGCTGGTCATCGGGGGGATCACGGCGCGCGTGGCCTGGGGGAGGACGATCTCACGCATCGACTGACCGAAGGTCAGCCCGATGGCGCGGCCGGCCTCGGCCTGCCCGAGCGGCACGGCGTTGACGCCGGAGCGCAGCGCCTCGCAGACGAAGGCCGAGGTGTAGAGGGTGAGCGCGACGCAGGAGCGGAAGAAGAAGGCCGAGACGTTGTAGCCCGCGATCTCGAAGTCCTCGACGAACTTGAAGTTGTAGCCGAGCACCGGCATCGCGATCGCCATGAAGATGAAGATCATCAGCAGTGGCGTGTTGCGGAAGAGGATGACGTAGAGCGCGGCCGCCTTGTTGAGGATGCTCACCGGGCCGACCCGGAAGACGGCCAGGATCGTGCCCCACACGAGTGCGCCGATGCCGGAGACGACGAACAGGCCGATCGTCAGGCCGAACGCCTTGAGGTACTCGTCGAAGTTCGCGAACACCGCTTGCATGGGCGGCGGGCTCCTCTCTGGGGGAGACGCCGGCGGGCCTCGCGGCCCGCCGGCGTCCGATCAGGTGGTGATCCGGGTGGGGAGGACCGGCGTCAGGCGGCCGGGCACTCGTCCATGGCCGGCGGCTCGGGGGTGTCGACGCCCGACTTGCCGAGGGTGGCCTCGAACGCCGTGGCCCAGTCGCCGTTGTCCTCGGCCTCGGTGAGGGTGTCGACGATCCACTGGCACATCTCCGGCTTGTCCTTGCTGTAGCCCACGCCGTAGCGCTCCTCGGAGAACGGGTCGACGACGACCTTCAGCTCGTCGGGGTGCTCGGCGGCGTAGCCCAGCAGGATCGCGCCGTCGGTGGTCATGGCGTCGACGGTGCCGCTGAGCACCTGGTCGACGCACTCGGAGTAGGTGTCGAAGCCGCGGGGCTTGGCGCCCTCGGCCTTGATGTTGTCCAGGGAGGTCGAGCCGGTGACCGAGCAGACCTCCTGGCCCTTCACGTCGTCGAGGGTCTCGATGTCGCTGTCGGACTTCACCAGCAGCTGCTGGCCGGTCACGTAGTAGGGGCCGGCCTGGCCGACGACCTGGCGCCGCTCGTCGGTGATGGAGTACGACGCGATGACGAGGTCGACCTCGCCCTCCTCGAGGAAGGGCTCACGGTTGTCGGAGATCGTCTCCTTCCACGTGATGTCCTCCGGGGCGATGCCGAGCGACGCGGCGAGGATCTTGCCGATCTCGGGGTCGAACCCGACCGGCATGTCGTCGGTGGCGCCCTTGAAGCCGATCCCGGGCTGGTCGTACTTCACGCCGATGGTGATCTCACCGGAGTCGGCGAAGTCCTTCATCGCCGTGCCGTCGTCGAACTCGTCGGCGGCGTTCTCCTGGACCTTCACGTCGGTGGTGTCGCCGCCGTCGTCGCCTGCGTCGCCGCAGGCGGCCAGCGAGAGGGCCAGCCCGACCGTCGCGACGACAGCCTTGGTACGGATGAATCGCATCTGCTTCTCCTTCAGTCCCGAGCCGAGCATTCCGGCCCCCGTGGTTGTGCTGTGGGTGGATCAGTCGGTGTGGTCAGTGCTTGAGGATCTTGCCGAGGAAGTCCTTGGCACGGTCCGAGCGCGGGTTGGTGAAGAACTCCTCAGGGGTGTTCTCCTCGATGATCGCGCCGTCGGCCATGAAGACGACCCGGTCGGCGGCGGTGCGGGCGAAGCCCATCTCGTGGGTGACGACGACCATCGTCATGCCCTGCTGCGCGAGGTCGACCATGACGTCGAGGACCTCCTTGATCATCTCCGGGTCGAGGGCGGAGGTGGGCTCGTCGAAGAGCATCACCTTCGGCTCCATCGCCAGGGCACGGGCGATCGCCACGCGCTGCTGCTGGCCGCCGGAGAGCTGGGCGGGGTACTTCTCGGCCTGGTGGCCGACGCCGACGCGGTCGAGGAGCTCACGCGCCTTCGTCTCGGCCTCGGCCTTGCCGATGCCCCGGACCCTGGTCGGGCCCAGCGTGACGTTCTCGAGGATCGTCTTGTGCGCGAAGAGGTTGAAGCTCTGGAACACCATCCCGACCTCGGCGCGCAGCGCGGCGAGCGCCTTGCCCTCCTGGGGGAGCTCCTTGCCGTCGAGGGTGATCGTGCCCTCGTCGATCGTCTCGAGACGGTTGATGGTGCGGCACAGCGTGGACTTGCCCGAGCCGGACGGCCCGATCACGACCACGACCTCACCACGCTTGACGGTGAGCTCGATGTCCTTGAGTGCGTGGAGCTGCCCGAAGTGCTTCTGGACGCCGCTCAGCACGACGAGGGGCTCGCCCCGGCCGGCGCTGACGCTGCCCGTTTCCTGCGCAGTCATAGGCGCAACCTATCGGCAGGTGGACCGCGAGGGCCATCAGGCATGGCCCGTTCGGACCATCACAGAGTGATGACGATTCCCGCCTCGGGGTCCCACCGGCGCAGCGACGTGAGGGTCAGCACCGCGTCGTCGTGACCGATGGCCTCCACGGCACGCCCGACATCGGCGCGGTCGATGCGCCGGGCCAGCGTGACGTGCGGCAGCCACCCCTCGTGCTGGACGTCGCGCACCTGCGACCGCAGGCCCAGCACCGCAGCCACCAGCTCGTCGGGCACGTCCAGGACACGGACCACGGAGACGCGGTTGCCGCCGAGGAGCGCGATCCCCGAGGGCCGCACCCGCACCGGCAGGAGCCGTCCCACCAGCTGTGCGGCGCGCTCGTCGTCGTCGGCGCCGAGCGCGGGGGCGGCCAGCACCGTCACGTGGGGGCTGTTGGTGGCGCCGCGGTGGTCGAGCTGCGAGGGCAGTCCGGCGTCGCGCAGCACCTGCCAGTCACGGCGTACGACCTCGCAACCCGGATCGTCGGGCACCAGCTCGAACGCATGCATCCGGGGCACGGCGCGAGCCTAGGTCGGGTCTCGCGATTCCCGGGCCCCCGCGGGTCGCCGTACCCTTGACCCCGAGATGAGCACCGTCGCAGAGACCCCCGCACGCACCTACGAGGTCAAGACCCACGGGTGCCAGATGAACGTCCACGACTCCGAGCGGCTCGCCGGGCTGCTGGAGGACGCGGGCTACGTCCGCGCCGGGGGCGACAGCCAGGCCGACGTGGTCGTCTTCAACACCTGCGCGGTGCGCGAGAACGCCGACAACAAGCTCTACGGCAACCTCGGCCAGCTGGCGTCGGTCAAGGCCGTCACGCCCGGGATGCAGATCGCCGTCGGCGGGTGCCTCGCGCAGAAGGACCGCGAGACGATCACGACACGGGCGCCGTGGGTCGACGTCGTCTTCGGCACCCACAACATCGGCTCCCTGCCGGTGCTGCTCGAGCGGGCCCGGGTCGCCGAGGAGGCGCAGGTCGAGATCCTGGAGTCGCTGTCGGTCTTCCCCTCCACGCTGCCCACCAAGCGTGAGTCGGCGTACGCCGCCTGGGTGTCGGTCTCGGTCGGGTGCAACAACACCTGCACCTTCTGCATCGTCCCGGCGCTGCGCGGCAAGGAGAAGGACCGCCGGCCCGGCGAGATCCTCGCCGAGGTCGAGGCGCTGGTGGCCGAGGGCGTCACCGAGATCACGCTGCTCGGCCAGAACGTCAACGCCT
>Ga0164308_10002375_pt1 | contig 9973 bp, 9 predicted proteins | sample Whisoiple_246_MG_FD_109983 | JGI IMG/M metagenome (GOLD analysis project Ga0164308, IMG submission 109983) | Soil microbial communities amended with fresh organic matter from upstate New York, USA - Whitman soil sample_246_MG | ecosystem: Environmental > Terrestrial > Soil > Unclassified >... | reverse complement strand
TCAGTTGTTCCAACGCCTCCTGGTTGACTCCCCGGGAAGCATGGTTGCTGTAGAGGGGGTCGGAAGCCAGCTCCGGGGTGCCCATTGCAGCAGCCAGCCGCACGAACACAGAGTCCTGGTTGGCAGCGATCACCACCCACTTTCCGTCGCTGGAACGGAAGATATTCGACGGCGCTATCCCCTTCAGCCCGGAACCGCTGGGGCCGGGCACAATACCTTGGGCCGCATAATCGGGCACGGCACTTTCCAGGAGGGAAAAGCATGCCTCAACAAGGGACACGTCCACGACCTGCCCCGTCCCTCCCCTGGCATCCCGCCAATACAAGGCCAGCAGGATTCCCTGCAGCGCATAGAGCGACGCCAGGCTGTCCCCCAGCGAAATGCCCGTCCGTGGCGGAGCCTGGTCCGGGTAGCCGTTGAGGTGGCGCAGGCCGCCGCGGGCCTCGGCCACGGACGCGTAACCCGGCTTGTTGGCATCAGGTCCGGTCTGGCCGTAGCCGGAAACCCGGGCGATGACCAGGCCTGGGTTGCCTTGCCAAAGCACGTCGGGGGCGAGCCCGAGTTTCTCGAGTGTTCCAGGGCGGAAATTCTCGAGGATGACGTCGGCTTCCCTGCAGAGTTCCAGGAACAGTTCACGTCCGCGGGGCGATTTGAGGTCCAGCGTCACGCATTTCTTCCCCCTGGACTGGACCGACCACCAGAGCGTGTGGCCATGCACCCGGGCGCGCCCCCATTCCCGCATGGGGTCGGGACGGTCGGGAGACTCGATCTTGATGACCTCCGCGCCGAAGTCTGCGAGCTGCCGTCCTGCAAACGGGCCTGCGATAAGTGATCCGAGCTCCAGGACACGCACGCCGGTCAACGGGCCGCCGGCCTTTTCCATGGCAGCGCCAGGGGCAGGTGCAGCGCCGGGCCCTGTCCACGACCGTCCGCCAGGTCCAGCGTCTGCGTTCTGCCCGGCGCGCATGCCGTCAGGGGGTGCGGTCTGGGAAGTTTCCACCATCTTTTGGACTCCTGTTCTGACGGCAACCGGTGCCCGGGCCGCGTTGCCCGGCCTGCCGTGGGATCGCGAAGCATCGTTGGCACGACAACTCATATTGTGGACCTAAATTCACAATGTGGATAGGGGGAGGGGAAATCGTCGCTACTGCGGGATGGTGCCGCCGATGACCCTGGTACCCTCTTCTGCGGCCGCCAGCACCTGTTCCACCCAGGACGCGCAGACGTCGAAGGGCATCCTCAGGGCGGGCCCCATCACCGTAAGAGCGCCGAAGAGTTCGCCCTGTGGGCCGAAAATCGGCGCCGAGATGCCACTGGCGCCGGACACGCGCTCACCGGTGGTGATGGCGAAGCCGTCCGCGCGGGCTTTGGCGACCGATTCTTCCAGGCTCGCGGCATCGGTGATGGTCTGGTCGGTCAGTGATGCCAGACCCGACCGGTACACCCGCTCGGCAACTTCCGGATTCCAGGCCAGCAGGACCCGCCCCGCCGCACCCACGTGCAGCGGCATGATTTCACCGACACTTACCGCCCGCCGGAGCATGCGGCGGGTCTCGGCAAGGGCGATGCAAACACGTTTCCCTTGGGATTCACGAAAGATGCAGGCAGTCTCGCCCAGCTCGTCACGAAGCCTTCGCAGCACGGGCGTCAGCAGCTCCAGGAAATCCAGCCCCTGGGTTGCCGGTGCCGCCCAGTGGGCCATCCGCACCCCCACCCGGTACCGGTCTCCGTGCCTGTCCAGAATCCCTTCCTGCACCATGTTCGCCACAAGGCGCTGGACGGTGGAGTGCGGTACCCCGGTGCTGGAACGGATCTCGGCCAGCGACAGCTCGGGCTGCGCGAGGGAGAAAGCATCGAGGATGGCAGTGATCTTCCGCAGGACCAACAGGGGCGTGGCCGACGTTTCGCTGGAGCTCATGGGGAAAGTGTATGAGCCGAGGGGTCGTTGAGTGTGACCGAAGTAACTGTTAGCATCAGGTCCACATCATGATGGCGAACCCACGATGTGGCAGGGAGGACCTGCCGACGAGTAACACCACCAGAGGCCGCACGCAGGTCTCCGGACGCGGACCGATGCACCACTTTCGTTCCGACAGCGTGGACCAACAGGGGGAAACAAACGGCCGGAGTTGGCCGGGAAGAGGCAAAGATGCCAGCTGCACAGCCAGCCACGTCCGGATATGCCGTGGAGCTCACCGGGTGCACCAAACAATTTCCAACATCCGGGGGCGAGACCTACTTCGCAGTCCGCGACATTGACCTGAAGGTGGAACCCGGCCGCTTCGTCTCGATCGTCGGCCCGACGGGATCAGGCAAGTCCACCATCCTGAACATGGCAGCAGGGCTTCTGACTCCCAGCTTCGGAGAGGTCAAGAGCTTCGGAGAGCCGGTGGCGGGAGTGAACCGCCGGGCGTCCTACATGTTCCAGCAGGACGCCCTGCTGCCGTGGAAAACGGTCATCGACAACGTCAGCCTGGGCCTGACCATGGCCGGCGTCTCCAAGGCGGAGGCCCACTCGGAATCGCGGCGCTGGCTCGAAAAGGTGGGCCTCAAGAACTTCGCGGACCGCTACCCGCACCAGCTCAGCGGCGGCATGCGCAAGCGCACGGCCATCGCACAGGCCTGGATAGTGAACCCGGACATTCTCCTCATGGACGAGCCATTTTCAGCCCTCGACGTCCAGACCCGCCAGATCATGGAAAACGAACTCCTGCAGCTTTGGCAGGAATCCGGCAAGGCAGTGGTCTTCATTACCCACGACCTCGACGAAGCGATCGCATTGTCCGATGAAGTGGTCATTCTGGGAGCCGGCCCCGGGAGCACGGTGGTGGGAAGCTACCAAATCGACATCCCCCGCCCGCGCGACCTGCTGGATATCCGTGACGACCCCCGGTTTGTGGCGCTGCACCGCGAGATCTGGGGCCGCCTGAAAGTCGAAGTCTCAAAGACCTACGAAAACGCTATGGCGGAGGAAGGTGAAGCGGCGTGACCATACTCGGTTCACGGAGGCCCGGGTCCCGCGGGAACGGCTCTCCCGGCGGCACCCAGGACCGCAGGCCCGCCAGCCGGCCGGCCCGCCGGGGAGAAATGTCACCCTTGGCCATGCGGAGCATCCAGCTCCTCCTCACGGTTCTCGTCCTGGGAGCGTGGGAGGTCCTGGGACGGGCCGGGGTGATCGACGAATTCTTCTTCCCCCTCCCTTCGGACATCTTCCAGACCGTATGGCTCTGGGTGTCCTCAGGGTTCGTATTCCCCCACCTTTGGGTGACCATGCAGGAAGCCATCCTCGCCTTCCTGGTGGGAGCCGCCGTCGGACTCCTCCTGGGCTTTATCCTCGCCCGCGTCCGCTTCCTTGAGCGGCTGCTGGACCCCTTCCTCCAGATGTTCAATGCGCTCCCGCGCGTGGTCCTGGCTCCGATTTTCCTGCTGTGGTTCGGCCTTGGCATCTGGTCCAAGGTCGCCTTCGGCTTCACCCTGGTGTTCTTCATTGTCTTCTTTAACACCCTGGAAGGGGTCAAGAGCGTGGACCGGGTCCTGGTGGACAACGCCAGGATGCTGGGGGCCAGCGAAAAGCAGCTCCTGCGCCACGTCTTCATCCCCAGCGCCCTGACCTGGATCTTCTCCAGCCTGCATATCAGCGTCGGCTTCGCCATTACCGGCGCAGTGGTGGGCGAGTACCTTGGCGCGTCGGGAGGCGTCGGATATGCCATCGCCCAGGCCCAGGGCGTGTTCGACACCAAGGGCGTGTTTGCGGGGATGTTCATCCTTATGATCGTCGTCCTGATCATCGACCTCCTCGTCAACCGCCTGGAGCGGCACCTGCTCAGGTGGCGCCCGGTCCGGTCTTCCTGACCCCTGACCCCGCCCGGCCCAAGAGCTGCTTTACCTGCGCAGAAACTCAACAACCCGCCTGAAAGGGACACTCATGACACAGAAAGCAACCCGGCGCCGTGGCCGGGTCCTCCTCCGGCCACTGACCCTCATTGCGTCAGTTGCCCTGGCGCTCTCAGCCTGCGGCGCACCCGCGGCGGCCCCTCCCGGCCAAAGCGGATCGGCCACTGCCGGCGGCGGGGGCGGTGGCAAGGTGGTGATTGGCGTCGGCGGACAGACCCTCCTGACCTACCTCCCGACCACGTTGGCCCAGCAACTTGGGTACTACAAGGATGAGGGCGTGGATGTTGAGCTCCAGGACCTCCAGGGCGGCTCCAAGGCCCTGACCGCCATGATCGGCGGCAGCACCAACGTGACCAGCGGGTACTACGAGCACACCATCCAGATGCAGGCCAAGAACCAGCAGATCAAAGCGTTCGTGGACATGGGCCAGTCATCCGGCCTGGCCCTGCTGGTGTCCCCGAAGAACGAAGGCCAGATCAAGTCCATCGCGGACCTGAAGGGCAAGAATGTGGGCGTCACAGCTCCGGGTTCTTCCACCGACATGTTCGTGAAGTTCCTGCTGGCCAAGAACAACATGCAGCAGTCTGATGCAGCTGTTTCCGCCATCGGCGCCGGCTCATCTGCCGTTGCCGCTGTTGAGCAGGGCCAGGTTGACGCCGCAGTGATGCTCGAACCGGACGTCTCAGTGCTTACCAAGCGCATCGGCCACAACCCAGTGGTCCTGGAGGATGTCCGCAGCTCCGAGGGCCTGAAGGAAGTGTTCGCCACCGATTCCTGGCCTTCCGCCTGCCTGTACGCCAAGACTGACTGGCTCAACCAGAACAAGGACACCGCCACCAAGCTGGCCAAGGCCATCAAGCGGACCCTGGAGTACATCAACGGGCATTCGGGGGCAGAAATCGCGGCCAAGATGCCGGAAAACTTCGCCGGCGGCGACAAGGATCTCTACGCCAAGGTCATCGATGACCTCAAGAAGACTTTGAGCAAGGACGGCACTTTTACCGACGACGGCGTCCAGGCAGTCCTGAAGACCCAGCAGGTGGCCAACCCTGACGTGGGAAACAAGGACATCAAGCTTGCCGATACGTACACCAACGACCTGGTTAAGTAACCCGAGGGAAGCACAACCGGCGCAGCGAACAACGTCCCAGCCCGCCTAAGAGACAGAGAAAAAGGTGCCCGGCCCCTATATGGGGACGGGCACCTTTCAGTTCGGCTGTCCTACGCGGCAGCAGCGGCGGCCCGCACCGCCTGGCCAAGGGACGTCGTCGGGCGGCCGATCAGCCGCCGGAGGTCGCCGGTGCTGACCAGGAGGTCGCCGCGCGCAATGCCCAGGTCGGAATCCGCCAGGATCTCCGCAAAGGCTTCCGGCACACCCACGGACGCGAGCAGTTCCGCATAGTCCCCCGCGGGCAGGTCGTTGTAGCTGACGGCCTTCCCGGTGGCCGCGCTGATCTCCGCAGCGAGGTCCGCCATGCTGAAGGCCTCGTCGCCGCCAAGCTCGTAAACCTTGCCGGACTGGCCGTCGGCCACCAAAACCGCGGCAGCCGCCTGGGCATAGTCGGCCCGGGCAGCGCCGCTGACCTTGCCGTCACCGGCGCTTCCCGCAACAGCGCCCTGCGCAAGGGTTCCGGGCAGCTGCTCCGTGTAGTTTTCCAGGTACCAGCCGTTGCGCAGCAGCACGAACGGAACCCCGGACTCACGCAGCAGCGCCTCGGTGGCCTTGTGCTCGTCGGCCAGCAACATGGACGTGGTGTCCGCGTTGGCGATGCTGGTGTAGGCCAGCAGCTCCACGCCCTCGGCCTTGGCCGCTTCGATAACGGTGCGGTGCTGGTCAACCCGCTGTCCCACTTCGCTGCCGGAGATCAGGAGCACCCGCGTGGCACCCTTCAAGGCAGCGGCAACCGATCCGGCGTCGGCGTAGTCCATCGGCTGTACGCGTACCCCGCGCTCCACGAAGTCCGCCAGCTTCGCCACGGACCGGCCGGCCGCGACAATATTCCCGGCCGCCACCCCACGCTCCAGGAGTGCTTCAAGAACGTGGCGGCCCAACTGGCCAGTGGCGCCTGTAACAACAATGCTCACGATGATTCCTTTCGGGATTTTGCTCTGTCGAAGGGCACAACCGGCCCGTCGGCGGATAACTTCCCAAAAGTGAGTACGCACTTTGAAGTAAGGTACTGACCTTGGAGTAAGCTTGTGGCATGCGAGCCGCCCCCCTGCCCATGGCCTTTGACGACGGCGTGTTCCCGGCCGGGTGCCCCAGCCGGACACTGCTCGACCACGTCACCAGCAAATGGGGCGTCCTGCTCCTCATTGCCCTGTCGGAGGGCGAACAGCGGTGGAGCGACCTGCGGCGGCGGGCCGAGGGCATCAGCGAGAAGATGCTGGCACAAACGCTGAAGACCCTGGAGCGCGACGGCCTGGTCAGCAGGAAAGCCCAGCCTGTCATTCCGCCCCGGGTGGACTACAGCCTCACCGACCGGGGCTACGAACTGAGTGCGCTGCTGGTGCCTCTGGCAGCCTGGGCTTTTGACCACGCCGAAGAGATCATCAACGGGGCCGTCCCGGCCAAGTAGTCGCAGCACCGGAAAATGAGTACCTGTTACTGGTGTGACTGGTGTGAATAGCGCTTAGCGTAGCCGTACGGTGGCGGCCGGAATGGGAGGACCATCCTCCGCTGGGAGCATTCCGCCAACCAGCACCGTTAGCAGGCGGCAGGCTGCCGCTTGAAGGAGTTGGTCACATGGCCAGGGACTACGCACAGGATCTTTCCGGCATGGGCCGGCCCGTCAGCCTGGGGTCCGCCCTTTCCGGGGCATGGGGCCGCACGTTGACGGTTTTCGGCCCCCGCTGCCCTTACCGGGTAGGGGACACCGTCATAGGCGACGACCCCTTCAGCGGCAGGCGCGAAGGGGTCGTCGTGTGGCAGGACCGCCGGTCAGTGGGAGTGAAGACCCCGTACGGCGTCTTCTTCTTTGACCACCGGCTGGTCAAACCCCTGGACTGAAGTACTAACGGGCCGACCAGCCACCGTCCATGGTGTAGCTGGCGCCGGTGACCATGCCGGCGTCCGGGGACGCCAGCCAGGCCACCAGGGACGCCACCTCGTCCGGCTCCACCAGGCGCTTGATGGCGGCTTCGGTGAGCATCACCTTCGCCAGGACCTCGGACTCCGGGATGCCGTGCATCTTGGCCTGGTCCGCGAGCTGCTTCTCCACCAAAGGCGTGCGCACGTATCCGGGGTTGACGCAGTTCGACGTAACACCGTGCGGTCCCCCTTCAAGCGCGGTCACCTTGCTGAGCCCTTCCAGGCCGTGCTTGGCCGAGACGTACGCGCTTTTGAACGGAGAGGCGCGCAGTCCATGAACCGAGGACACGTTGATGACGCGGCCGAACTTGTTGGCGTACATGTGCGGCAGGGCAGCCCGGATGAGCAGGAACGGGGCCTCCAGCATCAGGCTGATAAGCCGGCGGAAGTCTGCGGGATCGAACTCCTCGATGGGGTTGATGCGCTGGATGCCGGCGTTGTTGACCAGGATGTCGCAGTCAAGGCTCAGCCCGGCCAGGGCGTCGACGTCCAACAGGTCCACTTCCCAGGCGCTGCCGCCCACCTCATCGGCGAGGGACGTTGCGGCGGCGGCATCGACGTCGGCCACCACCACTTTCGCTCCGCGCGCCGCCAGTGCGCGCACGCAGGCGGCCCCGATTCCGCTGGCACCGCCGGTGACCAGCGCCTTGCGTCCATTCAACGTGTTGTCCATTCCAGTTCTCCTTGTGTACAGCCAACGACTTGCGCGCCCGGACGGTCCAGCGGCCGGGTCAACCCAACAGCCAGGTCAGCGGCGTCCAGCGGTCAGCAGCCCCTCGCGGGCCGCGTCTTCCTGGTCCACGTCCTCCAGGGCAATGCCCTTGGTCTCCTTCAGGCTTAGCACGGCCACCGTGGTGATGGCACAGGCCACCACCAGGTAGATGGCGGTGGGCAGCCACGAACCCGTGTCCTTCAGCCACTGGGTGGCCAGCAGCGGCGCCAGCGAACCGGCGAAGATGGACGTCACCTGCGAGCCGAGGGATGCGCCGGAGTACCGCATGCGGGTGGGGAACATCTCGGCCATGATGGCGGGCTGGCCCGCATACATCAGGCCGTGCAGGCACAGGCCGATGGTCACGGCCAGGACGATGACGACGGCGTTCCTGGTATCGAACATCGGGAAGGCGAAGAACGGCCAGGTGGCACCCAGGATGGCGCCGGCCAGGTAAACGGGCTTGCGGCCAATCCGGTCCGCGAGGCGGCCGTACTGCGGAATGATGGCGAAGTGGATAAGGTGCGCGATCAGCAGCGCCAGCAGGAGCGAGGAAGTGTCGTACTTGTGCACGCTCTTGAGGTACACGATCGCGAAGCTGACCACCAGGTAGTACATGATGTTTTCCGCGAACCGCAGGCCCATGGCCTGGAAGATGCCCTTGGGGTACTTGCGCAGGACCTCGAAGACGCCGTAGCTGACGGCCTGTTCCTTCTCCACCAGTTCCTTGGCTTCGAGGAAGATGGGCGATTCGCTGACGTTGGTGCGGATGTAGTAGCCCACGAAGACGATCACTGCGGAGAGCCAGAACGCCACGCGCCAGCCCCAACCGAGGAAGGCCTCGCTGCTCAGGGTGGTGGACATGATGTACAGCACCAGGGTGGCCAGGAGGTTGCCCACCGGGACGGCCGCCTGGGGCCAGCTGGACCAGAAGGCGCGGGTCTTGTTGGGGCTGTGTTCGGCCACCAGGAGCACGGCACCGCCCCATTCGCCGCCCAGCGCGAAGCCCTGGATGAAGCGCAGGGCCACCAACAGCGCGGGGGCCAGGTACCCGATGTCGGCGAAGCCCGGCAGGCAGCCCATCAGGAACGTGGAAACACCGATGATGATGATGGTGAGCTGCAGCGTGGGCTTCCGGCCCAGCTTGTCGCCGATCTGGCCAAAGACGATGCCGCCCAGCGGGCGGGCGATGAAGCCCACGGCATAGGTCAGGAACGCCTGGATGATCCCGTCCAGGTCGTTGCCTGTGGCGGGGAAGAAGTACTTGCCGAAGACCAGGGTGGCCGCGGTGGCGTACAGGAAGAATTCGTACCATTCCACCACCGTGCCCACCATGGAGGCGGCAACAATCTTCTTCAGGCCCGTTCCCTTGGGTGCATGCCCGGCGTCGTTCGCCAGGCCTTGCTCAATGCTCATGGTTCTCCTCAGTGTCCACATTGACACGTGCTGTGATCTCCAGCACAAGTGACTCAGATGAGTATTGCTGCACAGGTCCGGCTCTTCAATGGCCAAAGAGGCAGTCAACGTGTGCACAATTGCAGATATGAACGCGAACCCCGATGACCTGCTGGTGCTCTTGGCGGTGTCCCGCTCCGCCAGGTTCACGACGGCGGCCCAAGCCTTGGGCCTGAACCACACCACCGTCTCGCGCAGGATCGCCGCGCTTGAGAAGTCACTCGGTGGCCGGGTCCTGTCCCGCGCCGCCGGCGCCTGGGAGCTTACGGAGCTTGGCGAACGTGCCGTGCGTGCGGCGGAACAGGTGGAGGCGCTGCTGGGCACGCTGGGACCGGGCGGCCAGGCACCCGACCCGATTGCCGGCGTCGTGCGCATGACCGCGACGGATGGCTTCAGCGCCTACATTGCCGCCCCTGCCGTGGCACGGCTGCGCCGGGACCATCCGGGCCTGAGCGTGGAGGTGGTCACCATGACCCGCCGGGCGCTGCAGCAGCGGTCCGGGCTGGACATCGAAGTGGTGGTGGGCGAGCCCCAGGTGCACCGCGCGGAGGCCATCCGCCTGGGCGATTACCGGCTGGGCATGTATGCCTCCCGCGCCTACCTTGCAGAGTATGGGACACCCGCCACCGTGGCCGAACTCAACGGGCATCCGCTGGTCTACTTCGTGGACTCGATGCTCCAGGTGGACGACCTCGATGCGCCGCGGCGGCTCGTTCCCGCCATGAAGGACGGCCTGACCTCCACCAACGTGTTCGTCCATGTCGAGGCCACCCGTGCCGGCGCCGGCGTCGGCTTCCTGCCGTGCTTCATGGCCGACCTCC
>Ga0164308_10002374_pt1 | contig 9975 bp, 6 predicted proteins | sample Whisoiple_246_MG_FD_109983 | JGI IMG/M metagenome (GOLD analysis project Ga0164308, IMG submission 109983) | Soil microbial communities amended with fresh organic matter from upstate New York, USA - Whitman soil sample_246_MG | ecosystem: Environmental > Terrestrial > Soil > Unclassified >... | reverse complement strand
TCGGATATCGCGGTCTGAATCGCCATCAGGTCCGGACTTCGTCGCAGAAACACGCTGATCGGGATGAGATTCTTGGTCTGACGGCCATCGGCCACCACAACAGGCTCGCCGCCCAACGTCTCCACGAGCAGCCAGTCGTGGCTCATCGGCCAGATCTTACCGGTCTGCGGTTTACGAACCACCAGGTAGACACCGCAACGAAATCCGTAGCCGCTTGGTATATACCACGTATTCAACGCTTTCTAAAATATGCATTTGAGTTGCTCGAAACGCTGCGACAAGGTAATTTACGTCTACGCCATACCGGCGGGTACTGAAACGGATCGCGTTGTATGACCGTTTGATCGAAACCGGTTGGCGCTCGGCGTGCCCGAATCGGCACCGTCGATAGCTTGTCCACGGGGGCGGCCGTCGAGGGGTCGGCCGTCGCCGTGGATTTCATCTCTCCTGGCGCTGCAATTCGCGCAGCACAAGACGCAGCACACGCACCGCGCCCGCCTTGTCCAGCGGGTCGTTTCCGTTCCCGCACTTCGGCGACTGCACACACGACGGGCAGCCCATCGGGCATTCACAGGCCTCGATTGCCGCGGCCGTCGCACCCCACCACGCCGAGATCTGCTCGAAGCCGCGATCGGCGAAACCGGCGCCGCCGGGATAACCGTCGTAAACGAAGATCGTCGGCAGGCCCGCCACCGGACCGACGGCCGTCGACAATCCGCCGATGTCGCCGCGGTCGCAGCTGGCCACCAGCGGGAGCAGGCCGATGGCCGCGTGCTCTGCGGCATGTAGGGCACCGGGTATCCGCAGCGGTTCGACACCGTTGTCCTGCAATGCTTCCGGAGTGATCGTGCACATCACCGCCTTGGTGTCCAGGGTGCGGGTCGGCATGTCGAGCTCGACGAAGTCGATCACCTCGCCGCTGCGTTCGCGACGCAGATACCCGATCACCGTGTTGGTCACCGACACCGGAACCAGCCCGATAGTGACCGGCCCGAAGCTCTTTCGCTCGCCGGGACCGGTCACCGCGATGTCGGTGAGTTCGCGAGCGAACGTCGTGTAGCCGGGATCCTCGGCGTGCACGAAGGCCAGACCGTCCTCGAAGTCGAGAGAGTCCACCATGTAGGTCTCGCCCTGGTGCAGATACACCGCCCCCGGGTGAACGGTCGCAGGCGCCCTTCCGGCATCGGAGCTCCCCAACAGCCGCCCGGTCGCGGTTTCCAGGATCGCGATCTGGCCGCCGGAGGAACCGCGGATGTCGACTGCGGGATGGGGATCCACGCCGGGGCTGGGGAAGTAGCCGCTCGGCCGCCGGCGCAGCAGCCCGTCGTCCACGAGGGCGCCGGCAACGTCTTCGGCGTTCCACGCACGCACCTCAGCGTCGGTCAACGGTAGCTCAGTTGCCGCGCAAAGCAGTTGAGGCCCGAGCACGTAGGGATTGCCGGGGTCGATGACAACTCGCTCTATCGGTTTGTCCAACAGGGCTTCCGGATGATGGACCAGGTAGGTATCCAATGGGTCGTCGCGGGCGATCAGCACAATCAGCGCACCCTGCCCACGTCTGCCGGACCGTCCGGCCTGCTGCCAGAACGACGTCACGGTCCCGGGGAAGCCGGCAAGCACGACGGCATCCAGGCCCGCGATGTCGACACCGAGTTCCAGCGCGTTGGTACTGGCCAGGCCGCGCAGATCGCCCTCCGCCAGTGCACGTTCCAGAGCGCGACGGTCCTCGGCGAGGTAACCGGCGCGGTAGGACGCCACCCGGCCCGCCAACTCGGGCGCGACGTCTTCCAGCCGCGCACGGGCACCCAACGCGGTGAGTTCGGCTCCGCGCCTGGACCGGACGAACGTCAGTGTGCGGGCGCCTTCGGCGATGAGGTCGGCCATCACCCGTGCCGCCTCGGCGCCGGCGGAGCGTCGCACCGGCGCGCCGTTCTCCCCCACCAGGTCGGTGCGTAGCGCCGGCTCCCACAGCGCGACGGTGCGTGCACCTTGGGGTGAGCCGTCCTCGGTCACCTCGAGCACCGTCTGCCCGATCAACTCCGAGGCGGTGGCCGCCGGTGACGCGGTCGTCGCACTGGCGAAGATCACCGTCGGCGCAGCAGTGTAGCGCGTGCACAGCCGCATCAGGCGGCGTAACACCATCGCCACGTTGGAGCCGAAAACGCCACGGTAGTAATGGCATTCGTCGACGACGATGTAGCGAAGGTTTCGCAGGAACACGGCCCACCGGGCGTGGTTGCGCAACAGCGACAGGTGGATCATGTCGGGGTTGGAGAAGATCCAGCGCGACCGTTCGCGCGCGAATCGTCGTACCTCGCTCGGGCTGTCGCCGTCATAGGCGGTTGGTGCGACCGTGCCGAGCGTGCCCACCGCGTCGATGAGTGCATGGGCGGCACGCAGTTGGTCGTGGCCAAGGGCCTTCGTCGGCGACAGGTACAGCGCGCGTGCCCGCGGGTCCGTCGCGAACGCCGTCAGGATGGGCAGCTGATAAGCCAGCGACTTGCCCGACGCGGTGCCGGTACTGAGGACGACATGACGGCCGTCATGGGCGAGATCGGCCGCCTCGGACTGGTGCGACCACGGCGCGGTGATTCCACGATCATGGAACGCGCGCACCACATCCGGATCCGCCCAGTGCGGCCACGCCTGAGGCCGTGCTTGCCGCGGCGCCAGGTCTGCCACATGGCGCAGGGGATTCTCCTCCGGGTCGGTGCCTTCGACCGCGCATGCGAGCAGCTCGCGGCCGAAATCCGACATCGTTTGCCCTCCTGCAAATTAATTGTTCCCTAGTTGCTGCGGCAAGACTGTCGCTGGAGCTTGGAACATGATTCACTTATGGCGGTCGCAGCTTCTGTGTTCGTGTATATGCACTCGCAGGATCGACGTTGCGGTCGCGGTTCCTGCGAGGGTTTAGGTCGGGTCAAGTTCCGGCGACACCACGAAGGTATGGCGGTCGGAACGGGCCCGGTGCACCGGAAGTCGGTGGGCCGTACCCGGTAGAAGAGAAGGAAAGATCGAAAGATGCCACAGGGAACTGTGAAGTGGTTCAACGCGGAGAAGGGCTTCGGCTTTATCGCTCCCGAGGACGGCTCCGCCGATGTGTTTGTCCACTACACGGAAATTCAGGGATCCGGCTTCCGGACTCTTGAGGAAAATCAGAAGGTTGAGTTCGAGGTCGGTCAGAGCCCCAAGGGCCCGCAGGCAACCGGCGTTCGTTCCGTCTGAGCAATCGAACCTGAACGAATCCCCCCGCACAGTCCCCTAGGACGGCGGGGGGTTTTCGTTTTTGTGCGGCCCGGCCGACGCCGCACCGGCGCGGTACTGGCCTACTGTCGTCTCCGTGAGTCAGCTGTCGTTCTTCTCGGCAGAGTCGGTGCCGCCCGCGGTTGCCGACCTGACGGGGCTGCTCGCCGCGCCCGGCCAGGTGGTCGTGGTCGGGGAGGGCGCTCGGCTGTCGGTGGTGGTGGATCGCCCGTGGCGGGCCGTGGCACTGGCCGAGATGATCGTGGAAGCGGGTCTGGAGCCGGAGATCGCCCGAACGGATGAGAACACTCCGCTGGTCCGCACGGCGGTAGACCCTCAACTGCTCGGGATCGCCGCCGAGTGGACCCGCGGAGCGGTCAAGACGGTGCCACCCCAGTGGCTGCCGGGACCGCGAGAGCTGCGGGCCTGGACGCTGGCAGCGGGCACCCCCGAATCGGACCGGTATCTGTTGGGACTGGACCCGCACGCACCCGATACCCATTCGCCGCTTGCCTCGGCCTTGATGCGGGTTGGGATAGCACCGACTCTCATCGGAACCAGGGGCGCGCATCCGGCGCTGCGAATCAGCGGTCGCCGACGGCTATCGCGCCTGGTAGAGAACGTCGGGGAACCTCCGGGAGACGTCGAGGCGTTCTCGCTCTGGCCCCGTATTTAAGGCCCTCGGCGCGGGTAGTCAGTTTGCGTCGGCTCGCCCGGGGTGCGAAATTGTCAGTTGCTAACGGCGACGGATAGCGAAGAACGCATGAATCCGGCGTCGGACGGCGATATATGGAGTGGAGCGAGAAAACAGTTGGCTGACGGGGACCGCGGCAGCGGACGCAACGGTGGTGTGCGGCGACTCGTCATTGTCGAGTCGCCCACTAAGGCGCGCAAAATAGCTGGTTACCTGGGCTCCAATTACATCGTCGAGTCCTCCCGTGGTCACATTCGGGATCTGCCCAGGGCGGCCGCCGACGTGCCCGCCAAGTACAAATCCGAGCCGTGGGCCCGGCTTGGGGTGAATGTGGACGCGGATTTCGAACCGCTCTACATCATTAGCCCCGATAAGAAGAGCACCGTCACCGAACTCAAGGGCCTGCTCAAGGACGTCGACGAGCTCTATCTGGCCACGGACGGTGACCGGGAGGGCGAGGCCATCGCCTGGCATCTTCTGGAGACGCTGAAGCCGAGCATTCCGGTCAAGCGGATGGTGTTCCACGAGATCACCGAGTCGGCGATTCGGGCGGCCGCCGACGACCCCCGTGACCTGGACAACGACCTGGTCGACGCGCAGGAGACCCGCCGCATCCTCGACCGGCTGTACGGCTACGAGGTCAGCCCCGTGCTGTGGAAGAAGGTCGCACCGAAGCTGTCGGCCGGCCGGGTCCAGTCGGTGGCGACCCGCATCATCGTGCAGCGCGAGCGCGAGCGGATGGCGTTCCGCACCGCCGGCTATTGGGATGTCACCGCCGAGCTGGACGCCAGCGTGTCCGACGCACAGGCGTCCCCGCCGACGTTCAGTGCGAAGCTGAACAACGTCGACGGCAAGAGGGTGGCCGCAGGCCGCGACTTCGATTCGCTGGGCCAGCTGAAGAAGCCCGATGAGGTGCTGGTGCTCGACGAGGCCAGTGCGGGAGCGTTGGCAACGGGGTTGCGCGGTGTGCAGCTCGAGGTGAGCTCCGTTGAGCAGAAGCCCTACACCCGTCGGCCGTACGCGCCGTTCATGACGTCGACGCTGCAGCAGGAGGCAGGCCGCAAGCTGCGGTTCTCGTCGGAGCGCACGATGAGCATCGCGCAGCGCCTCTACGAGAACGGCTACATCACCTATATGCGTACCGACTCCACGACGCTGTCGGAGTCGGCCATCAACGCCGCGCGTAACCAGGCTCGCCAGCTCTACGGCGAGGAGTACGTGCACCCGACGCCGCGTCAGTACACCCGCAAGGTGAAGAACGCGCAGGAGGCGCACGAGGCGATCAGGCCCGCAGGTGACGTGTTCCAGACACCGGGCCAGCTGCACAGTCAGCTCGATACCGACGAGTTCCGCCTCTATGAGCTGATCTGGCAGCGCACGGTGGCCTCGCAGATGGCGGACGCGCGTGGCACGACGCTGTCGCTGCGCATCTCAGGCGCTGCACGGTCGGGCGAGCAGGTGGTGTTCAGCGCCAGTGGCCGCACCATCACCTTCGCCGGTTTCCTCAAGGCCTACGTCGAGAGCCTCGACGAGCAGGCCGGCGGCGAGGCTGACGACGCCGAGAGCAGATTGCCGAACCTGACGGAGGGCCAGCGGGTCGACGCGAAGGACCTGACCGCCGACGGCCACAACACCAGCCCGCCGGCTCGCTACACCGAGGCCTCGTTGATCAAGGCGCTCGAAGAGCTGGGCATCGGTCGTCCGTCGACGTACTCGTCGATCATCAAGACCATCCAGGACCGCGGCTACGTGCATAAGAAGGGCAGCGCGCTGGTGCCGTCGTGGGTGGCCTTCGCCGTCACCGGGTTGCTGGAGCAGCACTTCGGACGTTTGGTCGACTACGGGTTCACCGCAGCGATGGAGGACGAGCTCGACGAGATCGCGTCCGGCAACGAGCAGCGCACCACATGGTTGTCGAACTTCTACTTCGGCGGCGACCACGGCGTGCCCGAATCGATCGCCCGCTCCGGCGGCCTCAAAAGGCTCGTCGGTGTGAACCTGGAAGGCATCGATGCCCGAGAGGTCAACTCCATCAAGCTGTTTGACGACGAGGAGGGCCGTCCGGTCTACGTCCGCGTCGGCAAGAACGGGCCGTATCTGGAGCGCACCGTCATCGGTGACGACGGCGAGCCCAAACCGCAGCGCGCGAACCTGAAGGACGAGCTGACGCCGGATGAGCTGACCCTCGACCTGGCCGAGAAAGCCTTCGCCACACCGCAAGAGGGCCGCACGCTCGGCGTCGACCCCGAGACGGGTCACCCGGTCGTCGCCAAGGACGGCCGTTACGGGCCGTACGTGACCGAGGTGCTGCCCGAGCCTGACGAGCCCGAGGACGGCGCCCCGGCGAAGAAGGGCAAGAAGCCGACCGGCCCCAAACCACGCACCGGTTCGCTGCTTCGGTCGATGGACCTGGAGACGGTGACACTTGAGGATGCGCTGCGGCTGCTGTCGCTGCCCCGCGTTGTCGGCACCGACCCGAACAGCGGCGAGGAGATCACCGCCCAGAACGGACGGTACGGGCCATATCTCAAGCGCGGCACCGACTCTCGTTCATTGGCGAACGAAGAGCAGATGTTCGACATCACGCTCGACGAGGCGCTAAAGATTTACTCCGAGCCGAAACGGCGTGCGGGACAGGGCGCTTCGGCGCCACCGCTGCGGGAGTTGGGTGCGGACTCGGCGACGGGGAAGCCGATGGTCATCAAGGACGGCCGGTTCGGGCCGTACGTGACCGACGGCGAGACCAATGCGAGCCTGCGCAAGGGCGACGACGTGCTGTCGATCACCGACGAGCGGGCCGCCGAACTGCTTGCCGACCGGCGGGCACGTGGACCGGCGAAGCGTCCGGCCAAGAAGGTGGCGAAGAAGGCCGCCAAGAAGGCACCTGCCAAGAAGGCCGCGAAGCGCAGCTAACGGCGGCTGTCCTCCGGCGTCCTCGCCGCATCGTTGGCCGAATCCTGGCTGGAATCAACAAGGTTGAGCGGGCGAGCGAGCTGAGTCGGGGCGGACCGCCCGCGCAGTTCGACGATCTCGCCGACGTCCCAGCACAGTGCCTCGGCGTCCAGCGCCCCGCTGACCGCGATCGCCGATGCCAGCACGTGGCCTTCCTCTAACTTGGCCAGCTCGGTCAACCGGGCGGCCTCGTTGACCGGGTCGCCGATGACGGTGTACTCGAAGCGCGCCTGGGCCCCGATGTGGCCCGCGATGGCGCGTCCGGCCGACACCCCGATGCCGAACTCCATTTCCGAGCCCAACACGGCGAGGAGTTCGTCGTGCAGCTCGCGGGAGGCCGCCAACGCGGCGCCCGACGCGTCAGGATGCTCGATCGGCGCGCCGAAGATGGCCAGCGCGGCGTCACCCTGAAACTTGTTGACGAAGCCGCCGTGGCGAGCGACGGTGTCGACGACGACGCGGAAGAACTCGTTGAGCAGGCTGACGACCTCGGAGGCGGGCCGATTGGAGGCCAGCTGGGTCGAGCCGACCAGGTCGACGAACAGCACAGCGACGTCGCGTTCCTGACCGCCCAGTTCGGTGCCGCGTTCGAGTGCGCGACGGGCGACGTCCTCGCCGACATAGCGACCGAAAAGGTCGCGCAGCCTTTGCCGTTCGGCGAGGTCGCGAACCATGTCGTTGAATCCGGCTTGCAGCAGGCCCAATTCGCTGGCGTCGTAGATCTGCATGTGCGCGTTGTAGTTGCCGCGCTGCACCTCGCCCAGCGCCCAGCGCAATTGGCGCAGCGGGTCGGCGATGGCCATCGCCACCAGCACGGTGCCGGCCAATCCGACCAGCAGTGCGGCGATGGCCATGATCAGGATCGGCGTGGTCAGCCGTTCGGCGGACGCGGTGAGGATCTGGAACTTGCTGGCCACCAGCGCCAGCACGATCGCCAGTACCGGGACGCCGGTGGAGAGCACCCACGTCAGCACCTGGCGCAGGATGACACCCGCGGCGCGGTAGTTCTCCGGTACACCGCCACGGAGTGCCGCAACGGCGACGGGGCGAAGCACGCGTTCGGATTGCAGGTAGCCGATGATCGCGGTCGCGGTCGCGCCGAGCGCGGTGGCGACCGCGACAACGGGTGCTGCATGGCTGGCGACGGGCCAACTGGCGACGATGAACACGATCGAGCCGAGGCCCCAGTTGACGACGCTGATCAGCGAGCGATAGAACGGCATCCTCAACGCGCGGGTGCGGGCCAGCTCGGTTGCGGCGGGCTCGCTGTCGACCATGAGGCTGTCGCGGCGCTGCCAGCGCATGACGGGGATCAGCAGTCGCAGGCTGAGGTAGGCGCCGAGGATGAAGGTCAGGAAAAGGAAGCTCAGGAACACTGCCAGGTTGACGGGGGGCAGGTCCTGCAGCTGAATACGGTCCTCGGGTGGCAGCCCGAAACGGAGGAAGCCCAGCACGAACAGCGCGCCGATGATGTCGGACTGCAGCATGCCGAGGGTGAACACCGGCCACGGCGTGCGCGCGACCCAGCGGACGAATGCGCTGATTCGCCCCATCGGCTCGGCCTGAGTGGTCACCCGTTAACCGTATCGGTCCCGGCACACAGGAAAGGGCTGTCTGGTACGGCTGTGTCGGTTCGCAGCACTACTGTTATGTGCGATGGCCGGGGTTTTTTCGCGTCTTGTGGGCCAAGGCGCCGTTGAGGCGGAATTGGTAGCTGCAGCACAGGCTGCACGCCGTGACCCAGCTCACAGTGCCAATGCCACCGGGACTATGACACACGCGTGGCTGATCACCGGACCGCCGGGATCGGGACGCTCGGTGGCCGCGCTGTGTTTCGCTGCGGCGCTGCAGTGCGAATCCGATGGTGTGCCCGGCTGCGGTGAGTGCCGCGCATGCACCACCACAATGGCCGGCACCCACGCTGACGTGCGCAGGATCATTCCCGAGGGGTTGTCGATCGGGGTGGACGAGATGCGCAACATCGTGCAGATCGCGTCGCGGCGCCCGAGCACAGGCCGCTGGCAGATCGTGTTGATCGAGGATGCTGACCGGCTGACCGAGGGGGCGGCGAACGCGCTGCTCAAGGTCGTCGAGGAGCCGCCGCCGTCCACCGTGTTCCTGTTGTGCGCGCCGTCGGTGGACCCGGAGGACATCGCGATCACCCTGCGGTCTCGTTGCCGACACGTCGCCTTGGTTACGCCACAGGTCGAGGCGATCGCCCAGGTGCTGATCGACTCGGACGGCCTGCCCGCCGAGGCCGCCAACTGGGCGGCGTCGGTGAGTGGCGGGCATGTCGGGCGGGCCCGCCGGCTGGCCACCGACGAAGAGGCGCGGCGGCGACGTGAGCGTGCGCTCGCGCTCGCGCGCGACGCGGCGACGCCCTCGCGGGCCTATGGCGCCGCCGAGGAACTGGTGGCCGCCGCCGAAGCGGAGGCGCTGGCGTTGACGGTCGGCCGAAACGAGACCGAGTCGGAGGAGTTGCGGACCGCGCTGGGTGCAGGCGGCACGGGGAAGGGCACCGCCGGGACGATGCGCGGTGCGACGGGCGCCATCAAAGACCTTGAGCGCAGGCAGAAGTCACGGCACACCCGCGCGTCGCGCGACGCACTGGACCGGGCGCTGATCGATCTGGCGACGTATTTCCGCGATGCGCTTCTGGTGTCGGCGCATGCAGGCGAGATTCGGCCGAACCATCCGGATATGTCCGACAAGGTGCAGGCGATGGCGGCTGTGGTGCCGCCGGATCGACTTTTGCGGTGCATCGAGGCGGTGCTGGGATGCCGGGAGGCGCTTGCGGTCAATGTGAAGCCGAAATTCGCGGTCGACGCGATGGTCGCCACCGTGGGTAAGGCGCTTCGCAACTGACTTGGGTGGTCGCCTGAGCCTGTCGTAGACTCGTCCCGCCCGGCTAGCGCCGGGCGCGCCACCTTAGCTCAGTCGGTAGAGCGATTCACTCGTAATGAATAGGTCGGGGGTTCGATTCCCCCAGGTGGCTCGCTGTGGTGAGTCGAGTCATGGGTTACACCTGAGTCGCGTCATCGGTTACAGATCACCCCGGCCATCGGCCGGGGTGTTTTTGTTGGTTG
>Ga0164308_10002372_pt1 | contig 9975 bp, 14 predicted proteins | sample Whisoiple_246_MG_FD_109983 | JGI IMG/M metagenome (GOLD analysis project Ga0164308, IMG submission 109983) | Soil microbial communities amended with fresh organic matter from upstate New York, USA - Whitman soil sample_246_MG | ecosystem: Environmental > Terrestrial > Soil > Unclassified >... | reverse complement strand
GCAGAACGACGAGGGCAGCACAGACAGCTATTGCTTCAGCGCGCCAGACCGCGCGTTCATCAGGCAGCTCGCGCTGGTGGACGTCATTCACGTGCCAGACACTAGCGGCGAGTGCGGACGACAGCGGGCCCTTCGGAGAACGCACGCATCTGCCGCGCGGAGGACGGCTACCCTCGTCCGACTGTGCCGCTGATCGGTGGGGCCGATGAGCGTGAGATGCACATAGATTCTTGTCCTGTCCCGGTCGAATGGGGCCGTCACCGTTCGTGGTGCAGTCGAGGGCGGACGAAGGGTCCACCTCCAAGGAGGGAGTAGACATGACCGAGTTCCTCATCGCGTTCAACGACGAGTGGGTGCCCGACTCCACCGAAGAGGAGATGGCCGAGAGGTTCAAGGCTGTAAAGGCGTTGCGGTCGGAGATGAAGGATGCGGGAGTCCTCATCTTCACCGGTGGCCTGGACGACTCGCCCGCGTTCAGCGTCGATGCGTCCAGTGGCAAGCCGATGTTCACCGATGGTCCATTCGTCGAGACCAAGGAGCACCTCGGCGGCTTCGCCGTAGTCGATGTCGCCGACGAGGAGGAAGCGCGGCTGTGGGCGGGCAAGATAGCGGTGGCGTGCGGTTGGCCCCAGGAGGTGCGACGCTTCGGAGTCGCGACGCAGAGTCCCGAGAACTAGTGCCGGAGCCCGGGCACCTTCGCGGGTGCGGACTATTGATCTCACATGCCGCTGACGGCGCATCGGGCCGTGGCGAGTTGCAGGTGTTGGATGCGGTCGTCCGTGGATCGCGCGGGTTAGCGTCACGGTCATGACTGGTGACGCTCGGCCACGGACTGCTGGCGCGGCATGGTTCCCCGGCGTCCGGCCCTCAAGACCCAGCTGCACCCGGCTGAAAGGCCGCCCCTCCACCCGGTCGCCGGAGGCGCGGAGCGGCTCCCCGTCGCGCCCAAGAAGCCGCCACAGCAAACTGGGCTGCGTACGTGGCGAGCATCCCGACGAGTACTAGGACGAGGAGCACCCACCGGATCGGCGTCATCTCGTGCGCGGAGGCAGTTTCCGCCAGACCGATGGTCAAGGCCGAGAGCATCAGTGCCGCGGCCCCACCGACGAACAAGAGCCACGGCCACCAAGCACGGCTCCACGCCAGGGCGATGCATCCGGGCAGTAGGAATGCGATGTAGATGACGAGGATCGACGACGATTCCACCAGCGAGAACGACGGTTCGGTGTTCGCGACAACGGACACCGCGCGCATCAGGATGCGCGTGATCACTGCGCTCACGGCTCCGGGAATGGCCGCCGCAGCTAAGCCTGTCGTGAACGGATTCATGAGCGCCTCCTGCTCAGAGCACGACCTTTCCGATTTTAGGTTGGCCTTGACGACGCGGGGCGGGAAACCGGCGTTACCACTGCGCGGTTCCCGCCGCGGCGCTCGAGTCGGGGGTACGGTTCGGTCGCCGCGTACCGGACCGTCGATGGATGGGCAGCTATGGCGGCCGCCGAGGCGAGGAAGCGGTTCCGTAGATCTCTTCGAAGCGGGGCGTGTTGCCCTCCACGTCTTGCCACGCCGCGTTGCTCCTAAGGTGCTGCCGATGGCCTGCCGCCACGGACATCTCCTCTAAGCGGTGGCCTCGCTGAAGCGCAGCTGTGCACCAGGACCAGGCGGCACCGCCGGCCCTAGACGTTTGCCCCGGCACCCGGCGTCGGCTCCTGTTCTGCCGGCTGCACACGCAGTCAGCAACTCCCGGCGAGACTGGCCCACGCACTCGGGCGGAATCGCTTCACGGCACCCGTTCGCGGTGCCGACTGGTTCGGGCTTGCACTGGACCATGCCGCTCGTCGGACGACCTCCGAACGCACGCACATGCCGCTCCTGGGTCGACGTGCGACCAGGCCGCATTGAGGCGACGCGGGACTGGGTTCAGCCTGGACGGGTGGCCGACACGGACACCGTCACGACGGACTGGCTGCCGGCCGGCGCCCTGTCCGTAGATGTCACTCGCCGCGCGACCACGTCGGCGACCGTGCCCGGGTCCGCGGCAGGGTCCGGGCCGGGGCTACCACTTGCTCGCCAACCGCCGAGGTTGACGGCCGCATTGTCTTTGAAGTGCCATGTCGAGTCGAAGCGTGCGTGGAAGTCCGTCCCGACCTCGGGGGGCGTTTGCGTCGTGGCGTACACGAGGGTGACGGACGAGGCGTTGCGGATGACGCTGTTGCCGCCGCCCTTCGAGCTCGTCCACGACAGCTCGGTGGCGCCCGGAGGCACCCTCATGACGTCCAGCTTCGAGAGCCGGTCGATGACCTGCTGGTCCGCTGCGTCGATGTTCGTGCACGCGGCCAGGGCGGCCGTGACAACGGCCGCCGCAGCTACTCCTGCCAAGCGGCGGCCCCTCTGTGCTCCCGCCCTAGTCCCCAAGTTGCTCACAAGATGCAGTGTCTCCTCCAGGATCATCCGAACGCACGGACATGCCGCTCGGAGGACCGGACGTCCGACATCGCCGCGGACGGCGGCCCCATCAGGCAGTCGGCCCGAGGTACGGGCCGGGCGGGTTAGAGCGGCGGCCCGTCGACGGCGCGCTGGCGGGTGAAGCCTTTGTAGCGGGTGCCCTGGTGGATCAGGTGCCCCCGGTCGCCCTCGGCCATCTGGCCGAACTCGGCGCCGCTCATCTGCAGCTCGCGCCGTTCTCCCGAGGGCTCCTCGAAGGTGACGAAGTACGTAGTGCTCGAAGCCATGGCCATCGTGCCCGAACCGTCCGTCGGAGCGCCGACCGAACCGGCCCGACGGTGCACGTCGGTGCGGCGCGACACGACCATCGCGTCGACGCTGCGCAGCGGGGAGGTCTCGTTGGCGCGCCACAGCGAGAGTCCCTTCACGGCGACCGTGACGAAGCCCGCGATGACGAGCGTGAAGATCAGTCCAAAGAAGAGGAGGAAGACCGTCGGCGGACCGGACATGTCCGGGGTGAGGGGGCCGAACTCGTCGGTGACCATCGCAGACCTCTGTGTCTCGAGCGGGGGGGAGGACGGCAGTATGACTTCCCGACAGCCGGAGCGGTTGCACCGACATGCGCGCCCAATCGGACGCGGGCACGAAGAGGCTCTCGGCAGGGCGCGCAGGCCGACTATGCCGGCATCCCTACATGCCGCTGCGGACGAACTCTGCTTCTAGGGGTGGCCTGGGATGTCTGGAGCGTGATTCTGAGGCCCGAGTCTGAGGTCATCTACCCACGCACTCGTAGTAGCCGCACGAGAACGCCACCTTCGTGCCTCGGTAAGCGACCCGGGACCGGTCCTTCGCGTGCATATCTGAGGCGAGGATCGGCACGCCTGTCTCTACCCAGTAGAGCTGTCCCAGGCTTGGATCCGGGGCCGGAGTGAGGTGGGCGGTGACATCGCCGCGTTCGGTCCGAACCACCACCTTGGTGACGTCGCTGGCAACGACGCCGGCGATGAACTCGTTGGCGACAACACCGGCGGGCAGGTCGCCGTCCATGCTCCACGCGTACCCGGTACCGAACGCGTCCGAGGGTGGCGCCTTGATTTGGCGGCATACCGACGGTGTCAGGTCGTCCTGGGCGTCGATGGTGCCAATGCACAGCATCCGGTCGGGCGTCAGGTACAGCGCGGGGCGTCCCCCTTGACGGTTGGGCTGCTGTGACATCACGTGCATCGGACCCCAGGTCTGCGCCGCCTTCGCCTCGGCGACGGGCGAGGGGGTGGCCGTCGAGGTGACTGTGGTCGGCGTGGCCCCCCTCGCGGAGCCGCCGGCCGGGGCCACGTCCTGCGCCCGCTGGCTCCAGCCCGTCATGAAGAAAGCACCGATGCCGAGCGCGGCAACCGCGCCCGCGCCCGCGAACAGGGTGAGCGCGCGCCGGCGGCGCTTGGTGCGCCTTCCCGCGGAAACGATGCCGTCAGGGTCGACGCGCATAACCGGCTCGGGCGCGCGCTCGAGCAGGTCGAGGACGTCATCGAACATGGGAACCCTCCTGGGCGTGTAGGGCGCGCAGCCGTGCCAGACCTCGCGACGCCGACGACTTCACCGTGCCAACGCTCACCCCTAGGGTGAAGGCGGCCTGAGCCTCGGACTCTCCGACGTAGTACCTCAGCACCACCACCTGCCGTTCACGTAGAGGCAACTGGCGCAGCAGGCGCTGCAGGTAGTCGCCCTCCTCCGGGCCGGCTATAGCCGCCGCGGCGTGCTCGGGCACCGCGTCGGTCAACCGCTCACGACGGGCACGCCGGAGGTGGTCAACGTGCAGATTCACCACGACGCGGCGGGTGTACGCCAACGGCTCACCATCCCGGATACGGCCCCACTTCAGGTAGACCCGTTCCAACGCCGCCTGGACCAACTCCTCGGCGTGGACGGGGTCCCCGCACAGCAGCCAGGCTGTGCGTAACAGGCGCGCGGACGAGCCCTGCACAAAGTCGGCGAACTCCTCGTCGTCAGCTCTGCGCACCGTGTCCCTTCCGACGATCGATCATGACCTCGCCTCTCTACTTCCACAACGGTGCAGTGCAGCAGAAGGTTGAGTGTCCTTCGTGAGAAGTCTTCAATCCCACTGACGGTGCAGCTCACTCCAGTGTTTCGTCCGCCGCTGTCGAGGCGTCGTTCCAGAGATTCACTCATTTGCCGCGGAGCGGTCGTATCGATAGACCCAAGTTTGCTTTCAGTGACTGGCTCCAGGATGAGAGCCCTTTTGTCTTGACGCTGCCAGCAACCCGCTGATACGCCTCAGGTCACCGGGGTCCAGGTCGAACGCGAGAAGACGGCGCGTGCCGCCGCGGAGGACGAGGTCGGTCTGTTGGTGCTTCCAACCGTTGTCTGGTGGTGGCTCCACACTGGTGACCTCACTCCACGTCACCTTGGCCCCACGGCGGAACGTGATGCCGGAAGAGTCAGCCACCACCTCCGGCTTCCGCCCCATCCAGAAGGACAGCCCAGCAACAACAATGAACAACACTGGCCATGGGAACTGGCCCTTGGTCAAGAGCAGAGCGGTACCCACCGCCCCCAGCACCAGCTGGAACACAGGCATCCAGATTCGCAAGGATTCCGGGCGGCGGATCACGACGGCCTCGGCGTCCCGACTCCTCGAGATTTCTCTCCCCATACCCGGCATCATGCCGGACGGGCGGCACCTCGGACCCAACAAGCAACGTCCGGAACTGCCGCACTCAGTGCGTTGCGTACACACCGAGAAGGCCCGTAATGTCTCTCAGAATCGCTAGATGGAACCCGTCCTCGAGAACGGAGGTTCTGGAAGATGCCAGTTGCACCTGGCTTTAACGCCAATCGCCGATTCCAGGCACTGGCTCTGCCCGCCCGGATCGGCGTCATCGGCTTGGCCATCGCCGCCTTAGGGAGCCTGCTCCTACTCATCGACGGCCGTTGGTGGTCGGGCGGTGTTGGGATAGTCGTCGCCGTTCTCGCGACGTACGCGGTCTTGCGTTCCGGTCGCGCTGACCCGCCAGCTTGATCTGAATCGAGATGCGTGCACTCATCTGCCGCTGTCCGCCCGGTCCCGCCGAGGAGCGCACACCTTGAGAGGCCCGAGCGATGAAGCGATCAAGGGGCGTCTATCAGTCGTCCCCGGGTGGGTCGTGGTCGGCCGGATCCGCGGGTCGAGAACTGAGCCAGTTAAGCGTCACAACCACTACAGGGACCGCAATGGCGACCGTGAGCGTGGTCGATATTGGAGCTTTGAAGACATATCGCATCAGCACAAACCCCAATCCGAACCCAACTACCAAGGCAACCAACCTCCGCGCGAACGTTGGCCCGGTCATCGTTTATCTCCTCACGAGGTTGCTTCGTGCAAAGGTAGCCGAAGGGTCCCGCGATTGAGTCCTGGCAGTGCCTGCTGTTGGGTTGCTACTTCTTAGGCGCAGTTGGTTGAACCGTGACGGAACTCCACCAAGGGCGGTCCGGTCGTGCCGATGAATTCACGGGCCATCGTCGCTTCCTGCATCCTTCGACCGGTCGTCGGAGGGTTGAGTAAGTCTGTGAACGAAGCCGATCGCCACGTGGATGGCGAGCGTAAGGATGAGGAGGTTGGCGACCAGTCGAATGGTTGTCGAGTGAGTTAGTCGCGGGATGAGTATGCGGGCCGCTACTACTGCGAAGCCGACCAGAATGGCCCACCGGGACTTCCGCCAGTCTCCGCGGCCGCTCGCGCTGCTCATCTTGATCGCCTCTCTGTGCTGCCTCCTGGCTGGAGTCTGTAAGACCAATCGCACGCACATGCCGCGCGGAGGACGTTCGTCCGACCACGCCGCGGTTAGCGCTCCCGCGCCGTCGTGAGACCACGGGTCCGGCTAGCGGCGGCGAACAAGCACTCTTGAAGCCGTGGTCCTACAAGGGGACCTTCACGCCGTCAGTAGGGCAGCATGCCCTTATGCACCGCGGATCACGCCAGGCCTACCTCTGGACTGTCGGAGTCCCTGCGGCGGTGGCTCTTGGAAGCACTGTTCTGCTGATCACGTCCGGTGAGACGGGGGCCAGCCCATGGCTGGCCGTCTCCTTCATCTTCGTGGGCATCTTGCTGGCTATCGGCGGCGTGCTGCGGATCCGGGGCGAGCGGTCTCGAGACGGCCAGTCCCAGACGTCCTCGGATGGCTCGGCAGCCGACGGGCCTGAGCGGCGGCCGGAGACACCGCACTGAGGACGGCTACGGTTGTCCACGTTTGCCGCTTCTCGGACGCCGTCCGAGCATGCCGCTCCAAGGGCGCCGTCCGACCCTGCCCAGCTGCGCGTCGGATGTCGCACGTCGGTGTCGCGAAGCTGTCGCCGATCACATGGGATCGGACGCCTACCCCCAGGGCCTGCCTTGACTCACCGGGCCTGTGATCCGTCAGTTGAGGTGCGACGTTTCTCCGCCACCTTATGTGCGACAGGCGGCCTAGGAACCTGTGGTGACCGTCCGTGGCCAGTCACGGGTGAATGTACGCCCGGCGGGACGCGCCGAGCCCGGGTCGGGTTGGGTGCAACGGTTCGGGACGGGTTGGTGTCTGAGGGTGCGTGGTGTCGAATCGTGACAAAGGCGTGGCGCCGGGGCTCTGCGCGGCGCTGCTGTCGACGGTGGTTGCTGCGGCCTGCAGCGCTCCAGTGGCGGTCTGGCCGGTGGGCTTCCACCAGGCGTGGGTCGCGGCTGGGGATGGGGTCCTGGTCCGGCTGGCGGCGGACGCATGCCATAGCCAGCCCTACCAGGTGCGCGTCTCTGAATCGGCCGGCGAGGTCCGTATTGCGTTGAGTGCTGCCGCATCCGACGGGCCGCCCGCCGCGGCATGCAGCGACGTGGTGACGGTCCGTTTGAAGGAGCCGCTCGGGGTGCGGCGCCTGGTGGATGCCACGACCGATCGGGAAGTGTCTCGTTCGGCAGGGCCGTGAGCACGGCCCCATGAGGAGGCAGTGTTGGCCGCTCGCTGGGGTCTCGTTAGTCCATCGAGGCCACGCGAGGGCGGTTGGTTTTGAGGTTACGGACCGGCAGCGTCGTGGTCCGGCGCACGATCCGGGTCTCGTCCTCGACCTCGATCGCGAGGGTGGCCTCGGCGACGTGGACGGTGACGGTCTGGTGGGCGTGCGCACGGCCGAGGGCGACCTGCTGCTTACACACCGTGATCACGCCGGTGTTCGAGGCACGGCGCTGCACCGTGACCGGCTCGCTCGAGGGGCGCAGCGCTGGGCCGGGCGGGCGGACCCCACGTAGGTGCCGCAGCTGCCCGGCCGCGATCGGGTTCGGGCGGGTCCGCAGCAGCTCGCGGGTGTCCAGGTCGAACACCATCAGCGTGTTGCCCTCGATCCGTAGCCCGACCTGCCGGCCGCCGAGGATCTCCGCGATCAGCACGACCTGCCCGCCGAGGGCGACGGTGCCATGGCGTGACACAGCACGTTCGACCTCGACGACCCCGCCAGCCCCGAACGAGGACGGCAGCGGCGCGGGCCCGGCCGGGACCGCACCCTGCGCGACCAGGGCAGCCAGATCGGTGACCGACAGGTGCGAACGGACCGTCTTCACCCGGGTCCCGCCGATCGACAGGTGGATGAAGTCGCAGTCGATCCAGAACCTCACCCGTTGCCCGACCCGGGAGGGGCCGAGCCAGAACTGCTGCCCCCGAACCGAGAGGTTCCCCGACGGGCCGACGACACGCTCGAGCTCGACCGCGCTCTCTGACTGCTCCGCCCGGTTGGGTTTCGCGGAACTCTCCTCCGGCACCGGCTCATCTGTGGCGGCACGGTTTTCGTCCCGCTTCGACTGGTTCGCGACCGCGTCCAAGACCGGCGGCAGCCACAACGGCAGCACCGCGCGCTGCTCGTTCGGCACGGGCTCGAACCGCTCGGCCGGGGTGACCGGGACCTTCCCGTCCAGCCCTTGGTGCGGCCGGTCGGTGTTGTACTGCTCGACCCACGAGTCGACCGCGGCCTGCGCCTGCTCGACGGATTCGAACGGGCCGGCCGCGTCGAGGAAGTCGGGCCGGAACGTGCCGTGGAACCGCTCCACCTTCCCGTTCTGGTTCGGCGACGACGGCGCCGTCAGCCGGTGCGTGATCCCGTTGCGGCGACAGATCTTGTCGAACAACACCTCCCCGCCCTTGCCGAACCGGTCGGTGAACTGCTTCCCGTTGTCGGTGATCACCTCCTCGGGCACCCCGAACGCGGCCAGCGCCTGGGCGAACGCCAGACACACCGCCCGGCCGGTGGCCCGCTCCACCACATGAGCCATCACGCAATACCGGGAGTGGTCATCGACGCCCGTGACGAGCTTGGCCTCACGGACCGCCCCGGTCACCACGTCGACCAGCTCGATCCCGCCGACGATGTCGATTCCCCACAGCTGCATCGGCCCGGGCCGCTCGAACCGCACGAACGCGCTCTTCGTCTTCTTCCGCGGGCGCACCCGCAGCAGGCCCTGCCGAATCAGGATCCGGTCGATCGTCCGCTCCGCAGGCACGCTCACCCCCTCGACCGGCCGGCGCATCAGCTCCATCCGGATCCGACGCGATCCCCACCGCGGATGCTTGCGGCGCATCTCCGCCACGGCCACCTCCACCGCCGAGGTCACCTGGTGCGGACACGACGCCGGCCGGTGCGACCGATCCGCCAACCCCGCCAACTGCTCGGTCAGATACCGACCGACCCACCGGTGCACCGTCGCTCGATGGACCCCGCACCTGCCCGCCACCTCGGTGACGTCCGCGCCACCGAGGACAGCCCGGACCGCGTCCAACCGCTGCTCGACGACAGACAAGACAACCAGTGCCAATCCCGGCCTCCTCGAGTCCAGGCGACCCACGGAGACGCCCGGATCCAACGGTGCCGAATCGGGCCACTGTCGCGCATCAGGTGGCGGACGACTGTCGCGCATCACCCGACGGAGGACACCATCAGTTGAGGTGCCGCGGTGAGGACTTTCTGTACTGGCTCACACTGCGCCTCCGGCGCAGAAAAGCGCGGGGACCCGCGGCAGGGACCCCGCGCTGCGGGCGGCGCTGGCGCGCCGTCCTCGCGCCCGCTGGGTTGCAAGGTCGGCCCGCCGACCCATCGTTCCCGGAGCCCGGAGCACGAGTTGGAGCCGAGCCGGCGCACGTGTGACGAACTTCAAGGCCTCAAGCGCGCCCAGAGAAGCGCTCCCACGCCGTCTTCAGTTTGTGCAGTTGCGCTTCCCACGTTGAGGAGGCAGGAGCGGGAACTTGCTGCCCACCCTCGACGGAAGTGCCGTTCCAGCCTGTCCTGAGGGAATCCACGAACTCGATGGCGCTTCCGGGGTTCGCCTCCACCCAGAGGCTGGCAAGTGCGCGCAAAACGGTGGGACGGTCGTACCTCCTACCCAATTCGTCGACCCAATCATGAGGATCATGAGCCTCAATAGCGTCCAATAGCAACGTCAGCGGTGTGGGGTCGGCGCCGAGGCGACTAGCCAGCTTCGCTGGATCTTGGGCCGCCGCCTGGAAGAGGGTGTCTGGGTCGTTACCAGTG
>Ga0164308_10002371_pt1 | contig 9978 bp, 7 predicted proteins | sample Whisoiple_246_MG_FD_109983 | JGI IMG/M metagenome (GOLD analysis project Ga0164308, IMG submission 109983) | Soil microbial communities amended with fresh organic matter from upstate New York, USA - Whitman soil sample_246_MG | ecosystem: Environmental > Terrestrial > Soil > Unclassified >... | reverse complement strand
GCGAAGAGGGGCAGCCCCCAGTCGTCGGGCAGGGCCAGACGGGCGACCCAGCCGATCTGGACGACCAGGATCCCGACCGCGTAGCGCATGCAGCAGTCGCGGTGCTCGGGATCGGAACGGGCCGCCCGCAGCCACTGGGTGACCATGGCCAGTCGCATGACGACGTAGCCCCAGGTGATGACGGTGAAGTCCTCGTGCTCCAGGGCCTCCGCCGCGCCGGCGGCCAGCACGAGCGCGCCGGCGATCTGGACCAGGGTGAGCAGCCGGTACGGGACGTCGTCGGTGTCGTACGCGGAGGCGAACCAGGTGAAGTTCATCCACGCCCACCAGATCGCGAAGAAGACCATCGCGTAGCCGAGGACCCCGTGGCCGACGCGGCCTTCGGCGAGTTCGTGCTCGAAGGCTCCCGCGGCCTGGGCGACGGCGGCGACGAAACACAGGTCGAAGAACAACTCGAGCGCGGTCGCCGCGCGGTGTTTCTCACTGGCGAGGCGGGCGACCATCGGCCGGTGCCACGTGCCGGCGGGGGACTGGGGCTGACTCATTCGTACCTGGTTCCATCGGTGGGGAGACGTTCGGGCCGGGCCCGTCCCGAGGGTGGGCCGGACATGTCGGGACCGATCGCGCAGACCACCGGCCTGGTCGGCCGGCTCGACGGACACCGGTCACGTTACGAGCGCTCCCCGAGGACGCGCAACGACGACAGGCCGTCGCCACCGGGCAGGGCCCCCGCGCGGACCTCGCGCCGTGGCACCGTGCGCGGGTTCAGAAGGACGTGATGACGACCCGTGCGACGTCCGGGTCCCGGAGGGCGGCGTACCCGGCGTCGATCTCGTGCAGCCCGATCCGCCGGGAGACCAGGTCGTCCAGGTTCATGCGCCCGCGCAGATAGAGATCCGCGTACCGGGGGATGTCACGCCGGGGGTCGCCCGATCCCATGACGAGGCCCTGGATCCGCTTCTGCTCCAGCAGCAGCCGGGGCAGGGACAGCTTCAGGTGCGCCCGGCCGGCGGCCAGCCCCACGAGGTGGACGCCGCCGCCGAGAGCCGTCATGCGGAGCGCCTGCTCCGCCGTCGCCGCCACGCCCACCACGTCGAGGGCGTGCCGCACCCCGCCGCCCGTCAGTTCGCGGACCACCGACACGGCGTCCGTGGACGCGGAGTTGACCACGTCCGTGGCGCCGAAGGCGCGCGCACGCCGCAGGACACCGTCCCGCACGTCGACGGCGATGATCGGTGAGGCACCCGCGATCCTGGCCGCGCCGATCGCGTTGAGCCCGACGCCTCCCACGCCGATCACGGCCACGCTCTCGCCCGGCCGGACCCGCGCACCGTTGAGGACGGATCCCGCGCCCGTCAGCACCCCGCAGCCCAGCAGGGCGGCCTGGGCGAAGGGCAGCCCGCGGGGGACGGCGGTCAGCTGGTTCTCATGGACGAGGGCCCGTCCGGCGAAGCCGCCCAGGCCCATTCCCTGGGTGACGGGACGGCCGCCGTGGCTGAGCCGCGGCCCCTGCGTCCCGGGATCCCGCAGGGTGGTCCCGGGACGGCCGCACTGGTACACCCGGCCGTCGAGGCACGCCGGACAGTCGCCGCACCACTGGACGAGACAGCCCACGACATGGTCGCCCACGGTGAACTCGCGGGACCGGGAGCCGGTCGCGACGACCACACCGGCGACCTCGTGCCCCAGGACCACGGGCGGCGGGAAGTCCGCCAGGGCCTGGGTGGCGACGGTGAGGTCGGTGTGGCAGAGACCGGACGCCCTCACCTCCACCAGGACCTCCCGGCCCTCGGGGGCCGCGATGTCGATGTCCCGGAGGGTGAATCCGGCACCCACCGCCTCGACCACTGCTGCTCTCACCCTCACGGCCGGCTCCTTCCTCCTACGGCCGTTCCTCCGCCGGGATCCGGTCGAGGACGAAGTAGAAGAAGGGGCCGTCCGCTCCGACGCCCTTGCCGTTCATGATGCCCATGAGGGTGTGGTCGTCGACCGCCTTGAAGTGGTCCAGTACCGGTTGGCCGTCGTAGACCATGGTGGCCGTCGACTCGCCCCGGAACTCGACCATCCACAGACTGGCCTCGCCCTTGCCGAGGCGGGTGTCGCTGTACAGCTCGCCGTCCTCCCCGCGCATGACCAGCGGCTTGGCGTCGTCCGCCGAGAGGAAGGTCTTGCCGTACCAGCCGGATTTCCGCAGACGGCCGTTGAGCGGATGTCCGGTGTCGAACTCGTCGCCCCGCCACGCGCCGAGGATCTCCTCGACGCGGACGGTCGGCAACGCGGCCCACACGGCGTCGAGTTCCCCGGCAGGGACGGCGGACCGCTCGGCACGCAGGACCGCGAAACGTGCCCGTGCCTCGTCGGTGTCCATGGGCTTACCCCCTCAGCGGTGAAACAAGCATCCGAAGTATGTATCAATGTTTCGGCCGAGGCTAGGGGGCGGGCGCCGTGCGTGCCGGTGCCGTGGGATCAGCGCACCGGCTGGTCCTCGGCTGCCCCCGGCCGTTCGAACTGGGTGCGATGCAGCTCCTCGTACCGTCCTCCGGCGGCCAGCAGCTCCTCGTGCGTGCCCCGTTCGACGATCCGGCCGGCCTCGACCACCAGGATCAGGTCGGCGGCCCGGACCGTCGACAGACGGTGGGCGATCACCACGGCCGTGCGGCCCTCCAGCGCCTCGGCCAGCGCTTCCTGGACCGCGGCCTCCGAGGTGGAGTCCAGGTGTGCGGTCGCCTCGTCGAGGATCACCACCCGCTGACGGGCCAGCAGCAGCCGGGCGATGGTGAGCCGCTGGCGCTCGCCGCCCGAGAGCCGGTAGCCGCGTTCGCCGACCACCGTGTCCAGGCCGTCGGGCAGGGACGCCACCAGGCCGTCCAGCCGGGAACGGCGCAGCGCGTCCCAGATCTCCTCCTCGGTGGCCTCCGGCCGGGCCAGCAGCAGGTTCGCCCGCACCGATTCGTGGAAGAGGTGTCCGTCCTGCGTGACCATGCCCATCGTCTCGCGGATCGAATCGGCCGTCAGATCGCGTACGTCGACGCCGTTCAGCCGCACGGCGCCCGCGTCGGCGTCGTACAGCCGGGGGAGCAGCTGCGCGATCGTCGACTTCCCGGCCCCGGACGACCCGACGAGCGCGACCATCCTGCCCGGCTCCGCGGTGAACGAGACGTCGTGCAGCACCTGTGTGCCGTCCCCCGCGTCCAGGGTGGCGACCTCTTCGAGCGAGGCGAGGGAGACCTTGTCCGCGGAGGGGTAGCCGAAGGAGACCCCGTCGAACTCCACCGACACCGGTCCGTCCGGCACCCGGCGGGCATCCGGCTTCTCCGCGATCAAAGGCTTCAGGTCCAGGATCTCGAAGACCCGCTCGAAGCTCACCAGGGCGCTCATCACCTCGACCCGCGCTCCGGCCAGCGCCGTCAGGGGCGCGTAGAGCCGGGTGAGGAGCAGGGCCAGTGCGACGACGGCCCCCGGTTCCAGACTGCCGCTGAGCGCGTAGTGGCCGCCCAGCCCGTAGACCAGGGCGAGGGCCAGTGCCGACACCAGGGTGAGCGCGGTGACGAAGGTGGACTGGAGCATCGCCGTACGGACGCCGATGTCCCGCACCCGGCCGGCCCGCTCGGCGAATTCGGCGGACTCCTCGGCGGGACGTCCGAAGAGCTTGATGAGCGTCGCGCCCGGCGCCGAGAAGCGCTCGGTCATCTGGGTGCCCATGGTGGCGTTGTGGCCGGCGGCCTCCCGCTGGAGGTCCGCCATCCGGGCGCCCATCCTGCGGGCGGGGACGACGAACACGGGAAGCAGGACCAGGGCCAGCAGGGTGATCTGCCAGGAGATCGTCAGCATCACCGCCAGGGTGAGCAGCAGGGTGACCAGGTTGGAGACGACCCCGGACAGCGTGTTGCTGAACGCGCGCTGTGCGCCGATCACGTCGTTGTTGAGCCGGCTGACCAGCGCACCTGTCCTGGTCCGGGTGAAGAAGGCGACGGGCATCCGCTGCACGTGGTCGAACACGGCGGTGCGCAGATCGAGGATCAGCCCCTCACCGAGGGTGGCCGACAGCCACCGGATGAGGAGGCCGAGTCCCGCCTCCGCGACGGCGATCAGAGCGATGAGCAGGGCGAGCCCGGTGACCGCCCCGCCGTCCCCGCCCCGCACGATCGTGTCGACGACCCGTCCGGCCAGCACGGGGGTGGCGACCGCCAGCAGGGCGGTGACCGCGCTGAGGAGAAGGAACCGGAGGATCCTGCCCCGGTGCGGCCGGGCGAACGCCGCGATGCGGCGCAGCGTCGCCTTCGAGAAGGGTCTGCGGTCCTGCTGGGCTTCCATCGCGCTGCGCAGCGAATGCCACGCGGTGACTTCCATGTCCATGGTGACTCCTGGGTAGGCCGGTACTCAGGGCACGCTAGGACCTCGACCAAAGTCGAGGTCAAGCGTTCCCGTCTTCTTCACCCGTGAGGGCGGTCAGCGCGCTCTCACGGTGGCCATGACCTCCCGGTCCGGCTGCAGGGTCAGTGTGGGGACGGGGTTCACGGCGCCGGGGTCCACCTCCAGCTCGAAACGACGTGCCAGGACGGCGAGCACGAGCACCGCCTCGACCATCGCGAAGCGCGTACCGAGGCAGACCCGGGGGCCGCCGCCGAACGGATACCAGGCGTACTCCGGGATCTCGTCCCCCTGCTCCGCGTCCCAGCGCTCCGGGCGGAACACCTCGGGTTCGGGGAACCACCGGCCGTCCCGGTGCGTGGCCCACTGACTGCTCCACACCCGGGTGCCCTCCGGCACCGGAAGGCCGCCGAGCCTCGCCCCCTCCTTGGCGATCCCGGTGACCAGCCAGATCGTCGGATACAGCCGGAGGGTCTCCTTCACCACCGCCTGGGCGTACGTCAGCTGTGCGTAGTCCTCGATGCCCGGCTCCCGGTCGCCGAGGACCCGGTCCAGCTCCTCGGCGAGCGCCGCCCGGGCCCGTGGGTTGCGGGAGAGCAGGTACCAGGCCCAGACGAGCGTCGAACTCGTCGTCTCGTGACCGCCGATGTACAGGGTGACGGTCTCGTCGCGTATCTCCTTGTCGGAGAGGTGCGCCCCCGTCTCGTCCACCGCGGTGAGCAGCCGGCTCAGCAGGTCGGGGCGCTCCCCGTCACCGTCCCGGTGGCGGGCCACCACGCGCCCCACCTCGGCGTCGATCACCGCCGCGGCCTTCTTGATCCTCGCCCGTCCGGGAGTCGGCACCCAGTCGGGCAGGACCGCGCCGAGGCCGCTGAACTCCTTGCCGATCTCCTGCTGGGCGATGTCCATGGCCCGGCCCATCGACTCCGCGTCGGCCGGGGTGTCCACCCCGAAGATGGTGCGCACGGCGATCTTCTGCGTGAGGGCCGCCATCTCCCGCTTGATGTCGACGCGTGCGCCGGCCGACCAGGTGCCGGCCAGCTCCACCGCGCACGACGTCATGGTGGAGGCGTACGACTTCACCTGCCGGGGCCGCACCGAGGGCTGCACCAGCGACCGCTTGCGCCGCCAGTCGGCGCCGCGCGCCACCACGACACCGTTGCCCATGACCGTACGGAAGGCGATGCCCAGCAGAGGCTGGTCGAAGGTGCGTTCCGTCTCGGTGAGCAGTTCGCCGATGTACTCGGGATCGGCGACGAAGAGGCAGTCGTGGCGGCCGAAGCGCCAGCGCACCATGTCCCCGTAGCCGCGGAGCTGCTCGAAGAAGGCCAGGGGGTCCCTGCCGAACCGGGGCAGGGACCCCAGTAAGGGAAGGCCCCTCGGCCCCTGGACGATCCGGTGACCGCGCGGCTCGGTGCCGGAGGGCGCGCCGGTTTCCGTGGACATGGGGACTCCTGTCATCTTCCGTACGCGAGAGGTGAGTTGATGAGCCTAACGTCAGTCGGCCATGAGTTCGACGGAGATGCGCGGTGTGCCGCCCCGGACGCGCCGGAGGGCCGCAGGCGGTTCCCTGCGGCCCTCCGGCGGTGGTGCGCCCCTTGGTCAGACGCCCGGCGGCACCCGGGAGGGACGGCCGTTGCCACGGGTGAGGCCGTATCCGAACACCCCGGCCAGCGCGGCGAGTACACCACCCCCGACGGTCCACAGCCAGCGGCTGGTCCACCAGCCGGAGGACCAGCCGTCCTCCGGTTCGGTGGCGGCCGGGGCGCTGCCGCCCTTCGCCGAGACGGCGGACGCGCCCGGCACCACGGGCTCGGCGAGGGCGCCGTCCACGTCGGCGGCGCCGCCCTGGTCGGCCGAGTCGGCCTGCGTCTCGACGTGGACGGGAAGACCGAGGTCCTCCTCGGCCAGACCGACCACCGTCAGGCGTACGTAGTAGCTGCCGGGCAGCGGGTCGGACGCCCACGGCTCCGACCAGGCGCGCACGGTGCGCAGCACGCAGGAGAGCTCGACGGTTCCCGCGTCCGGCGCCGCCTTCCTGGTCTGGTGGCCGTACATGCAGGCCTGCCTGCGGCGGAGACCGTCGTACACGTCGATCTGCCAGGTGGACGCGCCGTGCCGGGTGGCGCTCTCCGGCAGGCTCACCTTCGCCCGGACGGTGGGGCGCTGCCCGGCGTCGGCGGGGAAGGCCCAGTACAGGTAGTCACCGGTGGAGGCTTCCGCCGTGGCCTTCTGCCCCTGCTGGATCGCCGTGGCGGTGCGGAAGGTGGTGCCGGCCTCGGTCGGACCGGCGGTCCCGCCGTCCGCGCTCGCGCTCGGTGACGGGTCGTCCGCGACCGCGGCACCCGCCGAGGTGAGCAGGGTGACGGCCGCCAGCAGCGCGCCGACGCCTCCGCGCCTCAGGGTGTTCCTGCGGGTGGTACGCATCAGTTGGTCCTCCATACGGCGACACGCCAGCGCGAGATCCAGCCGAACAGCAGGCCGGCGATCAGTCCGGTCAGGACCATGACGCCCAGCAGCCACCAGCCGCGGCCCAGGCCGAACGCGGCGACGTCGGCCGACTCGTCGGGGGCGTCCACCAGGTCGATGGTCAGCTCGACGGGCATCCCGGGCGTGGTCTTCACGGACGCGGGGGCCGAGAAGGAGTTGCCGAGCTGGAGGCACACCGCCTCGGCGGCGGGCTTCACGTCGCCGTCGGAGACATCGGCGTCGTCCTGCTCGGGCTTCGGATAGCGCAGCCCGGTGGAGATGGCGTCCGTACGTCCCGTGCCGGACTCCGCGCCCCGGACGATCTCGCGGCCGTGCGCGGTCACGGCACGCAGCAGGATCCCGTAGTCGTTGTCCACGGCGCGGTCGGCCGCCACGCTCACCGAGGCCCGCAGTTCCTGGCCGGGCAGGACGTTCACCCGGTACCAGCGGTGCTTGCCGATCTCCTGACGGTCCGTGTAGAGACCTGCCTGCAGCTCCGGGGCCGAGGCGCAGCTGCCCGCGCCCTCGGTCGCGACCGGGGTGACGACGGGCTCGGCGGCCCGGTCCACCAACTGCTTGACGCGGCCCGAGAGTTCATCGGTGTTCTGGACCGCGGTGTACGTGCCGCCGGTGGCCTCGGCGATACAGGTCAGCTGCTGCCGGATCTTGGCGTCGGGCACCAGGCCCAGCGTGTCGATGACCAGGTGGATACCCCGTGCGGCGATGTCACGCGCGACCTCGCAGGGATCGAGCGGGCCGCAGGTGTCCTCGCCGTCGGTGATCAGGACGATCCGGCGGGTGGAGTCACCGCCGTCGAGGTCGTCGGCGGCACCGAGCAGGGCGGGACCGATCGGGGTCCAGCCGGTCGGCGCCAGGGTGGCGACGGCGGTCTTGGCCTCCGTGCGGTCGAGCGGACCGACCGGGTAGAGCTGCTTGGTGTCCTTGCAGCCGACCTTCCGGTCGTCGCCCGGATAGTCGGCGCCGAGCGTGCGGATGCCGAGCTGGACCTCCTCGGGCACCGCGTCCAGGACGTCGTTGAACGCCTGCTTGGCGGCGGATATCCGGGACTCGCCGCCCATGTCCCGGGTGCGCATCGAGCCGCTGACGTCAAGGACCAGTTCGACCTTGGGTGACGCGGCGGCGGAAGGTTCGTCGGCGGCGGCCGGGAGGGCGGTGCCGAGCCCGGCGGCCAGGGTGGCGAGAAGGACGCACACCCCGGCCGTCAGCCGTTTTCTTATGATCATCGCCGGATCCTATTGAAGATCCGCGGTCATCCCCAAAACATCTGCGCCGGGCGCGATTTAAGGGTCCTGCCTCAGCCGCCGAGGAGGGGCTCCGAGGCCCTGTCCAGCACCGAACCGATCCGCTCCCACGTCTCGGTGTCCCTCTCCGAAGCAGGGAGTTCGGCGTCCTCGGACTTCTCGTTCCACCGGGCCGCGACGGCGACCGGGTCGCCGCCGCCCGCCGCGGAGGCGGCGAGCGCGGCCGCGCCGAGCGCGACCAGCTCGCCGCTGCCCGGCACGATCAGGGGGCGGCCCGAGAGGCGGCGCACGGTCTCCACCCAGGTGCGGCCCTGCGCGCCGCCGCCGATCAGCCGGAGGGGCCGGCCGGCGACCTCGGGGTCGGCGGGGTCGAGGCCGCAGGCCAGCAGCAGTTCGTCGAGGGCGCGCAGCACGGTGAACGCCGCCCCCTCGTACGCCGCGCCCAGCAGTTGCTGCGGTGTGGTGTCGTGGCGCAGCCCCGTGAGCAGGCCGGACGAGGTGGGGAGGTCCGGGGTGCGCTCGCCGTCCAGGTAGGGCAGGAGCACGGCCTCGCCGCCGGGCGTCGCGTCGTCCCGGTGCAGTCCGAGCAGGGACGCCACCTTGTCGACCGCCAGGGTGCAGTTGAGGGTGCAGGCCAGGGGGAGGTATGTACCGTCGGCGCCGGCGAAGCCGGAGAGGGCCGTGGACGCCGGACGCGTCCGGGACGCGGCGAAGACCGTTCCCGAGGTACCGAGGCTCAGGACGGGGTGGTCCAGCAGTCCCGCGCCGCCCAGGCCGAGGCCCACGGCGGCGCTCATGTTGTCCCCGGTGCCCGCCGCGACGGCGATCCCGGCCGGCAAACCGAGTGCCTCGGCCGCGGAGTCCGTCAGCGAGCCGATCCGGGTCCCGCCCGTCGCGGCGACCTCGGGCAGCATGGAGACGCTCAGACCCAGTCGCTCCAGGAGGTCCGGGTCGTACGCGCCCGTCGCGGTGGAGTACCAGCAGGTCCCCGACGCGTCACCCGGGTCCGTCGCCGCGACACCGGCCAGCCGCTCCGTCAGGAAGTCGTGGGGCAGCCGCACCGAGGCCGTCGCCTCGGCGTTCGCCGGGTCGTTCTCGCGCAGCCACCGCCACTTCGTCGCGGTCATGGACGCGACGGGCACGGTGCCGGTGCGCGCGGTCCACGCCTCAGGGCCGCCCAGCTCGGCGACGAGTGCCGCCGCCTGCGGCGCGGAGCGCGTGTCGTTCCACAGCAGCGCGGGGCGCAGCGGCCTTCCGGCCCGGTCGAGGGTCACGAGGCCGTGCTGCTGACCCGCGACCGCGATGCCGACCACGGAGGACGGGGAGAGCCCGGACTCCTTGAGTCCGGCCGCGACGGCGTCGCACAGGGCCAGCCACCAGACCTCGGGGTCGGTCTCGCGGGCCCCGCCCTCGCCGGTGACGACGTGCGGAGCGCGGCCGACGGCGAGCAGCTCACCGGTCTCGGTGTCGGTGACTGCAGCCTTGGTGGACTGGGTGGAGCTGTCCACGCCGATGACGACGGTACGCGGCGGCATGGGCTACCTCTTCTCGTGCGGGTTCGGCTGTGCTGGTTTTGGGAGTGCGACAAACAAATTACGTGATCGACGGCGTCCGGAACAGGGGCGCCCCTCGATTTGCCCTCCAGGGGGTTACCTCCTCACGGTGCCGTGTGCATAATTAATCATGTCAGTGAACAAATAGGCCCGGGGTACTGGCGACGGCTCCGGGGCCCAGGCAGGCGAAGGTGGACACCATGACGGACCGCTTCACTCCCACTCCCGCGGACAGGTTCACGTTCGGTCTGTGGACGGTGGGCTGGCGTGGCAACGACCCGTTCGGTGACGCGACGCGTCCGGTGCTGGATCCGGTGGAGTCG
>Ga0164308_10002369_pt1 | contig 9981 bp, 7 predicted proteins | sample Whisoiple_246_MG_FD_109983 | JGI IMG/M metagenome (GOLD analysis project Ga0164308, IMG submission 109983) | Soil microbial communities amended with fresh organic matter from upstate New York, USA - Whitman soil sample_246_MG | ecosystem: Environmental > Terrestrial > Soil > Unclassified >... | reverse complement strand
GGCGTCGCCGGACGACGTCATCATGTACTGCACAGGCGGCACGACCGGCAGGCCGAAGGGTGTGCTGTGGCGACAAAGCGACACCTATGTGTCGTCGATGGTGGGCGCCGACCACGATTCGCCGACCGAGATCCACGACAAGGTGCGCCGGAACGACGGCGTGCCATGGTACGCAGTATCTCCGCTGATGCACGCGGCCGGCTTGTGGACGGTGTTCTCCGGGACGCTGGCCGGACTGCCGGTGGTCCTCTACGACGACCGGACCAAGTTCGATCCGCCCCTTGTCTGGCGGACCGCAGAGCGCGAAAAGGTCGGCATGATGACAATGGTGGGAGACGCTTATGCGGCCCCGCTTGTCGAGGAACTCAACCGCACCGGTTACGAGTTGTCGTCGCTTTATGCCATCGGAACGGGCGGTGCCGCAACCAATCCCAAGCACGTGAGCGCACTCCTGGAGAAATTGCCCCAGCTGACGATCATCAACGGCTACGGCTCCTCGGAGACCGGCAACATGGGGTTCGGGCACAACCGGCGGGGATCACACCGAGAGACCTTCGACCTACGTGAGGGTGGTGCCGTCGTGTCGGACGACATGACGCGGTTCGTCGAGCCCGGCGAGCCGGAGGTGGGCTGGGTGGTGCGCACGGGCCGGATACCTCTGGGCTACTTCGACGATGCCGACGCGACCCGCCAGACGTTCCCCGTCGTGGACGGCAAGCGCGTCGTGGTGTCGGGCGATCGTGCATCGCTGGAGGCCGACGGAACGCTACGTCTGTACGGGCGCGACTCGCTGGTGATCAACACCGGAGGGGAGAAGGTCTTCGTCGAGGAGGTCGAGGCGATACTGCGGGCGTGCGCCGGAGTCGTCGACGCACTTGTGGTCGGGCGCGAAAGCGACAGATGGGGACAGGAGATCGTGGCACTGGTGGAAACCCGTTCAGATGCGGCGGTCGACGCGGAGTCACTGCACGCGGCGTGCGTCGAGAACCTCGCCCGGTTCAAGGCGCCGAAGGAGTTCGTCTTCGTCGACAAGGTGCGCCGACTCGGTAACGGGAAGGCCGACTACAGGTGGGCCAAGTACCGAGCGACACAGCGGGCGCTGACATGACGCACACAGCAATCGATTGCCTTGTCAACGTGCACTTCGGCGAAACCGAACAGCAACCGACCTGGATGCTGAAGGTGCGCGACGACTATTTCAAGGGTCCGGACGCGATGTTCGCGCCGGTCGATCTGTCCGAGCTGCTCGACGAAATGGACGAGCAGGGGGTGGCCAAGGCGATCCTGATGGACAACCTTGCCAAGCCGTCGGTCACCGCACGCAAGTTCGTCGAATCACGCCCCGACCGGTTCAGGCTGGCGATGGGCGGCGTCAACCTGCTCAAGCCGATGCCCTCGCTACGGGAGCTGACGGCCGTCGTCAGCGACCTTCCGGTGGCGTATGCCGTTGTCGGGCCGAGCTTCTGGGGTGACGGCCAGTACCCGCCCAGCGACGCGGTCTACTACCCGCTCTACACCAAGTGCGCCGAGATCGAGTTGCCGTTGTGCATCAACACCGGCCTGCCGGGGCCACCGATCCCCGGCGAGGCACAGAACCCGATCCACCTCGACCGGGTGTGCGTCCGGTTTCCCGAGCTCAAGCTGTGCATGATCCACGGTGCGGATCCGTGGTGGGACATCGCGATCCGGCTGTTGATCAAATACGAGAACCTGCGGTTGATGACGTCGGCCTGGTCGCCCAAGCGGCTGCCCGAAACCCTTCTGCACTTCATGCGCACCCGGGGCAAGGACAAAGTGATCTACGCGTCCGACTGGCCGGTGTTGCGGATGCGGCGCGTCGTGCCCGAAGCGTCCGCGCTTGATCTGCCCCCAGACGTGCTGGACAACTATCTCTACAACAACGCACAGGAATTCTTCTTCTCCGGAGAACAGGAAAACTGACGATGGACCGGTACGAGTTGCGCCGGCTGGACTACAGCCTGTCCGAGGACCACCTCGCGATCCAGGAGGCATACAAACAGTTCTTCAAGACACACTGTCCGATCGAGACCGTGCGCGCCGCGCAGGAATCCGGCTTCGACAAGAGTCTGTGGGAGCGGCTGTGCGCGATGGGTGCAACGACGATGGCGTTGCCCGAGTCGGCCGGCGGCGACGGTGCGACGCTGGTCGACCTGACGCTGGTCGCCGAGGAGATCGGCCGGTCGCTGGCTCCGGTCCCGTGGATCGACCATGTGTGTGCTTCGCGCCTGCTGTCACGGCTGGGCGCAATGGACTCCGATCTCGTCACCGGTAAGCAACTCGCCGCATTCGATCCGCAGCACGAGAGCGTGTCGGGGGTCCGGCTGATCCCGACCGGCTCGATCGCCGACCGGATTCTGGTGCGCGACGGCGACGACATCGTCGCGCTGACGTTCGGCACCCGGCCGGTCAAGGTCGACAACATCGGCAAGCTGCCGATGGCCTGGGTCGACCCCGCGACAGCCGATTCCAACACGGTCATCGCAAGCGGAGTCGAGGCATTGGCGGAATACCAACGGGCGCTGGACGAGTGGCGGGTGCTGTCGGCGGCAGCGCTGGTCGGCCTCGTCGAGGAGACGATGACGATCGCGGCCGAGTTCGCCAAGAATCGGTACACGCTCGGGGTCCCGATCTCCACGCTGCAGGCGATCTCGCATCCGCTCGCCAACATCGCGATCACCGTTGCCGGCGGACGCAACCTGGCGCGTCGCGCGGCATGGTTCCTCGACAACGAACCCGACGAACGGCGAGAGCTCGCCCCGTCGGCGTTCGTGTTCATGGCCGAGGAGGCGTCGAAGGCCGCGACCATGGCCGTGCAGGTGCAGGGCGGCCTGGGCGTGAGTGCGGAGGCCGCCGCGACCGCGTACCTGGTTCGAGCCCGTGGATGGGCGTTGGCGGGCGGCGATCCCGGCGCGAGTGCGAAGTACATCGCCGAGATCGTCGCGGCGCGCGAGAGCGGGGGAGCGAACTGATGGACTTCTCACGGGTGGAGCTGTCCGATGAGGACGAAGCGTTCCTCCACGAGTCCCGCGCATACCTGCGCGAGCTCGTCACCGACGACGTCCTTCGCCGCGACCGCGAGACGGGCGACAACTTCAACGAGGACGTGCATCTGGCGCTCGGCGAAGCCGGATACCTGACACGCGAATGGAAGCCGGAATCCGAGGGCGGATTCAACCGGGTTCGGAACCGCATCTGGCAGCTGGAGAAGCGCAGGGCACATGTGCCGTGGGTGACCTTCGGCACCACCGCGATGATCGCCCGGTCGGTCGAGAAGTTCGGTTCACCGGAACTCAAGGCCGAGGTGATGCCGAGGGTCTTCAACGGCCAGGTGCGGCTGTGTCTCGGCTACACCGAACCCGAGGGCGGCTCCGACGTCGCCACGTGCAAGACCCGTGCGGTGCGCGACGGCGACTCCTGGGTCATCAACGGGTCAAAGATGTTCACCACCGGCGCCCACAACTGTCAGTACGTCTTCCTCATCACCAACACCGACCCCGATGCGCCGAAACACAAGAGCCTCACCATGTTCCTGGTCCCGCTGGACTCGCCGGGAATCGAGATTCAGGGCATCCGGACCGTCGACGGCGACCGGACGAATATCGTGTATTACAGCGATGTGCGCGTCGACGACAAATACCGGCTCGGCGAGGTGAACGACGGCTGGACGGTGGTTCGTGAACCCCTCAACGTCGAGCACGGAGCGGTCGAAGCGGCCGCCGACGGTCTTGCGGACGTGTCGATCATGATGCACCAGGCCGGGTTCATGGCGACCGCCGTGGACAAGGCGGGCGCAAAGGTCGCCGAGGAAGGTCGCGACGGCCGCAGGCTCATCGACGACGGCTCGGTGGCATACCGGCTGGGCCGCAGCATCGCTCGGATGGAGGCGTCGCTTTCGGCGACGAGCATCTTCGGGCGGGTGGCGCTCGCGCAGACGATGCGCGACATCTCACCGGACTTGATGGACATCCTCGGCACCGCCGCGTCGTTGCCGGTCGGAACCGATGGTGCCGCCGACGACGGTGCTGCCGAATACGTCTACAGATTCGCACCGCTCGTCGGCATTTACGGCGGGACACTCGAAGTGTTCCGCAACATGATCGCGCAGTATGTGCTCGGCCTCGGCAAGCCCAACTATTCGCCGCCGGTGCAGAAGAAAGTGTCGTGACTCCGCCACCGGCGCGGCGGCGAGTCCTCGTGATGGGCGCCAGCGGCTTCGTCGGCTCACACGTCACGCGAAAGCTGGTCGAGCGCGGTGACGACGTGCGGGTGTATCTGCGCAAGTCCAGCAGCACGGTGGCCATCGACGACCTCGACGTCGAACGCGCCTACGGCGATCTGCGCGACGACGTGGCGTTGCGCGCGGCCATGACCGATCGGGACGTGGTGTTCTACTGCATCGTCGACACCCGCTTCTACCTTCGCGATCCGGCGCCGTTGTTCCAGACGAACGTCGAGAGCCTGCGTCGCGTGCTGGACATCGCGGTCGAGGCGAACCCGGACAAGTTCGTGTTCTGCAGCACGATCGGCACGATCGCCATCGCCAAGGACGGCGAATCCGCCACGGAGGAGATGCCTTTCAACTGGGAGGGCGTTGGCGGCGCCTATATCGAGTCGCGTCGCCAGGCCGAAGATCTGGTGCTGGAGTATGCCCGCACCAAGAAGCTGCCCGCCGTCGCGATGTGCGTGTCCAATCCCTACGGACCACTCGATTGGCAGCCGCATCAAGGCCTGATGGTGAAGGCGGCGGCGCTGGGAAAGATGCCGGTTTACGTCAAGAACGTCTGCACCGAAGTCGTTGGTATCGAAGACGTGGCGGAGGCATTCCTGCTCGCCGCCGACCGCGGACGCAACGGTGAGCGCTACATCATCTCCGAAAGCTTCATGCCGATGCGGCAGATGCTCACGACGGCGGCGTTGGCGGTCGGCGCGCGGCCGCCGCGGTTTGGTGTGCCGCTGGCGATGCTCTATGCCATCGGCTGGATCATGGGCACGGCGAGCCGGGTTCTGCGGCGCGATCTTTCGATGAACGTGACCGGCGTCAAGCTGCTGCACATCATGTCGGCCGCCGATCACGGCAAGGCGACACGCGAACTCGGATGGCAGCCCCGGCCGACGAGCGAGTCGATCAAGCGGGCGGCGCAGTTCTACGTCGAGACGGCTTCGCGGCGTTAGAGCGTCACGATCGTGGCGGCGGCGGTGCCAGGTGCACCGTAGAGCTGAGCGAACCCAACCCTGGGTTGCCCCGCCACCTGGCGATCGCCTGCCTCCCCGCGTAACTGCCGCACCAGCTCGTGAATCTGGCGCAGGCCCGATGCGCCGATCGGCTCACCGTTGGCGATCAGGCCGCCGTCGGTGTTCACCGGCATCGAGCCGTGGATCTCGGTAGCGCCCTCGGCCAGCAGCTTCTCCTGATCGCCGTGATCACAGAACCCGCACTCGGCCATGTGGATGATCTCGGCGCCCGCATCGGTGTCCTGCAGCTGGACGACATCGACGTCATCTGGTGCCACGCCGGCCTTTTCGAATGCGGCCTTGGCGGCGTACACCGTCGGGGCCACGTCCTCGGTGACCGGAGCGAACGTCGTGTTCACCTCATACGCGCCGTATTTGCGGGTGCGGACCTCGACGGCACGCAGATACACCGGCTTTGACGTGTAGCGGTGAGCGATGTCGGCGCGGCACATGACGACCGCTGCGGCCCCTTCATCTGGTGCGCAGAACATGTACTGAGTCAGGGGATAGTTGAGCATCGGAGAGTTGAGGATGTCTTCTTCCGCAATGGGCTTGCGCCGAAACGCGTTCGGGTTCAGCGCGCCGTTGCGGAAGTTCTTGGCGGCGACCTTGGCCAGCGTCGCCTGCGAGATGCCGTGATCGTGCAGATAGCGGTTGGCCTTCATGCCGAAGAACTGAGTGGTCAGGTATTGGCCGTTTTCCGCGTACCAGGCCGGCATCCCGACGAGTGCGGGGTCTTCGGTGAACGCGCCGCGTGGGTGCTTGTCGAGGCCGACTGCGATACCGATGTCGTAGTCGCCGAGCCGGATGCCGTCGGCGCATGCCTTGGTCGCGCTCGCCGCGGTGGCGCAGGCGTTGAAGACGTTGGTGAACGGGATGCCCGAAAGCCCGACCATGCCGACGATCGCATCCGGGTTGGCCACCGTCCAGCTTCCGCCGGTGGCGAACTGGACATCCTTCCACTCGACGCCGGCATCGGCGACTGCAGCGAAGATCGCGTCGACACCCATCTCCATCGCCGACTTGCCGTCGAACCGGCCGAACGGGTGCAGCCCCACGCCGATGATCGCAACGTCGTTCATCGGCCGAGTGTATCGCAACTGTAACTCTTACAGTATCGTAGTCCAGGTGGCATCGGTGACCGAGCACAAGACGACGTTCTGCCGGATCTGCGAGCCGTTGTGCGGCATGATCGCGACAGTCGAGGACGGCCGGCTGGTGGCGCTGCGCGCGGACAAGGACCACCCGCTCTCGTCGGGCTTCGCCTGCCAGAAGGGAATCGCGTTCACCGAGGTCCACAACGACCCCGACCGCGTCACCTCACCGTTGCGGCGAGGACCGAACGGCTTCGAACCGGTCGGCTGGGACGAAGCGCTCTCGGATATCGCGGACCGACTGTCAGCGATCCTGCGCAGAGACGGGTCCGGGGCCGTCGGGTGGTACATGGGCAACCCCGGCGCCTTCAGTTACGCGCACACCTTCGCCGCGCTGATGTTCATCAAGGGCACCGGACGCCGCAGTCACTACTTCACCGCCTCGTCTCAGGACACCAACAGCAGGCTGATCGCGAGCCAGTTGCTCTACGGCGTGCCGACGTCAGTGCCGATACCCGATCTGAAGCGCACCGACCTGCTCGTGATGATGGGCGCGAACCCTGTTGTCTCACATGGAAGTTTCCTCACCGCTCCGCGGATCAAGGATCGTATGCACGACATAGTCAAGCGTGGCGGGCGAGTCGTGGTCGTCGATCCGCGCCGCACGGAGACGGCGTCGGCATTCGAGTGGCTCGGCATCGTCCCCGACACCGATGCCTTCCTGCTGCTGTCGCTGCTACAGGTGATGTTCGCCGACGGCCTCGTCGACGGTGTCGCGGTACGCGCCAAGGCCGACGGGATCGAGTGGCTTCAGGCGCTGTGTGAGCCGTTCGCCCCCGAGGCGACCGCCGAGCAGACCGGTATCGACGCGGCGAGCGTCCGCTCGCTTGCCCGCGACCTGGTCCGAACGCCGCGCGCGGCCGTCTACGGCAGGCTCGGTACGTGCGTCGGCCGATACGGCACGCTGGTTGCGTATCTGATCGACGCGGTCAACCTCGCGGCGGGAAACCTCGACGAACCCGGCGGCTCGGTATTCGGGCTGATGCACACGGTGGGCCAGCGATGGCAGAACACCATCATGGGTGTCGCGCTGCGGCGCATGTATCGCCGCCGCACGCGCATCGGCGGCATCCCGAACGCCATCGGCTCTGAGCCGGCGGCCCTGATGGCCAAGGAGATCACCACCCCGGGCGACCGCCAGATCAAAGCGATGTTCGTCTCGGCGGGCAACCCCGTCCTTTCGGTACCCAACGGCGAAGAGCTCGAGTCCGCGTTCGAGCAGCTGGAGCTGTCGGTGGCGCTCGACTTCTACGTCACCGAGACGACCGGCCGATGCGATTACATCCTTCCGGTCACCACGATGTACGAGCGTGACGACTTCCCGTTCACGTTCCAAGCGTTTCAGGCGACGCCGTTTCGCCAGGCCACCGAGGCCGTCGTCGCGCCGGCAGGTGAAGCAAGGACGGAATGGGACATCATCGATGACTTGGCCGGTCGGCTGGCAGGTAGTACACCTGTGTTCGGTGCACTCGGCGCCGTTCGAAAAGCGCTCGGCGCCTTCGGGTTGAGCCTCAACCCGGGCGCGATGATCGATGCGCTGATTCGGATGTCGCAGGGCGGTGACCGGTTCGGTCTGCGCCGTGGCGGGCTGTCGCTTCGCCGACTTCTCGATGAGCATCCGCACGGAGTCGTCGTCGCACCACACATCCGCACCGGTGTGCTGCGCGACGCGGTGGCCTATCTGTCGCGCCGCATCCGGTTGGTGCACCCCGACATCGCGGCGGAGATCGAAAAGCTCAGCCACGCCGAGCATTTCGACCGCTATCCCTTGCGGATGATCGGAATGCGCGAGGCCCGTTCGGAGAACTCGTGGATGCACAACTCGCCGCTGCTGATGCGCGGTGAGCGGGTGCAGCGCGCGCTCATCCACGTCGACGATGCGGCTGAGTTACAAATCGCCGACGGTGACCTCGTGCGGGTGTCGTCGCCCTTCGGAGAGATCACCGTCGGGGTGACCGCCACCAAGGATCTGATGGCCGGCGTGATCGCGGTGCCACACGGCTGGGGCCACAAGGGCACGGGGACATGGCGGCTCGCCAACAAGGCAGGGGGTGCGAACGTCAACCAGTTGACGTCAAGCGAGCCCAGGGATGTCGAGTCCTTGTCGGGGATGGCGTGGCTGACCGGTGTCCCCGTGCGCGTCGAACCCGTCTAGGCGATCGCGCCGGAGTTTTTCAGCTCTTCGATGCGGTCCCAATCCATCCCGAGCTCCATCAGCACGATCTCGGTGTGCTCGGACGCCTGCGGCGCACGCGTCGTCTCCAGCGGCTCGTGGTTGAACTGAATCGGGCCGCGCACCACCTTGAACGGTGCCCCGCCGCCGGCCGCCTCGACCTCGACGATCATGTCGTTAGCGATCGCCTGCTCGTCGCTCGCGAGGTCCATGAAGCTCTGGAACGGCGCCCACTGGCCTCGCATCGTCTTGAGATGCTGACGCCAGTACTCGAAGGTCTTGCTGCGGAATGACTCGGCGATGAGTTCGGCTGCCGCCGCGGCGTTCTCGATCAGCGGCATGACGTCGGAGAAGCGTGGATCATCGGCCAATTCCGGGAGACCCAGATGCTCGAACGCGTCGCGGATGTAGCCCGTCGGGCTGACGATGCAGAGGTTGATCGTGCCGCCATCGGAGGTCAAATAGTTCGCCATGAAGGGATTGACACTGGGCCCTGTGGCATTCGGCATCATCGACCGCATCGTCTCGCCGGTCTCCATGCCCTGGGTCATGCTGGCGCCCCCGGCCCACCACGCCGTACTCAGAAGCGAGACATCGATCTCAACGGCCTCACCGGTTCGCTCGCGGTGAAACAGGGCGGCCGAGATTCCGCCCGCGATGTTCATGCCGCCAATCGAGTCGCCGAACGCCGGGATGCCCTGCGCCAGTGCGCCGCCCAACTCCTCGGGGGTCAACGCGTGGCCGACGCCGCTACGCGTCCAGAACGCCGTGCCGTCGAAGCCGCCGGTGTCACGCTCGGAACCCTTGTCGCCGTAGGCGCTTCCGCGGGCATAGATGATGTTGGGGTTGGCCGCGCGGATGTGCTCGACGTCGAACTTGTTTTTCTGCCGCTGTGCAGGCATGTAGTTGGTCAAGAAGACATCGGAGGTCTTGGCGATCTCGTACAGCACTTCCTGCCCGCCCGCGGTCGAGACGTCGATCCCGACGCTGCGCTTTCCACGGTTCGGATGCTCGATCAGCGGATGTCGGTCCGGATCCAGCTCGAAGCCGCCCATGTTGATGAACCCGCGCTGGGTATCGCCCCGCACGGGGTGTTCCACCTTGATGACGTCGGCGCCCCAGTCGGCGAGGATGGCTCCTGCCGCGGGAACGAAGGTGAACTGTGCAACCTCGAGGACGCGTACGCCGTCCATCACCTTGATCATGGGTTAAACGTAACGGGAAGCGCTGTGGGTGACCGGAACGGCTGCCCATAGATGTGTGGATCGTCGCCGGTGACGAGCTCGATGTCGGTCAATCGGTCGAGCAGACACTCGAGTGCTACCCTGGTCTCCATCCTGGCCAGGTGCAGCCCCAGGCAGGTGTGCTCACCCGCGGCAAAAGATATGTGCGGCAGCCGCT
>Ga0164308_10002368_pt1 | contig 9982 bp, 8 predicted proteins | sample Whisoiple_246_MG_FD_109983 | JGI IMG/M metagenome (GOLD analysis project Ga0164308, IMG submission 109983) | Soil microbial communities amended with fresh organic matter from upstate New York, USA - Whitman soil sample_246_MG | ecosystem: Environmental > Terrestrial > Soil > Unclassified >... | reverse complement strand
GTTCAGCCACTTCGTTCAGCGTAAGGGGGTTGTTGGTGCCGGTGAACTGCCATGCCTTCATGGGGCATCTCCTTCGGATCCGTTGGATAAGTTCATGCATATGCATGTAATTACAGCCTACGCCTGTTTTGGCCGAGCGTAGCCCCGGATGTGATGCGGGGAACATTCTGCACGTTTTGTTCCCCGAGTCCTATGCGTCGGATATTTCCGACATATACTGGGGTGGTGTTTCCCGATGTTTTCGCCGCCGTATCCAACCCGGCGCGGCGCGTCATCCTCGACGAACTGCGACAAGGGTCCAGGACGGCCGGCGAACTTACCGGCCTGCTGGACCTTAGCCGTCCGGCGGCATCCGAACACTTGGCCGTGCTCCGGGACGCAGGGCTGGTCCGTGAGGAACGGCAGGGACGGAACAGGGTGTACCACCTGCAGCCTGCCCGCCTCGCCGAGATCGGCGGCTGGGTGAAGCACTTCGAGCACTACTGGAACCAGCGGCTGGACGCCCTGGCAGGCCTTCTGGACGAGGAGAAACCAAATGACTGAAAATGCCATCAGGCTTGAACGCCATTACCCCCACCCCGCCGCTGCTGTGTGGGCCGCGCTGACGACGCCGGAACTCCTGGCCCGTTGGTGGGCCCAGGGCAACATCGCACCCGTGGTCGGCCACCGTTTCACCATGGACATGGACGCCTGGGGCCGGCAGCAGTGTGAAGTCCTCACCGTTGACCCCGGCGCGTCCATCAGCTTCCTCTTCTCCGAAGGCCAGCTGGATACCACCATCACCTGGCGCCTTGAGCCGGTGGACGGCGGCACCATCCTCCACTTCGAGCACGCCGGGTTCCAGCTCGACACTCCTATGGGACGCCACGCCATCGAAGGCATGGGCAACGGCTGGCCCGGCCTGCTGGCCCGTATCGATGGGGTCCTTGCCGGGGTGTCCTGACTCCCAGCCTCCTGCTACGCTCCACGTAGCCGGGCCGCCGTTGTGCTTAGGGCCGGGAATCAGCTTTGGATGTTGAGCGAAGGAAGCACCCATGACGGTTGCCCAGATCCAGGTGGACCAGCGCGTGATCGGGATCGATTCCCGGCGCTTCGCCTCTGTTGAGAAGGCGCTCGTGGAGCTCATCACCAACAGCGACGACAGTTACGCGCGGGTGGAAAGAGCGGGCGGCAACGTGACCGGCAGGATCCTGGTCGGCTACCAGCGGCACCACTCCGGAGCGGTGCTGACGGTCAGTGACCAGGCGGAGGGCATGTCCTTCCAGCAAGCCGGCCGCATCCTCAGCTACGGCGGCGCCCACAGCCCGCTGGCGCGCGGCGAGGGCGCAGGCCGCGGCTACTTCGGCCGCGGACTCAAACAGGCCATCTTCGGCCTGGGCCACGGCTGGATCGAAACCATCCAGGCCGGCCGGTTTACCCGGATCGATATCTTCCGCAGCAGCAATGGCGGCTACTTGTATGACGACGACGGCGCTGACAGGCAGGCGTTCCCCGCGGACTACGCCCGGCTCGGGATACCCGGCGGTGGCAGTGGCACCAAGGTCACCATCGTCGTCGACAACCCGCACGCCACCATCACGCAGCAGTCAACGCTGCTTCAACTCCTCGCGGACAACATCTACCTGCGGGAAGTGCTGGACCGGCGCACGGTGGAACTGCTGCACGGACACCCCGGAAACGGGGACGACGGCAGCGACATCATCCGCTTCCGGGAGCCGCCGGCGGCAACACTGGTTGGCCCTGATGCGCCCGGCAGCTTCAGTGTCGACGGAACCGAGTATGCGTTCACCGTCACGCTGAAGCGGGCCGAGGGTGTCGAGCTGACACTGAAGGGCGACGAGCGCACCGCCGGCCTGGTGGTCGAGTCCGGCATGGCCGTGCTCGACTGCCAGATGTTCGAGTTCGAGAACCAGGTGGGCACCGAATACCTCTTTGGAATGGTCCGGTGCCCGGCGCTGACCGACATGCTGGGCAGGGGCGTAGCCATCATCAGTGACGAGCGTGAGGGCCTGAACACCAAGGACCCGTTCGTTGCAGCATTCTCGCACGCGGTAAGCCGGATGATCGCGGCACCCGTCCAGGCGGAAAAGGAAAAACTCACCCATTTGGAACGTGCCACCACCTCGGGCCGGACGGCCGGGATGATCGAACACCTGCTGCAGCATATGAGTGAGGCCGCCGTCCGGGACCTGGGCCTGGAAACAGCACCTGAGGGCCGGAATGGGAACGGCGCGGAGCTACCGGAGGCGCCACTGCCGGCGGCGCTGCGGTTCACAACGCCCTTCTACTACCGTCCGCCCGTGCATCCGTTCCATGTAGCCCTGCTGCTGGATCCACACCAGCTGCCCCGGGGGGAAATGTTGGAGTTCGATCTGGACCTGCCGCCCACGATCCGGCTGGACCCGTTGCCTGCACCTGTTCCGGTCGGCGCGCTCGCGGAGACTTTACGGCTTGAGTGGACTGCGGCGGGGGAGCAGGCCGGGGACCAGGGGCAGATTACCGCACGGGCGGGGAACTACTGGGCGCTCTGCGAGGTGGTCATCGCCGACCACGCTTCCCGCCGCACCGCAAACCAGCCGCCGCACCGCGGGGCCGCCGGAACATTGCCGGCCCCGCGCCGCCAGGCCCACCGCGCGAGCCGGGACCACGGCGTGGACCTTTTTACCGGCTACGACTTCAGGAACCTCCACAACAGCACGGATCGTGCCGTGTACTCCGAAGCGGAGCGGAAGGTCATCATCAACACGGCAGCCCCCACCGTCCAGCTCTACGTCGACGGCCGGGGGCGGTTCCGCGACTCCGCCCGGCTCCTGCTCGCCGAGCTCTTCCTTGACGTCATCTCGGATGAGCTGGCACGGCGCAGCGTGGATCAGCATGGCCAGGGAGGTGACCTCGAAGCGTTCCGGAACGCCAAACGGGCCATCATTGGCCGCTACGGCAGCGAGGTACACCGCACCTTCCTGGGCTGAGGCCAGTTGGCAGGACCGTCGGGGCCGGGCGTTTACCAGCGGCTTCGAAAGGGTAACCCTGGATTATGACTGATTCCGGAGCGGGCGGCGCCAACGATCCCTTCGACGGCAATGACGGCATCTTAGCCGGGCCAGCGCATGCCGAGACACCCGAGAGCATAGCCGATGACGTCCGCCATGACATCCAGCTGGGCCAGGTCCAGGACGACGTAGCGCACGTCCTGCAGGAGCGGTTCGAGGACGCGGGCATTGACGCCCGCCCCGAAGAAGTGGACGACCTGGCTGAAGAAATCGAGCGGGACGCGTCCAGCTAGCGCCCCGGACGCTGGGCGGCTAGGGCCAGTCTGCGCGGGTGAACCGGACGGGACTGGGCAGGGTCAGAAGGCAGTCCGACGTCCATTCCGCCACCCTGTGCTGGACATCCAGCGGATCTGCCGCTGCGACCTGCTGCGGATCCTGGTTGGTGGCGTCTTGAAGACCTTCAACTGAGCTGTTCACTTATCCCCCTAGTAACGCGTGTGTGCCCACACTAGGCACCGCCGGATGCCAGGGGAAGAGAGTTAATCCAGCAGCCGGATAAACTGCGCAAATCTTGAGGAAGGCTGCCGGCGGGGAGGGGCCGGCGGCACATTTACTGTCCTGCGCGTGCCAAAACAGCGGTGAAAATGGCGGACAGGGAATCGGCTTTAGCCTGGGTGTCTGGCTGCGACGATACGGTGCTGGAAGCCTCGATGGAGAATGTTCCCCTGCGCGCCCCGCACCGCACCTGCCAGGCGCCTGTGCCGTCGCTGAGCTGGTAGGCCACAGCGTAGCTGGCGTCAGCGGAAATCGTGGTAGCCAGGGTGGAAACCGTAGACCAGGTGCGGCCGCCGCCTTCCACCGAGATTTCCTGCACAGTCGCGCAGCCGCGGAGGCGTTCGGATCGACTGTCGAAAGGATAGGGCGGGATCGCGGCCGAGGGCATGCTGATGACTGTGAAGTCGGCGTTGTCCATCTTCGCGGCCCCCTGGATCTGACCCTGCCCGTATACAGAGCCGGCCAATGACGCGAAGTACGCCTGGTCGTCGAAAACGCATTGGGTGGCGGGCGGCTGCGACGTAATGGTGGGAGTTGAGCCACGAGGCGGCTCGAGCACGGTTGCCTGTGGCAGGCGTACCGGTTCCCCGGCCGGCCCGGTCATCCCCTTGAACAGCGCCACCATCTGGTCAGGCGTGAGTGAGTTTGGAGCGCTTGGTGCCGCTGGTGCTTGGGGCTTGCCCGCTTCGTTGATGAGCTCCTTCGCCAGTTCCGCCATCGAATCCAGGGCCGGCTTGGCATCGGCCTCCGAATTCAGTGCGGCAACGGCAAGGGTCAGGGTGATGGACAGGGTGCCGTGCAGGACGCGTAACCCGACGGTGCCGAAGTCTCCCGGCCCCTTGGGCTTGGTGACCTGGGTAAACGCGTGCTGTTTATCGCCGATGGAAGGTGCGCCCAGTAACTGGACGGCGGAGGTGGAGGTCCTGCCCGCCTCCATATAAGCAAGGTCGAACTGGTTGCAGCGCTGCAACACGTCATCCGCATAGCCGAAATCGGCGGCGGCGATTGCGGCCTGGTCCGCGCTCCTGAGGAGGATCCAGATGGTGGTGGTGGGTCCGGACTCACCACCTGCCGGAGGCATGCCGCCCTCCGCAAAAAAGATGTCCCTGTCTGCCCAGCGGGTGAACGGGTCCTGGGGAACCAGGGCTATGCAGTCTCCCGGCGTGGTAACCGTCTGGGCTTGCGGGAAGGACCCGCTGGCGGCGCCCGAGCGCAGGCGGGTTGAATCCTCACCTGCTGGGTAAGGCAGGTTGCGGCTCTTGCCCACCCCGTTGATGATGGCTGCGAGCTCCGCATCCGAGAAGGGGCCGGACCCTGACCCTGTTGCGGTCGCTGTTGCGGAACTGGAGGCGGGGGAAGGAGCTGGCGGGCTGCTGGCCGGAGGGGTGCCGCCTGGGGAACACCCGGCCAACGCCAGCAGGACTGCGGCGAGGGCACCGGCCCGGCGGCTGCTGCTTCGTCCCGGTGCACCACTGCCGGGCTTCGCGCTTCCCCCTGCAGCCATGTCCGGCCTCCTTTGCCAGCTCCTACGCTAGGGACCGGCGGCCGGACCCGCTAGGGCCGGAGGACCCGGTCAGTCACCGTGCTCCCAAGGCCAGGAGTGCTTCCGACGGCAGCAATTGGAATCACTTCCAGCCGGTCGTCCGGCCCCGCAATCACCAGGACGTGCTGGGCCGTGACGCCCTCCAGGGCCGCTGCCACCAGTCGCACGGCCTCCCCAACCCCCGGAGCGGGGGTGGACGACGGCGGAACTACCGCGCCGCCGTCGTCCGCCCTCAGCCAGGTGGCCACCTTGGCACCTCCCGTGGCGTCAGCGATGCCGCGTGCCAATGCCTGGGAATCCGGGGAACCGGGTGGATAGCCGCTGACGAGTGTGATCCGCTCGATCATGTGCTTGTGCGCGGGTGCCGCGGCGGCGAACAGGACCCGGTCGTGGCGCCACAGCGCGAAGTGGTAGCCAGCCACGAGCCCGGCTGCCACCAGGAGGCCCAGCGGTGCGCGGATGCGGTCCAGGAGGCCTCCGCCGGTGACGTCGCCCAGCAGGAATTCGAAGAGCCGGTAGCCAATCACCAGCAGCGTGATGAGGGCCACCACGGCACTGACGCCGAAGAATGCCACCAGGTAGACGCGCCGGCCGGGCGGAATGTCGGCAGCGGTGCCCGGCTGGTGCCCCGGTTTCCATGCCAGCCACCAGACCGGTGCCCCAACCAGCAGGGAACTCAGGCCGCCCAGGAGCAGCGTGCGGGTAGCCCCGCCGGCCAGCGGAGACACGGCTGTGGCAAGCAGCGCGTTGACCACGACGCCGATGCCGGACGCCGCCGCGGCAAGCGCCACGGCGGACGTCACCAGGAGGCTGGCCCGGCGTGTGCGGGTGGAACGCGCGACGGAAGCGGTGCGGTGGTAGCGCCACACCAGGGCGCCTATGGCTGCGGCTGCGATGGCCGGTGCGAGCGGTTCGAGCAGATTGCCAAGGGGGTCGCTCCGGTCAAACGCCAGCCGCAGGAGGACAAACAGGATGACGCCCAGGCCACCCAGCGCCGTGATGCCGGCGACGAAGATGCCCACGGCAATGATGGTGACGTCCACCAGTCCCGTCTGGAAGCGTCTGCCCCCATCCCGGAACCAGTGCCACCACCACACCGCCGCACCGCCCGCAGCCCACACCACGGACCTCAGGATGGGCAGCCACCACGGCTCAAAGGAAGCCGCTGCCGCGAAACCGCGGATTGCCACGTCCAGCAGGCTGCCCAGCGCTGCAATGGCGGCGCCGGCGCCAAGGAGGAGTCCAAACACGGAGCCGACGACGGCCCGGACGTCCTCGAGATGCGATGACGGTTTGCGGGGGTGCCTCCACATCCACCGGTGCCACCACCAAATGGCTGACCACACGATGCCGTTGGCCAGCGGCGACGGCCACTGGCTCTCCTGCGTGTCAAGGAAGGAGGTGGCAAGGTTCAGCAGCGACGTGGTGCTGATGATCAGCGAGACCGCATACATCCCGGTCAGGTAGAGGCCCCACCCGGGCGCCCTGCGTTCGGATTCGTCGTCCAGGCGCCTCCACGCAAACCACCACAGCAGCAGTGCGAGCGGGCCACCGATCAGGGTGAAGGCAAGGGACAGGGCCAGTCCTGCGACATCACCGGACACCAGGGTGGATGCGGTCCGGAAGAGCCGCTCCAGGAGTCCCTGGAGACCGGATGCCGAGATCAGCACCAGGGCAAACAACAGGACGTACATGATCAGCCGGCGGAGGGTTGCCAGGCCGCTCGAGGGAGCGGCGACCACCGGGGCTGCCGGGTCCGTCATTGCTTCACCGGTACGTCGGTGCAGGCCATCAGGGGATACGGCGGCTGGTCAATCTTCCATGTCCCGGCCACCTTGAGCAGCGCGAAGGAGTCCTCCATCTCATACTCCGAAGGCCCGAAGGGTCCGCCTTGGGACGACCGGACAATCGAAACTTTCACGGTGGCTGAATCGGGGCGTTCCGTCGTCGAGACCAGGACAACGCGGGCGGGCGCCGGCTCGCCGTAGTAGGCGCCGCGGCACCGGCTCTTGGCAGCGTCCGTGAGGTAGGACTGGGCCGTGGTGCTGTCGCCGTCGATCACTGCCTTGCTGTACCGCTGGACCACTCCGGCGGGGCTTTCCCCATCCAAGGGTGCAGGCTCGCCGCGGGTGAAGACCACCGCCAGTGCCACCACCACCAGGACAACCACAACGCCTACCAGGGTGAGCAGGATACGGTCCGGTCTTCGCGCAGTGCGGTCCCTGGCAGTGTCGTCCATGACGCAAGTATGGGGCAGGGCAGGCCGTTCCGCCCGAGTCTTTGGGCCCGCCTTTGACGTGTCTGGGCAGATTCCGGCGAAGCGGTAAGTGCAGCGGCTCAAGGACCGGTCATTCCCGCGAAGCCGCGTTCCGGTCGCGAAGGCAGGCTGCATGAGGCAACAGTGTTGTTTTGAATGCAACGTGAAGTTTTCCTGATGGAGAGGCGTGCCCTGCGGACCAGGGCAATGAGCAACGAAGAGCTTCCTCAAATTAATGCTGCGTATACCCCTTGACTGTGCTTCACATCACGGCCTATCTTGAAACAACCAGGTTGCAAGGAATGCAACTCCAACATCATTGGTGGTTTTATGAGTACCCAACAAAACTCACCCCGGGCAGGAGTGGTTGCCGCTGACGCCAACGCTCCCGCCGGGGCTGGCGGCGGCATGGACAACGCTGTCGCCGGTAAGAGCGTTCGACGCCGGGTGGTCACGGCGAGCTTCATCGGCAACTTTGTCGAGTGGTTCGACTACGCCGTGTACGGCTACCTCGCAGCCGTCATCTCGTCGGTGTTCTTCCCCGAAGCGGACCGGCAGACCGCGCTGCTGGCCACCTTTGCCGTCTTCGCGATCTCCTTCTTCGTCCGTCCCCTGGGCGGCTTCTTCTGGGGCCACATCGGCGACAAGCTGGGCAGGCGCAAGGCACTCTCCCTCTCGATCGTCATCATGTCCGTCTCCACGTTCTGCATCGCCCTCATTCCCGGCTACGGAACCATCGGCATGCTGGCCCCGGTCCTGCTCCTGCTGGTCCGTGTGGTCCAAGGCTTCTCGGCAGCCGGCGAATACGCCGGAGCATCAGCCTTCCTGGTGGAATATGCCCCGGCCAACCGTCGCGGTCTCTATGCCGCCGTCGTGCCTGCCAGCACCGCCGCAGGCTTGCTCCTCGGCTCACTGATCGCGGCGCTCCTCAGCTCGGTACTCAGCACCGACCAACTGCACGAGTGGGGATGGCGGTTGCCGTTCCTGCTGGCCGCCCCGATGGGACTGATCGGGCGCTACATCCGCACCAAGCTGGAGGACACCCCGGCCTTCCGTGCACTGGCCGACCAGGAGGAATCCGCTCCCAAGGCCCCTGCGCTCGACATGTTCCGGACCTACCGCAAACAGCTGGTGATCGCGTGCGGTGCCGTGCTGCTCAACGCCGTCGGTTTCTACGTCATCCTCAGCTACATGCCCACCTACCTGTCTGAGGAACTGGGCTTCGGTCCCACTGAGTCCTTCCTGGCGACAACCATCGCCCTCGCCAGCTACATCGGTTTCATCTTCCTGACCGGTCTCGCCTCGGACCGGTTCGGTCGCAAGCGCATGCTGATCACGGCTTCCGTACTGTTCATGCTCCTGACTGTTCCGGCCTTCATGCTGCTGGACACCGGCAACTTCCTGGTGATTGTCCTGGTCCAGATCCTGCTGGGCGGCATGCTCACCCTGAACGACGGAACGCTGCCCAGCTTCCTGGCTGAACTCTTCCCCACCAAAGTCCGGTACAGCGGCTTCGCCGTCAGCTTCAACCTTTCCAACGCGCTGTTCGGCGGCACTGCACCATTCATGGCCACCCTGCTCATCGGCTTGACGCAGAGCAAGCTGGCACCCGGCTGGTATCTCGTGGCCGCAGCTGCCGTGTCCCTCACGGCCGTGCTGTTTGCCGCCGAAACCTCGCGGAAACCCCTCAAGCACCTCTGACCAACCAGGGACCCGCAACCCATCCGGGTACACAGACCAACCTCACTACGCACACCAACACCAGCTGCACCAACAGCAGCTGGCACCCACTAGAAAGGCACCACCCGTGACTATCACTGCCGACAACGCCTCCTCCATCGCCGAACTCGAGCGCCTCAAGGTCCTGCACAACGGCACCAAGGGCAAGCTCACGTTCTCCGACGCGGAATTCGAGCGCCGCCTCGGCGGCCTCCGCAAGATCATGGCCGCCAAGGAGCTGGATGCGGTCATCCTCACCAGCTACCACGGCATCAAGTACTACTCCGACTTCCTGTACACCACGTTCGGCCGCAACTACGCCCTGGTCGTCACCGCCGACGACTCGGTCACCGTTACCGCCAACATCGACGCCGGCATGCCGTGGCGCACCTCCTACGGCGAGAACATCGTCTACACCGACTGGCGCCGCGACAACTTCTTCTTCGGCCTCCAGGAAGCCCTGCGCCAGCGCGGCGTCAAAGCCACGCGGCTGGGTGTCGAGGACGACTTCCTCCCGGGCCTGACCCGCGAGAAGATCGCCGCCGCCTTCCCCGGCGCCCAGCTGCTGGACGTCTCCCAGGACGCCATGCGCCAGCGCATGATCAAGTCCGCCGAGGAAATCGAAGTCATCAAGCACGGTGCCCGCATCGGCGACCTCGGCGGCGAAGCCATCCGCAACGCCATCCGTGAAGGCATCTCCGAGTACGAAGTTGCCCTGATCGGCACCGAAGCCATGGTCCACGAGATCGCCAAGACCTTCCCGGACCGGGAAGTCCGCGACACCTGGGTATGGTTCCAGTCCGGCATCAACACCGACGGCGCCCACAACTGGGCCACCACCCGCAAGCTGCAGCAGGGCGACATCCTCTCGCTCAACTGCTTCCCCATGACCTCCGGTTACTACACCGCCCTGGAGCG
>Ga0164308_10002366_pt1 | contig 9984 bp, 5 predicted proteins | sample Whisoiple_246_MG_FD_109983 | JGI IMG/M metagenome (GOLD analysis project Ga0164308, IMG submission 109983) | Soil microbial communities amended with fresh organic matter from upstate New York, USA - Whitman soil sample_246_MG | ecosystem: Environmental > Terrestrial > Soil > Unclassified >... | reverse complement strand
GTCTGACTACGAGAAAAACACCCCCAATTCTGGGGGCCGGTTAAGATAGGGACCCGTCTCGCCTCAGTCAATAGCCGGCACCGAGAATCGATCCGTCTCGGCGCTCCTCGGATTTTTCCCGGCATTCCGGTGAACTCCAGCACGATGTGGGCCTTTTTCCGCAGGGCACCCACTTGTTTGCTTCATGCTCGCGCTGATTTCAGAGGCCATCCCGATAAGCGCGAACGGCATTCACGATGGCATCGGCGATTTTTTGCCGGAAGTCACCGGTGTTGAAGCGCGTTTCGCCGACCGAATTGGAGATGAACGAGGTCTCGAACAGGACCGCCGGCATTCGCGCCCCGGCCAGCACATAGAACCCGGCCCGCTTGATTCCGGAATTCGGGATATCACCATAGCTCGGGGAGAGCGAGGCGATCGCCGAACGCTGCAGCAGCTCCGCAAAGTGATTGGAGCGGCCCGCGCTCAGATTGCCCTCCGCGCGGCGCAGCGCACCCGCAAGCTCGGCTGCAGCCTCGGCCGAGGCGTCGTTCTCGCGCGCGGCCAAGCGTGTCGACGCTGCGTCACGAGAGTCGTCGAGCACGAAGGTCATCACGCCTCGACCTGCGCCATCTTCACTGGCGTTGCAGTGGATCGACACGAACAAGTCGGCTTGAAATGCGTTTGCGCGCGCGGTGCGTTCATCGAGCGCCACGTAGTCGTCGCTATCTCGGGTGAGCAGCGTGGAGATGCCGAGTTCCCGCGCAATCAGCGGCGCCGCGCGGTGCGCGATGTCGAGCGTCACGTCTTTCTCGCGCAAGCCGCTCGGGCCGCGAGCTCCCGGATCGTGGCCGCCGTGGCCCGGGTCGAGGACGACTCGCCGCACCTGACGCGGGCCGTGAGTGAGCTCTTGACCCCGCTCCGGGGGCTCTTTGGAGACGTCAATCACCAACCGAAACGGTTCAGGCATGTAGAACACGTGGCGATAGGCGACCGAGTTCAGATCCAAAACCACCCGCGTACGCGTGGCTTCTGCGCCGATGCGCACGCGCGTTACCAGCCCACCGACGTCGAAGGATTTGGCACCTTGGTAGCTCGCACCAGCGATGTCCACGAACAGGCGTGGGCTCTGGCTGGCTTCGTCCAGAAAACCGACCTTGTACGTCGCAGGTTGCGTCACGTACACCACGATGCGCGCAGCGTCCGCCCCTGCGTAACGCTCGATCTTCGTCACACGCGCGGGCCCGCGCTGTGCGCCGAGCGTCGGCACGATGACGCCTTCGTTGGGCGCCGGCTCGGCGGAGCGCGCGGGCGAGGACTCGAGCGGATGCGCAGCGAGCGCGGAGGGCGAAGCGGGCGCTGCTTGCGCTTGCGCGTCGCGCTCAAGCCGTGAAAGTACGTCGGGCGGCGGACGGAACGCGCTGAGCGTGCTCAAGATTCGTTCCCGGCGCTGCTTGCACGCCTCGTCCGCGCCCGCGCTGAGGCTCGCGCGGTACACGCCCTGAAAGGTCTGCTCCGGATCGGCCTTCAGCTCACCTTCCAAGACAGCCGCCGAAGTGGCAGCCGAACAACGCAGTGAGGGCTCGCCGCGAGCGGCCTGACGGTACAATTCTATCGCTTCGAGCGCGTCGGCTTCGCGGTGGTCTGCACGGAAAATTCGTTCACGCAAGCGAGCCGCGTCGAGCAAGAGTTGTGCGCCGGCTCGCCCGCCCTGTTTGCTCCCGGCCACGGCCCAAGCATCAGCGTGCGCAACGGCTTCGGTGCGTTCCGGGACTGCCGGCGAGCCCGCGCTCCCGCTACTCGCGGCAGGGTTCGCGTCGGCGCCGGCCGGGGCATGCGAATGACAGCTGGACGCGCAGAACAGGGCCGAAAGCAGGGTCAGCGAGCGCCGAATGCGCGGTAAGGTTGGGGGTCGCATGCCACCTGTCGTTTGCTCTTAGCGTGCCGCTGCGCAATCGGCCAAACCAGCGGCTGCCCCGCGTTGCGCCGTGAGGAGTCGCGATGCTAGCCTCTGATTCGCAACTGATGCCCGATTCAGCTGACAATGGGCGGCCGTCGTCGGCGCCGCTGAGTGCCGAAGACGCCGATCGACTCGCGGACAGCTTCACCGCGTTTTGGGAGGACACGCCCGCCCCGGCGGATTCAGCCGCGGCTGCCCCCGCCGTAGTCACTGCGCCCGAACCCGCGGCGCTGGCCGCGCCAAGTCCTGCCACGGTGACCGCACCGATGCCCACGGTGACCGCGCCTGGTCCTGCCATGGTGACCGCGCCAAGTCCTGCCACGGTGACCGCGCCAAGTCCTGGCACGGTGACCGCGCCGATGCCCGCCACGCCGGCATCACCGGTGCCCGCCACGGTGACCGCGCCGATGCCCGCCACGCCGGCATCACCGGTGCCCGCCACGGTGACCGCGCCGATGCCCGCCATCGAACCCGCGCCCAAACCGAAGCCCATCGGCAAACAGACGTTGATCGGAATCGCCCCGATTACGATCGAAAAGGCGTCTCAAAGGCCACCCGAACCAGCGCACGAAAGGCCGGCTCCGCCCGAGCCCATTCAATCGTCGCCCGAGGTGCCCGGCTATGCGATCGCCTACACACCCAAGGATTCTCCGAGCACCCCCGCGGTAGTGATCGCACCCGAAGCGCAATCGTCACCGGAACACGCCGCGCCCGAGAACAGGCGTGCCTTCTCGCAGACCATTCCTTCGCGCGTGCGCTCGGCCCCGAATGCGGCCCTCGCCCCAGCCACTCCGCCAGCGCCGCCCACTCGAGCAGTTCCCTCACCCGAAGCGCTGGACGACTTCAACCCGTACGCGCCGAAAGGCGGCAAGGGCAAAGTCATCGGCATGGTCTTGGGCGGAGCGCTGCTGCTCCTCATCTCCGTGGTTGGTGTGCGAACGCTCGGCGGAGGGCTTCATCAGTCGGCAGAGCCATCGTCTGCCACTGATGTCGTGCGCGCTGCCACCGTGGGCGCCACCACACCTACTTCGGAGCCAGTCGAGCCGGCAGCAGCCGCGCCCATCCCGGCGCCAGCTCAAAGCGCAGTGCGCGAGCCCGTATCTACGCGCACCGCACAGCCCCCCGCGAGCGAACGCACCACGCCGACGAAGGCCAAAGCCAAAGCCAAAGCAGTGTTCGCTCCGACGGCTGGGCGTCCGGCGACCCGCGCCCCCACCCCTGAGCCCAGCCCGGCCCCAGCCAAGCCCGCGAGCAAGGGCGTGATCGTTCGGGACGCGCCCTTCTGAGATCGATTTCGTCTTAGGGAAATGCAAGCCTATTGTCCGAGCGACGATGAGAAAATTCAGTGTCCGCGCGCTGCTGTGCTGTTCGCTTTCGTGCGCTGTTCTGTTCGGCACGATCTCATCGTTCGCCGCACCGGCGGGACGCGCCGCCGACGAAGACACCACGGTGGCGATCGCCCGCGAACGCTTCAAGGAAGGCGTCGCGTTCTTCGATCAGAAGCAATACGACAAAGCCCGAGTCGCCTTCCTACAAGCGTATGCGCTGAAGAAGCACCCAGCCGTTTTACTCAATCTCGCGCAAAGCGAGCTCCGTTGTGGCCACGAGGTGGACGCCGCCAAGCACTTCTCCGCGTACCTACGCGAATCGACCACGGCCAGTGACTCGGAACGACAAGCCGCCGAAGCCGGGTTGAACGCCACCAAGTCATCGGTCGCCTTGCTGGACGTGAACGTCGACGAGAGCGGGACCGAGATCTACGTGGACGGTTCGCTGGAAGGCATTTCGCCATTGCCAGGCCCGCTGTACGTGACACCGGGGCCGCACAACGTCGAGGCACGCAAGGCCGGCAAAACCAAAACTCAACCCGTCAACACCAGCGCCGGCCGGCAGTTCATGGCCGAGCTGAGTTTTACGCCGAAAGTTCAGCCCACCGAGCCGCCCGGGCCAACGCCGGGCTCGACGGCGAGCGTCGCTGCTGGCCAAGATCGCCCTGAAGCGGAGCCTGAGCAATCCCCACCCAGCGCGGGGCGCAAACCGTTTTTCAAGTGGCTCGTCGGCTCGCCCGTGGGTGTCTTCGGCCTCGGGCTGACCGGCGTGGGAGTCGGTGGAGGCATCGGCTTGGCGATCGCTTCCAAGAAGAGCTACGACAATGCGGACTCGATCGCCGCTCAGATCACCCACGCAGCCGCCCAAGACAGCATGATGGCGAATCCGGACACGCGTGACCTGTGCAGCAACCCCAGCGCGTGGTTGATGAAGCAGCCAAGCCCGCCCGCTGATCTCGCGGCGCGTTCGAACCAATACGACTCCGCGTGCTCGAAGTACCAAGATACGGTGAGCAACGGCGATCATTTGAAGACCTGGTCGACGGTCGGCTTCGTCGTCGGCGGTGTGGCCGCGGTCGGCACCGTGATTTTCTATTTCGTCGATCCGAACGCGAAAGAGAGCTCCGGCGGCGAGGCAAAGCGCCAACAACGGCGGGTCGCGATCGTGCCGAGTATCGGACCCGGGCAGACGGGCTTGACCGTGGTCGGCAGTTTCTAACGGCCGTTGTCGGGCTCCGCGCTGCCTGGCTCTTCGCAGGTCGGCAGCGGCACCTTGGCCAGCCAGGCGCGGAAAGTACTGCGAGGCACCCCGGCCGCGCGCGCGGCTCGACTGACATTACCCGCACACAGCTCGAGCAATGCACGCGCGTCTTGCCCGGGTCGGCGCGCATGCGGCGCTAGGCGGCTTGCCTCGTCGATGTGACGCGCGGCAATTTCGTACTCGGCGCTGGCCGCCGCGCGGTACAGTACTGCAGCGAGTTCTCGCACGTTGCCCGGCCAACTTTGCGCGACCAAACGCGACAAAGCCGCGCTGGACAACACCCGTTCCCCGAGGTCGGAGCGCATGCGCCGGAGCAACGATTGGCTCAGCTGCGCGATGTCACTTCGGCGTTCGCGAAGCGGCGGCAGTTCGACCACGATCGTCGCCAAGCGGTGATACAGATCCGCACGAAAGCGCCCCTCGATCACACGCTGATCGAGCTCGGCCCAGCTCGCCGAAACCAAGCGCACCCGGACGGGCAATGCCTGAGCGGCGCCGACCGCGCGCACCATTCCGTCCTCCACCACGCGCAACAGCTTGACCTGGATGGACAGCGGCAACTCCGCAATTTCATCGAGAAAAAGTGTACCATCGTGAGCTTGTTCGAAGGCCCCGACACGACTCGCCACGGCGCCGGTAAACGCGCCCCGACGATGGCCGAACAGCTCGGCGTCGGCGAGTGATTCGGGCAGCGCGGCCATGTTGAGCGGCACGTACGGTCCGTCACGGCGACCCAGTTCGTGAATCGCGCGCGCCACCACGTCTTTGCCAGTGCCTGACTCGCCCTGCAGCAAGATCGGCACGCGAGATTTCGCATGGAGCCGCACCAGCCGCGCGACCCGCAGCATGGGGGCCGAGCTGCCGATCACACCTGGCAGCGGATCACTCGGAGCGTTCTGCTCGTCGAGTTGGACCGTGCGGACACTCACCGCTGAACGCCCCACGACGAACGCCGCGCCGGACTCGGAGAGCAAGGCCGAGCTCACCCGCGCTCCCCCCACGTACAGCCCGTTCTTGGACGCTAGGTCCTCCACGAATATGCCCGAGTCCAACACGCTCAAACGACAGTGCAAGCTGCTGACTGCCGGGTCGTGGACGCGGAGCAGCGCGGAGCGCCCGCTGCCGAGCGTGAGTTCCTCGCCTTTTCGTAGGGTCACGCTCCTAGATTCGTCGTCGACGCCCAATTCCACGCGCCAGGGACCGGGCAAGTGGGCGCGCGGACATTCGAGGGTTTGCGAGGTCGGCTCGGCAGGGGCTGACTCGGTGGGCATCACGGAGTCCCATCGGCCAGGCCCGCGCCCGGTTGTCCTCAAAGCTCAAACGCGGGGGTTTCGTGAGCTCGCCGCCGATGCTAACAAGGCGCCCATGCGAACTCCCGTCGCGCTCAGCGCAGCCCTGGGCCTGATATTTTTGGCCCAACTCGCCGGCGCCGAAACTCCCGCCGGCGCTTCCTCCGAGCCCAGCGCCGCTCCTGCTACGGCCCCGGCCAGCCCTGCTCCGGGTACCGCAGCCACTGGCACCGCAGCCACTGGCACCGCAGCCACTGGCACCGCAGCCACTGGCACCGCAGCCACTGGCACCGCAGCCACTGGCACTGCAGCCACTGGCACCACAGCCACTGGCACTGCAGGCACCGGCACTGCAGCCACTGGCACCACTGCGGCAGCGCCCACGGACGACGCTGGACCGGTCGTGGTTCCGGCCGACAACGATCAGCCAGCGTTGGAACCGATCCCGAGCGCGCACGACACGCTCGGCGGCCATTTCGTTGTCGGCGCCGCGGCCGGCGCGAAGTGGCAATTCGGAAGTCTCGACGAAGGCAAGAAGCTCAACGACTACCTGGGCACGGCCTTGGCGCTGAATCTCGACCTCGGCTACGGGCTCAGCCGCAACGTGGTGATTGGCGTCTGGGGCGAGTTCGACAACCACTCGACGCCTTCCGGCTGCAGTGCGTGCTCGGGCGGCAAGAGCTTCGCCGGCGGTCCGTTCATTCGCTACCACCTCGTGCAGGGTACGCGCTTCGATCCGTGGGGCTCGTTCGGCCTGGGGCTTCGCTCGACCACCGTCGACACGCGCCTCGGTAGCGACGACTACTTTGGCGTGGACATCATGAAGCTCAGTTTGGGCGGTGATTGGTACCCGACCTCGAACTTCGGCTTTGGTCCGTACGTCGCCTTCGATTGGGGCACTTACGGCAGCAAGGGTGGCCACACGGGGCTCGCCACCGGGCTACGCATCGTCCTAGACCTTCCAGGCAAATAGCGTCTTTTCAGGGCGCTCCCCGAGCGCCCTGAAACCCGCCGTGCGCGGCACGCTCAGACTGCGATTGCCACGCCAAGCGCGCCAAATAACGTCTTTTCACGGCGCTCAGCGAGCCCCCTGAAAACCCGCATGCGCGGCACGCTCAGACTGCGATTGCCACGCCTAAGCGCGTCAAATAGCGTCTTTTCAGGGCGCTCAGCGAGCGCCCTGAAAACCCCGCATGGGCGGCCCGTTCAGACCGCGATTGCCACGCCCAAGGCGCGGCGGACGACCGAGTAGTCTTCACTGACGAAGTACAGCAAGACTTCCTTCATCTTGTCCGCAGCCGACAGGTCGCCCGGCGCTTGTGCCTCGGCGCCGATCAGCTTCTTCGAAATCTCGAGGTCACCGCAGACGATCATGCCCGCGCGGCACGCTGTCAGTTCGACCGCTTGATTCCAACGCTTGATGTTGGCCTTGGCGCCCTCCTCGATGAAGCGCTTCACGACCAAGCGCAGGTGCTCGAGCTGAACCGGTTGCATGTACTTGGCCAGCTCTTGCGCCGTAGCCCGGATCTGCGCGGCCATGTCCTGCGGCATGGGCGTGCTCGGCGAAGCCAACATCACACCCGCGAACAGCATGATGGTGAGCTCCGATTGAGTCGGGAACAACGTGCGGATGTAGTGCTCGGGCCGGTAGTGGGCCAAATGCTTGCCGCACATGAACGTGAGCTCTTGCGGTTGGAAGCCGGTGAGTACGGTTTGACCGGCAACCGACGCAGGCGGGTTGGCAGGCACGGCGACGATCGCACCGGCCACGTCGTTGCGCACGTAGAGCTCGGGCGCCTGCACGCCCAGCACCTGCGCCGCCCAGCCGAAGGTCTTGGCGAAGGTCACCGTGGAGGTGGCGGGATCCTGCCGGAACTGCTTGGGCAGCACCGGCAGCTTGTGAGTCGCCTGTAGCTGCGCCACCTTGGCCGCCAGCGCCGCCGGAGCGATCATCATGAAGATCTTCGAGATGTACAGATTCTCGTCCGCGTGGAAAACGTGCTTGGCCCACAAATCGTCGGAGAGCCTGCCCTTCACCGCCAGCATGCCCTGCGGCTTGTAGTCGTCGAAGAAGCGCTGCTCTTCTTCGTCCGCCTTCTTCATGAAGGAGATGGCCGCCGCCAAGCACCAAGCCTCGTCATAGGCCTGCTTTTGCAGGTACAGACGATAGAGGGCTCGGTAGGCATCGATCTTGAGCGGCTCGGCCTCCAAGATCACGCGCTGCTCCGCGATTGCCTCGTCCCAACGTTCGCCGACCTCGTACAGCTCGGCCAAGATTTGGCGCACCACGACCGTATCCGGCTTGTTGGTGGCGGCCATCTTGAACGCCTCGATGGCCGAGTCCGTCTGCTGTAGGCGGTCCCGGTAGATCAAACCGAGCTGATGCCAGAGTGTGTGCTCGAGGTCCGCGTTGCCCTTACCTGCGATGCGATGCAGCATCTTGCGGTACGCGCGCTCCAGCTGCTTCCAGTTCTTTTGCTGGGTGAGCACCTTGTTGATGCGCTCGAAGGCCTCGAGATAATTCGGGTTCAGATCGAGTGACTCGTTGAAGAGTTCGACCGCGCGGTCCAAATCTTCGATCTTGTCGCGATAGATCTGGGCTTGGGTGAAGATGTAGCGCGCCTTGATCTCGCGCTTCTCTTCGTGCTCGGCGATCGCCTGCAACGTGTCCACCATCTTCTGCCAGTCCGCTGCGGACTGATAGAGCTGGAGCAGCTTGTGCAGGAGCACGTGATCTTGGGGCTTCAGATCGCGAGCTTCCTCTAGGGCGTCGATGGCCTTTTGCGGATTTTTCTCGCGCTCGCTCCAGATGTCGCCGATCTCGTTCAGGATCTTGAAGCGCTCTTCGCCGTCGTAAACGCTATCCAGGATTTGGCGCTTGTAGGCGGCGACTTGCTTCCAGTCGTTACCCTGGGCGTAGGTTTCTACCAAGGCCTCGAGCGTGGGACGGTGCTCGCCGTTCAGGGCCAGCGCCTTCTCGAAGTTGTTGATCGCTTGCTTGGCCTGGCCCTGCTCGCGCTTGATGCAGCCGAGCCGATAGTAGACGTCCGTGCGCTGTTCGGTGTCGTCCTCGGCCAGCGCCGTGAGCACCTTCTGATAGTTGGTGAGCGCGCTCGGCCAATCCTTCAGCTGGAAGGCCACGTCTGCGATACCGCGAATCGTCTCTTGATCGGTGAGATCGAGCTGGTTGGCGTTGGTGTACGCCTTGAGCGCTTTGTCGTTGTTGCCGAGCGAGGCGTGGACCTTACCGAGCAGCTTGTACAGCGTGTGCTGCTCGGACTTTTCCTTGTTCTTGCTCTTCCTGACCAGCATCTCTGCCAGGGGTTCGGCGTCCTGGTAGCGCTCGACGCGGATGTATTCCTGGAGCAGCGGCAGCGCCGCCTCCTCGCAGTCCGCGTCGCATTGCATCGCCAGCTCGTAGGCCTGGACTGCGAGCTCGTGCTCGCTGAGCATGTCGTCGCGCAGCTTGCCGAGTTCGACCAAGAGCTTGGCGCGAGCGCGCGGGGTCGGCGTGTTGAGCTGCTCTTGTTCGAGGTAGCGCGCGGCGCGATCCCAGTCGGATTCGTCGATCGCGATCGTGCGCAGCGCCGCCAGGGTCGGCAAATGCGCGGGGTCGAGGTCGAGCGACATCTCGAATCGCTCTTGGGCTTGACGTCGATCGCCGAGCTTGTCCTCGAGCGCCTTGCCGATGCGGTAGTACATCTCCACGCGCTGGTTGCCGTCCGAGGTCAGATCCGCAACCCGGGTCATGGCCTCGATGGCTTGCGCGGCGTCGCCCTGCTTTTCGTACAGCTTGCTCAGCGCTTCGAGCGCCGGCACGTTCGTGTCATCGATATCGACGATGTTGCGATAAGCGTCGATCGCGCGATCCGCGTCCCCGACCTCCTCCGCGTACACGGCGGCGATCAACCCATACAGCTCCACTTTGGTGCCACTGTTGGCAGCTTCACTGATGTGACGCTCGTAGGTGCTGATCAGTTCTAGCCACTGCTTGAGGCGCCGGTAGCAGCGCTCGAGCGCGATGTAGGCGCGTTCCTCGCCGGGAGAGATCTCGAGCGCTTGCTCGAGTCGCGTCGCCGCGATGTCGAACTTGAGGAAGTGCTCCTCCTGGATGCCCGCCAGTCGCAGCAAGACCTCCACCCGCTCGCGCTCGGTCTGCACCACGTC
>Ga0164308_10002365_pt1 | contig 9988 bp, 9 predicted proteins | sample Whisoiple_246_MG_FD_109983 | JGI IMG/M metagenome (GOLD analysis project Ga0164308, IMG submission 109983) | Soil microbial communities amended with fresh organic matter from upstate New York, USA - Whitman soil sample_246_MG | ecosystem: Environmental > Terrestrial > Soil > Unclassified >... | reverse complement strand
TGGAGTCGGGAGAGAGCGCCGAGGCGCCGTGCTACCGCTGCCTCTACCCCGAGCCGCCCCCGCCGGGCATGGTCCCTTCGTGCGCCGAGGGCGGCGTGCTGGGCGTGCTGTGCGCGAGCATCGGCTCGATCCAGGTCAACGAGGCGATCAAGCTGCTCACCGGCATCGGGGAGCCGCTGGTGGGCAAGCTGATGATCTACGACGCCCTCGAGATGGAGTACCGCAAGCTCAGGGTCCGCAAGGACCCGAACTGCGCGCTCTGCGGCGAGAACCCCACCGTCACCGAGCTCATCGACTACGACAGCTTCTGCGGCGCGATCTCCGAGGACGCCGCCGACGCCGCCGCCGGCTCGACGATCTCGGTCACCCAGCTCGAGCACATGCTCAAGGAGCGCGAGAACGGTGAGCGCGACTTCGTGCTGGTCGACGTCCGCGAGCCCAACGAGTACGAGATCAACCGGATCCCGGGCTCGGTCCTGATCCCGAAGGGCGAGTTCCTCAACGGCAACGCGCTCGGCGAGCTGCCCAGCGACAAGCAGATCGTGCTGCACTGCAAGAGCGGCGTCCGCTCCGCCGAGGCGCTCGCGGTGCTCAAGGGAGCCGGGTACGCCGACTCCGTGCACGTCGGCGGCGGCGTGGTGGCCTGGGTGAACCAGGTCGACCCCAGCCAGCCGTCCTACTGAGCATCCCGCAACCCGGCCCCGCCCCGACCCCGGTCGGTGCGGGGCCGGCCTGCGTCCCGGCCGCTTACCCCACTTGGACTAGTACCAATTGACTAGTCGGTCGTAACCCGGTCGGGTGGTTCCTCGTTGATCCCGTCACAGTCATTGCCGGGCTGTCCGGCGCTCGATGCAGGGAGGGAACCACCCGATGAAGCTCGCACTGTCCCCGACCGTCCGCTGGGGCGCCGGCGCCCTGGCCGCGATCAGCAGCGCCGTCCTCGGCACCGCGCTCGCCACCGCCGCACCCGCCACCGCGGTGGGCGCCACCGCCTGGGCGCCGGCCGACACGGCGCAGATCCACCCGGGGACGATGATGTACACCGACGGGGCGCAGTGCACCGCCAACTTCGTCTACACCGACGCGTCCGCCAACGTGTACGTCGGGTACGCCGCCCACTGCGCCGGGACCGGCTCGTCCACGGACACCGACGGCTGCAAGACCGACTCCCTGCCGCTCGGCACCAAGGTCGACTTCACCAACGACGGCAACCTCGCCTCCGAGGGCACGATCGTGGGCCACGGCACGCTGGTCTACTCGTCGTGGATCACCGAGCACAAGCTCGGCACCACCGACGCCAACACCTGCGCCTACAACGACCTCGCCCTGGTGAAGGTCGACGCCGCCGACGTCGGCAAGGTCAACCCGTCCGTCCCGTTCTGGGGTGGCCCGACGGGCATCGACACCGACGGCACTGCCGCGGGCGACCGCGTCTACACATACGGCAACTCCAGCCTGCGCGGCGGCGTCTCCGCGCTCTCGCCCCACACCGGCGTGAGCCTCGGCGACGACGCGGCCGATGGTGGCTGGTCGCACCCGCTGTACACGATCACCCCGGGCATCCCCGGCGACTCCGGATCGGGCTTCATGAGCGCCGACGGCAAGGCGATCGGCGTCCTCTCCACGCTCGGCCTGGCCCCGCTGCCGGCGTCGAACAACATCGGCGACCTCGCCAAGGAGCTCGCGTTCGCCCAGCAGAACTCGGGCATCTCCGGCCTCCAGCTGGTCAACGGCACCGAGCCGTTCTCGCCCGCCCTCTGACCGGGAGGAGCCGCTGACCTCGACCAGCGAGGGAGCGTCCGAGGTTCTCTCGGGTGACCTCAGACCGACAAGGTGACTGCCCCGTCCGCGTAGCCGGACGGGGCAGTTGCTCGTTGGGGCCGTCATGCGAACCCTGCGGATCTCGGCCCTGATCGCCACCCTCCTCACGCTCGTCCTCGCCGGCCTGGCGGCCCCCGCCCAGGCCGGCGACCTGTCCCGGTGGGCGCCGCCCGGGAGGGCGACGATCACGCCCGGCGTGCAGATGTTCACCGCCGGCGCCCAGTGCACGGGCAACTTCGTCTACTCCGACGGCACCGGCGCCGTGTTCGTCGGGTACGCCGCGCACTGCGCCGGCCGCGGCGCGCAGACCGACACCGACGGCTGCCGGACGGCGTCGCACCCGCTCGGCACGCGGGTCAGGTTCGCCCAGGGCGCGACGGCCGCGACCGGCGGCACCACCGTCGGGCACGGCACGCTGGTCTACAGCTCGTGGATCGCCATGCACCGCGCCGGCACGACCGCGCCCAACGCGTGCGCCTACAACGACCTGGCCCTGGTGAGGGTCGACCCCTCGGACGTCGGCAAGGTCAACCCGTCAGTCCCGTTCTGGGGTGGGCCGGCCGGGGTCTCCAGGGGCGGCGCCCCCGCCGGGACGCAGGTGCACTCGTGGGGACAGTCGAGCCTGCGCCCCACGACGGCGCTGTCCCCGAAGACCGGCGCGTCGCTCGGCGGTGGCGGTCGCGGCTGGACCTGGGAGGTCTACACGGCCACGCCCGGGATCCCGGGAGACTCCGGCAGCGGCCTCCTCGACGCCCACGGCCGCGCGCTGGGGGTGCTCTCCACCGTCGCGATCGCGCCCCTCGCCGGCTCCAACGGGGTGGGCGACCTGCAGCACGAGCTGGCCTTCGCGCGCAGCCACTCCGGTCTCGCCGGCCTGCGGCTGGTTCCGGGCACCGAGCGGTTCTCGGCCCTGCCGTGACCTCAGCGTGATCGAACCGGGGCCCTGCCCCCGGTAGGTTCCTGCCCATGGGGGCCGGTCGTGCATCGAGGGTCGCCGTGGCCGCGGTCGCGGGCACGGTGCTGCTGGTGACCGTGCTGGTCACCTGGGCGGCCTCGATCGGCCCCGGTGGCGTCCTTGCGGGCGACGGTCCGCACCCGCACCGCGCCTCGGTGACCCACAGCGTCCGACCCAGTCCGTCGGCGTCCCCGACGGCCACGCCGACGCCGCGGCACGAGCAGAAGAGCCACGCCGCGGAGGTCATCGGTGGACTGCTCACCGCGCTCGCCGCGATCTTCGCCGTGGTCGTGGTGGCGGGCCTGATCGCGGGCGCGATGCTCCTCGCCCGGGAGCTGTGGCAGCGCTGGGTCGAGCGGCAGCGCCCGCCCCCGCCCCCGCCCGAGATCGCCTTCGACGTCGTCGAGACCCCACGCCGGGTCACCGAGGCGATCGTCCGCGACTCCCAGCAGCAGCGCGTGCTGCTGCTGGAGGGCACCCCTCGCAACGGCATCGTCGAGTGCTGGCACCGCTTCGAGGAGCAGGCCGCCGGGACCGGCGTGGTCCGCGACGAGTGGGAGACCTCGGCGGAGTTCACGCTGCGGGTGCTCGACCTGGTCGACGCCGACTCGGCGGCCGTGACACGGCTCGCGGGGCTCTACCGGGAGGCCCGGTTCTCCGACCACCCGCTCGACGAGTCACACCGGTCGGCGGCGCTCGAGGCGCTCGACGCCATCCACGCCCAGCTCTCCCGGCACGGGTCGGGGGCTCCGCGATGAACGACGAGGTGCGCTGGCGTCGGCGCGCCGGGCTCGCCCTGGGGGTGTACGCCGTCCTCGAGATCGGGCTCACGCTGGCCGACTTCGCGCCGGACGCGCTGCGGCTGGCCCTGCTCGTGGCGGTCTGCGTCGCCGGCGCGGGCCTGCTGCGCGACAGCCTCGACCACGCGAGCACCCCGTGGGCACCGCCGCCGGCCCCGTCCATCGTGCCGCCCGGGTCCGACGCCCGGCTCGCGGCGTACGTCCGGCTGATCGAGAACATGCAGACCGCGCGCACCCCCGACGGGACGCTGCGCGACCGGCTCGTCCGGCTCTCCGACCAGCAGCTCGCCGACCAGCTCGCGGGTCCGCCCCGGCGGTTGAGCCTGGACGAGATCGACGACTACCTGAGGAGGATCGAGGAACGGTGAGGAACGAGCGAGTCGCCGAGGCGTCCCGGCTGGCCGGGACCGTGCTGGACGAGGTCGAGCGTGCGGTCGTGGGAAAGCGCGAGGCGCTCACCCTGGTGCTGGCCGCGATCCTGGCGAAGGGTCACGTCCTGCTCGAGGACTTCCCGGGGCTCGGCAAGACCCTCGCGGCCCGGTCCTTCGCGCAGGCCCTCGGACTGGACTTCCGGCGCGCCCAGTTCACCCCGGACCTGCTGCCGGCCGACCTGACGGGCTCCTTCCTCTACGACCAGCGCCGCGGCGAGTTCGAGTTCCGCAGGGGCCCGGTGTTCACGGGCCTGCTGCTGGCCGACGAGATCAACCGGACCCCGCCCAAGACGCAGTCCGCCCTGCTCGAGGCGATGCAGGAGCACCAGGTGACCGTCGAGGGGGAGACGTTCCCGCTCCCGGAGCCCTTCCACGTGCTGGCGACCGCGAACCCGATCGAGTACGAAGGCACCTACCCGCTGCCGGAGGCGCAGCTGGACCGCTTCCTGATGCGGGTCAGCTTCGGCTACCCCTCCTCCTCCGAGGAGTACGACGTGATCGCCCGGCGCCTCGAGCGGCAGCGCGAGGACGTCGTGCTCGCCCAGGTCACCGACGCCGCTGGGCTCCTGGAGATGCAGGCGGCGACCGAGACCGTCCAGGTCGACCCCAGCGTCGGCCGCTACTGCGTCGAGCTGGCGGCGGCGACCCGCGCCCACGCCGACGTGCTGACCGGGTCGTCCCCCCGCGGCTCGCTCGCGCTCGTGCTGACCGCCCGGGCCTTCGCGGTGGTCCGGGGGCGTGACTACGTGATCCCCGAGGACGTCAAGGCGGTGGCCCGTCCGGTGCTCGCGCACCGGATCACCGTGCGCCCCGAGCTCTGGATGACCGAGGTCAGCGGCCGACGGGTCGTCGACGAGGTGCTGCGCACCGTGGCGACCCCCTCGACCCTCGAGGCCGTGGAACGCCGATGACGACCTGGCGGGCGACGGCCGCGATGACCCGGGCCACGGCCCTGGGGGCACTGGGCGTGGCGGCGGCGGTGCTCTTCGGCGCTCCCGTGGTGGTGGTGCTGACCGCCCCGCTGCTGCTGCTCGCGGCGATGGGCCTGCTGCACCGGCCGACCACGAGCCCGGTCGTCGAGACCGAGGTCGACCACGTGGTCCTCCACGAGGGGCAGGGGACCCGGGTCCGGCTGGTCGTCGACGACCTGTCCGACGTCGAGCACGTCACCCGTCTCTCCTCGCCCGTCCGCCACGTCGCCCTGCACCCGGCGGCCGGCCGGATGGGGTGCCTGCTCGAGCCGGACGGCGAGCCCCCCGTCGTGGAGGCGAGCCCGCGCCGCTGGGGTCGTCGCCTGCTCGGTGAGGAGAACGTCGCAATGACCAGCCGCTGGGCGGGCTACCGCTGGGGTCCGGTCAGCATGGTCGGCAGCCAGCTGCAGGTGCTCCCGGTCCGCGCGCCGTTCGACTCGCGCGCCGAGGCGCCCCAGCCCCTGGGCGTCGTGGGCGCGCACCGCTCGCAGCGGCCGGGTGACGGCACCGAGTTCGCCTCGATCCGGCCGTTCCACCCCGGGGACCGGCTGCGCCGCATCCACTGGCGGGTCTCGCTGCGCACCGACGCGCTGCACGTCGTCAGCACCCGCGGCGAGGAGGACACCGCCGTGCTGGTCGTGGTCGACGCTCTCGCCGACCACGGTCGGTCGGGGGGCGTGGACGGAGCCTCGAGCAGCCTCGACGTGGCCGTGCGTGCCGCCGCCGCGATCGCCGAGCACCACGTCCGGCGTGGCGACCGGGTCTCCCTGCGTGTGGTGGGGACCGGGGGAGAGACGGTGCGCTACGGCACCGGTGCGCGGCATCTCCGGCTCATCCAGTCCCGGCTGGCGACGATGCAGGTCGGCACCCCGCGGGACCTGCGAGGCGACCAGGTCCAGCTCGGCGTGACGGCCGGCACGGTCGTCATCGTGCTCTCCCCGATGCTCTCGGACGTCGTGGGGACGATGACGGCGTCGCTGGTCAAGCGCGGCCTGCCGGTGCTGGTCGTCGACACCCTCCCGACCGACGTCGTCCCCGCCGTCGTCGAGGGCACCGACCCGCGGATCGCCGACCTGGCCTGGCGGATGCGCCGCATCGAGCGACGCGAGGGACTGGCGCGGCTGGCGACGATCGGCTGCCCGGTGGTCGCCTGGCGCGGGCCGGGCACCCTCGACGAGGTCCTCCACCGGCTGGCCCGCCGGGCCCAGCTGCCGCGGGTGCGGGTCCGATGATCCAGGAGTGGACGCGCGGCCAGTGGGCCCTGCGCGCGACCGTCGTACTGGGGCCGGTGCTGGCGCTGCTCGCGGCCGCTCCCGCCGGCGCGGCGCCCTGGGGGTGGCTGGTCGTCCTGGTCGCCGTGCTCGCGGCCTTCCACGCCCGGTGGCCCGAATCCGCGGGCGGCATCGCCGCGCCCGGTGTCGTGGTCCTGTTCTGGGGTGCGGCCCTCGGCGACCGGCTCACCGCGTGGGCCCTGCCGGCCGCGGCCGCCCTGCTCGCCGCGCACGTGGCGGCCCTGCTGGCGGCCTACGGCCCCGACGGGCTGGGGGTCGACGTCCCCACGCTGTGGCTGTGGCTGCGGCGGGCCGGGGCGGCGTTCCTGCTGGCCCCCGCGGTGCTGCTGCCCGGGCTGATCCTGCGTGACCGGGCCGAGACGCCCGGCGTGTGGGTGGTCGGCCTCGCGGTGGCGCTGGTGGCCACGGTCGTGGCCACGGCAGCCCTGGGCCGCGGGGCCGGCGACTGATGGGCCACATCGACCCCGAGGAGTACGCCGAGCTGGTGCTGACCTGCGTCGAGCGCGTCCCGCGCGGCCGGGTCACGACGTACGGCGCCATCGCGGAGGTGGTCGGCGCCCGGCTCGGGGGCGGCGGACCGCGCCAGGTCGGGTCGATCATGGCGTCCTACGGCGGCCCGGTGCCGTGGTGGCGTGTCGTGCGCGCCGACGGCTCGTTGCCGCCGAGCCACCAGGACGAGGCGCGCCAGTGCTACCTCGAGGAGGGCACCCCCCTGCGCCAGAGCGGGAACGTCGACATCAAGCGTGCGTTCTGGCGGCCGTCGTTGAAGGGGTAGTCCGTGACGTTTCCGTTGTGGATGAGCCGTTATCCACAACGGAAACGTCACGGACTATCCCGCGGCGGCGGAGCCGCCCTAGCGGAGCCGACCGAGGTACGCCGCGGCGTGGCGGAGCTCGAGCATCCGGTTCTCCCAGGTGATGCCGACCAGGGTCAGGACCGTCCCGGCGAACCCGATGAGCACCCACTGCGGCGTGTGCCCGGCGTACGGCGCGAGCTCGCGGAGCACCAGCAGCGCTCCGACCGACGAGCCGACGAGCAGCGGGGCGTTCCAGCGCAGCCGGACGCCGACCAGGACCAGGGCCAGGCAGCCCAGGCCGAGCAGGGCAGCGCGCAGGCTGACAGCGTCGCCCGCGACCACCCACAGCAGCGACGGGACGGTCGCCAGCACGAGGCCCGGCGCGAGGGCCGTCATCGTGGCGGCGTCCGGGTCGTGCCGGAGGCGACCCAGCCCGACCAGGAGCAGCGCCACCGCGCTCGGCAGGGTGTAGGCCTCCGGCGCGTGGACGCCGATCTCGGCGAGCCGGACCCAGGTGGCGGCGGCCAGCAACGCTCCGCCGAGCCAGCCGAGGGACCGCCGCGACGGGGTGACCAGCGCGCTCGCGGTGACCAGGGCCCCGGCCAGGGTCAGGTGGAGGGACAGCGACCACGTCGGGTCGGTCGCGGCCGGCACCGCCGCCGCGCAGGCCACCAGGCCAGCAACCGCTGCTGACGCCTCGACCTCGATCCGGGGACGGAGGATCGCCATCAGCCCCACCACGATCAGGACCGGGGCGGCTCGGTACGCCGTGTCGACCGCCGCGACCTCGGCCCCCGACCAGATCAGCCCGGCCGTGGCGGCGGGAAGCACCGTCCAGGCGGCGACGCGGGCATCGGGGAAGTGCCCCGTCACCGCGACGCCCGCGGCCGCGAGCACGAGCACGGCCGTGGCGACGGTGCACAGCCCGGCGCTCGGAAGTGCGAAGGCGATGGCGAGGAGCGCGACCAGGCCGCCGCCGGCAGCCTCGACCGACCCCGCCCGGTCGGTGCGCCGCACTGCGTCCGCGACCAGCGCCGCGGCGACCAGGCTCGTCGCCGTGGTGACCGTCCACAGCGGCACGGCGTGGAGCGCCAGCGTCGCGATCGCGGCCAGCGCGATCGCGGACGAGGCGCCCGGCACGACGCCGCGACCCCTGGCGGAGGTCACCACCGAGGTTGCCACCGCCGCGGCCACCAGCAGGCCCACGACGCAGGGCACCAGCAACGCGGGCTCGGCGTCGAGCGACAGGGAGGGCAGCCGCACCCCGGCCGTGCGCGTGAACGGGTCACCCACCGCGAGCGTGTTCGCCGCTGCCTCGAGCAGCAGGTAGGCCGTGATGACCAGCACGGGCACCGCGCTCAGGGCCATCGGTGCCAGGGCGACCGCCTTCCAGCGCTCGCCCACGACCAGGGCCGCGCCGGACCAGAGCAGCAGGAGGACCAGCGACACCGAGGCCAGCATCGTGGCCCCGTCGTCGGTCCCGGGCAGTGCGAGCGCCACCGTCGCCAGGGTGGCCGCTGCAGCGGCGCTGGCCTGGCGGACGCCCGACCGTGGGCTCGAGAACGGGATGGGGAGCAGCAGCAGTGCCGACGCGGCCAGCAGTCCGACGCCGTGCCCCTGCGCCCACATGGCGTGGACGGTCGCATGGTCGGCCGCATCGCCGAGGGCGATCAGCAGCAGCTCCGCCCACCACGTCCCGGCTCCCACGAGCGCGAGCCAGGGGAGCACGGTGACCCCGCGCAGGCGACCGGCCTCGGCGAGGCAGGCGAACGCGAGGACCCCGAGCACCAGGACGACCTGGTCGTGCGAGGTCTGGCCGGACACCCCGGCCACCAGGGTCCACAGCCCGATCACGGAGACGACCTGCGGCGTGACGAGACGGGACACGAGCAGCAGGGCGAGGGCCCCGGCCAGGAGCGTGGCGCCCACGAGGCTGACCGTCCCCGCGGTGGACAGCTGCCCCAGCCAGCCGGCGTTCTCGGCGCCCAGGGCGTCGAGGGCCAGGAGCCCGAGCGAGACGAGCGTGAGTGACTCCGCCGCCAGTCCGAGACCCCGCCGGGACAGCCAGGTCCCCAGGGTCGCGGCCGTGACCGTCAGCGCCACCAGGACCACCGTCCGCCCGCCGACGCCGAGCCAGGACCAGGCCACCGCGAGGAAGATCACCGCCGCCACGAGCAGGCACAGCGCCCCGAGCCCGAGCAGGATCGAGGCGACCGAGGCGCCCCGCACGCCTGTACGCCGCGGTCCGACTGTCGGCCGGGGGGCGCTGGCGCCCGGGTCGGCTGCTGCCGGGGACGTGACCCGCGCCGGAGCCACCGGTGCCGGGACGTCCGCCGAGGCGCGGAGCTCGGCGAGCAACCGGTCGGCCAGGGAGAGCGTCCGGAAGAGCGAGACGGCCAGGGGGCCCTGCAACGGCAGGGCGCAGTGCGGGCACGCGAGCGGGTCCGCAGGCAGCGGTGTGCCGCAGTCGGGGCACACAGAGGGATCGGCGAAGCGCTTCATGGGGCAATTAAGGCGGTTCGCCGCCCCTCGGGTGCAGGGTTTGGCTACTCAGGTGGGTGAGTACCCGTGCTCATCCTTCAACGGCGCGACCGGCTGCGCTCGGCGAGCGAGGCCAGCGCCTTCGGGAAGATCTCGGCGGGCGGGGTGACCAGCCCGGCTCCCACCTGGCCGACGCCTGCCTGCCTGCCGGCCATGCCGGTGTTGATCTGTGGCAGGATGCCGGTCCGGCAGACCCGGGTGACGTCGATGCCGCTCGGGACGCCCTGGAACTCCAGGACCGGCACCGTCCAGCGGGGGTTCTCCCCCAGCGTGATCTCGTGCATGCGCCGTGTGGTCGCCAGGGCGTCCGGCACCGAGCCACCCACGAGCCGCACGATCGCGGGCGCCGTCGCCATCGCGAAGCCTCCGATGCCGGCGGTC
>Ga0164308_10002363_pt1 | contig 9991 bp, 8 predicted proteins | sample Whisoiple_246_MG_FD_109983 | JGI IMG/M metagenome (GOLD analysis project Ga0164308, IMG submission 109983) | Soil microbial communities amended with fresh organic matter from upstate New York, USA - Whitman soil sample_246_MG | ecosystem: Environmental > Terrestrial > Soil > Unclassified >... | reverse complement strand
GCCCTGCGACAGCATCAGCGTGCCGATGATGTTGCGCATCTGCCTGCCCCGCAGGGCGAGGATCTCGGGGTCGTCGGTGGGTCCCTCGACGCCGCAGTTCCACGACCGGTTGTGGCTCTCGCCGTCGCGGTTGTCCTCGCCGTTGGCCTCGTTGTGCTTCTCGTTGTAGGACACCAGGTCGTTGAGCGGGAAGCCGTCATGGCACGTGACGAAGTTGATGCTCGCGCTCGGCCGCCGCCCGGTGGCCTCGTAGAGGTCCGAAGAACCGGTCAGCCGGGAGGCGAATTCGCCGAGGGTCGCGGGCTCTCCCCGCCAGTAGTCGCGCACAGTGTCGCGATACTTCCCGTTCCACTCCGTCCACAAACCTGGAAAATTGCCGACCTGGTAGCCGCCTTCGCCGACGTCCCACGGCTCGGCGATCAGCTTCACCTGGCTGATCACCGGATCTTGCTGGACCAGGTCGAAAAACGCTGAGAGTCGGTCGACCTCGTAGAACTCACGGGCCAGCGCCGAAGCCAGGTCGAAGCGGAAGCCGTCGACGTGCATCTCGATCACCCAGTACCGAAGCGAGTCCATGATCAGCTGCAGGGTGTGGGGATGCCGGGGGTTGAGACTGTTTCCGGTGCCGGTGAAGTCGCGGTACAGCCGCAGATCGTCGTCCATCAGCCGGTAGTAGGCGGCGTTGTCGATGCCGCGGAAGTTGATGGTCGGCCCGAGGTGGTTGCCCTCGGCGGTGTGGTTGTAGACCACGTCGAGTATCACCTCGATGCCCGCCTCGTGGAAGGTCCGCACCATGGTCTTGAATTCGGCGACGGCACCACCGGCGTGCCTGCTGGACGAGTATTGGTAATGCGGTGCCAAGAAGCCGAACGTGTTGTAGCCCCAGTAATTCCGCAGTCCCAGGTCGATCAGTCGGTGATCATGCATGAATTGGTGTACCGGCATCAGTTCGATCGCGGTGACGTTGAGCGACTTGAGGTGCTCGATGACGGCGGGGTGCGCCAAGCCGGCGTAGGTGCCGCGCTGTTCCTCGGGAATGGCGGGATGGGTCTGGGTGAGCCCCTTGACGTGCGCCTCGTAGATGACGGTCTCGTGGTAGGGCGTGCGAGGGGCGCGATCGGACGCCCAGTCGAAGTACGGGTTGATGACGACGCTGGTCATGGTGTGGCCGAGCGAGTCGATCTCTGGCGGCGTGCCGCCTGATGCGAGATCATCAGCCTTGAGGTCATAGGAGTACAGCGCCTGGGTGAACTCGAAGTCGCCGTGGAACGACTTCCCGTACGGGTCGAGCAGCAGCTTGCTCGCGTCGCATCGATGGCCTGCGGCAGGATCCCACGGCCCATGAACCCGGAAGCCGTAGCGCTGTCCCGGTGTCACCACCGGCAGGTAGGCGTGCCAGACGTAGCCGTCCACCTCGTCGAGGTCGATCCGCTCCTCGGTGCCGTCCTTGGCGATCAGGCACAGCTCGACCTTTTCGGCGACCTCGGAAAACAGCGAGAAATTGGTGCCCGCGCCGTCGTAGGTGGCGCCGAGCGGATACGGACTGCCTGGCCACACCGTCGTCGAAGACATCATCCGACCTTATCGGCGCCGTAGGTCCGGTGCGCGGCAGTCACCACCAGTGGGTGGCGGCCCCGATCTGGCGGCCCAGCTCATCGGACATCGTGCGCATGTAGGTCTTCGAGATGTGGTGGGAATCGTGGTAGATCAGCACGTTTCCCTCCACTGCGCGACATACGTCCCTGCGGCACACCGCATCGCTGAGATCCAGCGGCTTCAGCAACGGGAACCGATCCACCCAGACCAGGGTGGGATTAGTCGTGGCGAGCACGTCGGAGCGTCTGATCCCGCACGAGATGCCGTTGCCGCCGTCGGCCAGGCAGTCGGCGGGGAAGAACGGCTGGCTTTTCCGCACCAGCCACGGCGTATCGCGCATCGCCAGGATCGGAATATTGTTGTCCGACAACGTTTGCCAAATCCCAACATAGGTGCCCGGCATCACGTCGCCGGGTTTGATGTTCCACGGCCGGGTGGCGGTGGTGAACACGTAATCGGGATGGTCGGCGACGATCTTCTTCATCACCGCCTCGTTCCAGGTGTGGCATTTGGGGTACGGCCGGTTGTCACCCATCACCAGCGGGACGTCCTCGGTGGTCAGCGGGCAGCCCATCTTCAGGTAGGTCGTCACCTTGAAGTGGCGCTTCTTGCCCAACAGGTCGAGCGCGGTGATCCAATGCTCGGCGTGTGAGCCGCCTGCCAGCGCGATGGTGTGAGTCGCCGACTGGTCGCCGTAGCTGCATGTGATGACCTCGACGCTGTCGAAGTCGCTGATGCATCCGTCCTGGGTGGTTTCGGGCAGATCCTCCTTGGCCTCGAGCACCGTCGGCCGCATGGGCGCATCCGGGACCGGCGCGTTGTCGAGCAGCGCGTGCGCTCCGGGGTAGTCGAGGGATTCCAGGGTGCCGAGGCCCTCGGCGTTCGCCCGCTGGACGATGATGTGCTCGCGCCACGTGAACGAGGTCGCGGTGAGCGCCACCCCCAGGGCGGCCACGATCGAGCCCAGCACGATCGTCGGCCTGCGCAGTCGGGTACGAAGCGGAATCTTCACCGACGGACCGATGGCGGCGCCCGCGGACCGGTAGCGCAGCGGGTTTTCGACGTATTTGGTGGTCAGGTACGCAAGCAGTACCGACACCAGCAGCACGCCCGCGCCGTCGGCGAAGCCGGCGTGCTGGCGGTCCGAGTACACCAGCCAGAAAATCAGCAGGGGCCAGTGCCAGAGGTAGAGCGAGTAGGCGATCGACCCGAGCCACACGAACGACTTGGAGGCCAGCAGCCGGTTGGGTAAGGGCAGCTTGCCGCCGGTGTGCGGATCGGCAAGCCGGTTGGCGCCGGTGAGGATGAACAGCATGGTGGCGCCGACGGGCACGAGCGCCCACGGGCCGGGAAACTGCTTGACCCCGTCGATCAGCGCACCGCAGGACAGAATCGCGGCCAATGCGACCACCGCGACCGTCGACCGCAGCCACATGGGCCAGCGGATGTACCCGACGAGCGCGCCGACCAGAGCGCCGAGCAGCAGTTCCCACCCTCGCGCGAAGCTGTTGTAGTACGCCGTCGACTGGTCGGCGTTATGAGCAAATACTGCGTACACGAACGATGCGATGGTCAGTGCGCTGAGCAGCACGACAAGTGCTGCTCGCATGTGCGCCATGAAGAGCTTGCGGAACAGCAGGGCGAACAGGAAAACCAACGCGAGAAAGCTTATGTAGAACTGGCCTTGGACCGACATCGACCAGATGTGCTGAAGCGGGCTGACGGCTTCGCCGGCGCGCAGATAGTCCGCAGCGGTGTTCGCCAGCTCCCAGTTCTGGAAATAGCCGAGGCTTGCCAGGCTCTGATCAGCAAACGTTTCCCAGCGTGTTTCCGGTTGAATGAGAATCGTCAGGACGGCCGATGCGGCGAGCACCACGACAAGGGCGGGCAGCAACCTGCGGACCAATCGGGTGACTTCTGGGACGGCCCACAGCGACGCACCGGGTGTCAGCGCGGTGCGCAGCAGGCGGCCGCCGAAGAAGAAGCCCGAGAGTGCGAGAAACACGTCGACACCGCCCGATACCCGGCCGAACCAGACGTGGAACACCGCAACCAGGGCAATTGCGACTCCACGCAGGCCGTCGAGGTCGTGACGGTAGAAGCCGGACTTGCGGTCGGCCGCCGACGCCCTCGTGCCGGGGACGCCCGCGGTAACCAGCGCCGGACGGGGAGGGGCGAGGGTCATCATGGTCGCGGGATAATCTACCGAAGATCGCTGTGCGTCTCATGTTGCGCGTGCCGCCATTAGGCTGGTTTTCCATGCCCGCGTTGAACCCCGCTGAAATCAGCGCGATCGACGCCGCCCACGTCTGGCATCCCTACAGCGCCATCGGCACCGATGCCATGCCGCCCGTCGTGGCTGTCGGAGCCAGCGGCGCGTCGCTCACCTTGGTCGTCAACGGCAAGCATGTCGAGGTGCTGGACGCGATGAGCTCGTGGTGGACCGCCATCCACGGCCACGGCCACCCGGCGCTGGACTACGCGATCGCTTCCCAGCTGGCCAGGATGAACCACGTCATGTTCGGCGGGCTCACACACGAACCCGCCGCGCGCCTCGCTCAGCTGCTCGTCGACATCACGCCCGAGGGACTGGACACCGTCTTCTTCAGCGATTCGGGCTCCGTCTCGGTCGAGGTCGCCGTGAAGATGGCCCTGCAGTATTGGCGCAGCCAGGGCCGCGGCAAGAAGCAGCGGCTGATGACATGGCGGGGCGGCTATCACGGCGACACCTTCACGCCGATGAGCGTGTGCGACCCCGACGGCGGCATGCACTCCCTGTGGACCGACATCCTGGCGCGTCAGATCTTCGCACCACAGGTGCCCACCGCGTACGACCCGGCATACTGCGCCGCCTTCGAGGCTCAGCTGGCCGAGCACGCCGACGAACTGGCCGCGGTCATCGTCGAGCCCCTCGTGCAGGGTGCGGGCGGCATGCGGTTCCACGACCCGCGCTACCTGAGCGACCTTCGGGATTTCTGTGACCGGCACGCCGTGCTGCTGATCTTCGACGAAATCGCCACCGGCTTCGGCCGCACCGGCACGTTGTTCGCTGCCGAGCAGGCAGGGGTCAGCCCCGACATCATGTGCGTCGGGAAGGCGCTCACCGGCGGCTACATCACCCTTGCCGCCACCCTGTGCTCGACGCACATCGCCCGCACAATCAGCGACAACGCACCAGGAGCGCTCATGCACGGCCCGACGTTCATGGCCAACGCACTTGCGTGCTCGGTGGCCGTGGCGTCGGTCGAACTCCTACTCGGCCAGGATTGGCGGGCCCGGGTTGCCGAGATCGAAGCGGGCCTGCGCGAGGGTCTCGAGCCGGCGAGGTCCCTTCCCGGCGTCGCGGACGTGCGGGTCCTCGGCGCCATCGGGGTCGTCGAAATGGCGGAACCGGTCGACATGCCGGTGGCCACTGCGGCGGCACTGGAGAGCGGGATCTGGCTGCGGCCGTTTCGCAACCTCGTCTACGCCATGCCGCCCTACATCTGCCCGCCCGCGGAGATCGCGCGGATCACCTCCGCGATGGTCGGCGTGGCCCGTGCACTAACCTGAACGGTGTTCAATTGTCGGCACTGCCGACATGGTCAACTGTCGGCGTGAGGAGCATCGTGACGCGGGTGGAGCTTTCCCCGCTGGCCTGGCTCGACGACGTCGAGCGCCGGCGGCGCGCGGCCGGGCTGCGTCGGGCGCTGAGGGCCAGGCCACCGGTCGGCGCCGAACTCGACCTCGCCTCCAACGACTATCTGGGCCTGTCACAGCATCCCGACGTGATCGACGGCGGCGTGGCCGCCCTGCGCACCTGGGGTGCCGGGTCGTCGGGGTCGCGGCTGGTCACCGGGAACACCGAACTGCACGAAGCGTTCGAGGGCGCGTTGGCCCGTTTCGTCGGCGCCGAGTCGGCGCTGGTGTTCTCCTCCGGCTACACCGCCAATCTCGGTGCCGTGGTGGCACTGTCGGGGCCGGGTTCGCTTCTGGTGTCCGACGCACTCACCCACGCGTCACTGGTCGACGCCTGCCGCCTCTCGAGGGCGCGGGTGGCGGTGACGCCGCATCGAGACGTTGACGCGGTGGAGCAGGCGCTGTCGTCCCGCGTCGAGGACCGAGCGGTGGTGATCACTGACTCGGTCTTCAGCGCCGACGGCGACCTCGCCCCGCTGCGACGGCTTCACGATGCGTGCCGCCGCCATGGCGCGCTGCTGATCGTCGACGAGGCGCACGGGCTCGGCGTGCGGGGGACCGGCGGACGGGGTCTGCTCGAGGAGGTCGGGCTTGCGGGCGCGCCCGATGTCGTGATGACCGTGACGATGTCCAAGGCGCTCGGCAGCCAGGGCGGCGCGGTGCTCGGGCCCGCAGCTGTGCGTGACCATCTGATCGACGCGGCGCGGCCCTTCATCTTCGACACCGGGCTGGCGCCTGCGGCTGTCGGCTCGGCGTGGGCTGCGCTGCGAGTGCTGATCGCCGAGCCGTGGCGGGCGGAGGACGTACTGCGGTACGCCGCCGAGCTGGCCGCGGTGTGCGACGTGCCCGACAGACCCGAATCCGCGGTGGTATCAGTCATTTTGGGTGCACCCGAGGTGGCCTTGGCCGCCGCGACCGCCTGCCTCGACCGGGGTGTGCGGGTGGGCTGCTTCCGCCCCCCGACCGTGCCCGCGGGCACGTCACGGCTCCGGCTGACGGCGCGGGCGTCGTTGTCCGAGGACGAGTTGACCCTGGCGCGCAAAGTGCTCACGGAAGTGCTGTCGACGGGTTGAGCGTTCTCGTCGTCACGGGGACCGACACCGGCGTCGGCAAGACGGTGGCCACCGCGGCGCTGGCGTGTCACGCGCGATTGGCCGCAATCGACGTAGCGGTGTGCAAGCCGGTGCAAACCGGGTCAGCCGACGGTGACGACGACCTCGCCGAGATCGGCCGGCTGTCCGACGTCACCGACTTGCACGGCCTCGCACGGCTTCCCGAACCACTGGCGCCTGCCGCGGCCGCGCATCGCGCGGGAGTGCGGTTGCCGACCCGTGCGGAGTTGGCCTCGATGGTCGTCGAGGTGGACCGGCCGGGACGGTTGACCCTGGTCGAGGGCGCCGGGGGATTGCTCGTCGAGATCGGTGACGGCGGGGTGACTCTTCGGGACCTCGCCGTCGATATCGGTGCCCAGGTACTGATCGTCGTCAGAGCGGGCTTGGGTACGTTGAACCACGCCGCCTTGACGCTGGAAGCGCTTGCCTCACAACGTGTTCGGAACGCCGGTTTGGTGATTGGTGCGTGGCCGCAGGTTCCCGGCGTCGTCGAGACCGGCAATCGCGAGGTGCTGTCGGCGATGGCACCGCTGCGTGCCGTGTTGCCTGCAGGCGCGGGTGCACTTGGGTCGGCCCAGTTCGAGTCGATGAGCTCGGTGTCGTTCGATCCGCACTGGGTGAAGAGCTTGGCGGTCTGACATGGTGCACTCCGTCGAACTGCTCTTCGACACCGAGACCGACGCCGAGGTGCGTCAGCTCTGGTCGGAGCTGACCGATGCCGGCGTACGCAGCCTGGCCAGTTCGACGTCGCCCAGCAACCGGCCGCACGTCACCCTGTCTGTCGCCGAGGACATGGACGACGCCGTCAACGACCCGCTGCGTCGTCTGCTGCACCGAATGCCGTTCTCCTGCACGATCGGTGCCCCGATGCTGTTCGGCCGCGGGCCGTTCACGCTTGTGCGCCTGCTGATCCCATCCGCCGAACTGCTGGCGCTTCAGGCCGACGTGCACGAGGTGTGCCTACCGCACATGTCGCTGGCAGGTCCGTTGCCGCATGCGGAACCCGGCCACTGGACACCTCATGTCACGCTCGCGCGGCGTGTCGCACAAGACAAGCTGGCCGATGCACTCGCGCCGCGCCGCATGACACGGGACATGCGGGCCACGGCGGTGGGGCTTCGACACTGGGACGGCAACAAGCGGGTGGAGTACCCGATCGAGCCTTGAGATCGACGGCAAAAAGTGCAGAGGTTGCTTGGTGCGCCGGCGACCGTCGTACTCTCCGCTTGGGAGGCCCATTGCTGCGGCAGCGATAGCGATCCCCGTCGCCGCAGCGGATCCGCAGGATTGCGGCGTGTTGTGGGGGGACTACTGCTACACCGGAGACCAACAGAAGGTGCCACCGGCCGCTCCATCCATACGTGGAACGAGGGGCTCGGCAGCTTGACCGCTCACATCACCGCCCACAGCGGAGTGGCATCGCAGTGCACATACGCGTCTGATCTCGTCAACCGCAGCTTCTCGTTGCCGGCCAACGGCAGCTTCGATGTGGTTATCGCTCCGGCGGTTCCGGCATTCCGGAGCTGGGATGTGAGCGTCTCCTGTGACAACGGGGCAGTCGCCAACACGTCGAAGTTCTACTAGCGATCTACGCCAAGTTGCTTCGCCGCAACACTTTTCGGCACACACATGCGCCATGCGTCGATGACGATCTCGCGGAGCTCGACCAGATCGATCGCGTCGAGCCGGACGTGCACCCAGTTGTATCGCATGTCTGTCTGCCTGGGCAGCATGAACTTGTCGGGCTCCGAGGCGATCAGTCCGTCGCGCTCCTCTTTCGGAAAGGCGAAACCCATCACCGTCTCGTCGCGGGAAAAGGCCAGATACACGATCTGCCCGATGCGAAACTTGATCCGGTCGCGCACCACGACCTCGTAGGACCGGGGCAGAGGTGCCACGATTCGGCGCACATCGTCGACGCTCACCATGGCCGCGACGTTAGTCGGGTACCCCGACAATCGGCCGCCGTGCGGCGATGCCGTCGACCAGAAGCGCGAGCCCGAAGCCGAACCGTTCGCCCGCGTCGTCCGTGAGTGTCGATTGGTCGTCGGGCAGGTCTGCGCCCGCGGCGTCCCACTGCAGCCGGGACTGCTCGTCGGCGGTGAAGCCCAGCACGTAGTAGATGACCGTGCGGGCAGCGAGTTCGGCGTGTATCGCCTTCACGCCCACGTCGGCTGCGGCGTCGGCGAGGTCAGCGACGATCCGCCTCATCGCCTGCGATTGACCTGCCGCGAAGCTCGCCGAAACCAGCTCGGCGCCGTCGGTGTGCGACAGCAGGGCGTCGCGCAGCCGGCCGCAGACCCCGGCGATCCGTTCCTGCCAGTCCCCTGAGACATCGCCGACGGGCTCGAGGATCCGGTCGGCGATGGCACCCAGAAGCTGCTGCTTGTTGGCGAAATGCCAGTACAGCGCGCCGGGGGAGACATTGAGCTCACGGCCGAGCCTGCGCATCGTCAGGTCGGCGATCCCGTAGTTGTCCAGGATCGCCGTCGCTGCTTCGACCACGTCGCGTTTGTGCAGCTGCACCCGGCTACCATAACCTGAACGCTGTTCAAGTATGAGGAAGGTGCATTCGTTTGACCGACATCCTGACCGAGGCCCGCGAGCAGGTGCTCGAACGAGGTGAGGGCCTGACGCAGGACCAGGTGCTGACCGTGCTGCAACTGCCCGATGATCGGCTCGATGAACTGCTCGCCCTCGCCCACGACGTGCGGATGCGGTGGTGCGGCCCTGAAGTCGAGGTCGAGGGCATCATCAGCCTCAAGACCGGCGGCTGCCCTGAGGACTGCCATTTCTGTTCGCAGTCAGGGCTTTTCGCCTCGCCGGTGCGCAGCGCGTGGCTCGATATCCCGAGCCTGGTGGAAGCCGCCAAGCAGACGGCCAAGTCCGGGGCGACCGAGTTCTGCATCGTGGCAGCCGTACGCGGCCCAGACGAGCGGCTGTTGGCCCAGGTCGCCGCGGGCATCGAGGCGATCCGCAACGAGGTGGACATCCAGATCGCCTGCTCGTTGGGCATGCTGACCCAGGCGCAGGTCGAGCGGCTGTCGGAGATGGGCGTGCACCGGTACAACCACAACCTGGAGACGGCCAAGTCCTACTTCCCCGAGGTGGTCACCACCCACACCTGGGACGAGCGCTGGGACACGCTGTCGATGGTCCGCGATGCAGGCATGGAGGTCTGCTGCGGCGGCATCCTCGGCATGGGCGAGACGCTCGAGCAACGCGCCGAGTTCGCGGCCAACCTGGCCGAGCTCGACCCGCACGAGGTTCCGCTGAACTTCCTCAACCCGCGCCCCGGCACCCCGTTCGGCGATCTGGACGTGCTGCCCGCGGCGGAGGCGCTGAAGGCCGTCGCGGCTTTCCGGCTGGCGTTGCCGCGCACCATGCTGCGGTTCGCGGGTGGTCGCGAGATCACGCTCGGCGACCTCGGCGCCAAGCAGGGCATCCTGGGCGGCATCAACGCCGTGATCGTCGGCAACTACCTGACCACGCTGGGGCGCCCGGCGACCGCGGACCTGGCCCTACTGGAGGACCTCAAGATGCCGGTCAAGGCCCTTTCCGCGACGCTGTGAGCGCCGTGACCGCCGTGTGGTGCGACCGGTGCG
>Ga0164308_10002360_pt1 | contig 9998 bp, 9 predicted proteins | sample Whisoiple_246_MG_FD_109983 | JGI IMG/M metagenome (GOLD analysis project Ga0164308, IMG submission 109983) | Soil microbial communities amended with fresh organic matter from upstate New York, USA - Whitman soil sample_246_MG | ecosystem: Environmental > Terrestrial > Soil > Unclassified >... | reverse complement strand
GGGTCCTCCCCGATGATGCCTTCGGCAACCTCCCGGGCGTGGGCGTACTGGGCCGGGCCGCCGGCGCGCTTGGAGTAACTGAAGCCGATGCCGCTGTGGCCCTGCTCGGTGGTGATTTCAGCGAAGAGGAAGACCACCTCGGTCATGGGCTTCTGGCGCCCGGTGAACACCTTCGCGTCGCTGATGGGAACTGCGAGCGGCAGCCTCGCAGTGGATAGCTTTACATGGCGGATCAGATCAACGCTGGTCATGGATTCTCCCTGGAAAGTGGTTGCCGGGCTGTATCGGCCGGCTCAACTTAGAATACAAGTTACTATCTTGTATAACAAGTGGTCGCGGTCGTCAGGGTGTCAGCCCAACAGCCACGCAACGGCCAGCAGCGCGCCGGCGCTGAGGACGGTGGTGCAGAGGATCACGTCGCGCGCCATCGTGACGCCGCGGCCGTACGGGGAAGCGAAGAGGAACACGTTCTGGGCGGTTGGCAGTGCCGCCATGATGACGCTGGCGAGGAGGTGCTGTCCCTCGAGGCCAAAGACATAGCGGCCCAGCGCCCACACAATCAGCGGCATGCCGGCAATCTTCAGCGTCGTGGCGACCAGCGTGTCCGTCCGCCCGTCCCCCTTCTGCAGCGGCGCTTTGCCGGCCAGCGAGAGGCCGAAGGCGAGCAGGACCATGGGGACAGCCCCGCCGGCCAGCATGTCGATGGGTTTCTGCAGGAGCTCCGGGGCTTTCCATCCGGTCAAGGCCACGGCGGCGCCCAGACCGGAGGCGATGATCATCGGGTTTGCGACCGGCTGGAGCAGCAGCTTTTTCCACGAGATCTTGGCGCCTCCGGCCAGTCCGAGGACGGTGAGGTAGAAGGGGGCCATGACCAGGATCTGCACCAGCAGCACCGGGGCTACGTGCTGTGCCGTGCCCACGGCGTAGAGGGACACGGGGATGCCGATGTTGTTGGCGTTGGCATAGCTGCTGGCCATGGCGCCGACGGCGGTTTCGGCGACGGGCCGCCGGAAGAACAGGAAGCTGAGCAGGCAATAGAGCAGCCCCACCGCCGCTGCCGAAAGCAGCGCCAGCGGGGCGTCCGTGCCAAGTGCGGCGCGGAGGTCGCTTCCGGCCACCACGGTGAACAGCAGTGCCGGGTTGGTGACGTAGAAGGCGGTGCGGGTAAGGGCGCCCTGGACCTCCGGCCCCAGGATCCGCAGCCGGGCGGCGCAATAGCCGACGGCGATGACGGCGGAGACGATCAGGATTCCGGAGACAACGCCGCCCAAGACTGGCCCTTCGAGAGTAGCTGGGGCCGGAGCGCGGCCCGGGGTGGGATTCCGCACGGCCCTCTCCCATTGATTCAAGGAGGGCGGGCCGTGCGGAAGGGTGGGGACGGGCGCGGCCTAGCGGACGAGGCAGGGCCGCTTCGGGTCGAACGCCCAGCCGTCGACGTAGTACTGCATACCGATGCTGTCGTCCCGGGCGTCGAGGCCGTGTTCGAGGTACAGCTGGTGCGCCTTGTCCAGAGCGTCGCGGTCCAGCTCGACCCCCAGGCCCGGGGCATCCGGGACCTCGATGGCACCGTCACGGATCAGCAGCGGTTCCTTGGTCAAGCCCTGGCCGTCCTGCCAGATCCAGTGCGTGTCCAGCGCTGTGATCTCGCCCGGAGCAGCCGCTCCGGTGTGGGTGAACATGGCCAGTGAGATGTCGAAGTGGTTGTTTGAGTGCGAGCCCCAGGTCAGGCCGAACTCGTTGCACAGCTGCGCCACGCGGACGGAGCCGTGCATGGTCCAGAAGTGCGGGTCTGCCAGCGGAATGTCGACAGCGTTGCTCCGGATGGCATGGGACATTTCGCGCCAGTCGGTGGCGATCATGTTGGTCGCTGTCCTGAGCCCGGTGGCGCGGCGGAACTCCGCCATCACCTCGCGGCCGGAGAACCGGCCCTCGGCGCCGCAGGGGTCCTCGGCGTACGCCACAACGCCCTGCATCCTCTTGCCCAGGCGGATGGCTTCGTCAAGGAGCCAGCCGCCGTTGGGGTCGAGGGTGATCCGGGCCTCCGGGAAGGCTTTGGCGAGGGCCGTGACGACGTCCACCTCGGCGTCGCCGGAGAGCACGCCGCCCTTGAGCTTGAAATCGCTGAAGCCGTACCGTTCCTGCGCGGCCTCAGCCAGGGCGACGACGGCGTCGGGGGACATGGCTTCCTGCCGGCGGAGCGTTTCCCAGCGGTCCGACGGCGCCGCCTCCACCAGGTACGGAAGGTCCGTCCGCTGGTGGTCGCCGACGAAAAAGAGGTATCCGAGCATCGGCACCGAGCTCCGCTGCTGCCCGTCTCCGAGGAGTTCCGCGACCGGGACGCCGAGATACTGTCCGTGCAGGTCCAGCAGGGCGGATTCGACGGCGGTGACGGCGTGGACTGTGGTGCGCAGGTCGAAGGTTTGGAGTCCGCGGCCGCCGGCGTCACGGTCCGCGAACTCGGCCGAGATCCGCCGCAGCAGCGAGCGGTAGCGTGCCACCGGCTGGCCGTTGATCAGCTTGCCGGCTTCCTCGATGGTGGTGCGGATCTTTTCCCCGCCGGGTACCTCGCCGAGGCCGGTGCGGCCGTCCGAGTCCGTCACGATCACGACGTTGCGGGTGAAGAACGGGCCGTGCGCGCCGCTCAGGTTCATCAGCATGCTGTCGTGGCCCGCGACGGGAACCACCTCTACCCGGGCGATGGATGGCTGAGCCGTCACGCGCTGGCCTCCGCTTTCTGTCGTGCTGCCGGTTCCTCCGTGATGCCGTCCATCCGGCGGTTCAGCCGCCACGGGTTCCCGTCCTGAAGGGCCAACGGGAGCAGCTCCTGTGGCAGGTTCTGGTACGCGACGGGCCGCAGGAAGCGGTTGATGGCGAGGGTTCCGACGGAGGTGGTCCGGGTGTCGGAGGTGGCGGGAAAGGGGCCGCCGTGGACCATGGCATGCCCCACCTCGACGCCGGTGGGCCAGCCGTTGACGATGATCCGGCCGACCTTCTGTTCCAGCGCGGGGAGCAGGCGCGCCGCCGTCGGATAGTCGTCTTCGGTCACCTGCAGGGACGCGGTGAGCTGGCCTTCCATGCTGTGGACCGCACTGATCAGGTCATCGACGGTGGAATACCGGATGACGAGGCTCGCGGCACCGAAGATTTCCGCGTGGAACACCTGGTTGCCGATGAAGTCAGCAACCCCGGTGCCGAAAATCGAGGGTGCCGGAGCATTCGCGGTGGCTCCGGCGGAACCCTGCCCGACGACGGTCACGTGGTCGGCGGAGCTGAGTGCCTGGGTGCCCGCGTCCCAGGACCCGGCGATGCCCGACGTCAGCATGGTCTTCCCGGCGCAGGAGGACACTGCCTGCCCGACGGCGGCGACGAACCGGTCGCCTGCCTCGCCGGCGGGGGCGAAGAGGAGGCCCGGCGAGGTGCAGAGTTGCCCGGAGCTTCCGGTGACGGCCGTGACGTACTGGGCGGCAAGCGCGTCGAGGTCGCCCGTGAGCGCCCCGGGGAACACAAACACCGGGTTCAGCGAGGACATTTCGGCATACACCGGGATCGGCTCCGGACGCGCGGCAGCGGTGCGCATCAAGGCGATACCGGCGGACTGCGAGCCGGTGAAACCCACGGCCTTGATCGCGGGATCAGCCACGAGCGCCTGGCCGATGCTGCTGCCGGGGCCGTAGACCAGCGAGAAAACGCCGGGGTGGAGCCCGCAGTCCCGCACGGCCTTGGCGATGGCCTGGCCTACGAGTTCGCCGGTACCCGGGTGGGCATTGTGTGCTTTGAACACGACGGGGCAGCCGGCAGCGAGCGCGGAGGCCGTGTCTCCGCCCGCCGTCGAGAAGGCGAGCGGGAAGTTGCTGGCGCCGAAGACGGCGACGGGGCCCAGCGGGATCTGGCGCTGGCGGATGTCGGCGCGCGGCGCGGGGGTGCGGTCCGGCAGCGCCGGGTCGATGCGGACGCCGCGGAAGTCGCCCTGTCGCACGACGTCGGCAAAGAGCCGCAATTGTCCGGTGGTCCGGGCGCGTTCGCCCTGCAGCCGGGCCGCCGGCAGACCGGTTTCCAGGCCGGCCCGGATGATGAGTTCCTCGCCGATGGCCTCGATGTTGCTGGCGATGGCTTCCAGGAAGCCGGCGTGGGTCTCGGGATCGAGCGCGCGGAAGGACTCGAAGGCGTCGGCCGCAGCGGCGGTCGCTGCTGTGAGCTGGCCTTCGGAGAGCAGCGTGTACTCCGGTTCGAGCCGCTCGTTGGTGGCGGGATTGACGCCGAAGGTGGTGGTGCCGTCCCCGGGAGCGGGACGGCCGGCGATCAGGGAGTGTCCTGTCAGGGTCACGGGTTCCTCCTAGGAGACGGTTGCGATGAGGGCAGTGAGGTCCGCGAGGTCCTGGGGCGCAAGGTTCTGCAGCGGGGGCCGGACCCCGCCGGCCGAGCGTCCGATCGCGTCCAGTCCGCCCTTCACGATGGAAACGGAGTAGCCCTTGACCCGGTCGCGGATGTCCAGGTAGGGAATGACGAACTCGTTGAGCTTCTTGTTCACGGCGACGCGGTCGTTGTTGCGGACGTCCTGGTAGAAGTCCAGGGCGAACTGCGGGACGAAGTTGTACATCGCACTGGAGTAGGTACTCATCCCCAGCTGCAGGAGCGGGAGGGCGAAGGTTTCAGCCGTGGGGAGCCCTCCAAGATAGAAGAGGCGGTCGCCGAGCCTGGCGTAGACGCGGGCGTCGTGCTCGAGATCGCCCACGCCGTCCTTGAATCCGATGAGGTTGTCGTGGCGGTCCGCGAGCGTGGCCACGGTGGTGTCCTTGTAGATGGCGTTGGCCCGGTTGTAGATGATGACGCCCAGCGAGGTGGCTCTGCAGATGGCGCTGACGTGCTCGATCAGTCCCTCCTGGTCCGCTTCGGTCAGGTAGGGCGGCAGGAGCAGAATGCCTTCCGCGCCCGCTGCCTCGGCGGCCTGGGCATTTTCGATGGCCTGGGCGGTGGACCCGCCCGCAGAGGCCAGCACGGGAACACGCGCGCCGACTTCCTCGACGGCGGCCCGGACTACACGAGCCGATTCCGCCGGGGTCAGCGAGAAGCCCTCACCGGTGCCGCCTGCTGCGAAGAGGCCCGCAACCGGGAAACTCGCCTGCCAGGCCAGGTGCTTGCGGTAGTTTTCCTCGTCGAACTGCAACTCGGCATCAAACGATGTGACCGGGAAGGAGAGCAACCCCTCCTTGAGCGCGCGGGCTAGTTCCTGGGGTGTGTAGTTTGCCACGGTGGGATCCTCCGGACGGGCGCCGTGATGGGCGCAGGTGGTGTGGTTCCCCTTCAGACTAGGCGGGGCCTCAATGCCTGTCTAAGTTCATTTTTGTATGTATTGATACCCTGCGTGCATCGTCGCCAGGTCACTCCATCTGGTACTCAAGTTCGGTGAGCAACCGGCCGAGCGCAGGGTTTTCCACCTTGCGGTTCCAGATGGCATGGAGTTCCACGGGCTCGCCCTTGCCGGCCACCAGGGGCAGGAACTCAACGCCGTCAATGCCCAGGGCCGTCGCCGAGTGCGGCACGAAGGCGACGCCGCGCTTGGCCGCCACCAGCGACACCATGGTCAGGATCTGGCTCACCGTGTGGACGACGTTGCCGTGCTGGACCGGGAACGTACGGATGACCAGGTCATAGAAGTACTGCGCCTGCAGCGGCGAGTGCATGATGATCGGTTCGTCCCTGAGCTCAGCGTTGTCGACGTCGCGGCCCAGCAGGGTCAGGGGATGGCCGCTTGGGACGGCGAGCACCATGGACTCGCGGTAGAGAAGATGCGAATCGAACACGTCCTTGTTGAAGGGCGGCCGGGCGAGCCCCAGATCCAGCTCACCGGTCTGCAGCGCCTGGATTTGTTCGCCGGAGACGAGCTCCTGCAGGTCGATGTCGACGTCGGGCAGGCGGGCCGAGATCTCCTCCAGCAGCGGCCCCAGGATGCTAAGGCCGCTGGCTGCGGTGAAGCCGATCCGCAGCAGGCCGGAGCGGCCCGAGGCGATGCGCCGGGCGGTGACGGGAGCACGCTCGGCGAGCGCCAGCAGGCGCCTGGCCTCGTCGAGGAAGGCCATGCCGGCATGGGTCAGTTGAACCTTCCGGTTATCACGCTCGAGGAGGTCCACGCCCACACTCCGCTCAAGTTTCTGAATCTGCCGACTGAGCGGCGGCTGGGTCATATTGAGGCGTTCGGCGGCCCGGCCGAAGTGGAGTTCCTCCGCAACGGCGATGAATCCGGCCAGCTGGTCAAAGGTGAACATGATGCCTTCCGAGTATTACTTGATGCCTATTTGGGCTTAGACAGGCATCGTAGCGTCTCCCTACACTCAATTCAGCGAACCGGCGTGATGCGGTTCACAGGCTTTCGGGGCTATCGCCCGCGACCATCTCAGAGGAGTTTCAATGACGCACTTCCCTTCGCGCCGCACCCTGCTCGGGGCGGCCTCCGCCGCCACCCTGCTGGCGCTGACCGCCTGCGGCAATGTGGGCGGCGGCAGCACCGATTCGGCAAAATATCCGAACGGGCCAGTCAACTTCACCGTTGGCCAGGCACCGGGCGGCAGTACCGACCTCATTGCCCGCGCCATTTCCGAAGGAGCCGCCAAATCACTCGGCGCCCCGATGCCGGTGGTGAACAAGCCCGGCGCCAACGGCGCCCTGGCCAGCAAGGAGGTGGCAGGAAAGCCCGCCGACGGCCAGAACCTGGTTCTGCTCAACGCGTCCCTGATTACCATCACTCCCCTGGCGGTGAGTCCGGCCGAGGCCGTGAACATTGACGACTTCGACATCATTGCCGGCCTGTCCCAGGACGATTACGTGATGGTCGCCAGCGAGAAATCCGGCTTCAAGAGCCTCAAGGACGTCACGGGGGCCGGCCGGAACATCACCTTTGGCACCACCGGCGTCGGTACGGGCAGCCAACTGGCGCAGACGGTGCTGTTCAAGCAGGCCAACGTCCAGGGCACCGATGTTCCCTTCGACAGCGGCAAACCGGCGCTGACGGCCGTGCTGGGCAACCAGGTGGAGCTGTCGACCATTCAGCTCGGTGAAGCGATGCCGCAGATCAAGGCCGGCAAGGTGGTTCCGATTGTGGTCTTCTCCGAAGAGCGGAACTCCTTCCTTCCGGATACGCCCACCGCCAAGGAATCGGGCTATGACGTCCCCGTGGCCCAGTACCGGGCCGTCGCGGCCCCCAAGGGCACCCCGCAGAACGTGAAGGACAAGCTGCTCAGCGCACTGAAGGAGACCTTCAAATCCGATTCGTACAAGTCCTTCAATGAACAGAACCTGCTGACTCCGAAGGAGATCTCCGGCGCTGACGTCGTCACGCAGTGGAAGGGCTACGCCGCCAAGTACAAGACGTTGGTGGAGAAGTACAGCATCAGCCTCAACGGGTCGAAGTGATTGATGTGACGGCAGCCCACCCGGCACCCACCACCTCGGGCCAGCCCGCGCGGCCCGGCAACGAAGGCCCTGACGCCGTCGACGAGGCCGAGGAGGATCTCACGCCCGAACAACTCGCCGCCCAGTGGGAGGATGAAAAACCGCCCGCGGCCGGCGCCCTGGCGAACACCGGCGCATCGCTGGTCGTCCTCGGCGTCGGCGTCGGCGCAGTCGTGCTCTCGCTGGCGATGGGACTGGGCACGCCGGCGGCCCCGCAGCCCGGGCTGTGGCCCTTCATGATCAGCTGCGTCATGGTCCTCCTGGGGCTTTTCCAGCTCATCGTCGGACGGCACAACCGGGACGCGGAGAAATTTACCCGGATGTCCGCGGCGCCCCTCAGCGGCCTGGTGACCCTCGCCGCCATGGTGGCGCTGATGCCGGTGATCGGCTTCGAACTGCCCGCCCTCGTCCTTTGCATCATCTGGATGCGGTTCCTCGGCGGTGAGACGTGGCGTTCCACCCTGCTGGTCAGCGCCATCGTCGTGGTTGCGTTCTACGGCCTTTTCGTCCTGGCGCTCAACACCTCCATCCCCCACCTCTTCTAGGAGAAAAACCGTGGATTTTCTGAATCCCGTGATCAACGGGTTCACCGTTGTCCTGGAGCCGACCAACCTCCTGTACTGCCTGATCGGCGTCGTCATCGGCATGTTGATCGGTGTGCTGCCCGGACTTGGGCCTGCGGCGACCATCGCCATCCTGCTCCCGCTGACCTATAACGTCGAACCGGTCACCGCCATCATCATGCTGGCCGGCATCTTCTACGGCGCACAGTACGGCGGCACCATCACCTCCGTGCTGCTGAAGCTGCCGGGCGAGGCGTCGTCCGTCGTGACCGTCTTTGACGGCTACCAGATGGCCAAACAGGGCAAGGCCGGCACTGCCCTTGGGCTGGCCGCCATCGGCTCCTTCATCGGCGGCACCGCCGCCATTATCGGCTTGACCTTCCTGGCGCCCGTCGTGGCGGGTTTCGCCCTGGACTTCGGCCCGGCCGAATACTCGGCGCTCGCCCTGCTCGGGATCCTCCTGGTGGCAACCATCAGCAACGGGTCCAAGGCGAAGGCGCTCATCGCGGCGGCCCTGGGGCTGTTGCTGGCAACGGTGGGGCGTGACGTCTTTACCGGCGCGAGCCGCTTCACCTTCGGAAGCCTCGAGCTGGCGGACGGAATCGACTTCGTGCCGATCGCCATGGGCATCTTCGGCCTGGGCGAGATCCTGTACAACCTCGAGGAACGCCACCGGGCCGCCAAGGCGCCCTCGAAAGTCACCAATGTCTGGCCTTCCCGGGCCGACCTCAAGGACGCCTCCGGCGCCATCGGCCGCGGCTCCGTCCTTGGTTTCTTCCTCGGCATCCTGCCCGGCGGCGGCGCCACGATTGCGTCGATGGCGTCCTACGCCATGGAAAAGAAGCGGGCCAAGCAGCCTGAACGGTTCGGAAAGGGCGCCCCCGAGGGCGTCGCCGGACCGGAAACGGCGAACAACGCGGCCGCGACCTCGTCGTTCATTCCCCTGCTCACCCTGGGGATCCCGGCAAACGCCACCATGGCACTCATGTTCGGCGCCCTCCTGATCCAGGGCGTGACGCCGGGCCCCCAGCTCGTCCAGGAGCACCCGGACCTGTTCTGGGGCGTGGTCAACTCGATGTACATCGGCAACATCCTGCTGCTGATCATGAGCCTGCCGCTCGTGGGCCTGTTTGTAAAAATCCTGCGCGTGCGGGCCGCCATCCTGGCCCCGGTCACGGCGCTCATTACTTTGCTCGGCGCCTACACCATCAACAACAGCATGTTCGACGTCGCGCTTGTTGTCGCCTTCGGCATCATCGGCTACCTCATGAAGAAGTTTGGCTTCGAACCGGGTCCGCTGGTTCTCGCGTTCGTCCTGGGATCGCTGCTGGAAAGCTCGCTCCGGAGGTCGCTGCTGGTCTTCGGCGGCGACCCGGCGGGATTCTTCAGCCGCCCCATTTCGGCCACGCTGCTGATCGTCTTTGTCCTGGTCGCGGTCCTCCCGGGCATCCGGACCGCGCTTGCCAAGCGCAAGCCCTCCCCCGCGGGGGCGCCCGCACCTGAACACATCAAGGAGAAGGTATGAGCATCATCGTCGGTTTCGTTCCCACGCCCGCAGGGGACGCCGCACTCACGGCCGGCATTGCCGAGGCCACCCTCCGGAACGAGGACCTCCTGATCGTCAACTCGGCCCGTGAGGGTGCCCTGGTGGACAAGACCGTGGCCACCGCGGCACTCCTCGCGGACGCCGTCAGCCGCGCCGCGGACGCCGGAGTCACAGCCTCAGTGCTGCAGCCCTCCTACCAGCACGACCTGGCCGATGAGTTCCTTGACCTGGCCCGGGAGGTCAACGCCTCGCTGATTGTCATCGGACTGCGCCACCGAACCCAGGTGGGCAAATTCATCATGGGCAGCCATGCCCAGCGCATCCTGATCCAGGCCGACCGCCCGGTCCTCGCCGTCAAGGCCGCCGGTTCGGCCTCCTAGCGGGCCCTGCCGCCGGCCAGCAGCCTGCCCGGCGGCAGGGCCTCAACCGCGGCCGATGAACGG
>Ga0164308_10002358_pt1 | contig 10001 bp, 9 predicted proteins | sample Whisoiple_246_MG_FD_109983 | JGI IMG/M metagenome (GOLD analysis project Ga0164308, IMG submission 109983) | Soil microbial communities amended with fresh organic matter from upstate New York, USA - Whitman soil sample_246_MG | ecosystem: Environmental > Terrestrial > Soil > Unclassified >... | reverse complement strand
ATAAGGCTGCGAAGTCCGGAGACTTCACAGAGCGGACTCAATGCATAAGTCTGCGAAGTCCGGAGACTTCGCAGAGCCGCTTGTTGTATTAGGTCGAAGACTCAAACTTCGAAGTTGGCAGTCTACAGTGTTCGAAACATCAAAACAAATAAAGAACAGTACAGAAATAATGTATTAAACCTTAGTAGCACCTATTAAAAACTATAACAACATCATTTGAGGTTTCGCACACTGTTGGTCCGGAGACTTCGCAGAGCGATTGCGAAGCGGTTAATTAAAGATGATCGCCTGCAGCCACCTAATGTGAATTGATATTCATTTTATCCAGGAATTGCCTGCAGGCTTCTACTTTATCTGTATTAATTACATCGGCTTTCAGATTTATTAATGTACGCCAGCATTGTTCCGTATCAGGTGCGCCCCATAACCGCACTGGCTTGCCCAATTTATGTGCGGCAGTAATTATATTTTCAATGTTACTGCTGTCTTCTGCAGGTAATTTACCAATGCCATTCCAGTTTGAATAGTTGCGAAAGTTGTCGCTGATCATTACAATCTTTTGCAGGTCTTTTGCCGTATAATTTTTTCCGGGCAAACCATCAAACATTATGTAGCTGGAATAAGTATGAAAACTTGTATCCGGGGGCCGTTCACCACTTATAAAAACCTGTACAGTGTTATGTTTGTTCCCGTTAAATACGGCAGGATATTGTTGTAAAAGATCCATCAAAAGAGTAAGCACCGCACTTTGATTTTCTTTGATGTCGATCATCAGGTAAAAACCATGTACATGGTTTTTAGCACTGTCGAAAAGTTTTACTATGGGTTCAATATACATGCTGTTTAAACTGTTGCCGGGTTTAATTTCCGATTTGCTATGTGCTACCATTAATTCGCCGTTCACTTCATATACATCTGCTTCAATTACACCTGCATGGTTATTGTATGCATCCCAAAAAGGTAGTATATGGGCATAATCGTTATGGGAATGAATAATTGGTTGTGCAGCAACAAACGCAACAGGCAGCAGGAATAATACAGGTATGCAGTTTTTAAACAGCGGTTTCCATCTTACAATCATATGGGTTATACTGATGTTTATTTACAGTATAAAGAAAGCTAAATTATGACAGCCTCTTTTATAATTGAAGCAATAACTGATTAAATGTATTAAGCCATTGGCGGTTTAACAGCAAAATTATATACATGGTTCTTTGAACTGTCGTACGCGTTAAGATCACTCTTTATAGCAGGGTTTAAAGTCATCAGCAGGTAATAAGAAGAATACTGCATTCCATTGGAAAATACGAGCCTGTACCCGTTGCTTTTTGCGATCACTTCTTCATTCGGGTTGTTACTATCGTACATATACAGTGTATAGTTCTTATCATCATACCCATATACAAGCGTTTGATGGTAACCCTGGTAATCTTCTTTAAGCGATCTTAAACCGAGTATAACGAAACAGCCATTATCAATTGCCTTCTTTATTTTAGGAAATTCATTATCTATTGAATTAAGATGATGGCATTCCGGTGTATTTGGAAATGGCAATACGGCTTTTTGATTGATGATATTAAGGCTTTCAAAAACAGCGAACTGGCTGTAAAGAATAAAATCAAGTACAGGATGCGTATGGCTATTTATTTGAACCGTACCTGTTCTGTTTGGAGCGTTTTTAAGATCGCTGCTGTTTATGGCAGGAATATTCATACCATAACGAAAATAATTTACCGCTGCCAGCGACATTCCGCCGCATAGGCCGTTGCTTCTTTTAACGCCCATTGCACCAACTATACTATTTTCCGGGAAATGCCATCCGTTCTTCACCGGATCAAAAGGGAGTTTCATAAATTTATTTTTCAATGTTTTGCTTACGAAGAAAGGTTTCAGCAACTGCTGTTCAGCATGCTAAACTGACTTCAAAGTATTTAATCGCTTTTTATCCAATCCGCGTAACATTTTTCTATTCAAATTTCTATTAAGCATTATATAAAAGCAAGGGGAAATACATGAAAGAAGAACGGGAAAATTCACATCCATTCTCCATAATACGGTTATCAGTTAGCCAGGAATTGTATTCCCGTTATTTCTTTACCAGTTATTTTATTTATTTCGCACATGCAAAAACCGGTATTGGTAATAAAATTAGGTTCAGCCACTATCAGTAATAATGATGGTTCGATCAATAAAAGCATTATTAAAAAAATTGCGGACGAAATAGCCAGGCTTACTGCAAACTGGCGCGTGGTACTTGTTTCAAGCGGTGCGGTAGGCAGCGGAAAAGCATCTATTAAAAATTATAAAGGCGGCTTAACAGAACGCAAAGCCGCGGCTGCGGTAGGCAATCCTTTATTGATTCAACGCTATCATACCTGTTTTTCGCAGCACGGTATTGCGGTTGCACAGGCTTTGTGTGAACGACATCACTTCTCTAACCGCTTACAGTTTCTGCAGTTGAAAGAAACCTTCAACATGTTCTGGAACAATGATATTGTTCCGGTGGTAAACGAAAACGACCTTGTAAGCAATATTGAATTAAAGTTTTCTGATAATGATGAGCTGGCAACATTGATCGCTGTTGGTTTTGATGCTGATACGCTTATCATCTGCACTTCTGTAGGTGGATTTTTAGACCCGGCTAATAAAATTATTCCTGTTGTAGAGAAGATAGACAATACCATCCAGGGCTATGTGCAGGCAGATAAAAGCAGCCTTGGATTAGGTGGCATGTTATCAAAACTCACGTTTACAAAGCTGGCAACGTCGCTGGGCATAAAGGTGATCATCTGCGGTCTGCAGGAAAAAGGTTTTTTTGTATCGGCTATTAAAGGTTTAAATGGCACTACGTTCCTTCCCCAAAAATCTAATTTTAAAGCAAGGCAAAAATGGCTGGCAGGCGGCTCCATTACATTAGGAAATATTATAGTGGATGCAGGTGCTGCAAAAGCATTAACCAACAGGAAAAGTTTGCTTACTGTTGGGATAAAACAGGTTGAAGGAAATTTTGCAGCCGGCGAAGTGGTGCAGTTAATGAATGAAGCGCAGGAAATAATAGGTGTTGCTAAAGTGAAACTTGATATAAACGATATGCGCGAACAAATTGCGCAACGCAATATAATAGCTGCGCATGCTGATGATATCGTTATTTTTTAAAGCGTTTTTTGCCTTTTACAATTAAGGTTTATGCGCAGGATAACACCAAAATTATGTAGGGTACAGTAAGCTATTTATTCTATTTATGTCACTTTCTTTCTCTTAAGTAACAAATTGTCTTAATGCTCAAGGCCGCTGGGCCTCACTCATGCAACGGCGCTGCCTGCGCTTCTTTGCAGCAATATGGCTTCGCCATTGCTGCAATTTCAACTGCGTTGAAACCGAACCGCAGAAGGCGCCTAACGCATGAGTTGGTGAAAAATATGCGAAGTTTTTGCCTGTTATTTTTACCGGTTTGCCCGTTACTTTGATGCTTAAATCGAGCCGAAGAACTGCTCTTGAAGCTTGACATTTTATCCCAGCTTTACAAACGATAAATCCGAACGAAATGCAACTGGATTAAAAATTTGCATGTACACGATTAGATAGCTTTAGTTATTTAATCCTCTTTAATTTAGTAGGATAACACGTTGTTTATTTATCACCACTTCCCGAACTTGGCGTGGGTGGCGGTATTACCATTTGATCATTTGCATGCAGTTTTTCCCAGGCACGCACTTTTAGTCTTGCGGCATCATATATTCTTTTGTAATTGCCTTTTAATAATTTCTGCCTGGTTTCCGGTGTTAACTGTTCAAGAAGTGGTTTGTACATATTGTACACCTTCAGGTATTTATCCTGGTCTGCAGGCGCTACTTCATCTGTTCCGAATAAAAACCTGTCAGGATATTTACTGATCAACTGGGCGGTTGCCTTTACTGTTTCTGGTGAGGCCACAATATATTTAGCCACTTCATCCCATGAAATATCAATGCATACATGTTTTAATGCAGGGTCAGAAAGTGCCTGGTCTATGATCAGCAACTGGTCTTTAACCGGCCGCACTATCCTGCCCAATCCGCAATGTGCCCAGATAATGGTTGTATTTTGGTGGCGCCTGAAGAGGTCGCCTAATTGTTTAGCCTGGTAAGGTGGCTGCCCCGGTTTTGGAAAAGGTGCATCAATGTCGTTGTGTAATAAAACAACCAGGCCTACTTCTCCTGCAAATGAAAGAATGCTGTCTAAAGCAGGGTTCATCAGGCTTGCCGTTTCTCCTGAAATTTTTGGAGATACAAATTCTTTATGAATGGTGAATTCACCGATGCCGCTAAATACACCGGGAAATACCATTAGCACCCTCCTGATATGATCTGCCGCATACATATCGGTGGGATTGAAGCCGGTGATCATCGGGTCAAAACGGTTTTGCTCTTCTTTGGTGAGCGACTTGTATGCCATCGCAATGTAGGCATCCGTAAAAGAATAATAATACAGTGGGGCATCGGTCTGGAGATAATAGGAAGGTGCAAAATCGCCGGAGTTCTCGTACGACCATTCCTGCTGCAAAGGAATACCAAATAAAGTGGAACGGCCCACCTTCGTTCCCATTACACTTAGAAATTTATGTACGTCTATACCTTGCTGTATATAATTTGTAAGATGAAAATGCGTATCATAAAAAAGCGAAGTGTCATCATCTTTTGAATTTTGAGCAGCACTGCTGAATGATATAGCTCCAACAAGAAAAAAAATCGCCATCAAACGCTTTAATGGCATTTTAATACCGCAGGTGTTTATACTTTGGCGCATGTTATTTTTTTTAAATATGGAATACAATCACATGTATCTATGTTCAGTTAATTGTTAAACAAGCACTGTTTTTAAACCGTTACCATTTTTGACAGCTTAAAAATTAAGTTCAAAATCGAGGTTAAAACCAGTTCCGTTAGCGCCAACGGTATAAGGATATGCAAGGCCGCCAACAGGGCAATTTTTCATAAAAATCAGCTGTGCGTTTATACGGGCAGAAATGGTGTGTTTAAAGGGAAAGAAATTGAGACCTGCTCTCGTTTCCGAGGGATTACCATACTGACCAAATATCCTTGAGTAGGTTGTATAAAGCTGAAGCTTTTTAGGGAAAACCATTGCTGAGGCAAGAAGCTGAAATCCGTTATCATTAAGTTTATCAAACGGCAAAAAAGCATCCTGGTTTAATTTACTTGTTTTAAACTTGTCAATCTTCCGCCAATAATATTCTCCTTCCAGCGCATAGCCTCTCAGCTTTGCACCGGCATCAAAGGAAACCATCATGTCCCTGGCTTCTTCAACCTGCACTCCATCTGCGAAGAGGCTGGGAGCAAATATGGAGCTTCCGTCTGAAACACGTAAGGTTGTATTTTCAAAAGCATCAGTACTGGGCTGCCCCTGCCGTGTTTCAGTACTCCGGGTAAAATGACCGCCAAACCTGGTAGCTACTTTTTGATGATTATCATAGTCACCATAACTGCCATTGAACATACCATATTCACCTGTGGTAGGTACATAAATCAGAGCCGCTGATAGTGTATTGAGTTTGGCATCGATCTGCCCGGCATCAACGCCCAATGTGCTCATGTTGTTGCCAAGCATCACCATGTAATTCAGTTTTTTTACAACCTCACCTTTTGCCTGTATACCGCTGGTATAAGAAGGACGCATATATTCATCGGCTATCATGCGGTTATCCACCGATAACCAAAAAGGATAATTTCCTTCAGTAGACCTTACGCCCGGCAGCGACATAATACCTCCTGTGAGTTTAAAATACTTACAAAAATTATAAGTAAGATTGCCGGCAACAACTACCTGGGCTCCTTGCCCCTGCGATGCATTGGAGGTCCAGACATATAGAAAATAAGTGAGTTTCGGATCAAAGGCCCAGCCTGAAAAGTAGATACTCACTTTATTTAACTGGATATCCTGGCGCCTGTCCACATTTTGGGTTTTTCCAAAACCATCTGTGTAGCTTTTATCATACCCCAACTGGTTAACATAACGGAAATAGGTATAAGGCCTGATGTTAACTTCACCAAATTTTGAATGTGCTATCCTGTGACCCTGCATTATTCTGTAAGGATCTGCATTGGTTGTATCCACATTATTTGATGACTTTTCCTGTGCTGCAACCGTACCATATATAGAGCAAATTGAAATAATTATTATAATCCTGTAAAATCCTTTTTTAAGCAACAGACGATTCATTTGGTTCATTCACGGATATTTAGAATTATTATTTTGGCTGAATCAAATAAGGATTCACTTTTAATTGTTCAACTACATAATCTATAACTCTTTGTGCCTTTACACTATTACCAGCCGCATCCAAAGGGGGAGATACAACCGCAATTCCAAATTTACCCGGGCAAACGGCGAGCAAGCCTCCACCCACACCGCTTTTGGCAGGAAGGCCTGAATTAAAAAACCATATGCCTGAGTCATCATATAATCCTGCAGTAGCCATTACCGGTAAAGTGTACATTACTGTTTGCGGGCTTACCACTTTCTTTTTAGTTACCGGGTTTACGCCGCCATTTGCGAGTGTAGCCGCCATGGTGGCCAGGTCCTGTGCATTCACATTCAATGCGCACTGTTTTGTATAAATATCTGTGGCTTGTACGGGGTCAAAATACATTCTTCCATATGCTAATAACAAGTGTGCAATGGCCTGGTTACGTAAATTATCACCGGCTTCACTGATATATACCGGCCCGTTAAGCGTTAGCTGCCTGCCCGCAAAATCGCTGTGTACCTGCACAATATTTTTCCATTTTGCTGCAGAATCTTTACCGCCGATCAAACTGCTTGCAGCAATGGCGCCCGGATTTACCAGTGGATTTATTTCTTTTCCTTTTTGCAACTCAACCGCAACAATAGAATTGAAGCGCATACCGGTGGCATCTACACCAATTTTATCCTGCACTGCTTTAGGACCCTGTTCTTCCAGCACTTTTGCCATCGTAAATACTTTGGATACACTTTGAATGGAGACCATTGATTTTATATCTCCTTTTGTGTACACCTGGCCATCTACCGTTACCAGTGCTACGCCGAAAATATTAGGATCAACATTCGCAAGCTCTTTTATATAATCAGCATTCTTGCCTTCTTTAAGGTCTTTGAATTTGTTGTAGGCATCATCAAGAACTTTCTGAATGTTTTCTTTGGTTAAGGTGTTTTGTGCATTAACGCCGGCAGAGAATACAAGGAATAGTAAGATGATGATTGTTGCCATGCATGCCCGGCTGAGATAAATAATCGGTTTCATGATTTTATATTTTGTAATTTTTTTTCTAATTATTTATACCAGGAATGTGAGAAATTGTATTTAAAAGAAAATTGCAGCTTGGTAATGTTTGAGCTGAAACCGTCTTTGAAATTTGTACGTTTTCCATATTGCAATTCCCCTCCGAACATCATATTGGGTACGGGTGTGCAAAGCAGGTTTACAATAGCATAATCGCCGTGTTTAAATGCATCAGCTGTTGCTCCGTCCGTGTTGTCAATAGTGATAGAAGAATATCCGATAGAAGTGCTGAGCTTGCTGCTCCAGCTATGGTCAAGAAAGGCCACTATGCCGGTTACCGGCAGGGTTTCACCTTTTAGCGGAATGGCAGGATTGGCGGGATCTTCTTTTACACCAACATCTGCCGGCGCATCATTCATATAGTTTTCAATACCCGAGCCATATAAAAACTGGCCACGAAACACATTATCCTTCCCGATCTTTACATTAGTGCTCAGGTTTAAGCCCCAGCCAACTGCACTGCCACTAAGATCGTATTGGTCATTCCCCTGGTCTTCCCATTTGATACTGCGTAAAATACCCGCAAGTTCAACATATCCCCATTTGGTTGCACGCCTGTATTCGGCAGACAGATCGGGTAATTTAAACCTGGGGTTTACGTCCTGCAACTCTATGCGGCTGGCATAATTGCCCTGGTCTGCACTGGCGCCCGGCCTTTCCAATGCTATCGTTAATCTTGTATCGCCTTGTATAGGCATGTACCTGATCTGTATGTTGCGAAAGAAAGCCATTCCTGTAGGCCCCCAGTATTCAACGGTATTTGGGAAAACATCAATGTCCATAAACGGGCTCCAGGTTTGGCCTACGCCCCATTTGCCCAATTCACCATAGGCATGCCTTAACCTGAAAGTTGTTTGGCCCGCATCCACACCGGTTCCAAACAATTCAAATTCAAATTGGGTTTTCAATACGCCCAGTGGTGTTTGTGTATAGCCTTTTACGCCAAATCTTGTTTGGCGTACGCTGAAATAAACATTGCCATCGGTTCCATATTGGTTTTTGTATGCAGGCAGCTTTGTAGGCCTTACAACATCGTACCAGTCGGCTTGTATTTGATTAAAATTATAGCCCATATCAGTCATGGCAAATCCATAAATTTCCATGCTTAACTGTTTGGCTGAATCCTGCGCCATTGCATAGACGGTTATGGTTGCCAGTACAATAATTAATAAAAGTTTTTTCATATCACGTTGTTTAATGTTGCTTAATGTCCGATAAAGGTTGAGATATATGTAAAGTGAAACAGGTGCTGTGTTCTTTTGTTAGCATACCTGTTTTATTTGCAGATGACGGGGGCATACGAGTCAATATCTTCATGTATTAGTTACCAATTTTTAAAGCGTAGATGTAAGGTAAATGAATATTGCGTTTTGGGTTGAGCTTAAAACACTTAACGGTAATGAATAATGGCATTTAACGGTTAACTGCTAATAAAAGCCGCTGTTTTTATAATTCTTCTTTAATTACATACCATAACGTTGAAAAACCACATTGGTAAAGCAGCATCTTTAATATGAAGCCTTGATGCGCATGAAGAAATATGTTCTGTTTTATTGCCTGGTAATAATTACCGGAACATGCTTTTCGCAACCGAAAAACACGGCTAATCCACAATTAAAAGACACGATTTATTTTAATAACAGCAGTAAAGTAATTGGTAAAATAAAGAAGGTGAAACTGGGCGTGCTCACTTTCGATCCCGATGATGCCGGTGATATTACTGTTCAATTGAGAAATTTAAGTGGCATTGCAGCGGTACGAAGAATTTTCAGGGTAGAGACCATAGATGATGGTGTTTTTTATGGCAAACTGTTGCCCGATAGTATAAAAGGCTATGTAAAGTTTGTAAACGATATTGATACCGGCACTTTTTATCTCCAGGATATTTCTGTAATGTATCCCTATGGGTATACATTCGTGCAACGGTTTACCGGTAATGTAGGGATAGGTTACGATTATACCCGCTCAAGCAATTTCGGGAGGTTAAATTTTAATGGCGCATTGAATTATTCAGCACCCAAAGTAGAAGTATCATTGAGTGGCTCGGGCATTTATACTATGACAGACTCTTCATTTTCCCGCGATAATGAAAGGCTTGCGATCAAAAATAATTATTACTTCACCCCCTCCTGGTTTGGTACCTTATTTTTTAATTACCAGCGCAATCTTGAGCTGGGCCTGGACAGGCGTTACCAGGAAGGTTTTGGCGTTGGTAATAAGTTCATCACCAACAAACATGTATATACCTGGGCCAGAACCGGGATAGTATTTAACCAGGAAAAAAGCACCGAAAAAATCACCACCGGAACGCTTACGGAATTTTTTGGCCAGCTTGAATTCAACTTCTTCAGGTTTACCAAGCCTAAGATTGACCTGTTGATGGCGCAAAGTATTTATTACAGCATTTCACAGCACCGTATACGTAACGATGGCAACACGCGGGTGAACTGGGAGATCATCAGGAATTTTAAAATAACCCTTGAACTCTATAATAACTACGATAGCAAACCGCCTGTTGAAGGCAGCAGTAATTTTGACTATGGCGTACTGTTTAGCCTCAGTTATTTCTTCTACTGACAACTTGTTGATTACTGATTTTAAATTCCAAATTCCCAAATCCCAAATCCCAAAATCCGAAATCTCAAAATCCAAAAATCCCAATTTAACTGTTACATCGGTTTTT
>Ga0164308_10002354_pt1 | contig 10012 bp, 11 predicted proteins | sample Whisoiple_246_MG_FD_109983 | JGI IMG/M metagenome (GOLD analysis project Ga0164308, IMG submission 109983) | Soil microbial communities amended with fresh organic matter from upstate New York, USA - Whitman soil sample_246_MG | ecosystem: Environmental > Terrestrial > Soil > Unclassified >... | reverse complement strand
CGCCGCCATCGCGCCGGGGGTCACCACCGACGAGATCGACGCGGTGGGCCACGAGTTCCTCCTCGACCATGGCGCCTACCCGTCGACCCTCGGCTACAAAGCGTTCCCGAAGTCGCTGTGCACGTCGGTCAACGAGGTCATCTGCCACGGCATCCCCGACTCTCGCCGCCTCGAAGACGGCGACATCGTCAACATCGACATCACCGCCTTCATCGGCGGCGTCCACGGCGACACCGACGCGACCTACCTGGTCGGCACCGTCGACGAGGAGTCCCAGCTCCTCGTCGAACGCACCCGCGAGGCGATGATGCGAGGCATCCGCGCCGCCCTGCCGGGCCGTCCGATCAACGTCATCGGACGGGTCATCGAGTCGTATGCGCGCCGGTTCGGCTACGGGGTGGTCCGGGACTTCACCGGGCACGGGATCGGGACGAGCTTCCACAGTGGGCTGGTCATTCCCCACTACGACGCGGCCCCCGCATATGGGCGGCTCATCGAACCGGGCATGACCTTCACCATCGAGCCGATGCTCAACCTCGGCACCGCGGACTGGCAGATGTGGGACGACCGTTGGACGGTCGTGACCGCCGACCGGAGGCGCTCGGCGCAGTTCGAGCACACCATCCTCATCACCGAGGACGGGAACGAGATCCTGACCCTGCCCTGAGGGTGGGGTGACCTGCCAGACTGCACCTGACCCGCACACGGGACCGCATCACCGGTCACCAGACCAACTCACCGACGAGCAGGCGAAGGCAGGCGGACGACCATGGCCAAGCACCATGTGGCCCTCGGGATCGACATCGGGGGCAGCGGAATCAAGGGCGCCGTCGTGAACCTCGAGAAGGGCGAGTTCACGACCAAGCGCAAGAAGATCCTCACCCCGAAGCCGGCCACGCCCGAGGCGGTCATCGAGGTCGTCGCGCAGCTCGTCGACCACTTCATCGACGACATCGACGACGACGCGGCGGTCGGCGTCACCGTGCCCGCGGTCGTCCAGCACGGTGTGGTCCTCTCGGCCGCCAACATCGACCCCACGTGGATCGCGTTCGAGGGCGAGAAGGCCCTGGAGAAGCGGCTCGGTCGCGACGTCTACCTCGTCAACGACGCCGACGCGGCCGGCTATGCGGAGCTGCACTACGGGGCGGGCATGGACGAGGACGGTCTGGTCATCCTCACGACGCTGGGCACCGGGATCGGGAGCGCGATCCTCTATCGCAACGTCCTCGTGCCCAACAGCGAGCTCGGCCACCTCGAGATCGACGGCAAGGACGCCGAGGACGAGGCCGCGTCGTCGGTGAAGGACACGCTCGGGCTGACCTACGACGAGTACATCCCTCGGCTGCAGCGCTACTACTCCGTCGTCGAAGCCCTGTTCTCGCCCGACCTGTTCGTCGTGGGCGGCGGGATCTCCAAGGAGTCCGAGCTGTTCCTGCCCAAGCTGAAGCTCCGCACCCCGATCATCCCGGCCACCCTCCAGAACCGGGCAGGAATCATCGGCGCGGCGCGGCTCGCTCACGAGGAGCGCGGCCGGCACAAGGACTGACCGGAGACGTCGAAATCTCGTCGATCGTTCAACGACCAGGTCTCGACTTTGGGCGAGCGGTCTGCCCAGAATGACGGGATGACCCCGATTCAGGAAACTCCCAGGAAGTCCCTGTCCCGGCGCGCCCTTCTCGGCATCGCTGCCGGCACCGCACTGCTCCCGATCGCCGTGTCGGGCGGCACGGCCCAGGCTCGTAGTCGGGTCGGGCCGGCTCCCGAGACCGTCGCCCTCCCCAACGGGTTCCGGCCCGAGGGCATCGCCTCGGGCCCCGGCACGACCTACTACGCGGGTTCGATGGCCAACGGCCGCATCGTCACCGGCGACCTCCTCGGCGGCCCGCAGTCGGTGCTCCTCCCGCCGGCCGACGGTCGTGCGATTCGCGGCCTGTACTACGACGATCGGAGCAACCTCCTCTGGTTCGTCGGCAACGTGTCGACGGTGCAGTGGGTCTGGGCGATCAACGCCACCACCGGTGCTCTGGTCTTCGGGCAGTTCGCCCCCGGCGGCGGCTTCCACAACGACCTCGTCGTCACGGACTCCTACGTCTACGTCACCGACTCGCGTGTCGACCGGCTGGTCCGGGTACCCCTCAACCCCGCAACGGGGCAGCCCAGCGGCAACATCAGCTTCCTCGCGCTCGGTGGCGCATGGCCGGTGAGCCCGGCGGGAACCACCAACGCCAACGGTATTCGTGAGCTGCCGGACGGCTCGCTCGTCCTCAACAACAGCCGCGTCGGAGGGCTGTGGCAGGTCGACGCCGCCACGGGGGTGGCCCGGGCCATCCCGGTCAATGGAGGTCCCGGCCTCATCGGCGGCGACGGCCTGGAGATCGACGGGACCACGCTGTACGACGTGCGGGGCAGCGACCAGAGCTCGGTCGCCGTCCTTCTGCTCTCGCGCTCCGGAGGCGGGTGGACGGCGAAGTGGGCCGGCGCCCGCAGCGACGAGACGCTGGACGTCCCCTCGACCACCACCCTCGCGGGTGGCTGGCTCTGGGTGATCAACGCCCGGTTCGGCAACCCGTCGCCGTTGACCATCCCTTACTGGATCACCCGGATTCCGGCGAAGTAGCGCCCTCAGTCGACGGTGATGTCGGCGGTGCGGCCTCCCGTGAGGTTGTGCACGGTGAGGCCGTCGCCGCCGTAGCCCTCGACGTGTCCGAGGTAGAGCCGGCGTCCCGACTCCGACAGCAACGCGTCGTGGATGGGGACGATCTGCCGCGGAGCCACCCGCCGGACGAAGGCGATCGTCTCGGCGACCCGCGCCCACGGCGCGTTGAGCGGTACGGCGAGCACATCCACGTCGCCCGGCTCCCCGTCGTAGGCGTCGCCGGGGTGGTACAGCGTCGGCTCGCCGTCGGCCTGCAGGACCACGCCCACGTTGGTGCACCTCGGTACGGCGTCGTGGTTCACCGCGTGGAGCTTCCCGACGGCCCGGATCGTCGCGGCGCCGATGCGGTGCTCCTCGCCGTCGGCGAGCACGACCACGTCCGAGCTCGTCCCGTCGAGCAGCTCCGCCGAGTCCGGGTCGGCGAAGACCGGAGCCTGCCGGTTGAAGGCCAGCAGGTCCGGGAGCCGTTCCTCGTCGAGGTGGTCGGCGTGCTGGTGGGTGACGACCACGGCGTCGAGGTCGCGCAGCGACTCGAACCCCGTCGAGAACGACCCTGGGTCGACGAGGATCCGGGTGTCGGCGAGCTCCACGAGCAGGCAGGCGTGGCCGAGGTGGGTGACGCGCATGACGACAAAGGTACCGACCTGGATGCCGCCCCAGGCCGGGTGCCCACGCACACCACCACGGGCATACGCTCGGAAGCGCGGCCGGTGGCCGCGGCCCGGCACAGCCGGACCACGTGTGGCCGCCGACCCTTCGGGGTATGCCGGACATCGACGCTCACAACGGTGTGGCGTCCTGACGAGGGAGGAGTCTCATGAGCGACAACCCACTGGACCCGAGCACCGAAGGACCTGCGGACGGCGGAGCCAACCCGGGCGGGCATGACGGCGGGGCCGACGGCGGCGCGGACAGCGGTGCGGAGGGTACGGCTGACGGCGGCGCGAACGCAGCGGGCCACGACGGCGGGGCCGACGGCAGCGCCGAAGGACCGGCCGACGGCGGAGCCAACCCCGGCGGACACGACGGCGGAGCCGACGGCTCGGCCGACGGTGGTGCCGATGGCGGTGCCGATGGCGGTGCCGACGGTGGCGCGGACGGCGGAGCCGACAGCGGTGCCGGCGTCTAGGTGACCGTCTCCACGAGGACACGGGTGCCCGCCCTCACGGGCGGGCACCTCGCCCTCCGGCGCCTGATCTCCGTACCCGTCGACGAGTTCGGTTCGCAGTACTGGGGATCACAGCCGTTGTTGAGCCGCGCGGCCGACCTGCCGAGCGGCTTCGACGACTTGTTCTCCAACGACGCCGTCGACGAGCTCGTCTCGCGGCGCGGGCTCCGAACCCCGTTCCTTCGGGTCGCCAAGAACGGCTCGACCCTGCCGGACAGCGCGTTCACGGCCGGCGGCGGGACCGGCGCCGGCATCGCCGACCAGGCGAGCGACGACAAGCTGCTGCGGCTGTTCGCCGACGGCGCGACCCTCGTGCTCCAGGGCCTGCACCGCACCTGGGAGCCGGTCCTCACCTTCACCCAGGACCTGGCCGCCGACCTCGGTCACCCGGTGCAGGTCAACGCCTACGTGACCCCGGCTCAGAACACCGGCTTCAGCGACCACTACGACGTTCACGACGTGTTCGTCCTCCAGGTGGCCGGCGAGAAGCGCTGGCGGATCCGCGAACCCGTCCACCCGAGCCCGCTGCGCGACCAGCCGTGGACCGACCGGCGCGCCGCGGTCGAGGAGGCCGCCGGGCGTCCGCCGCTCCTCGAGGAGACGCTGCGACCGGGTGACTGCCTCTACCTCCCTCGCGGCTACCTCCACGCCGCCAGCGCGCTCGGCGACGTCAGCACCCACCTCACCATCGGGGTTCACCCCTGGACCCGCCGGCACCTCGCCGACGAGCTGGTCGGACGAGCCGTCGTCGCCGCGAGCGAGGACGAGCGAGTACGCGCGTCCCTCGGTCTCGGGGTCGACCTCGCCGATCCGGCCGGCTGGGAAGGCGATGTCGACGTCGTGCGCGAGGCGCTCGTCCGCGCGCTGCGGGACGTTCCAGCAGAGAGCCTGGCCGACGCGCTCGGCCTCAAGAGTCGTCGCGCGCAGCGGGCCGCTCCGGTGAGTCCGGTGGCGACGGTTCGCGCCGCGGCCGCGCTGGACGGCTCGGAACGGCTGCTCCTCCGGCCGCACCTCGAGGCCCGCCTCGCCGGCGAGACGGTGCAGAGCCGGGCCGGCGAGCTGTCGTTGGACCCGACCGAACGGGAGTCGGTTGCGGCCCTCATCACGACCGGCTCCGCCTCCGTCACTGCGCTTGGCAAGGACCTTGCGCGTCGCCTGCTTCTCGGCGGCGTCGTGACGCTCGAGGGCTCGCCCGACGACCTCGCGACCGACGAGCTGTCCCACCCGTGAAGGGGTTTCGTCCTCCTCGCGGCGGAGGACGATGCTTCATATCCCTGACCCTCCTGACCAGCGCGCTGGTCGGCGTCTCCGCGTGCACGGGACCCGGCGCCGACCAGGCCGCCCAGGTGGCCGAGTCCTTCGAGCAGCTCACGAGCACCGACGCCGCCCAGGCCTGTGACCTCTTGGCGCCGGGAACCCGCACCGAGGTCGAGAAGGCGGCCGACAAGGCGTGTGCCGACGCGCTGGGCGACGAGGACCTGCCCGACGCGTCCGCTGTCGACAACGTCGAGGTCTACGGCCACGACGCGATCGTCCGGTTCGGCGACGACACCGTCTTCCTGGCCCGCTTCCCCGAGGGCTGGCGGGTCACGGCGGCCGGGTGCCAACCGGGACCGAGCGACCAGAAGCCCTACGACTGCACCGTGTCGGGAGGCTGACGTGAGAGGGATGTTCGTGACCTACCTGGTCTTCATCGTCGGTGGACTGGCCTACCTCTTCACCATCGGGTTCCTCCAGCGATGACCGCTCGACGGGCGCTGCGGCAGAACAGTCTCAGCTGGTTCTTCGGGATCATCCTGCTGCTCACCCTGATCGGTCAGGCGTTCACCGGCGTTGCCGAGTACAACTCGCAGGTCGTCATCGACGACCTGCCGCAGATGGGCATCGGGGAGTACGTCACCTCGTCACAGTTCGCTGTCGACGTCGCGGAGAACTGGCAGTCCGAGTACCTCCAGTTCTTCCTCTACGTCGTCCTGACCGTCTGGCTGGTCCAGCGGGGGTCGCCGGAGTCCAAGCCGGTCGACGAAAGGGGCGGCGAGGACGACCAGAAGCAGAAGCTGGGTGCGCACGCGAGCAAGAACTCGCCGAGGTGGGCACGGGCGGGCGGCTGGCGGACCGCCCTGTACTCCAACTCGCTCGGCCTGGTCATGGGCCTGTTCTTCCTCGGCTCCTGGGGCGCGCAGCTGGTCGCCGGCACGAGCGCGTACAACAGCGAGCGGCTGCAGAACCTGCTCGCGCCGATCTCGATGCCCCAGTACTTCGTCTCGGCGAACTTCTGGAACCGCACACTGCAGAACTGGCAGTCGGAGTTCCTCGCGGTCGGCAGCATGGTCGTCCTCAGCATCTACCTGCGGCAGCGTGGGTCGCCCGAGTCGAAACCCGTGGGGTCGCCGCACGCCGCGACCGGGGTCGAGGGCTGAGCGGGGTTGGGGAACGGACGGGTTCGCGTAGGGATCTCCGGATGGACCTACGCCAGCTGGCGTGGCGACTTCTACCCCACGGGCCTGCCGCACACCCGTGAGCTCGCCTATGCCGCAGACCGGATGTCCTCTGTCGAGGTGAACGGTTCGTTCTACTCGCTGCAGCGACCCACCTCGTACGCCCGCTGGCGGGACTCGACGCCGGACGACTTCGTCTTCGCGGTGAAGGGCAGCCGGTTCATCACCCACATGAAGCGACTGGTGGACATCGACGTGGCCCTGGCCAACTTCTGGGCGTCGGGCGTGCTGGCGCTCGGACCCAAGCTGGGACCCGTGCTCTGGCAGCTCCCGGCGCGGACCCGCTTCGACGGACCGCGACTGGCGGACTTCTTCGACCGGCTCCCGCGCTCGACGTCGGAAGCGGCCGGCCTGGCCCGCGGTCACGACGAGAAGGTGCCGGAGAACCGGGCCCTGGTCGACGCGGTGGACGAGCGCACGGTCCATCACGTCCTCGAGGCCAGACACGCCAGCTTCGCCACCGAAGAAGCAGCCGATCTGTTGCGCGCCAACGATATCGGGACTGTCTGGGCGGACGCGGCCGGCAAGTTCCCCGTCATCGACGCGGACACCAGCGGAGTGCGGTACGTCCGCCTGCACGGGCACACCGAGCTGTATGCGAGCGGCTACAGCCCTCGGTCCCTGGACCAGTGGGCCGACCGCTGTCGGACCTGGGCGGAGGCGGGGCGCGACGTCTACGTCTACTTCGACAACGACATGCGCGGGCGGGCCCCGTGGGACGCGGTCGGGCTGCTCGGACGGCTGGGATCCTAGATCCGCGCCAGGGTGGCCTGGTCTTCCGCGCCGGCGAAGTAGTGGTCGAGAACCGCGCTGAAGTGCCGTCTGGTCTCCTCGTCGCCCGCAGCGTGGGCGAACAGGGTCATCGACGACCGGAGCTTCACCGCATCGATGCCGCCCAGGACCTCGACCGGGTCGGTCGCGTCGAGGACGTCGAGGACGTCGACGCACTCGAGCAGGCGTGGGCCGAGGACCGGGTGTGCGAGGTAGGCCCGCGCCTCCTCGAGACCGCGGACCCCGTAGTAGACGGCGGTCGGGCTCTGTCCGAGCCCGGCGACCTGAGGCAGGACGAACCACATCCAGTGCGACGCCTTGTGTCCTCGGCGCAGCTCGGCGAGCGCCGTCGCATACGTGCCGCCGGAGTCCTGCGCCTCGACGAACCGCACCAGGTCGGGAAAGCCGCTCTCGCTCATCCGCCCATGGTGTCGTGAGGGCGGCACGGACGCCTCCCGGGCCGGCTGCCATGCTGCAGGACGTGTGGATCGGATGGCTCGAGCTGGACCTGCTCCTCGGCGACGTCCACTCCCTCAAGGAGAAGCGGTCCGTCGTCCGGCCGATCGTCGCCGAGCTGCAGCGTCGGTTCGCGGTCTCGGCAGCCGAGGTCGGCGACCAGGACCTGCACCGTCGCGCGACGGTGGGTGTCGCCCTGGTCGCCGCCGACCGTCAGCACGTGGTCGAGGTGCTGGACGCCGCCGAGCGCCTGGTGGCGCAGCGACCGGAGGCCGATCTGCTCAGCGCCCGTCGCGGACTTCAGACCAGCGACGACTGACGCGCGGCCTAGCGAGCGCGGGCGGCCTTGAGCACCTTCTTGGGGATCTTCTTGTCGAGCTGGTACTTCCGCTTGGTCTCGCGCTCGGCGTAGCCCTCGCGCTCCAGGCGCATGCAGGTGACCGGGCACTTGGTGCAGCGAGGCTTGTCCTTGCAGCACGTCTTTTTCACGGTCACCGTGGGCACGCGCCGAGTGTAGGTAAGGCTTACCTATCCTCCAAACTCGGCTCACCGTGTGGACGCTGTGCATCTGGTGCTTGCCGCCTCCTCGCCCAGGCGGAAGACTCCGCGCCATGAGTCCCGAGGACGCGCCGGCCGAGCGGATGCGGCAACGCCTCGCCATTCTGTCCACCCGGGAGCGTCGCCGGGCACTGGTCATGACCGGGCTCCGCTCGGTCCTGGCGTTCGCCGTGATCCTCGGGATCTACTTCCTGCTGCCGGTCGGCGACTGGGGCGGCGACGGCTGGAGCGCCTTCCGGCTGGTGCTCGGGGTGCTGTTCTTTGCGGCGATCCTCGCGTGGCAGGTCCGACGGATCCTGCGGTCCCCTGTGCCCGCCTTGCAGGCCGTGGAGGCGCTGATCGTCGCGATCCCGACCTTCATCGTCGTGTATGCCAGCACCTATGTCAGCATCTCGGCCGCCTCCCCCGGGAGCTTCAGCCAGGTCCTCGACAAGCCCGCTTCCCTCTACTTCACGGTGGTCACGCTGGGGACCGTCGGGTACGGCGACATCGCGCCAGTGAGCGTCGGCGCCCGGATGGCGGTCAGCTCGCAAATATTGCTCGGTCTCGTGCTCATCTCCGTCATCGTCCGGCTGCTGGCGGGAGCGGCGCGCCGGTCGCTGGACCGGAAGGCCGACCCTCCGGCGGTGGGCTGAGCGCCAGCGGGCTGAGAGGCATACCTCCGGCGTCGCTCTGGTGAATCCCAGGACGTGGCGACCCCTCGTTCCTAGGCTCGGAGGGTGGCCACAGCGAGCGCCGCCGTGCTCCTGGGCATCGCCCTCTGCGCGAGCGGCTGCTCCAGCGCCGCGGCCCCCCAGGCGTTCGGGGCCTGTCCGGCCTCGATGAACGCCGCTCGGACCCACATCCCCCCGGACCGCGCCGACACCCTCGAGTTCGGATGCGCGACGGTCAGGGTGCCGGTCTCGTACGACGACCCCACCGGGGAACGGCTGTCCCTCACGGTGACCCGGGTCCGGCACCGCGACCGCGTCGAGCCGTTGGGCTCGTTGGTCCTGCTCTCCGGCGGGCCTGGCCAGTCGGGACTGGAGCTGGCGTCGACGGCGGCGACGTTGCTGCCGGTCGGGCTCCTGAAGCGGTTCGACCTGGTCGCCTACGACCCGCGCGGGGTGGGCGAGTCGGCTCCGATCAACTGCGGGACCGACCCGGACGACCCCGACCTGGAGAAGCCGATCGACATGCGCACCGCGGCCGGGCTCGCCGTCGTCGCCGCCGCGCACCACCGGTACGCGACCGGCTGCGCGACCACGCTGGGAGCTCGGGCGGGAGCGTTCTCGACCACCGCCGCCGTGCGAGACCTCGACCTGGTGCGCGAGACGGTCGGGGACGAGCGGTTGACGGCGATCGGGTACTCGTACGGCGCCAAGGTGGGAGCCCAGTATGCGCACCGGTTCCCCGACCGGGTCCGTGCACTCGTGCTCGACGCGCCCTCCGACCCGCGGACGGATCTCGCGACGACAGCACGCCACCAGGTCCGCGGGTTCGAGTCCGCGTTCGACCGGTATGCGGCGGCGTGCGCATCGCGACCGACCTGCCCGAGGCTGGGCGACCCGCGCCCCTTCGTCACGGACCTCGTGGCGCGGGCGTTCGCGAGGCCCATCGCCAGCCGGCGACCGCAGGACGCGGAGCCGGCCACCGGGCACGACGTTCTCAGCGCGGTGGTCGCGTCGCTCTACGACGACGCGCGCTGGCCGGACCTCGACGACGGGCTGTACGAGGCGCGATATGGGGACGCCGGGACGCTCTTCGCACTGGCCGAGTCGGTAGCCGGGACGCCGGTCACCGACCCGAGCGCGCCCGACCCACAGGACGCGAACTTCGTCATCAACTGCACCGACGCGGCACCGGGCCCAACCGACACCGAGGCCCTGGCCACCGCGAACGTCATGGTCGCGGAGAGCCCCCTGT
>Ga0164308_10002353_pt1 | contig 10012 bp, 5 predicted proteins | sample Whisoiple_246_MG_FD_109983 | JGI IMG/M metagenome (GOLD analysis project Ga0164308, IMG submission 109983) | Soil microbial communities amended with fresh organic matter from upstate New York, USA - Whitman soil sample_246_MG | ecosystem: Environmental > Terrestrial > Soil > Unclassified >... | reverse complement strand
GCCGGTAAGTCGGTCACCATCAAGACCATCTCGGGGATCCACGGGCCGGACTCCGGCCAGATCTACTGGGAGGGCCGGCCGGTCAGGATCCGCTCGCCGCGTGAGGCGGCGGCGCTCGGCATCGAGACGGTGTTCCAGGATCTCGCGCTCTGCAACAACCTCGACATCGTTCAGAACCTGTTCCTGGGCCGCGAGCGCACCAACCACGGCATCACGCTGGACGAGGAGGCGATGGAGAAGTCGGCGGCCGAGACGCTGGCCAGCCTGGCGGTGACCACGGTGCGCTCGATCCGTCAGCCCGTTGCGTCCCTCTCCGGCGGCCAGCGCCAGTCGGTGGCGATCGCCAAGGCGGTGCTCTGGAACACCAAGCTCGTGATCATGGACGAGCCGACCGCCGCCCTGGGCGTGGCCCAGACCGCGATGGTGCTCGCCCTCGTCAAGCGCCTGGCCGAGCGCGGCCACGCGGTGATGCTGATCTCGCACAACATGAACGACGTGTTCGAGGTGGCCGACCGGATCGCGGTGCTGTTCCTGGGCCGCGTGGTGGCGGTGCTGCCCGCCGCCGACCTCGACCGCCAGATCGCCGTCGACCTGATGACCACGGGCCAGTCGTCGCGCCTGTCAACCAACGGCCACGCCGCGAAGGAGCCGGATCGCGCATGAGCGAAGTCGAGGATCCGACACCCGCAACGACCGACACCGGCGAGCACGACGAGCCGATGACCGCAGCCGCGGCCCGCAAGGCCGAGCTGGCGCTGCCGCCGGACATCGCTGCCGATTCCATCTCCGGCTACCTGCGCACATCTGTGGCACGGGTCAGGGCCGGCGAGAGCGGTGTTCTGCCGGTCGTTGGTGGGCTGCTGCTGATCTCGATCCTGTTCCAGTCGTTGAACGGCAACTTCCTCACCGCGGGCAACCTGGTCAACCTGCTGGTACAGGCGGCGGTGTTCAGCCTGCTGGCGATGGCCGAGATCTTCGTGCTATTGCTCGGGGAGATCGACCTGTCGGTCGGCTTCGTGGCCGCCATCTCAGGGGCGTTCATGGCCACCCGGATCAGCCCCGCCCACGATTGGCCATGGCCGGTGGCGGTGGCCGTCGCGCTGCTGATCTGTGCAGCCATCGGCCTGCTGCAGGGCTCGATCATCACTCGCATCGGTCTGCCCTCCTTCGTGGTTACCCTGGCCGGCCTCCTGTTCTGGCAAGGCGTGCTGCTGAAGATCCTCGGGTCCGGCGGCAGCCAGCCGATTAACAACCAGGCCATCAACGACATCGCCAGCCGCGCCTTCACCCCCACCGTCGGCTGGATCCTGATGCTGGTGCTGGTCGGGCTCTACGCCGCGATGGTGTGGAGGCGGGACGCGAAGCGCCGCAAAGCCGGGCTGGTGGCACCGCCGCCGCGGGTGACGCTGCTCAAGATCGCCGGAGCGCTGGCAGCGGGGGTTGCGCTGCTGCTGCTCTGCAATACGAACCGCGGCATCCTCGTGCCGATCAGGGGCGTACCCTGGGTGGTGCTGCTGGTGCTGGCCGTGCTCGTGATCTGGACGTTCGTGCTCGGGCGAACGAAGTTGGGCCGCTACATCTATGCGATCGGCGGCAACGCCGAGGCCGCCCGCCGGGCCGGCGTCGACGTGATGGGAGTCCGCACAGTCGCGTTCGTGCTGTGCTCGTTCACGGCAGGCATCGCCGGCATCGTCTACGCCTCGCGGCTGCAGTCGATCTCCACGGCGGTGGACGGCGGCACGCTGGTGCTGTACGCCGTTGCGGCCGCTGTGATCGGCGGCACCAGCCTGTTCGGCGGCCGCGGCAAGGCTGTGCACGGCGTGCTCGGTGGCATCGTGATCGCCGCCATCGACAACGGCATGGGCCTGGTCGGATTCCAGGCCTCGGCCCAACTGATGGTGACCGCGCTGGTGCTGCTGGCAGCGGTCGTGATCGATGCCCTGTCGCGGCGCGGCCGCGTCGCCACGTAACGAAACCGCGTCAAACCGCCGGCGGCAGCCTGCCGCACCGGTACAGTCTCCGCCAATGTCTCGGCGCCGGCGGATGCTGATAGCGGCTGGACTGCTGGTCGCGGGCGTGGCCCTGCTGTCCGTGCCGCTGCTCGTGATCCGCGTGGACACCGGCGGACGCCTCACGTCCGACCCGGCCGACGTCTCACACCACCAGGTGGCGCTGGTGCTGGGCGCCGGCCTCACCGCCGACGGGACGCCCACCTGGTTCCTGGCCGATCGCCTGGACGCGGCCATTCGCCTGTACCGCATGGGCAAAGTCGATGGCCTGCTGATGTCAGGTGACAACCACACCTCCAGCCACGATGAGCCCACCGCCATGCGAACCTACGCCATCACCCACGGGGTACCGGCCGCCGCCATCACCCTCGACTACGCCGGTTTCGACACGTACGACTCCTGCTACCGGGCACGCCACATCTTCGGAGTGCAAAGCGCCGTCGTGGTGACGCAGAGCTACCACGCCCCGCGCGCCGTCTACCTTTGCCGGTCGGTCGGCGTAAACGCAGATGCGCTGACCGTCCCCGACTGGGGCCGCGTGCCGGCGGCAAAGATGGTGCACTACCAGGCACGCGAGGTGCTGGCCGACGTGAAGGCGGTGTGGGATGCCGACGTGACCACCCCGTCCCCACGCTACCTGGGCGCACACGAACGGCTGCACCTGCAGCCGGCCGCTGCCGGAGCCGGCTGATGGCGACCAGCCGCGAGCGGTACCGGGCGGCGCGCGACACCCGCATGGCGGAGCTAACGGGGCGGCCCACATACCGTCGCACCCTCGGCCTCTGCACCGTGCCCGGCCTCGTCGTGGCCGTGATCGGGATCTTCACCGCGCCCTTGCTGATCGTGGTCGGACTGGTCGGGGCGCTGGCCGGGCCGCTCATCTACTACCTGGTGCTGCGGTCGCAGGCGTCGAGCGCCGCCAAGGGCCAGGTCATGCACCAGTGGGCGAAGGAGCACGGCTGGGAGTACCAGCCCTCACCGCCGCTACCGAGCGACGTCGCCTTCTGCCGGGACAAGCAGCGGATGGAGGCGTCCGACGGCTTCTCGGGCCCGATCTGCGACGTGCCCGGGCTGATCTTCAACTTCACCTACTCCACGTTCGAGACTCGCACCACGACCGACGGTCAGGGCCACATGACCACCTACACGGAGGAGGTGAAGCACCGCCACACCGTGCTGCGCCTGGAGGTCGGCGCCGTTGCCGCCGTTGACACCGTGCAGCTGGCCGACCGGGGGATCGGGTTCCTGAACAAGCTGACGGCCGCCTTCGGCCCGAGCCGCCAGGTCGAGACCGAGAGCGTCGAGTTCAACAAGCGGTTCTCGCTGATGGTCAACGACGGTGCCGACCAGGCGGCGGTGCTGCGCATCTTCACGCCGGCGCTGCTGGTGCGCCTGATCAACAACGAGTTCCCCCAGACCACGTTCCAGTACGAGCGCGGCTCGCTGGCATACGTGTGGGAGGACCAGTACGACGTCGAAGACCTCGAGGAGATCGAGGGCCGGGTGGCCTCCGTGGAGCCGCTGACGACGGCGCTTCGCACAGCCGTCGCATCCCTCCGCTAGCAAGCAGTTCTCTTTCAGGTCAACCCGCGCCAAGTCAGTCTGGTCGAAGCGACCAGACGCAACGTTGACATCAAACAACCGGTCACGTACCGTTGCGCCAGAACGTTGGGGGGGCTCTGCAAGTGGCTCGTATCTTGGTGATCGACGACGAACCAAACATGGTCAGGTTCGTCTCACGCGCACTGACGCGACATGGGTTCGGCGTTGACACCGCCGGCGACGGTCTGCGCGGGCTGCAGATGGCGGAGCAGGGCAACTACGACCTGATGCTGGTCGACCTGCTGCTGCCGACGGTGGACGGCGTCACGCTGATGCGCGAGGCACTGCGTCGCGAGCCCAGCCAGCGGATGATCGTGATGTCGGCGATCGCCGACGTCGATACCAAGGTGCGCTGCCTCGAGATGGGCGCGCTCGACTACCTGGTCAAGCCGATTCAGCTGGGTGAGCTGGTGGCGCGGATCCGCTCCCGTCTGCGTCAGGCCACGTCCACGCTGCAGCCGGAGCGGACGCTTCGTGTCGGCTCGGTCGAGCTCGACCTCGCCCGGCGCGTGGTCGACACCGGCCTCGGCCGATGCAGCCTCTCGACCCGGGAGTTCGTGTTGCTGGAGCATCTGATGCGACACCCGACCGAGGTGTGCACGCGCGACGAGCTGCTGGAGCGGGTCTGGGGCTACACGTTCGACCCCGGCACGAACGTGGTCGACGTGTACGTGGCCCGGTTGCGGGCCAAGGTGGGAACACGAGCGATCGAAACGGTGCGTGGTGTCGGCTACAGCTTCATTGGTTCGTAGGTACTGGCAGGACGTCGGCCTGGGGGCATTCTGGGCCGCCAACGTCCTCGTGCTCTGGCACCTGACCAGCTGGACGACCGTCCCGTTCCACTTCATCTGGGTGAGCCTGACGCTGTTCTACGGGTTCCGCGTGTGGGGGCTGCGGCTGACCGCCGTGGTGCTGTCGGTCGTCTGCCTGATCACGGGCGTCGGGCTGGTGCACGCGGCGGAGGCCACGGGCGGCCCCGGCATCGACGAGCTGACGGAGATCCCGCTGATGTCGGCGATGTTCCTGGCGATGGTGTGGCACGCCCGCCGTCGCGAGGCGGCCCTGGTCGAGGTGCGACGAGCTGCCGAGACCGAGCGCAGCTTCGCGCGTGACGCGTCGCACCTGCTGCGGACGCCGATCGCCGTCGCACGCGGCCACGCCGATCTCATCCGCGAGTCGCACATCGGCACCGAGACCGGTGATGACGCCGCAATCGTCCTGCATGAGCTGGAGCAGCTGTCGCGGATTTCGCATCGCCTGCTGGTGCTCGCCGCGGCCGGGCATACCGGGTTCCTGCGCCCCGAGCAGATCGAGCTCGAGGAGCTGGTGGTCGACAGCGCCCGCCGCTGGGGCGCCACGGCCGACCGGCGCTGGCGCGTCGACATCGAGGCCGAAGGGACGGTCACGGTTGACGTCGAGCAGATCGGCCAGGCGCTGGATGCGCTGGTCGAGAACGCCCTGCGGTTCACCGCGGAGGGCGACGCGATCTCGATCACGGCGCGCGCCGAGGGCACGCGAGCCGTGATCGAGGTCGGAGACTCGGGCTGCGGCATCGATCCCGACCGCCGCCCGGAGGTGTTCGAGCGCTTCACCCGCGCCGGCCGCGCAGCCGGCGGGGGTGGCGCGGGCCTCGGCCTGCCGCTGGTGAAGGCGATCGCCGAGGCCCACGGCGGAAGCGCCGAGGTCGGCGATTCGCCGATGGGCGGGGCGCTGTTCCGGATCACTCTGCCGGGGTTCGAACCGGGTGCATCCGACTCTCTGCTGGGCGCGATCCGCGAGGACCGCCGCTCGTCCCGGCAGAAAACAGTCGCATGACGAAAGCGTGACACGGTTGTAACAATCCTTGCTTGTGCTTCTCCTCCGACCTTACGGTCACCAGGCTCGATTGCCTGTGACGAGGAGGAGCTCGGTGAGAACAGCATTGCGGCATCAGCGCACGACCCGCGTCACACGCGGGAGGTTCGCCACCGGTGCGGCCGTCTGCGCTGCTGCCGTCGCGCTCTGCCTGCTGCTGTCTGGCGCACCCAGCGCCGCTGCAGCCGGAGGCGTCACGCTCAACGTCGTCACCGCAGGCCCGGCTCCCCAGGCCGTCGACTACTACAAGTATTTGATCGTCCGCGACGACGCCGGCGATCCGTCACAGCCGCAGTCCGCCTGCCTGCCCAGCGGCGCCGGGGGCAGCAACCCGAGCTACCCGGATGGGTGCAACTGGCCCTCGATCCACTCCACGCCGGGCGGCACAGCTGGGGTCAACCAGATCGTCACGCAGGGCGACGAGACCGTCATGGGCCCGAGCAACGGCATCGCGCTCGACCCGGGCAAGTACGTGATCTCGGTGCAGGCCTACGACGCCACCGGCGCCCAGACCGCGAAGATCGACGGCACCCACTTCACGGTTCCCGCGAGCGGCGACCTGAACGTGACGGTGCAGGTCGACGCGTACGACCTGCCGCTGGCCACGATGCGCGTGCAGGTCTTCAACGACACCGCCACCAACGGCCAGTGGGACATCCCGGCAGAACCCGGCCTCAGCAACTTCGTCGGACACATCAACGACGTGCTGGCCGAGGTCACGACCGACTGGTATGGCAACCCGCTGTGCACGATCTACAAGAAGGATCCCAGCGATCCGAACCCCAGCAGCGACCCCTTCGTCGGCCCCTACGAGATGGACGCCAACGGCAAGCCGGTGATCGACACGATCGGCGGCAAGTGCCTGTCCGACTCGACGGGCCTGATCGAGATCGGCAACCTCGGCTCCAACCGCTACACGGTCACCGTCACCCCGCCCACCTCGGGTCCCAATGCATCGAGCAACTGGGTGCAGACGACGACGCTGGAGGGCGGCCACGACTGGGACACCTGGCACCAGGAGGGGTCGAACGGGTTCGACGGCGAGCTGATCCGCGGCGGCGAGGGCGTGCCCGAGACGATCGCGGGCTTCGTGGCCGAGCAGAACACGCTCACCAACACGAACGTCACGGGTGAGATCACCGGCCAGCTGAACGGCATCCGCGCCTACACCCCGCCCGCCAAGGGCCTGGTGTTCGGCGGCGAGGCCGGCAACGCCATCGACCCGCCGGTCAGCGACGGCTGGGTGTCGCTGGTCTCGATCGACGCCGGCGACGCGGCCGTCTACGTGAAGCGCGCCGACACGCAGGGCCGCTTCGACATCACGCACGTGCCGAACGGCGACTACGAGCTCGTGACCTGGGACGAGAGCCAGGACTACCTGGTGGAGACCAACCAGGCGACGGTGCGAAACGGCCAGCTGACCAAGATGAAAACGCTGTATCTGGCGCACTGGTTCGGCATCGTCAAAGGCACGGTCTTCAACGACTACAACAGCAACGGCAAGCAGGATCCCGGCGAGCCGGGCGTACCCAACCTGACGGTCACCCTGAAGTCGCGCGACAACTCGCTGCAGGATCAGGGCACCGCCTCCTACACGACCGACTCGAACGGCCACTACATCTTCCGCGAGGCCTATCCGCTGGGCCAGTGGGTGGTCGAGGAGATGTACGACCCGCGGTACTACACGACGGGCGTCACCTATCAGACCGACAACCAGCCCAGCCCCACCACCATCCTGGGCGCCGGAGTCGATCTCAACACCTTCCACCTGGTCGGCCTGTCGAACCGCATCGACTGGGGCATCAGGCCCTATGACCGCGGCACCAACGGCGGCATCGTGGGCGAGGTCGTGTACGAAACGACCCGCAACGAGCTCGACCCGCGCTTCATGGCCACCGAGGACTACGAGGGCGGCATCTCCGGCCTCAAGGTCGACCTCTACGCCCCCGTCCCCGACCCGAACAACCCGGGGCAGTACCTGAAGGCGGCCGACGGCTCCTACCAGCTCGGCCCGAAGCTGAACGAGTACACCACGGAGCAGTGGCAGCGGCCCACCGGCTGCACGTCCCGCGACGTCAACGGCGACCCCGTGTCCTGGGACTTCATGCCCGACTTCCCGTCCGTGAACGCCACCAACAAGGACTGCCTCGAGGGCTTCGCCATGCAGAACCAGGTCGGATTCTGGGGCAACCAGAGCGATCAGTTCTCACTCGTCAACGGCAACTACGGGTTCGGCAGCCAGTGCACACCCGATGCCAACGGCAACAGCACCTTCAGCGGGAACCCGGACGACTGCCAGGACCCCCTGGGGCCCGGCGACTACCTGGTGCGGGTCGAGGTGCCGAACGACCCGATCACGCACCAGCCCGTCTACAAGCCGGTGCGCGAGGAGGACATCAACATCGCCACCGGTGACTCCTACACGCCGCAGGAGCCTCCCTATCCGTGCGCCGGCGCCCTGCACACGGTGGACGTGGCCGGCTCTGGGCAGGACAGCTACGGCCCGGTCAGCCTCGACGGCGGCACCGTCACGGTGCCGGCCTCGTCGCCGACGGCGAACCCCGGGTTCGCGGACATCGGCGGCAGCCCCTACGAGGGCGAGCAGAAGCCGATCTGCGACACCCAGCTGGTCACGCTCAAGGATCAGTACTCGGCGACGCCCAACTTCCACTTCTTCACCGACGTGCCGGTGCCCGGGCGCTTCCACGGCCTGGTGACCGACGACCTGACGCTTTCCAGCAATCCCAAGGAGCTGTTCTACGGCGAGAAGCTGGGCATCCCGAACATGCCGGTCGGCCTGTACGACTACACCGGCCGCCTGGTCGACACCATGCACACCGACGCCAACGGCGTGTTCGAGGACATCCTGCCGTCGGTCAGCTCGTACAACTGCCCGCTGCCGGCCGGGCCCTGCCCGAACGTGTATCGGTTCGTGGCAAACGACCCCGGCACGCCCGAGCATCCCAACGCCGACTTCAACCCGAACTACCGGACGGCTGCCACCAACTTCCAGCTGTGGCCGAACCTGACGCTGCCTGCCGACCTGGCGCCGGTGCCGATCGCACAGCTGGTCGAAGGCCCGGGCACGCAGACGCTGCACCCGGCCGACTGCACGTTGCCCACGGCCATACCGCAGATGTTCTCGGTCAGCCGCCCGTACCAGGTGAACAACGCAACCACTGCTCAGCGCACGATCACGATCACCGGCAAGAACTTCGGCAACGCGACCGGAACCGTGCTGCTGGACGGCGTGTCGATCACCTCCGCGGTTACCGGCAGCACCTCCGGCTCGATCACCTCCTGGACGGACAACCAGATCGTGGCGCAGATGCCCTCCCGGTCGTCGTCGACGGCCTCGTCCGCGGCCTCGCGGATCGGCGCGCCGCATCAGCTGACCATCAGGACAGCGGGAGCCGGCGCGCAGTCGACCATCGACGGAATCACGTACCACATCCTGGGCGGGAACTACACCCCGACCGTGATCGAGGTCGGTCCCGGCAAGCAGTTCAACACCCAGGCCACCACACCGGCCACGGTGCAGGACGCGATCAACGCCGCCAACCCTGGCACCGGCAGGCGACTGGTGGTCGTGTACCCGGATACGCCGAGCAACGGCAACCCGCTCGGCAGCTACTTCGAAAACGTGGTCATGAACAAGCCGATCAAGCTCCAGGGCGTCGGCCCGGGCGGCATCTACACCGCCGGCGGCACGCAGCACGCAGTGCCCGGCTCGATTCTGAACGGCCGGTACTTCTACACCCAGGGCGGCTTCGCTGCCGACGGTGACAACAACTACGCCACCGACTGGACGACGCTGGTCAGCGGCCTCACCCGGACCGGCAACCAGAACATCTACGAAGGCCCGGTGGTGTCGGTGTACCCGCGCACAACCGGCCAGTTCACGAGCGCCTTCCCGGGATCGATCGACGGGTTCACGCTGATGGGCGGCGACCAGATCGACTTCCCCGGCAGCCTGTTCGACAACGGCGGCGGCCCGGTGCCCAACCCGGTCGGCGATCCCACCCAGGAGGCCGCGGTGACGCAGGGCGGCGGCGTGTACGTGAACGCGCAGGCCCACTTCATGCACGTCACCAACAACGTGATCGACGGTAACGGCGGTTCCTACGGCGGCGCGATCCGCGTCGGCACTCCCAACATCGGCTCGAACAACAACAACAACCTGCTGATCTCGCACAACCGGATCCTCCACAACGGCGGCTCCAACCTGGCCGGCGCGGTGGCGCTGTTCACCGGTGCCAACAACTACGACCTCAGCTTCAACGACGTCTGCGGCAACTTCTCGTCGGAGTACGGCGGCGGCATCAGCCACTTCGGCCTCAGCCCGGGCGGGCAGATCCACGACAACCAGATCTACCTGAACGGCTCATACGACGAGGGCGCCGGCGTCATGATCGCCGGCGAGCTGCCCGCCAATCCCAAGACCACGCTGACGCGGGGCTCCGGATCGGTCAGCGTCTTCAACAACCTGATCCAGGAGAACGTGGCCAACGACGACGGAGGCGGGCTGCGCCTGCTGATGACCAGCG
>Ga0164308_10002352_pt1 | contig 10015 bp, 6 predicted proteins | sample Whisoiple_246_MG_FD_109983 | JGI IMG/M metagenome (GOLD analysis project Ga0164308, IMG submission 109983) | Soil microbial communities amended with fresh organic matter from upstate New York, USA - Whitman soil sample_246_MG | ecosystem: Environmental > Terrestrial > Soil > Unclassified >... | reverse complement strand
TCAGCGCGCAGTAGTTCGTGCCGCTCGAGGCGTTGCCGGTGACGTAGCCCTGCGAGCCGCTGACACCGGAGCCTGCGGTCACGCTGGCCTGGTAGGTCTGATCACTGCAGGCGCTCGCCTCCCACGGATCGCCGCTCGGCTTCATGCCCACGGTGTCGCTCTCGAAGTCCAGGCACAGGAGGTCGGCGTCGCTGCATGGAGCCACGCCGGAGCTGCCGCCGCTCGCCGTTTCGCCCCCAGTGCCAACGTCCCCGCCGCTACTGACGCCGCCGGTGCTGGGAGGGGCCCCACCGCTCCCGCCGCCCACGCCGGGCGCCCCACCGGCAGGAGCGGTCCCACCGACTCCCAGGGCGCCGCCCGACGCGCTGCCGCCGGCGCCCGTGATGCCGCCGCTGGGTAGAACGTTGCCGCCAGTCCCCTGTTGCCCGTCGATCGGCGCAGGAGAACCGCAGCCCTGAGCGAGCGAGAGAAACCCGGCGCCCAAGAGGAAGCCGAGGGTCGCCTTGCTCGTCACTGCACTGGTTCGCAAGGGCGCCTTCACTTGACGACGATGATCAGCGCTTCGCACGGGAAGCCGGCGAAGAACTTGGTCACTTCCGGTGCTTGCCACTTGGTGCAGGAGTCGCCCAAGAGCTCGAGCACGGTGGCGCTATTCATGCGCCATTGGTCCTGCGGGATGAGCTCGTCTTGCACGAAGATTTCGCCCGTATCCTCTTCGCCCTCCTTCACGGAGACGCCACTGTCGCCGAGATCGAAGATGCACGACTTGAGGCCCGAAACGGTGGAGCTGATCTGCTCGGCGAGGGCCGCCGTGTCGGCGCTCAAGAATGCCGTCGCCGTGCCACCTTCGACCGCGTAGTTGCCAGCCGGCAACCAGCAGGCAAACGGCGCCACGTCCATGTAGTCGGACGGGCAATCGGGCTCCGGCAGCGGATCGTTGCCGTTCAGGGTCTTGTAGCGGGCCCACTCACCGCCGCCGGTATTCTTGCATGCGCCTTCGAGATCACCCGAATACTGCCCCTCGAGCTCCGCCTGGGTCCCCTTGTCCCAGTTCGGCAGCTGACCCATGCCCGCTTGCGCGAAGTAGTCGAACATCACCGGATCGGAGATGTCCGGATTGTCGATGCCGAAGACGAGCGTCTTGACGCCTTGCGCGGCCGCCAGCTGCAGTGAGGCGACGAGAGCGTCGGCGCCGCACTCCTTGGGTGGGTCGTCGCAGAAGTCGGGATCACCATCGGTGACGAGCAGGATGTAGCGATCACCGGGAGCGTCGTCCGCCAGGAGCAGCTCCGTGCCCTGTTCGATGGCCTTGGCCGTGGGCGTCTCCCCCTTCTCGGAGGGTGCGGCGAGAGCATTGTACGCGGCCTCGATCGCCGGGTAGTTGTCGACGGCAAACGGCGTGGGTGAGCTCAAGCCCGTGCACGAGGCGACGCTGCCCGTATAGCTCGCGAAACCGAAGCGCACGTCGGCTTGCAAGCCGTCGATGACCGGAAGCACCGCCGCCTTCAGCGTCGTCCAAAACTGGGTCTCGACCGCTCCACTGAACATGCTGCTCGAACGATCCACGAGCACGAGCACGGTCGGGATCTGGGGGACGAATTCGACCTCCGCCTCGGAGCAGTACTTGGTCGTGCCGCCGGTGCCGCCCGTGGAAGGGTTGCCATCCACCTCGATGGTGTTGCCGCCGCCGCCGGTGGCGGGCGGCGTGACCTGGGTGCCGTCGGCTTTCTCGATGGTGTCGATGATGCCGTCGTTGTTGTTGTCCTTGCCGAAGCCGTCGGCCACGAGGTCGCAGTCCGTGTCGAACCCAGGGCCATCGATGGTCCCGTCCTCGTCGAGGTCGACCGGGTCCGGCTGGCCGTCGTGGTCGGGATCGTAGATGCAGTTGTCCTGGAGCAGCGTGTCGAGGATGTGGTCGCCATTGGCGTCCGGATTGGCTGGCGGGCCGTCGGAGCTCGGCACGTTGCCGGCCGTGCAGGCCAGAGCGAAGAGCAGCGCCAGACCAGGGGCGTAAAGCAAAGACAAGGCGCGGCGCGCGCGAGGGGCAAGCATGACCTAAGAGTAGCTAGCGCTGGGCGGACCGACCACAAAACTGGTCCAAAATGCCGCCCCGTCGCCTGAGGGTTCTAGTTCTATCGTGAAGATGCCGAGAAGCTGGAAGCGCGCCTGCGCGCGCTCCAGCGAGTGTGGAAGCGGTTCAGAGAGTTCGCCGGCGGTCAAACCTCACAGAGCACCTGGACTGTCGTTCCAGCCGGAGCGTACGGCACCTGGTTGCCCTCGATGGCCTTGCCGCCGACCGTCAGCTTGGCGGGACGCGCCTGCCCGCTGTTCTTGACGGTGATCTCGTAGGTGGCGCCGCGGGCACGTCGGGTGACCTTGTACTCCGCGACGTCTTTCGTCATGCACGGCTGCACGACCAGGCCGTCCCACTCGGGACGAATGCCGAGGAGGTACTGGCTGATGGCCACGAAGTTCCAGGAGCCCGTGCCGGTGAGCCAGCTGTTCTTGGCTTCACCCGGCTTCACGGCGTCCTTGCCGGCGATCATCTGCGCGTAGACGTAGGGCTCCGTGCGGTGCAGATCGCTGATGTCTTCGAGATAGCTCGGGCAGATCTTCTTATAGTACTCCCAGGCGCGCTCGGGACGGCCGATCACCGTCTCGGCGATCATGATCCAGGGATTGTTGTGGCAGAAGATGCCTGCATTTTCCTTGTAACCGGCCGGATACGTCGAGATTTCACCGTATTCGATCACGTACTCCGTGAAGGCAGGATTGTTGAGCACGATGCCGTAGGGGCAGTCCAGGTACTCCTTGACGCTGTCCAGGGCCTTCTTCGCATGCCCGCTCTCGACGCCGATGCCGGCCATGACGCAGTAGCCCTGCGGCTCGATGAAGATCTTGGCTTCCTTGTTGTCCTTGGAGCCGACCTTCTTGCCGAAGAAGTCGTAGGCGCGGAGGAACCAGTCGCCGTCCCAGCCTTTTTCCAGGACGACGCGCTCCATCTTCTTCACTTCCGAGCGCACCCGCTCGGCTTCGGCCTTGTCGCCTTTACGCTCGACCATGTCGGCGTACATGGGGCCAATCGACACGAACATGCCGGCGATGAAGATCGACTCGGCCGTCCGTCCTTCACGATTTTCCGTGGTTTGGAAGGATTCGCCCGGTGTCTCGCTGAAGCAGTTCAGGTTCAGGCAGTCGTTCCAATCGGCGCGGCCGATGAGCGGCAAGCCGTTCGGGCCGATGTTGTGCAGCACGTGGTCGAACGAGCGCTTGCAGTGCTCGAGCAAAGATTTGCTCTTGGACTCGTCGTTGTCGAACGCCACTTGCTCATCGAGAATGGAGAAGTCACCCGACTCCTTGATGTAGGCGGCGACGCCTAAGATGAGCCACAGCGGGTCGTCGTTGAAGCCACTGCCGATGGCGTTGTTGCCGCGCTTGGTGAGCGGTTGGTACTGGTGATAGGCGCTGCCGTCCTCGAACTGGGTGGCTGCGATGTCCAAGATGCGCTGGCGTGCGCGCTCGGGGATCAGGTGCACGAAGCCGAGCAAATCCTGATTCGAGTCGCGAAAGCCCATGCCGCGGCCGATCCCGCTCTCGAAGAACGAGGCGGAGCGCGACATGTTGAAGGTCACCATGCACTGGTACTGGTTCCAGATGTTGACCATGCGATCGAGCTTGTCGTCGCTCGACTTGACCGAGTACCCGCTGAGCAGGTTCGTCCAATAGGCCTTCAGCTTACCGAGCTCGGCATCGACCTTGGCTTTGCTGTCGAGCGTCGCGATGAGCTCCGTGGCAGGCTTTTTGTTGATGACGCTCTTGCTCTCCCACTTCTGGGACTTGTCGAGCTCGACGTAGCCGAGCACGAAGGACAGCTCCTTCGTTTCGCCGGGTCCGAGCGTGATCTCGAGACACTGCGAAGCGACGGGTGACCAGCCGGCCGCCTTGGAATTCTGGCTCTTGCCCGAAAAGACCACGTCCGGCTCGTGGAAGCCGTTGTAGAGGCCGAGGAACGTCTGCCGATCGGTGTCGTAACCGGAAACAGCAGAGTTCACGTGATAGAACGCGTAGTGGTTGCGGCGCTCCTTGAACTCGGTCTTGTGGTAGATCGTCTGCCCGCCGCCCATGATCTCCACTTCACCGGTGGAGTAGTTGCGCTGGAAGTTGGTCATGTCGTCCTCTGCGTTCCAGAGGCACCATTCGATGAAGCTGAAGAGCTGGAAGGTCTTCTTCTCTTTGCTCTCGTTCTTCAGCGTGACCGCGTGCACTTCGCACGTCTTACCGACGGGGACGAAGAACAGGACCGACACGGATAGGCCGTTCTTCGCGCCCGTGATGCGGCTGTAGCCCAGGCCGTGGCGGCATTCGTAGGCGTCGAGCTCGGTCTTGACCGGGCCCCACGACGGATTCCACACGGTGTCGCCTTCTTTCACGTAGAAATAGCGACCACCATCGTCCGTGGGTACGTTGTTATAGCGGTAGCGCGTGAGCCGGCGCAGCTTCGCATCCCGAAAAAAGCAGTATCCGCCTGCGCGGTTCGACACCAAGCCGAAGAACTCCTCGGAGCCGAGGTAGTTGATCCAGGGGTAAGGCGTCTTGGGGGTACTGATCACGTACTCCCGGTTCTCGTCGTCGAAGTGGCCGAAGCGCATCTCTCTGTTTTCTCTCTCTAGTGGAAGGCGCCGCGCGGCATAGCAAGGCCTACGCGGCTTTGTCGAAGGCGCCCCTGCCCGAGGGACAGAGCCGGGGGGCAGAGCCGAGGGGGGGCGGAGGGATCGGGCGCCGATGAAAGCGTTACCATTTCGGAGCGTAGTACGCCGGACCGGGATCGTCCACCGCCGGACCCGCCAATTGCCTACTCAGGGCTGTGGGCAGTCCCCCAGGCCCTCGATGGAGGTCTCGATGTTGAAGTTGGACTCGAACGTGTGCCTCTCAGCGAAAAAGATGTGCAGCGGGTACGTCTGCCCGAGGACGAGGCCGATCTTCGGCGCGATGCCGTCCAAGACGACGATCTGGGTCATGCTCGTGTGCAGTCCACCAAGATCGATGACGAGCTGGTCGTTGATGAAGACCCACACGTCGTCGTCGCCGGTGAAGCGAAACGTCTCCTCGCCCCGGTAGAGGAACGTCCCCGCGGCTTCGAGCGTGAAGTGAAAATTGTGGACGTTGCCTTCGTTGCCGAAGAGCTGACCGTCGATGGGAAAGAAGTCCGAGCTGTGGAACAAGTAGAGCCGGTCGTCGCGCGGTGACTTCACCAGGGGCAGCTTGACGATCGTCGTTTGATTCTTGCCGGGCACGTCCCGAAACCACTCGTCGAAGGTATCCTTGCCGTCGGTGTTGGGAGTCCCATAAGGACCACCCGCGTAGACGGGTTTTCCATCGGACCCGAGCTGTTGCTCGACCAGGCCCGTCTCGAAGTAGCCTTCGTCCCGCTCCATGTCCGGGTGGCTGGCATGAAAGTCCCGCACGGTAGCCTCCAGCACCGGCGGCAACGGCTGCGGAGCGTCACAGGGGCCGAGCACCCCGTTCGTGCACGGCTGCTCGCCCGTGCCGCACTTGGTCGCGCAGGGCAAGACCGTGTCGGGCACCTGGCACACGGACCAGACGTGGTGCTCGCAGGTCTGCACACCCAGACCGCAGGCGTTCTCGCACGGGGCCTCCACCGGCGGGACGATGCAATCGCCGAACGTGCCCAAAGTGCAGGTCCGCAAACCCTCGCCGCACTCGTCCGTGCAGGCTTCCTGGACGAGCGGCACCTCGCACTCACTCCAGAGGCCATCGTTACAGGTCATGGTCCCGATTCCGCAGCCGTCGCTGCAGGCGCTCGAAGCGCCCGGCGTCCCGCACACGACCCCGGCGCGCAGACCCGTGCGCGACCCGCAGCCCAAAAGCCCGGCGGCGAGAGCGCCGACCCCGAGCAGGCAGACGGCGAGCGCCTTCATGCACGTTCCGAGTGAGCAGAGTCCGCGCGCTGAATGCGGGCGAGCAGGGCTTCGGCCTCTCTGGTCGCCAAAAGGTCCAGCGCCGGCGCCTCGGCTGGGCGAGCCCACCGTGCCGCGAGCGCCTGCGCTCGCCCGAGCGCACTCTGGAACTTCGCCTCGAAGTCGGGCTCCTCGGCGCGCGCCTGCTCGAGCGCCGCTGCAGCCTCCCGCCAGCGATCGGCGCCGCCGCACACGAGGACGACGTCCACGCCGGCGCTCACCGCCAAGACCGCGGCCCGAGCGACGCCCTCGTGATCGTCGATCGCGCGCATCTCCAGATCGTCGCTGAGCACCACTCCTTGGTACCCGAGCTCGCCGCGCAGAAGGCCCTCGATCACGGCCGGAGAGAGGGTCGCCGGGCGCTCCCCATCGAGCTCGCCGTACAGGATGTGGGCGGTCATGATCGAGGCCAGCCCGGCCTGGATCCACGCTCGAAACGGCACGAGCTCGATCGCGTCCAGACGCGCGCGCCCGTGCGCGAGCCGGGGCAGCGCGCGGTGCGAATCCACGATCGTGTCGCCATGGCCAGGAAAATGCTTGCCACAAGTGGCGACACCTTCCCACTCGAGCCCGCGCCCGAGGGCCACTCCGAGCGCCGCCACCCAGGCCGGATCGGACGAGAAAGAGCGCGCCCCGATCACGGGGTTATCGGGATTGGTGTCGACGTCGAGCACGGGCGCCAGGTTCCAATCGATGCCGACGGCGCGCAGCTCCCTCCCGAGCAAGCGTCCCACTTCGTGCGCGAGCGCCGGGTCGCGGTGGGCCCCGACCTCACGCATGCTGGGAACGCTCGAGAACCCGGCCCGCAAGCGGCGGACCGCCCCGCCCTCTTGATCGACCGCCACGAGCAGTGGTCGTCCAGCAGCCGCCTTGAGACCCTGGGTGAGTCGCGCCACCTGGGCTGGGCTCTCGACGTTGCGTGAAAAGAGCACCACACCGAGCACTCCGCTCGACGCCAGGACCTCGAGCTCGGGGCTCATCTCGGTGCCAGCGAAGCCCGCCAGGACGAGGCGCGCGGCCTCTGCTTGCCCGCCTCGTTCGCTCATCGCCGGGCGATCATTCGAAGCTCACATCCGCCTTCAGGCCCTCGAGGCCACTCGGCGCTGCCGGCTTGGCTGGAGCTGCCTCGGCCGGTGCTGGCGGTGCTTGGTCCGTCGCCGGCGGGGCCGCCTTGAGGCTCGCCGGCGGGGCCGCCTTGGGGCTCGCCGCGGTCTTGGCCTCCACCGCTGCAGCACTGGCTACTGCAGCACTAGCGGGGACAGGACTGGCGGGCGCAGGACTAGCGGGGGCAGGAGCTGCCGCCTGCTGAGCCGCTTTGCGCTCCTTACGCGCGAGCTCGAGCGCCCGCTCGGTCAGGGTGATGTGCTCCTGGCGTTGCCGCACCTGCTCCTTCGTCGGACCTTTCGGGGCTGCGCCGGCCACCTCGGGTCGGTGGGGCGGCGTCGAGAGTCCCCGCGCTGCGAGCGCGACGAAGATCAGACCCAGAAGCGCGAGGGCAACCCACACAGGGGTGAGGGAACGCAGGGGCAGGTTGTCCGCCGCCCCTGGCGTGACGGGCGACCGCGCTACCTGGGAGCGAGTCATCCAAGCAATCTAGCTGGCCCGCCCCGGGGCGACAACTAACCGCGCTTCAGCTGGGTGAGCCGGCCGCGTTGAGGTCGAAGCTGCGCAGCGTGTTTCTTCCGCAAAACGGACACTGCCAGCCGATGTCGACGAGCGTGCCCGCGGCGCGCGTGCGCGTCGCCGGTGCGGTCTCGTCTCGGCCGCGCTGCTGGGCCCGGCCCGACAGCACCCGCCCGTCGGGGGTCACGTCGGCGACCAGGCTGGCTTGGCACTCACAACGACTCCGAAGCACCGCGACTGTCATTTTGCGGGTTTGCGTTTAACGAGGGGAGAGGAGCGGGTCAAGGGCGGTCCCGGGTCGCCGTTTTCCTCTTCAATCGGAAGTACTACGTGCTATCGGCACGCGCGACCTTTTCCTGTCGAGAAACCCCAGATGACCAAGAAGACCCACAAGGTAGCACTCCTCACCGCCGGCGGCCTCGCCCCCTGCCTGTCTTCCGCCGTGGGCGGTCTCATCGAGCGCTATTCGGAAATCGCGCCCGAGGTGGAGATCATCGGCTACTTGGGCGGCTATAAGGGGCTGCTCCTGGGCGAAAGCCTGCCGGTCACGCCCGAGGTCCGCGCCCAAGCGCCCATCTTGCACCGTCACGGCGGCAGCCCCATCGGCAACAGCCGCGTCAAGCTCACCAATCAGGCCGACTGCGAGAAGCGCGGCCTGGTCAAGAAGGGCGAGTCCCCGCTCGAAGTGGCAGCCCGCCAGCTGACCCGCGACGGCATCACCATCCTGCACACCATCGGTGGCGACGACACCAACACCACCGCCGCCGACCTGGCCGCCTATCTCAAGCAGCACGACTACGAGCTCACGGTCGTCGGCTTGCCCAAGACGATCGACAACGACGTCGTGCCGATCCGGCAGTCGCTCGGTGCCTGGACGGCAGCGCAGGAAGGCGCTGGCTACTTCGAGAACGTCGTCAACGAGCACTCGGCCAACCCGCGCATGCTCATCATTCACGAAGTGATGGGCCGCAACTGCGGCTGGCTCACCGCTGCTACTGCCCAGAGCTATCGCAAGCGCCTGAAGCGCCTCGACTTCGTGCCCGGCTTCCACCTGCCGCCGTCCAAGAAGGACGTGCACGGCGTCTACGTGCCCGAAATGCGCTTCGACGTGGACCGCGAGGCCAAGCGCCTGCGCACGGTCATGGACAAGAACGACTGCGTGAACATCTTCGTGTCCGAAGGCGCGTGCGTGGAGCAGATCATCCAGGAGATGGAAGGGCGCGGCGAGTCGGTCCCCAAGGACGCCTTCGGTCACTACAAGCTCGACAGCGTGAACGTCGGCCAATGGTTCAGTAAGCAGTTTGCCAAGCTGCTCGATGCCGAGAAGACGCTCGTGCAAAAGTCCGGCTACTTCGCACGCGCAGCCGCTGCGAACATGGACGATCTGCGGCTGATCAAGAGCATGGTCGACTACGCCGTCGAGTGCGGCTTGCGTGGTGAGCCCGGTGTGATCGGCCACGACGAAGAGGCCGGCGGGCGCCTGTCCGCGATTGCCTTCCCGCGCATCAAAGGCGGCAAGGCGTTCGACATCGACCAGCCGTGGTTCGGCGAGCTCTTGCAGGACATCGGCCAGGCCAAGGACCAGAAGCAGACCGTCGCGCACTGAGCTTGCCGAGCGCGAGTCGCCGAGCAGGGGACGACCCTGTTTCAGTGGCGGGTGCAAAATAGTACGAACGTTCGTTTTTCCTGATCGGAGGAGGCACGTGTCGGCCGTTCGGGCGTTCCGGCCGACCTTCCGACGCGCAGGCGCGCCCACGTTCCGGCGTTCCGGCCATGTGGGCAAACGTCCAGGCGACTAGGGCTCTCGGCGATCGTCGACCAGCCACCAGGGGGCGCCGGCGCGCGGCTGCCGGTGCGCCATGAGGTAGCCGAACACGGCCTCGGCCCACTGTCGCCTCGCGTCGTTGGTCGGATGAATGCCGTCGTGGATGCGCGCCATGTGCGCGGTGTCCATCTCACGGTTGGTGTCGTAGAACACGCACGGCGCTGCGCTCTTCTCGATCACTTCGAGCAAACCGTTGTGTCGCTCGCTCCAGAGTGGGATGGCCACCCAGAGGCACGGCCGCTGGCCGATGGTGGCGACGATCTTCTTCACGGTCTTCTCACGCTGACCGGGGTCCGCGATGCCGAGCTCGTTGGCGCCGAGCGTGACCACGACCAAATCCGGGTTGTAACGCCAGATCTCCTGCTCGAGGTCCGGCTCCCAAGCCCAGGTCGTCAGGTAGCTCGAGTCCTTGTGTTTGAGGATCGATTTCACCCCCGCTTCTTCCAGGAGCTTCCCGAGGGGAATCCCGAGCGCGCCTGCGAACGAATCGCCCACGTGCAGCACCTTGGTGCCAACCGGCGGTGGCAGGGCCGCCTGCTGCTCGGTCGCAGGGTCTGAGCTCGGGCTGGGACTCGCCTCCGAAGAGGGC
>Ga0164308_10002351_pt1 | contig 10017 bp, 8 predicted proteins | sample Whisoiple_246_MG_FD_109983 | JGI IMG/M metagenome (GOLD analysis project Ga0164308, IMG submission 109983) | Soil microbial communities amended with fresh organic matter from upstate New York, USA - Whitman soil sample_246_MG | ecosystem: Environmental > Terrestrial > Soil > Unclassified >... | reverse complement strand
TGGTCATCGGCACGGTCCTCGGGGTCGTCGCCGGCTTCTTCGGCGGCACCATCGACACCCTGATCAGCCGCACGATGGACGTCTTCCTCGCCTTCCCGCTGCTCGTCTTCGCGCTGGCCCTTGCCGGCGTCGTGCCCGACGAGGCGTTCGGGCTCAAGGGCGACGCGCTGCGCATCTCCGTCATCGTCTTCATCATCGGCTTCTTCAACTGGCCCTACATCGGCCGCATCGTGCGCGGGCAGACGCTGTCGCTGCGTGAGCGTGAGTTCGTCGACGCTGCACGCAGCCTCGGGGCGCGCACGCCCTACATCCTCTTCAAGGAGCTGCTGCCCAACCTCCTGGCGCCGATCCTCGTCTACGCGACGCTGCTCATCCCGAGCAACATCCTCTTCGAGGCCGGCCTCTCGTTCCTCGGTGTCGGCGTCCAGCCGCCCACCGCCACGTGGGGCGGCATGCTCTCCGACGCCGCCCAGTGGTACCAGATCGACCCCTGGTTCATGCTCTGGCCCGGCCTCGCCATCTTCGTGACGGTGCTGGCCTTCAACCTCTTCGGGGACGGCCTGCGTGACGCCCTCGATCCGCGGTCTCGGTAACCCACCGCAGGCCGCATCCCGCAACACGAAGGAGCGCATCCACTCATGAGAAACACACGCGTGATGGTGGCCGCGACCGCGGCCGCCCTCGCCTTGGGTCTGTCCGCGTGCGCGGGCAGCACGACGCCGGGCACGACGCCCAGCGGCACGGCCGGCGGCGGCGGAGGTGGCACGACCCCTACCGCGAACGCCGCCCTGAGCGCGGTCTTCAACCCGTCCGACAAGAAGGGCGGAACGCTGCGTTTCGGCATCTCGAGCGACTGGGACTCCGTCGACCCGGGTGACACGTACTACGGCCTGTCGTGGGACTTCCTGCGCAACTACGCCCGTCAGCTCGTGTCGTTCAAGTCGGCGCCGGGCAAGGAGGGTGCGCAGCTCGTGCCCGACCTCGCCACCTCGCTCGGCAAGGCCAGCGACGGCAACAAGACGTGGACCTACACCCTTCGTGACGGCCTGAAGTACGAGGACGGCACGCCGATCACGAGCAAGGACATCAAGTACGGCGTCGCCCGCTCGCTCGACAAGGGAACGTTCCCCAACGGCCCGACGTACTTCAACGACTTCCTCGCCAACGTCCCTGAGGGCTACTCGGTCTACAAGGACAAGAACCTCGACAGCCTCAAGGCCATCGAGACGCCCGACGACAAGACGATCGTCTTCCACCTCAGCAAGCCCTTCGCCGGCTTCGACTACTTCGCCCAGCTGTCCAACACCTCCCCCGTGCCTCAGGCCAAGGACACCGGCTCGAAGTACAAGGAGCACGTCATCTCGAGCGGGCCGTACAAGTTCTCGGTCTACCAGACGGGCAAGCGCATCGAGCTCGTCCGCAACGACCAGTACGACCCCGCCACGGACCCTGACACGGGCCGCAAGGCGCTGCCGGACAAGATCACCGTCGAGATCGGCGTCAACGCCGCCGACCTCGACAACCGCCTCATGGCCGGTGACCTCGACATCGACCTGGCCGGCACCGGCGTGCAGGCTGCGGCGCAGGGCAAGATCCTCGCCGACCCGGCCCTCAAGGCCCGCACCGACAACCCGACGACCGCGCGCGCGAACTACGCGCAGATCAACGGCGACGTCGCTCCGTTCGACAACATCGACTGCCGCAAGGCCGTCATCTTCGCGGCCGACAAGACGGGCTACCAGCGCGCCTACGGCGGCGACATCGGCGGCACCATCGCCACCGGTCTGCTGCCCCCGATCATCCCCGGCTTCCAGGAGATGGACCTCTACAACTCCAAGTCCAAGCCGACCGGAGACGTCGACTCGGCCAAGGCCGCACTCGTCAAGTGCGGTCAGCCCAACGGTTTCGAGACCAACATCTCCTACCGCCCGGAGCGCCCGAAGGAGAAGGCCGCCGCCGAGTCCATGCAGCAGTCGCTCGCCAAGATCGGCGTCAAGCTGACGCTCAAGCCGTACCCGGCCGGTGACTACTTCAAGCTCTACGCCGGCAAGCCGGACTTCGCCAAGGCCAACAAGCTCGGCCTCATGGTGATGAGCTGGGGTGCTGACTGGCCTGACGGCTTCGGGTTCCTGCAGCAGATCGTCGACAGCCGCGTCATCCGCCCCGCGGGCAACACCAACCTCGGCATCAAGCTGCCCGAGGTCGACAAGCTCATGGACCAGGCGCTCAACGAGGCCGACACGACCAAGCGTGAGGCCATCTGGGGCCAGATCGACAAGGTCGTCATGGAGAACGCCGAGGTCATCCCCGGCGTCTGGCCCAAGTCGCTGCTCTTCCGCCCGGACACGATCGCCAACGTGTTCGTCAACGACGGCTACTCCTACTACGACTACGCCTCGACGGGCGTCGCCAACCCGTGACCCACGGACCCGTCCTCGGGTCCTCCGGTTCGAACCTTTTCATCGAAAGTAGGTGAAGGCGTGACGCGGCGACGAGCAGCATCGAGCTGCTCGTCGTCGCGTCCGGCCACCACATCGTGCTGACGTACCTGATCCGCCGGCTCTTCGCCGCCGTCCTGCTGCTCTTCATCGTGAGCGCGGTCGTCTTCGTCATCTTCTTCCTCGTACCTCGCATCGGCGGCGCGACGGCGGACGACCTCGCCTCCCGCTACGTCGGCAAGAGCGCCGGCGAGGCCCAGATCCACGCACAGGCGATCAAGCTGGGCTTCACCGACCCGATCTGGGTGCAGTACGGCCGGTTCGTCAAGGGCGTCCTCACGGGATCCGACTACGACACCGGTGCCGGCATCGACCACTGCCCGGCCCCGTGCCTCGGCTACTCCTACATCACGCAGAACCCCGTGCTGCCCGACATCCTCGACCGCCTCCCCGTCACCGGGATCCTCGCGGCGGGCGCCGCGTTCCTGTGGCTCGTCGGCGGCGTCGGCACCGGCGTCATCTCCGCGCTCAAGCGCGGGAGCGTCCTCGACCGCGGCTTCATGGGCGTCGCCCTCGCCGGCGTGTCCCTCCCGATCTTCTTCACCGGCCTGCTCTCGCTGACGATCTTCAGCTACGGCCTCAAATGGACGTATGCCGGAGGCGCCAGTCCCATGGACGCCACCGGTCCGCTCGACCTCGTCCATCGCATGCTGCTGCCCTGGATCACGCTCGCGTTCCTCTACGCGGCGTCGTACGCCCGCCTGACCCGCGCCGGCATGCTCGAGACGATGAACGAGGACTACATCCGCACGGCCCGCGCCAAGGGCCTCAAGGAGCACGACGTCGTCGTCAGGCACGGGCTGCGCTCGGCGCTGACGCCCATCCTCACGATCTTCGGTCTCGACCTCGGCCTCCTGCTCGGTGGCGCCGTGCTGACGGAGACGACGTTCTCGCTCCAGGGCATCGGCTACTACGCTGTTCAGGCGATCACGAACAACGACCTGCCGAAGGTGCTCGGCGTGACGCTCTTCGGCGCCGTGTTCGTCATCTTCGCGAGCCTCATCGTCGACCTCCTCTACGCCGTCCTCGACCCCAGGGTGCGCACCTCATGAGCCAGTCCACCAACGAGACCACGAGCCGCGCGGACGACCGCACGCGCCGCAGCGACAAGGGCGGCGCCACGTCGGCGAACACCCTCGACGGCATCGGGGGCCTGGGGGCCCCGGCCGCCGACGCGTTCCTGTCGGTGCGTGACCTCCGCGTCCACTTCCCCACCGACGACGGCGTCGTGAAGTCCGTCGACGGCCTCTCCTTCGACGTGGCCCGCGGCAAGACCCTGGGCATCGTCGGTGAGTCCGGCTCGGGCAAGAGCGTCACGAGCATGTCGATCATGGGCCTGCACAAGCCCGGCACGGTCCGGATGACGGGTTCGATCAAGCTCGACGACACCGAGCTGATCGGCGCCAAGGCCGAGCGCGTGCGCGAGCTGCGCGGCAAGCGCATGGCGATGATCTTCCAGGACCCGCTCTCGGCGATGCACCCCTTCTACACGGTGGGCCACCAGATCATCGAGGCCTACCGGATCCACAACAAGGTCAGCACGTCCGTCGCGAAGAAGCACGCGATCGACATGCTCGGACGCGTGGGCATCCCCCAGCCCTCGAGCCGGGTCGACGACTACCCCCACCAGTTCTCGGGCGGGATGCGCCAGCGCGCCATGATCGCGATGGCCCTGTCGTGCGACCCGGACCTGCTCATCGCCGACGAGCCGACGACGGCGCTCGACGTCACGGTGCAGGCCCAGATCCTCGACCTCATCCGCGACCTCCAGTCGGAGTTCAACTCGGCCGTCATCCTCATCACCCACGACCTCGGGGTCGTCGCCGAGCTCTCCGACGACATCATGGTGATGTATGCCGGCCGCTCGGTCGAGTACGCCACGGCCGACGAGGTCTTCACCCGGCCCCAGCACCCCTACACGTGGGGGCTGCTCAGCTCGATGCCCCGCCTCGACCGCGTGCGCACCGAGCGCCTGCGCCCCATCAAGGGCGCCCCGCCCAGCCTCATCAACGTGCCGTCGGGCTGCCCGTTCCACCCGCGGTGCGCCTACGCCGACCGCACGAACGGGCTGAGCCAGTCCGAGCGGCCGCCCTTCGCCGAGACGCACCCGGGCCACTACTCCGCGTGCCACCTCACTCGCGAGGAGCGGACCGCGATCTGGGAGAACGACATCAGGCCGACGCTGTGATGCCCGCGCCGACCGTCCACACCGCGTCCGGCCGCGCAGCCCGCGACCTCAGCACAGGAGCCCCATCGTGACCACCACCCACGTCAAGCCGACCGCGTCCAAGCAGGCGGGCGAGTCGCTGCTGCAGGTCACCGGCCTGACGAAGCACTTCCCGATCACGCGTGGCCTGCTCCAGCGCCAGGTCGGTGCGGTCCAGGCGGTCGACGGCCTGACGTTCAACGTGTCGCGCGGCGAGACGCTGTCGCTCGTGGGCGAGTCCGGCTGCGGCAAGACGACGACCGGCCGCATGCTGACGCGCCTGCTCGAGCCGACCGGTGGCACGATCCTGCTCGAGGGAGAGGACATCACCCACTGGTCCGCCGGCAAGCTGCGGCCACTGCGCCGCGACGTGCAGATGATCTTCCAGGACCCCTACGGCTCGCTGAACCCGCGACACACCGTCGGCACCATCGTCGGGGCGCCGTACCACCTGCAGGGGATCAAGACCGAGCACGGCATCAAGCGTGAGGTCCAGGACCTCCTCGAGCTCGTCGGCCTCAACCCGGAGCACTACAACCGCTACCCGCACGAGTTCTCAGGCGGTCAGCGCCAGCGCATCGGCATCGCGCGCTCGCTCGCCCTCAAGCCCAAGCTCATCATCGCCGACGAGCCCGTGTCCGCCCTCGACGTGTCGATCCAGGCGCAGGTCATCAACCTCCTCGAGGACCTCCAGGACGAGCTGGGCCTGACCTACGTCGTCATCGCCCACGACCTGTCGGTCGTGCGCCACATGTCCGACCGGGTGGCCGTGATGTACCTCGGCAAGCTCGTCGAGATCGCCGAGCGCGACGAGCTCTACACGCGACCGATGCACCCGTACACGACCGCGCTGCTCTCGGCCGTGCCGATCCCCGACACGCAGCGGCGCACGAAGCGCGAGCGCATCCGCCTCGAGGGCGACGTCCCGAGCCCGGTCAACCCGCCGCCGGCCTGCCGGTTCCACACGCGCTGCTGGAAGGCCCAGGAGATCTGCAAGACGCAGGAGCCGCCGCTCGTCGAGCTCGCGCCCCTGCACCAGGTCGCCTGCCACTTCCCGGAGAACACCGACGTTCCGGCACCGGCCCGGGCGGGCGCCCCGCTCGGCGACGTCGTGCCCGACGACGCCCCCCGCGCGGACGCCACCGGTGCCCCCCTCACCCCCGAGCAAAACGCCACCGACGACGGCGACGGCTTGCGCGCCTGACCCTCGGGGAAGCAATCCCCCGTCGCCGTCGTTGAGCGGTGCATGAAGGTCGAGATCTGGTCTGACATCGCCTGCCCGTGGTGCTACATCGGCAAGCGCCGCTTCGAGAAGGCACTGGCCGCGTTCCCGCACCGCGACGAGGTCGAGGTGCAGTGGCGCAGCTACCAGCTCGACCCGACGCTGCCCGACCACCACGACGGCACGGAGCTCGACTACCTCGTCGACCGCAAGGGCATGTCGCGCGCCCAGGTGAGCCAGATGTTCGACCAGGTGACGGCGATCGCCGCCGACGAGGGCCTGCGCTACGACTTCGGGTCCGTCGTCGTGGCCAACAGCTTCGCCGGGCACGAGCTGCTCCACCTCGCGAAGGCCCGCGGCGTGGGCGACGAGGTCAAGGAGGCGCTGCTGTCGGCGCACTTCGAGCACGGGGAGGACATCGGCGACCGTGAGGTCCTCGTTCGCATCGGCGTCCAGTCAGGGCTCGACGCCGACGAGATCGCGCGCGACCTCGCGTCACACACGTGGCGGGACGCGGTCGTCGCCGACATCACCGCCGCGAACTCCCTTGGCATCAGAGGCGTTCCGTTCTTCGTGCTCGACGAGAAGTACGGCGTGTCCGGCGCTCAGCCCACCGAGCTCTTCACCCAGGCGCTCGAGCAGGCCTGGCGCGAGTCGCACCCCCTCGTCATGCTCCAGCCCGTCGCGACGGGGATCGCCACCGACGCCACCGACACGGTCGCCTGCGGGCCCGAGGGCTGCTGAGCGCTCCCCCGGGGTCACGCCGGCCGCGCTCGCATGGCCGCGACGAAAGGTGCCACCGGGCTGAGCCGGAGCACTTCGTCGAGCCGGCGCGTCACCGCCGTCGACCCGTCGAGGTGCACCCGGCCCGACCGCAGCGCCGTGGTCAGGGGCAGACGGCCGAGCCACACGGCATACAACGACGCCACGTCGCTGCTGATCGTCACGTCGACGGGGAAGCCCGGGTCGGTCATGCACACCGAGGGCGTGCCGTGCTCGACGAGGATCCAGAAGTGGCGCGCATCGTCGTCGAAACGCAGGTGGAGCACGTGCCGGTCACCCGCCAGGACGGAGGTGTCGACGCGCGTGTGCATCCACCAGACGAGCAGCTGGGCGTCGAGCTCCTCCGGCTGCGGATCGCCGAACATCCAGTCGGCTCCCCACTGCGCCAGACCGAAGACGACCGGCTCGAGCGCGCGCCCCGATGGGGTCAGCACGTAGCGGGTGCCCGACCGCTCGACGACGCCGTACCGCTCGAGATGGCGCAGCCGCTTCGTCAGCAGCGTGCGCGACAGCCCGGGCAGGCCCCGCGAGAGGTCGTTGAAGCGCGTCGTCCCCGTCAACAGATCGCGCAGGATGAGCAGAGACCACCGCTCCCCCACGACGTCCAGCGTCCGTGAGATCGGGCAGTACTGGCCCGCCCCGGGATCATGTCGTCCCATGGCCCACCTCCGGTCGGAGGCCGCGGACCCTGACCTGCACCGCGGCCCACCGCCCAGTATCGGTCCTCGACGTGCACCGCGTCAGTCCACTTCGTGTACTGGAGCCCGCGTCGGCCGCAGCGGACGCTGGAGACAGACGGCCCGGGTGGGCCGCCGGGCCGCCGGATCGCACCGGTCCCGTCACCGATGGAGGGAACGCGAATGACGACACACACCCGGACGACGGAGGCCACCGCCGCCGACGCCGCACTCAAGGCCCGGCATGCCGCCATGTGGGCGCTCGGCGACTACCCGGCCGTGGCCCGGGAGGTCATCCCGGAGCTCGGCCGCGTGCTCGTCGATGCGTGCCGCGTCGCGGCCGGACAGGACGTCCTCGACGTCGCCGCGGGGACCGGCAACGCCGCCATCCCCGCAGCCCGGACCGGCGCACGCGTCGTGGCGAGCGACCTCGCCCCCGAGCTGCTCGACGTCGGCCGCCGGCTCGCCGCCGAGGCCGGAGTCGCGATCGACTGGGAGCAGGGCGATGCGGAGGCCCTTCCGTATGCCGACGCCTCCTTCGACGTCGTCCTCTCGTGCGTCGGCGTGATGTTCGCGCCGCACCACCGGGCCGCTGCGGACGAGCTCGTCCGCGTCGCACGACCGGGCGGAACGGTGGGGCTCGCCAGCTGGACGCCGCAGGGCTTCATCGGGCAGATGTTCGCGACGACGAAGCCGTATGCCGCGCCGCCGCCTCCGGGCGCGCAGCCGCCCCCGCTGTGGGGCGACGAGTCGCACGTACGCGAGCTCCTCGGGAGCCAGGTCGCAGACCTCACCGCCGAGAAGCGTTCGCTCGCAGTGCATTTCGAGCACCCCGAGGACTTCCGGGACTTCTTCAAGCGCGCCTACGGTCCGACGATCGTCACCTACCGCGGCATCGCCGACTCCCCGGACGCGGTCGCAGCCCTCGACGCGGCCCTGCTGGACCTGGCCCGCGACCACATGGACGCGCACGGGCGGATGGGGTGGGAGTACCTCCTCGTCACGGCCCGACGGGCGTGAGATCCGGTCCGTCCGGCTTAAGGGTTTCTTGACCCGGGCTTGAGGCGGCTGGTCGAGCGACTCCGTAGGCTCGGGAGGATCTTCCGCCTCCGGATGGAGTCATCGTGGGCTCGACCCCCGTCGGCGGTCGGCGCATGTGGTGGGGCGGCAGGGGCGGCGCATCTCGGCGGCGACTCGCCCCTGCACTGTGGGCGCTGCTCGTCGCCGCTGCCCTCGTCGTGCCGCTGTGGGCTCTGTGGTCGGCGCCCGACGGCGCGCACCAGGGGCCGCTGAGGGTGGTCTCGCTCGTCACGGCCCTCGCCGCCGCCTCGCTGCTCGTGCTGACGTTCGTGCTGCCGAGCCGTTTCCGCCCCGTCACGGGCTACCTCGGCGTCGAGCGGCTCCTGCGCAACCACCGAGCCCTGGCGCTCGCGGCGGTGGCGCTCGTCGTCGCCCACGTCGTCGTCGTGGTCCTGCGGCCCGGCCCGGGGATCGCGCTGCTCGACCTCCGTGTCGCGCCGCCACGCGTCTGGGCCGCGACCATCGCGACGGTGGGTCTGGTCGGCGTCGTCGCCCTGGGCCTCAGCCGCCGGCGCCGGCGGCCACGGTACGAGGGGTGGCGCCTCGTCCACGTGCTGCTCGCGCACGTGGTGCTCCTCGCGACGGCACTGCACGTCCTGTGGCTGGACGACCTGACCCGCTTCTCGTCAGCTCGCCTCTGGTTCGAGGGTCTCGCCCTGCTCCTCGTCCTCGCCTTCGTGCACCGCTGGGTCTGGCGACCCCTGCGGTCCTACCGCAACCGCTATGTCGTCGACGAGGTGCGGCACGTCTCGCCGACCGCGACGACCCTCGTGCTGCACGCCGCCGGTCACTCCGGCGTGGCCTTCCGGCCCGGACAGTTCGCCTGGCTCAAGATCGGCACCTCGCCGTACGTCTTCGAGGAGCACCCCTTCACCATCGCCTCGGCCGCGACCGAGCCCTGGCGCAAGGAGTTCACGATCAAGGGCATGGGCGACTTCAGCGAGCTCATCGCGGGCCTGCGTCCCGGACGCAGCGTCTTCATCGACGGACCGCACGGGTCGTTCACCCTCGACGGACTGCGCTCCGACCGCTTCGTCCTCATTGCCGGCGGCGTCGGCATCACCCCGATGCTCAGCATGATCCGCACCCTGGCCGACCGGGGCGACGAGAGACCCGTGCTGCTCGTCGTCGCCGGCCGCACGGCCGACGACCTGCTGCACCGCGCCGACGGGGAGCACCTCGGCGAGCGACTCGACCTCCACGTGGTCGAGATCCTCGAGGAGCCGCCGGACGAGTGGGACGGCGAGGTCGGGCGGTTCACGGCGGCGGTGCTCGAGCGGGCTCTGCCCCAGCGTCGGTCCAAGGAGGACGTCGACTACTTCGTCTGCGGACCCGGGCCCATGGTGGCCGCCGCGACCGAGATCATCGGCGACCGCGGCGTGCCCTCGCGGCGCATCCACACCGAGCTGTTCGACGTCGTCTAGGTACGCCCGCAGAGTCGCTGGGCCAGCCAGACCGGGATGGTCGAGAGGACGATGAGCACGATGCGACGACGTTGATGACGGGCGCCTGCCGGTCGTCACGTCGTCGGACCCGACGTGGGTGTCGGAC
>Ga0164308_10002349_pt1 | contig 10021 bp, 10 predicted proteins | sample Whisoiple_246_MG_FD_109983 | JGI IMG/M metagenome (GOLD analysis project Ga0164308, IMG submission 109983) | Soil microbial communities amended with fresh organic matter from upstate New York, USA - Whitman soil sample_246_MG | ecosystem: Environmental > Terrestrial > Soil > Unclassified >... | reverse complement strand
GACTAATCGTGACTGGAAGGCCGGATTTACCTTGCACTCTTTCTGCGGGCGTACTGGCCGGAGGAAGCCGTCTTGACCGCCCAGTGGCCCCCGCCGCCGGTCCGAGCGACCGCATCCGGAAGCGCCGCAACGTGACTTCAAGGCTCGGGGTGTGACGGCTCCGCCCCAACACCGCCGCTGACGGTCGACCAGTCTGCACGGGCCCAATCACGAGTGCGCAGCGCCAGCAGAGTGACGCCGAGATCCCGAATTCGGGCGAGGACACCGTGCAGGTGAGCCTGGTCGATGACCGGCCCGGTCAGACTGGTGGTGCCGTCCTCGAGACAGACGAGGCCGGCGGCGCCGAGCGTGGTTGCCCAGTGGTCGTCGAGGTGGCCCAGGACCCAGATCTCGTACGTCGCGGTCGCCGCTCGGTCGCACCGGCCGGCGTTCGCGTGGGTCATGTCGGTCCTCCTGCTGGATGGGTCGTGGGATCGGCGCCCCGCTGCGGAGCGGTCACCGGACTGCAAGCGGTGTGACCGGGCCGACGGTCGCGGCTGTCTCGAGGGACGGGTGGTGCGAGTCGCGGGCGTTGCGCCACAAGGAGACGCCGAGAGCGATGAGTGCGATTCCCGCGGGGACGGCGAACGGCCGGTTGAACGACTCCGGGAGGACTGCGAGTGAGGCGGTCGCCACGGTGCTGATGGCGAGCAGGACGGCCGCCCAGCGGGCGAGCACGCGGGTGCGGAACAGCGCGATGCCGAAGATGAGACCGCCGAGGATGTAGCCGCCTCCCGCGACATTGAACAGAGCTTGGAGTCCGCCGATGCCATTGAGCGGGGTTGCGCCGGTGCCGGCGGCGACAACGTCGTTGACGAAACCGGGTTCGGTGTCGACAAGGTTGGGCAGCACCGTCGCGCCGATGACTTCGACCGACAACAAGGCCAGGTATCCGACGGCGAAGACCAGGTAACCGACCAGACCGAGCAGGCCGGCTTTGCGGAACTGGCGCAGGTACATGCCGGTGATGCCGGCAAGCGCCAGCGCCGCCATGATCGTCTTGGCGACGCTGCGTGTCACCCAGTGCATGGTTTCCGTGGTGAAGGTGTCGGTCGCCGGGTGGTTGATCTGGACGGCGATGAAGATGGAGCCGGCGACCGCGGCTGCGGCGCCGGCAGCCTTGGCGAGGCCGGTGGCGGTGATGTTCATGAGGGCTCCTTGGTGCGGTGCCGGATCGGTGTCCGGGTGTTGTTGACGCTAGGAGCCGGGTTGGTGGGACCACATCACATGACGATGTGACCGGGTTGGTGATTGCTGGTGTCGCGAGTTCGCGTCGGAGCAGTCCGTTCAGATCAGGTTCAGTTCACCCGCACGGCTGACCGCGGCCCGCCGAGTGTTGGCGTCGAGCTTGGTGAAGATGTGGCGGGTGTGAGTCCGGAATGTGTTGACGGACATGAACAGTCGGCCGGCGATCTCGGGCCCGGTCAGATTGGTCGCAAGCAGGCGGAGCACCTCGACCTCGCGGTCGCTCAACGGCTCCTGATCGCCGAGTGTCCTCAGGCGGGTGGTGGGCGGCGCGTCCTGGCCGCGCTGGGCCGACACGAGCAGGTCCGCGGCCTCGCCCGAGCCGAGCAACTCGGGCCGTCGGGCGGTCCGCCGGAGCAACTCGACCATTGCGGGTCCTTCGTCGAGGAACAGCCGACAGTACCCGGCGGGGACGCCGGCGCTGAGTGCGCGGCCCAGGTCTGCAAGGGCGGTGTCTGCGTCGCCGTTGACGTGGTGCGCGAGCCCGCGCACCAGCAGGCCCTCGACGAGGCTGCCACCACGATCGGCGAGTTCGGCGGCGGCCACGATCCGGTCCAGCATCGCAAGAACGTCCGGGAGCGTGTCCGGCCGTGGGTGACTGCGGTGCTGCGCAATGAGCAGACGGGCAACGGTGAGCTGGCCGTACTCGGCCAGGTAGCTGAGCGGGTCGTGAGGGCTGATGCGGTGGGCGCGCGCCCACGCCGTCGCGTCCTCCAGTCGCCCCTGCGAGATCTGGACCCGGGCCCGGATGGCGTGGATGGGACGCACGTCCGGGAAGTACCCGGGTAGGTACAACGGCTGAGCCTCATCGAGCATCTCGACGGCGCCGTCCAGGTCCCCGGACGCCACCAGCAGCGCGGCCGTGGCGGTGTACCAACGGTGTCGGTTCTCCGGCAAAGAGGCGCGTTCGCCGAGATCACGTGCGGTTTGGAGGTGCTCCGTGGCCGCGTCGAGGTCGCCGCGTTCGCGAAGCACGTCCGCCAGGCCGACGTGCAGGTCACCGGCGACGGACAACGTTGATCGCGGATCTGTGTCCGCCGCCCGCAGGGCCTGCTCGTAGAGTCGCCGCGCCTGGTCAGGCTGCCCACGCACCAGCCACAGGTTCGCGAGGACGACGGTGGCGCCGAGCTCGTCGGTGACGTTCCCCGCGGCGTGCAGGCTGCGCACGGCCTCGCCGAAGTTGTCCACCGCTGCGGATGGGTCGCCGGCGGCCCAGGCGGCCAGGCCGAGGAATCCAGCGCCGCCGGACCGGGCCAGGTGATCGTCAGGTCCGGCCAGGTCGAGGGCCCTGCGGGCGTGCGAGATGGTGCCTCCGACATCCCCGCGCGCTTGAGCGACCGCGGCCCGGTACACGGCGACCTGAGCCGGCAGGGCCCGCAACTCCTGGTGCCGGGCAACGGCTGCACTCACCAATCGGCCGTGTCGCGATACTCGTGCTGCCGCGGGTTCGAGCGTCGAGTTCTGGAGCGCGTTGTCGGCGTGGTCGAGCCAGCGCTCCGCGCCCTCGGGATCGCCCTCGGACAGCCGGGCCGGCCCCATCTGCGCCGCAAGGAGTGCGCGGCTTCGCAGTAGGTCGTCGGGCAACGCGTTCAGCCAGTCGCGCAGGGTCCGGTCATCCCGCCGCTGCCGGGCTTCTGCGAGCGCGAGTTCGAGAAGATCGGCCGCTCTGTCGACATCGGGCGCGGCGAGGGCGTGGCGGATGGCGTCGGCCAGCGTTCCGTGCTCGGCGTGCCAGTCGCTGGCCGCCCGGTGCAGAGTGGTGACCCGACCGGGGTTCTCGGCCCGGAGCCGCCCGCGCAGTGCGTCGGCGAACAGGTGGTGATACCGATACCACTGACGCTGATCGTCCAGGGGCGACACGAAGAGGTTGTCGCGCTCCAGTTTCTCGAGCGACTCTTGGCCGTCGCTTCTGCCGGTGAGCGCGTTGCACAAGCCACCGGTGAGCTGCTCCAGGTAGGACGTGTCGAGGAGAAAGGTGCGCACCTCCGCGGGCTGGGTGGCCAGGACCTCCTCGAGCAGATAGTCCAGAACGAACCGGTGGCTGCCGCTGAACTCCTCGATGAACGCAGCGACCGCATCGGAAGATGCCGGGTCGCCGGTGCTGGTCGTGACACGGCCACGGGCCGAGAGGGCCGCGAGCTGGAGGCCGGCGGCCCAACCCTCGGTCCGTGCTTCCAGGGCAGTCACATGGGCTGGAGCCAGTTGCAGGCCCATGACTTGGTTGAGGAAGGTGTCGGCCTCTTCGGTGGTGAAGCGCAGATCGGCGGCGCGGACCTCGAGCAGCTCACCACGAGCCCGCAGACGTGCCAGCGGCAGTGGCGGGTCCGAGCGAGTGGTCATGGCCAGGGTGACCTGGGGTGGCAGATTGTCGAGCAGAAACGCCACCGCGTGGTGGACCTCAGGGTTGTCGATCACGTGGTAGTCGTCGAGAGCGAGGACAGTCGGGCCCGCGAGAGCATCCAGGTCGTTGACGAGGCCGGCGACGATGTCCTCGACCGGCAGGTCGCGTTCGGTGTCCATCAGCATCAGCGACTGGCTACCCACCTCGGGGGTGGCGGCCTGCATGGCGGCCACCAGATGTGTCAGAAACGACCGCAGGTCGGAGTCGGCACCGTCGAGGGACAACCAGCCGATCCGCAATGCCTGGGATGTCCGGTCCTGGGCCGGGGTCTCACCACCGGACGCCAGCCATTGGGTCAGCAGGGTGGTCTTCCCGAACCCGGCGGGGGCAGAAATGAGCACCAGCCGCGGCATCGTGGTCGGCTGTGCCCGGAACCGGTCGACCAGGCGCTCGCGGGGGACCAGCCGACGGCGCGGGGCCGGGGCGCGCAGCTTGGCACCCAGGATCGACATCTGGCCAGCGTAGGTGCCGCGGTAGCCGCCGCCCTTGCCCAAGCGCGCAGTTCCCGCATGGTGTCCCGATGCCCGATGTGCCGCGCGGTTTCGTCGACCATGTTGATCAAGACTCACGGCAAAGCACCCGCGCAGGCCCACCCCAGCCACGCCTCTCGGAAGCTGTCGTCCGGACCGGCCCGGTCACCGCCGGCCTTGACCGTCCCCCACTTGCACCACCATGTCGGTGAACGGTAGGGGGCAGCAATCACTTTCGGCGCACACGAGCAGGTCGTCGCAGCCCGCGTCCATCGCCGCACGCAGCCTGTCCCGGATGACCGTGAGGTCCGCGATCTTGTGTTCCACCTCGGTCAACTTCGCGGCAGCCCGGACTTGCAAACCCTCGTCACGACCGCCGTGCCGATGTGCCCCAGCGGCCAAGAGTTCCGCCACCTCGGCCAGGGTGAACCCGAGACGCTGGGCCGCCTTGATCACCCGCAAACGGGTCACCGACTCCGGTGAATACACCCGATGCCCGCCCAACGTCCGCTCGGCCGGGGTCAGCAAACCGCGGCGCTCGTAGTACCGCAGCGTCTGGAGGTTCACTCCCGCGGCCGCCGCGAGCTGCCCTGCCCTGCACCCGGTCACGATCCCACCAACCCCGAAGCGCCGACGGCGCGATCGATCAGCGCAGCGAGCACCGCCTCCTGCCCGTGTGGGACCGCCACCACCAACGTCAGCCCTCCGCCGGTGGCGCTCACTGCGAACTCGAAGAACGAACAACATTGGGTTTCGCGCACCGACAGGTCTGCCGCCCGGGCAGCGACCGCCGGTTCCCGCCGCAGCTCCAACCGAGCCGTGCGCCCGTTCACCCGGTCCACGCCCAGCAGCGACGAGGCGAACAACGCGTCGAACTCCGCCAGCCGCACCGGCTGCTCCACGGTCGGCAACGTGCACCGATCCGGCGCCCACGAACCCTCGACGCCCGCATTCACTGTCATCTCTCGACGGTAAACCCGTACCTGGGTACCGAATGCAAACGGCCGCGGCCGATCGGTGGACGGAGCCAACAGTTCTGCGGCGGACCCCGTGCGCAGGCATCTGCTCGCCCCCGATCGCCCACCCGCGCGGAGCCAGTGCTCCGCGCCGCCAGGTCGAATGACCCGGACTTGAACCGGGGGTACAGCGGCGCCGTTGGGTACTACGACGAAGGTTGTATGGCCCAGGTTGTCGTACTTCGACAGGGTGGTCACGACGGATCGAGCATGTCGATCCCAGGACTGTGAGGGGGACCTATGTCTTGTCGTCGTTCTGTTCTCGGCGTGATCCTGGCGACGCTCGCCGCCGGCTCGATCGCGTTCGCCGGCCCGGCCGCGGCCAGTGGCGGAGGCAACGGTGGCGGTGCGTCCTCGCCGGCACCGCCGGCATCGGACCCATGTTCTCCGCTCGTCGGCACCATCTACCCCGATGGCACGGTCGCGGGTGACTTCAACCTCTACGGCATGGTCGGAGGCTGCGCGGTTATCCAGTTCCACGACGACTTCACCGCGACCGTTGAGCAGGTGCTGCCGGAGGACGGCTGGACCTACCAACTCCAGGTGCGCACCCAGACGCAGGGAACACGAGTGAAGATCGAATACACCGAGGCCGCCACCGGTCGACGAACCAGCATGCAGGTCGAGCCGGGCAAGACAGTCATCAAGCAGTAGGTAGCGACCACCCGCAGGGATGTCGCACAGGTGGTCACGTGAGGAGTCGATCGGCAACGCGGGCCGAAACGGGTCGACAGCGACTGTGTCGTCTCGGGATGGCATCCTGCCCATATGGAGCAGCGCATCAGCCTCGTCACGTTGGGAGTTGCGGACGTCTCGCGATCCCTCGAGTTCTACAAGAGTCTCGGGTGGAGCGGTCAGGAGGTCAACGAGACCGTCTTCTTTCAGGCCGGTGGGATTGGCGTCGTCCTTTGGCAACAGGACAAGCTCGCCGACGACGCATCCGTCGAGAAGTTCGCAGGTCTTGGCTTCCGTGGAGTCGCGATCGCCCACAACGTTCGCACGAAGGATGAGGTCGACCGGGTCATCGCGGCGGCGCAGGCGGCGGGTGGCGTCATCACCAAAGCGCCAGCAGAGATGCTCTACGGCGGATACGCCGGCTACTTCGCTGACCCGGACGGACACCTGTGGGAGATCGCTGACAACCCTGGCTTCACCCTCAATGCGGACGGCACGCTCACAATTCCTGAATTCGGTGATCAGTAGCGGATGTCCGCGGCGTAAACCTGACAGCCGATCGCGACGTTGCTCGCTCTGAGCCTGCCCCGGATCGGGCGCCCTCGATGGTGCGGCGGCCCGACCGAGCCCGTTCCTGGTGTTTCGGGACTTCGGCCCGGCGGGACCGGCCGCCCGCGCTCACTCGCCCTGTCGGCTCACCGCTCGGCGGCGTTCGACTGCATTTCTCATACCGACGGGAGGATGCCCGGCCGAGCGCTGGACGGCATAGTCGATCCCGGCCGAGACCGCCAGACGAAGACGGTGCCGGGGACTGTCACCCACACCACGGAGCGCCGATGACCGCAGACCGGCAGATCCACCCGCGCTCGGCGACTGCGCGCAGTCGGTGAGCGCGCCTCCGGCCGGCCCGCTGTCCCGGCTTGTGCCCCCCGGGCTGCGCGGATACCGGACGTCCTGGCTGCGAACCGACGTGGTCGCCGGCCTGACGTTGGCGGCGGTCGCCATTCCCGAGACGATGGGCTACACCTCGATCGCCGGGGTTCCGGTGGTCACCGGTCTCTATACGGTGAGCGAGCCCACCTACACGTCGGCAAAGCCGGGCGCGCAGAGCGCACCCGGTCTCCTGGTGTTCCGTTACGACGCGGATCTGTTCTACGCCAACGCCAACCAGTTCTCCGATGACGTCCAGCAGTTGGTCGTGGGCGCACCGGATCCGGTCCGCTGGCTGGTCCTGGATTGCACATCGATCCCAGACGTCGATTATTCAGCTGGAGCAGCTCTCGACGGTTTGATCACCTTTGTGCACAATCACGGCGCGGTCTTCGCACTGGCTGCGCCGGACCCGGACCTGCGCGCGGTTCTGGCCAAACTCGGGGTACTGAAGATGCTCAATGTCGACCATATCTTCGATTCCGTCGACGACGCGGTCGCTGCGTTCCGGTCCGAACCCGCTGTCCCGTTCAACACCAGCACGTCGCTCTGACCGAAGGAGACGTCATGAAGCTGCAGGCCGCCGCCGCCCACCTCAGTGTCGCGGAGCGTGAGGAGTTGGGGGCGGAGGCGCGCACCCGTACCGAACATGCGCTGCACACTGGGTGGGCGCCTGCCGCGGACCGGCCGGACCCCGTCGCGCTGATCGAGGAGCAGAACAAGACCAGGGACCCGGATCTGGTGCCGGTTCGGCACGGTCGGATGATGGTGTCGCCGTTCACCTTTTACCGGGGCACAGCGATGGTGATGGCCGCCGACCTGGCGGCGACGCCCAACGCGGGGCTGAACGTCCAGCTGTGCGGCGACGCGCACCTGTCCAACTTCGGCGCCTATGCTTCGCCGGGGCGCCAGCTGGTCTTCGACCTCAATGATTTCGATGAGACGCTGCCTGGCCCGTTCGAGTATGACGTCAAGCGGATGGCCGCCAGCTTCACCGTTGCCGCGCGCAACAACCGGTTCTCCAAAGCGCAGGTCCGGGAGGCCACCGTGGCCTCGGTGCGGGCCTATCGGGAGGCGATGGCCGAGTTCGCCGCGTCGGGGACCATGGATCTGTGGTACGCGAAGTTGTCCGAGGACGATGTGCGGGCCGGGATTGCGGAGGTCCGAAAGCAGCGTGCGGCAGCGGACGCGAACGCCAAGAAGGGCACCCGGCGCGCAGATTCCAAGGTGGTCGATCGGGCAGTCAAGGTCGCCGAGGGCGCCATCGCCAAGGCGCACAGCCGCACCAGTCTCCAGGCGCTGGCCAAGCTGGTCGAGGTGGTCGACGGCAAGCAGCGGATCGTCAGCCAGCCACCGGTGCTCGTGCCGATCCGCGAACTCGACGAGCACTACGCGGTGTCTCCCGATGAGCTGGAAGCAGCCGTGCACCGGCAGTTCGCCGAGTTCCGGTCGTCGCTGCCCGAGGTCCGCCGCCTGTTGATCGACCGGTTCAAGATCGTCGACGTCGCCCGCAAGGTCGTCGGTGTTGGCTCCGTCGGCACCAGGGCCTTCGTCGTGCTGCTGGAAGGTCGCGACGCCGGCGACCCGCTGTTCCTGCAGGTGAAGGAGGCCACCCGATCGGTCCTGGAGTCGCACCTGCCCAAGTCGCGGTTCGCCCAACCGGGCGAGCGGGTGGTGCAGGGCCAGCAACTGATGCAGTCTGCCTCGGACATCTTCCTCGGCTGGTCCGAGGGGGCGCCCGACGCAGACCGGTACTACTACTGGCGGCAGTTGCGCGACATGAAGGGCGCCGCGGTGGTGGAAACCATGGTCCCGTTCGGCCTGAACTGGTACGCCGGCATCTGCGGATGGACGCTGGCCAGAGCGCACGCCCGGTCCGGGGACGCGATCGCACTGGCCACCTACCTGGGCACCAAAGGCCGGTTCGACAAGGCCATCGCCGACTTCGCCGAACGTTATGCCGATCAGAACGAACTCGACTACCAGGAGTTCCTGGCCGCGATCCACGACGGGAGGATCGAGGCGCGCGAAGGGATCTGAGGCGTGGCAGAGCTGCCCACCAGCCGAGCCGGCGACTAAAGTCACGGAGGCGTTGCGCCGTTTGACGTTCTGGGATTGATCAACGACGCCGTTCAGCGCAGCGGGTTGGCGACGTCGAGTCGGTCGTGGTCGATCAGCCAGCGGATGCCGGCCAGGATCGCGGCTTCCGGTTCGGCGGATGGGTTGAACCCCAATAGTTCTCGGGCCTTGTCGATGGCCATGTACTGACTTCGACTCAGGTGCTCCCAGCTGGATGCGGCGAACTCCGGGGTGGTGGCGCCTCGGAACTCGTCCCAGCTGACGGAACGGGTGCGAAGGGTCTGCCCGAACCAACCAGCGGCTATTTCAAGGTAGCCGCGGACGGTCAGCGCCGACGGGGCCACGACGTTGAATGCTTCGCCGGCGGCAGCGTCGCGGTTCTCGACCGCGAGAGCGAAGGCTTGAGCGACGTCAGCGGCGTGGACGTGGTGCATGAGTTCGACGCCGAGGCCGGGGACGGCGATTTCTTCGCCTGCGGACAGGGAGTACCAGACCCGCGGGTCCAGGTTGCCCAATGGGCCGATGGGCATCCATCCGGGACCGCTGATGTGCCCAGGCTGCAAGACGGTTGTCCGCAGGCCGCCGGCTCGGGTTTCAGCGGCCAGAAGGTCTGCGATAGCGGCCTTCTGAGTTCCGTACTCGCCGAATGGTGGCGAGGTGTCGCTCTCCCGCATGGGCAGCTTGTGGCTCGGTCCGTACCGCCAGATCGATCCGCAGTGGATCAAGTGGTCCGTCGCATCACGGACCGCGGCCACCAAGGCGGCCGCCGATTCGGGCGTGAAGCAAATGAGGTCGATGACCACGTCGGCATCAAGGGCGGCCACTCGCTGTCCGAACGTCCCGTCGAGGTCTTCCGCTGCGCGATCGGTACGGATCTGGATGACGTCGGACCAGGCCACGTCCCTGGTGTATGGCTCGCTGGTACCACGTGACAGGTTGATCACCTGATGGTCGGCCCGGACCAGGTGGGGGAGCAAGAAGCTGCCGATGTGTCCACTGCCGCCGATGACCGCGATGCGCACGACTGTGGGTCCTCGCTCCTGGTGCGGTGTTGGGTGAGGTGACCAGATCACCGGGCAGGACACCAGTCTAGAGGGGCCGGCGCCGTGACTGTTGACCGGTTGGCCCCTTCTGGCTACGTTTGTTGAACGATCATGTTTCGACTG
>Ga0164308_10002348_pt1 | contig 10022 bp, 7 predicted proteins | sample Whisoiple_246_MG_FD_109983 | JGI IMG/M metagenome (GOLD analysis project Ga0164308, IMG submission 109983) | Soil microbial communities amended with fresh organic matter from upstate New York, USA - Whitman soil sample_246_MG | ecosystem: Environmental > Terrestrial > Soil > Unclassified >... | reverse complement strand
GTGTGAAACAGCGCGAGCGTCTGTTCGATCTCGCGGAAGCCGCACAACGCAGAGAACGGGGTCAGCGCGCACAACAATTCAGGCTTGTGGTTCGCGTCCTTGTAGTTTCGGCTCGGTGAATCGAGCGCAATTCCTTGCGCTTCTTCAGCGGCGAAGCCCGCTTGCGCTTGCGCGAGCGTGGGGTGCGCTTGCAGCGAAAGTGGAGTCTCGGCGGCGAGCACCTTGAACAAAAAGGGCAGGCGCGCCCCGAAACGCGCGACACACGTGGCACCGAGCATGGGCTCGGGCTGACGCTCGATCAATCGAGAGAGCGGTTCACGTTCCGGCAAGACCAACGAGGGGGCCTTGGCGTGCGCGCCCATCCACATTTCGGCTTCCGGTTCAGCGGACGGAGCTTTGGCACCCAGCAGGGAGGCGATCGCGGTGTGCGAGCCCCAGGCATATTTTTGGATTGGGTTTTCGAGTAGCCGCATGACGCCCTGAGCCAGCAGCTTACCGCTGTTGAGCTGGCGCGGTCTCGGTCTTTGGAAAGATCAGCACGTACGAGTTTGGGAAAGGGCGATACAAAAGCGTCTCGACGCTCAGGTGCTCGCGATCGAAGGCGTTGAACCAAGGCAGCGCCCGCCAAGCCTCGGTATCTTTCACGAATTCGGGCACGATCAGATCGAGCTCGATGTACCTGCCGCGAGTTGCGCGAGCCAGCTCGGGCCCGAAAGACCAGCTTTCTTGGCCGGGGCGGGGCGATAGGTCGTTGTGCAACGCCCCGCCATAGGTGCAGATCAGCTCCTCACTCGTGTCTGGCTTGGCCAGCAGCCCTTCGACCGAAGCTTGGGTTTGCCGGGCGACGAGGGTCAACAAGCGAGCCACCCCGTCTTCACCGGCCGCGGCCGCGTTGTCGTACTCGGCACAGCTCGGCGTCAATGCTCGTGGCTCGATACCCAAGCGCTGGGCCACTTTACCGAGCGTCAGAAACTCGTTCTGATTGTCTTTGGCTTGATGCTCGGTCACGGGTGCCTGCGTCTGAGCGGTACGCTCGACGGTTTTGGCGCTGCAGTTTGCGACCAACAATTCGATCACGATGTGCTTGGCCTTACCAGCGAGCAGTGGCAGCAGCTGCTCGGCGAAGCGGCGCGTGCTCGAGTGGATGCCGACCGTACCCGCTTGTGCATGGGCTTCACCAACTGCGAGGACGCGCGGTTGACTCTCGAGCACGTGTGCAAATGCTGCCTCGGGGCTCGCGAAAGCCAGGCAATCGAGCGCGCCGCAGGCGCGCGGCGTAGCTCGCGTAAGCGGCGCGGGGCTCGGTGAGCTGGCGGCCAGCGCGGGGCTCGGCGAGCTGGCTGGCGCTCGCGCCGTGCCGCCCGGCAATACGCCGCTCACCTTCGGCGGCGCGCCTCGAGGCGGAGTCTGCGACCCGCAGGCGGCAACCGCGAGCGCGAGAACGGACAGTAACCAGCGGTACCGAGCACCACTCATCTTCCTACCGTACACCGCGGGTCGAAAAAGTTCCCGGCCGCGGCCGGAAACACGCACGGCGGTTGCACTTTATCGAGTGCGAGTCGCCAAAACCCGAACCTGCCCGGGGCTCAGCCAGCCTTCACTCGAACCCCAGGCCACTCGGTACAGCGTGGGACGCCGTTCGAGCACGTACACACTGGCACCTTCGGGGATCGTCACCGAATCCGCGCTGCCGCGTTTTTGCGGCAGGGGCTTGCCCGTTTCGTCGAGTAAGCGCGCCTCGTTTGCTACGATCACCGCGGCCGAGGAGCTGAGCCGAAAATGCCGCGCACCCGCGGTCAATCCCGCACCCGCGAGCAGCATGACAGCCCCAACCCCGATGCCGATCGCGCCGGCGAGACTCGCGCTCGTACTTTGCACGAAGCGTCGCAACGCGAGGCCTATGGTGAGCAGCAACGAGCCAGTGAGCGCGATGCCTGCCCATACGTTTTCGTCGAACAGCGACGTTGCCGCGCGGCCAAGTGAATCGCGGGCCATCACCGGCGCTACGCCTTCACGCGCGTGACGCCTGGAGATTTCGGCGCGAATGCGCGAGAGCCCCAGCTCGGCTTGCTCGTCCGAGGGGCGGAGCAACAAGACTTCGCTGAGCGCCGCCGCGGCGCGTCCCAGATCACCCGGGTTCGCGGCGCTGGAGCGCGCACGTTCCACGTACGCGACGGCCCGGTTGAAGCTGGCATCGGGATGCACGAAGCCGCGATCGGCCAGCAGCTCCAGCCTGTCGATGGCTTCGGTGTAGGCGCCGCGTTTCAGCGCCTCGCTGGCCGCGGCGAAATCACGCTCCGACTCACTGGGCGCGCCCCAAGCCGGAAGCGCGGCCAGCGCGAGCACGAGCATCATCAGCACTGGAAAAGAGCGCCGCACGGGATCCTCAGCTCGGGGGCGACAGCTTTTCGCTGCGCATTTCCGCGGCATTGCTGGCTGCGCGCTGCACCAGCTCGGAGGGTTCGACGCCGCTGCTGGCGCCCACGAAGCGCAGCGTGTCGCAGTCTTGCAGGATGCTCACCAGAGCTTCGGCGCGCGCGCTCGGAAGGCCGCGTGCGACGAGCGTGGTCTCGAGCTCGCTCTTCAAGATCGCGCGCGCCTTGAAGTTCAATTTGAGTTCGATGGCGAGGAACACGGCCCGCTCGACCGCCGCCACGGATGCTTGCGTGTCACGCGTTGCGAGTTCACCTGCATCGCGCAACGCCGACTCGAGCTGCGCGCTCAGCGAAGCGCCTCGCTCGCGCAGCTTCGCCCGCGTGCGCTGGGCAACGGTGAGCGCGCCGCCGGCGAACACCACTCCGAATGGTGCGAGCAGTAGCGTAGCCCAGAATACCGGGCGGTCGCTGAGCGGATCGTGCAGCGTGGGCATGGGACCGAGCGTGTCCCTGGCTCGCAGCACGCCGGCAAGGCGATCGTTGGGCTTGGGCTCGAGCTTGTCCTTTACTGCTTTGGGGTTGGGTTTGACCTCGATCTCTCCGAGGTTTGCTCGGGCGATCGCATATTCGTGCCGCTTGGGGTCGTAGTAGGGGAGACTGAGCTCGCCGAGCTCGACCTTGCCCGGCTCACTCAAGCGCACGACGTAGCTGAACGTTCGGGACCCTTGAACGATGCCATCCTTGGCTTCCATCTTTTCGGTGAGCGCGGGCTCTAGCCACTCGACACCGCGATTTTCGGGAGTCTGCAGCTTGAACGGCACATTGCCGATGCCCGACAACTTGGCGACCACGGAGATGGATTCTCCCGCCAAGATCTGGCGCGGTTCGACGGTTGCCTCGATTCGGTACTCGCCCACGTCGCCGATCTTGTAGCCCGCGGGGCGCCCGCTCAACGGGGGTTCGGTGACTACCAGGTTCACCCAATTGCTCTCGCGCACCAGCGCGCCGCCGCCGGGAGCGGGCGGGTAGCCTCGGCCAGCGAAGCCCATCTTCATGTTGCCGGCCCTGAGCGTACCCGCATGCAGCGGGAACATCGGCAGTTCGCGCAGCTTCGCGGCGATGAAGCGAATGCCCGAGACCGGGACCAAGTAAGCTTTGACTTGGTCGGGCCCGGTGTCGAACGTGAGAAAGTCCGCGTGGGAAGGCTCGTTGGGATTCTCGGCGCTGAATTGTCCTCGGCCGCCATAGGCGAACACGCGCAGCGTCACTTGTTGACCCACTACGACCGGATTGGGCGTGATCGTTGCGCGCAAAAAGGCGATCGGATCGGGCGCTTTATCGACCCGTAACTCCTCCGGGTAGGTCGGCTCTTCGGGTTGTTGCTGCTCGCTCGGATCGTCGTCGAAGGGGCTCTTGAAGTTGAAGCCGGGGGGGAAGGGCGAGCTTCCTTGCCCGAATGGATCGAAGAAATTGAACGGGTCGAAGCCGCGGCGCATTTGCCGGTGCCCGCCGCCCGTGCTGCCCGCTACGACCTCGACCGGGATCGGATTGCCTTGCGCACGCTCACCGCCGAAGGTGGCGCTGGGTGGGCCGACCTTGAACGAGCCGACCTTGGTGGCCGTCACCGTCCAAGTCAGCGTAACGCCCACGCGTTGCGACATCTGCCCGTTGATGATGCTGACCTGTGACTGCGGGCTCCGCGAGGCGGCGCTGGCAGTCATGCCCGGAGGCAAGGGCAAGCGCACATCGGCGAGGGAGTTGCCATTTTGGCCGTCGGACATCACCACCAGCTGGACGACGAATGTTTCACCCAGGCCAACCCGTTGCGAACTGACGGCTGTTTTTACTTCCAGCGCGCTCGCGATGGGACTCGCTGCGAGCACGGCCAGAGCGGTCGCGGCCGTGAACGCGCGTCTCACTTGTCCTCCATCCCGCTGCGCGTGCGGCCCTGGATGGCGCGATTTTTTGCGTCCTGCTCTTGCATGGTCGGGGCGTGTTCCAACATGTCGAGCATGCGATCGTCCTGATTCGCGGACTGCGGCGGCGGCTGCTGCTTCTGCTGTTGCTGATCGTTGCCGCCGTCCGGCTGGTTCTCGGGCTTGGGCGCCGAGCCATCCTGCCCCGCGTCCTGCTGCTTGTCCTTGTCGTCGTCCTTCTTGTCGTCCTTCTTGTCGTCTTTTTTCCCGCCGTCTTGGTCCTGCTCTTTGCCGGAGTCGGGCTGGTCTCCGGAATCCGGCTCACCGCCATCGTTCGAGGCGTCTGGGGGCTCGGCGTCTTTCTTCTTGTTTTCTTGGTCTTCGATCCGCCGCAGAGCGATCGCCCGGTTGAACGCGGCGTCCCGACCAATGCCGTCACCGGCGTCCTCTGGGACACCTGGCATCAACCGCAGGGCGGTGTCGTACTCCTTGACGGCGGCTTTGTAGTCGCGGCGCAAGAACTCCAAGTTGCCGGCCAAGTAGTGGGCGCGAGCTCGGAATTCTACGGGAGTGCTCGGGTCATTGGCGACGAGTCGCACGACGCGCAGCGCGCAATCCACGCCCTTGCTGCGTTGGGCGAGCTCGGCGTCCTGTTGCGAAGTGGTTCCGCCGTCGCCAATCGGCTCTTCTTCACCGAAGCGCCGTCCGAAGCGCTCGGCCAATTTGAACAAGCCGAGCCCTAGGTCGAAGCTCGCATTCGGACGCTGGCGCACCGGATCGGGCGTTCCGATCTCACCGTTTTCACACTTGCCCGTCGCCAGGTACCCTTCCAGCAGCGATACCGCGTTGCCTGCGTCTCCCGCGTCATACGCGCTGAGGGCTTGGTCGACCGCCGGCGCATGGCGCTCGAACAGCGAATCCGTGCTCTTGCCGCACGCGGCCACGAAGAGCAGCGAGGTGAGCAGACCGGCGCTGGCTGCGACGGCGGCTTTTTTGAGCCGCTTCTTGGCCATGCGCCGGGTCTTCTTCGGCGGTGGAACCGCGCTCGGTTTGCTGCGGCGCGCGGCCTCGTTGACGAAAGTCTCGACCAGCACCAAGAGCAGCGCGAGCCCGAGCGGGTACATGTACACGTCGGCGTACACGGTCTCCACCTTCTCGGAGAGCTCTTCGGTCACGAGTCGCGCGAGGCGCCGCGAGATCTCGGTGATGCCGGTCTCGCCTCGTGCGCTCTGCACGATCACGCCGCCCGTACTGCTGGCGATCTTGGAGAGCTGCTCCTCACCCTCAGCAGACAACGAGGTCGTGAGCGGCTTTCCCTGCTCGTCGCTGCGATAGCCGTGGGCCTCTCCCGCTTCGTTCACGTCCGGGATGGGCTCCGGGGTGCGGCCGCCGATTTGCACCACGTGAATGGTGATATCTGCTTGCTTGCATGACTCCGCGACTGCGACCGGATCTCCCTCGAGATCCTCACCGTCGGTGACGAGCAGCATGACCCGACGATGCTGCTTCGACTTGGGATCGCGCTCGAGTAGCTCGCGCCCCGCCTCGAGGGCCCGCGCGATGGCGGTGCCGCCGACCGGCATGTCGTTCGGAGTGAGTTGGCGGAAGAACTGAGCGATCGCCGCGCCATCGCTGGTCAGCGGAAATGCCATGGGCTCGCCAGCGAAGGCGATAGCGGCGAAGCGCGCCCCCGGGAGCTCCTGGATCAACCTCCCGACCTCCGACTTTGCACGCAAGATGCGCGACGGCGTGATGTCCTTCGCGTACATGCTCTTGGAGTAATCGAGCACGACCACGACATCGAGATTGGTGGCGGGGATGAGCCGCGTACCACGCCCGTATTGCGGCTCCGCCAGGGCGACGAACGCGAGCGCCACCGCGAGTACCAGCAGCACGCCTTTCAACGCGCGTCGACCGCTCGGGTTGGCGGTCAGGAGCCCGCGGACCAAAGCCTCATCACCAAAGCGCTTCACGCTGCGGCTGAGCAACACGCCGCCGACGATCAGGGCGAGCGCGACCAGCAGCGCGAGCGTGCTGCCGAACAGCCAGACTGGGACCGCGAATTTCACGGAAACCTCCTGAGCACGAGCGCACGCAGCACGGCGTCACCGGCCAGCAACAACACGCCGGGCAAGAGCAGGAACGCAAACAGGTCTTCGTAGTTGGCGATGTTGGCTTCGAACTTGGTCTTCTCGAGTTTGTCGAGGACGTCATGGAAGCTAGCCTGGAGCGACTTGGCGTCGCTGGCTACGTAGGTGGAGCCGCCGGTCTTGGTGGCCAGCTCTTTCAGCAGCTTGGGGTTCACTGGGAAGCCGACGGAGACGTAGCGGGGCTGGCCGAACAGATCGAAGCCGTCTTGGACCTCGGCCGTATCGCCTTGGCCGATCTGGATCGTGTACAAGCGCGCGCCTACCGAATTGGCCAAATGTGCAGAATATTCGGGCGATATCTTGCCACCTTTGGCGTCACCATCGGTCAGCAAGATGATGGCCTTGCTATGGGCGTGGCTGCGCCGCAAGCGAGCCGAAGCCACGCCCACGGCATCGCCGATCGCGGTCGCGCTCGAGTCGATTACGTTCAGCTCCATCTTACTCACGAGCGCATCGAGCAAATGGTAGTCGAGCGTGGGCGGCGACAAGACGTATGCGCTCGCGCCGAACACGACGATGCCGATACGATCGGTCTTGCGACGAGCAATGAAGTCTCGAATCACGGCCTTCGCAGCGTCGATGCGCGTGGGGCGCACGCCGCGCGGCTTGGGCGGCACGTAGGTCTGCAAATCGGGCGGCAGGTTGGACATTGCCGCATTCATCGAGCCCGAGAGATCGAGCACCACCACGATGTCGATGCCTTCTTCATCCGCGGCTTGCGGGCGCAAGGTGTTCACGGGGCGCGCCAGCGCGAGCACGCACAAGCCGAAGCCGACCGCGCGCAGCACACCCGGTAGATCCCTGAGCCAGACGCGCACGCCCGACGGGCCCACGCCCAGCGCAGCCAGGGTGCCCAGCTTGAGCCTGGGCATCCGTCGATCTTCGCCCAGCGTGGCGCGGTAAAAGATGGCCGGAACCAGCAGCAAAGCCAGCAAGAACCAGGGGGTCTGCCAGTGAGCACGGAGCAGCTCCTCGCCGCGGGTCAGCGCTGGATATGCGAGCCCTATCAGCAACGCGAGCAACGTGTATACGACGAGTAAACCCCCACGCACCGCCCGACGAAGCTTGCGGGCGGAGGCGCGCAGATCGAACCTCGGCGGCGGCGGCTTGCCCTTGTCCGGTCTCTTCGGGTCATCGGCAGGCGCCTCGGGAACCGTCGACTTCGGCTCGAGCGCATCGCTTTCGATCGGCGCGTTGGTCACGGCGTGCCCCCCGGGGTCTTCGGTCCATCGGACTCGTCCGCGTCCTCCGCTTCGGTCTCGCGATCGGTGGGTTCGGCCTGCGCTGGTGGCGGCGCAATGAGCATGGTGCGGGTGACGATGCTTTCGGCGCGCGCCAACAGATCGAGGCATTCACCCTCGCTGGGCGTGAGCCGGGCGAACTTGACCAGATCTGCGTCGCGCATGAAGCTTTCGATGCCCGGCAAGTCTTCGATGGCAGGCGTCGTTCGTCGCAGTGACAGCAGCGCCTCCCGGGTGGTGCTCTCCAAGCCGTCATACCCGTAGCGATCGCCCAGGTAGCGACGCAAAACGTCGGAAACTCGGTCGAAGACCTCCGCAAAACGGCCTTCGCGTGTCAGCCCCGCGTGCCGAATGTCGTGCAGCGCTTCGAGCGCGACGTCCCACGGTGGGCGCGGCGGAGGCGGAGGCGGTAGCTTTTTGGGGCGACGCAGCCAACGGCTGATCAAGAGCGCGCCCAACGCGCCGACGAAGAGCGCGATCAAGACCGCGAGTGCGACGTGCTTGGCTGCGGTCCAAACTTCGAGTTGACGTCTAGCCGCTGGGTTGCCGCGCGGGGGCGCATTCGGCGTATTGGCGATCGGATCTTCGACCAGCACCGTGTGCGAAGTGGTGCACACCGTCAAGACCTCGCCGCTCGCGCGTGAAATCGCGATCGGCAATGGTGGCAGCACGAGCTCGTGGCGCCCCGGTTTCGGCGGCAGAGGCACCACCGACAATCGCACCTTGGTCGTGGCACGCTCGCCCTGCTCCGTGCGTTCCAGCTTGGGGCCCGCGGACCCCTCGGCATCGGGCAGCGCGAACCCTTCACGCTCCAGGGCTTTGCCCTCGGGGCTGTCGCTCAATAGATGAAAACCGGTGGGCAGCACGGTCTCGCCCTTGCCGTGCTCGACCACGACCTCCAGCGTCAAGGCGTGCCCACTCAGCGCGCGATGCGCGATTTTCTCGGTGAAATGCGGGCGATCCTTGCCTGACGGGATGCGCTCTACGCAGCTCTCGGCGTTCTTGCTGTCGACCAGGTTGGGCGCGCCCGCGCTGCTGACCGGGGCTGCGCCAGCGTCGGCCGTTTGTGCCGAGGCCGTCCCGCACAGCGACAACGCCGCGAGCGAGAGCGCACGGAAGCGTGTCGGCCGGTTCATCGGTGAGCTCGCCGGGCGCGTCGCGCGAACAGATCGCGGAGCGGCTTGATGTACGGTTGATCCGTGCGTACCACGCAGTAGTCCAGCCCGAGCTTGGTGAACAAGCGCACCTGTTCGGCGCGGATGCCGCGCATCTGTTTGGCGTAGTGCGCCCGAACCGCCGCGCTCGAGGTATCGACGATCACGCTCTCACCGGTCTCGAAATCCTCGAAGCTGCCGATGCCCACGTTCGGCAGCTCTTCGTCGCGTGGGTCGACCAACATCACGGGGATGATGTCGTGGCGTGCGGCGGCCAGCGACAAGGCGCGGTCGTAGCCGGTAGTGAAAAAGTCACTGATCAAAAAGGCGACGCTGCGGCGTCGGGCGACCGAATGCAGCGTTTCGAGAGCGACCTTCAAATCCGTACCGGTGCGCTCGGGTACGCGGCCGAGGATCTCGCGCACCACGCGCATCACGTGCTTCTGGCCTTTTTTGGCGGGGACCAGCTTTTCGATCTGATCCGTAGTGAGGATCAAACCCACGCGGTCGTTGTGCTTGATGGCGCTGAACGCGCAGAGCGCAGCGACCTCGGCTGCTAGGCGCGCCTTGCTCGCGGTATGCGTGCCGAAGCGCTGGCTCGCCGACAAGTCGACGACCAACATCATGGTCATCTCGCGCTCTTCCACGAACACCTTGACGTGCGTGGCGTCCATGCGGGCGCTCACGTTCCAGTCGATGGTGCGGATGTCGTCGCCCGGTTGGTACTCACGGACCTCGCGAAATGCCAAGCCTTGGCCTTTGAAGACGGAGGTGTAGCTGCCAGCCAGCTGCTCGGTCGCGAGCCGGTTGGTCGTGATCTCGATCTTGCGCAGCGCCTTGAGCAATTCCTTCGGGATCACCGCATCACCTCAGTACGTTGAGACACGAGGAGAGCAAGCAAACCTCAGGGAACTTCGACGACCTCGAACACGCGGCGCACGATGTCCTCTGCCGTGACTTCTTCGGCCTCGGCTTCGTAGCTCAGCACCACGCGGTGGCGGAGCACGTCAGGCCCGATGGCTTTCACGTCTTCGGGTGTCACGTAGCCGCGGTGACGCAGAAGGGCATGGGCGCGGGCGGCCAAATTCAGGGCGATGCTCGCGCGTGGGCTGGCGCCGTACTCGATCAGCGGCGCCAGGTCCTTCATCCCCTTCTTCTGCGGTTCGCGCGTGGCAAACACCACGTC
>Ga0164308_10002347_pt1 | contig 10023 bp, 6 predicted proteins | sample Whisoiple_246_MG_FD_109983 | JGI IMG/M metagenome (GOLD analysis project Ga0164308, IMG submission 109983) | Soil microbial communities amended with fresh organic matter from upstate New York, USA - Whitman soil sample_246_MG | ecosystem: Environmental > Terrestrial > Soil > Unclassified >... | reverse complement strand
GCACCGCCGCCGACGCCGGCGCCCCCGACGCCGGTGCCCCGGACGCCGCACCGGGCGACGACGGCGCGGGCGTGGTCGTGCCGCTGGCCCCGCGGCGCGGCTCGCGCTGGCTGCAGGTCGCCGCGGTGGCCGCGGCCGCCGCCGTGGTCGCCGGCGCGGGCGGCTACGCCGTCGGCGCGACGGGCGGCGGCGGAGACGCGGTCACCGCCGCCCCGCCGATCACCCTGCAGGGCGCCGCCCCCGAGACCGCGACGGCGATGTCGGGCGCGGCCTCCACGGCCGACATGCGGATCGCCCCCTGGTTCGGCGGGCGCGCGGTGTTCACCGCGTCGGGCCTCGCCGACGACGCGGGATCGGGGCACGCGTGGGCGTTCGACGCCGCGTCGGTGTTCTCGGCGGAGACGGCGGCGCGCGTGGCCGGCGTCCTGGGCGTCGCCGGCGACCCGGTCCAGCAGTACGGCGCGTGGACCGTCGGGCCGCAGGACGGCTCGGGGCCCACGGTGTCGCTGCAGCCCGACGGCACCGCCGGCCTGAGCTACTACGACCCGACGCGCGACCCGTGGGCCTGCACCGCGTCGGCGCCGGACCAGCCGGACGGCTCCGCGACGTCGGACGGCTCCGCGGGGGCGGCGGTCGAGGGCCTGGTCCCGGGCGAGCCGACCCCGGAGCCCGCGACCCTCGACCCGTCCCTGGTCGATCCCGCGCTGCCGACGGTCGTCGGCCCGTCGTGCGAGCCGACCGCCGGCCCCGCCCCGGCGGGCGACGCCGCGACCTCCGCGGTGCGCGACCTGCTCGGGTCGCTCGGGGTCGACCCGGACGGTTTCCAGTACGAGGTCGTGGACACGGGCGACGCGCGCTCGTCGTCGGTCACGGCGTACCAGGTGGTCGACGGGCAGCAGACCGGCCTGACCTGGTCGGTGACGCTGGTCGCCGACGGCGTGCAGTCGCTGTACGGCTCGCTCGCCCCGCTCGTCGACCTGGGGGAGTACCCGGTCGTGGGCGCGGCGACCGCCGTCGAGCGGCTGAACGACCCGCGGTTCGGCTCGGGCTACGGCGGCGTCATGCCGCTGGCGCGGGCCGAGGCGACGGACGACGCGGGCGACGCGTCCGCCGCGTCGGCCGACCCGACGGTGCCGCCGACCGCCACGCCCGGCGCGGCCATCCCGTGGCCCGTGCAGCAGGTGACGATCACCGGCGCGCGGCTCGGCCTGACCCAGGTGACCGGCGCGGACGGCGCCGCGCTGCTCGTGCCGGCCTACGAGCTCTCCGACGCGGACGGCTCGGTGTGGAGCGTCGTCGCGGTCGACGAGGGCTCGCTCGATCTCGCCGGGTGACCGGCGACGCGCCCGGCCGCGGAGGGCGGCCGGGCGCGCAGGGGGCGCTGCAGCCCTGACGCGGGCGGGGAGCCGGGAGGGACGGCTCCCCGCCCGCGGTGCGTCCAGCCCGCGCCCGGGCCCGCGGGCGGGCGCGCGTCCGGCAGCCCAGCGGTTGCCGACCGGCGCGGGGCACGGGACCGTCGGTGGATGGGACGACGACACGACCGCACCGTGCACCGCACCCACCACCGCGCCGGCCCGGGCCCCGTGCCCGGCGACCCGACGGTGGCGCTCCCGCAGCCCCGGCACCGCGGGACCGCCGCCGGGCTGCTGCTGCGCAGCGCCGTCCTCGGCGTCGCCGCGGGCAGCCGGGCGTCGCTGGCGCTCGCGGCCCCGACCCTGGCCGACCCCGGGAGCGGCGGGTTCAAGCGGCTCGGCGCGCGGCTGGGCGTCGTGGCGGAGCTGACCGGCGACAAGCTGCCCAGCACCCCCAGCCGGCTGAACCCGCCCGGCCCGCAGAGCCGGGCGGTCGCGGCGGCTCTGGGCGGCGTGGCCCTGGCCCGGCAGCGCGGGCGCTCGGTCGTGCTCCCGGCGGCCACGGCGGCGCTGTTCTCGGCCGCGGGCACCTGGGGCGGCGCCGCGTGGCGCGCCTGGGCCGCCGAGCGCGGGCCGGACTACCGCGGCGCGTTCGCCGAGGACGCGGTGGCGCTGACCCTCGCCACGCTGGCCTCGTACACCCGCGGCTAGCGCCGGGGCCGCCGGCCCCCGCCCGGGCTCAGCCGCCCGCCCGCGACTGTGCAAGAAACCCGTCGAGCGAGTACCCGCCGGGTACTCACTCGACCGGTTCTCTGCCCACTCGGTGCCGCCCCGGCTGCGAGCGGCCGCCCCGCCCCGCCGGGCTCAGGCCCTCGCGCCCCCGCGCGCGGCCCCGGCCCCCGCCGCCGCGCGGGCCGTCGCCACCCGCACGTGCGCCGCCATCCCGCCGTCGCCGAACGTCGGCTCCGCGAGCGGCAGCGCCGGGTCGGCCGCCACCAGCGCCTCCCAGTCGCCGAGCCGCCGCACCGCGGTCGCCTCCTGCGCCACGAGCACGTCCGCCAGGTGCGCCTGGTAGGCGGCGCGGTGCTTGTCGACGATCCCGCGGAGCAGCGCGAGCCGCTGGATCATGCTCCGCACGTTCGCCGAGGCGGGCGCGGTCCGGTACCCGAGCAGCGGCTCCGGCGCGATCGCGACCCGCCCGCCGCCCGCGAGCATCCCGAGGTAGAGGTCCCAGTCCTCGAACCCGGAGCGCATCGCCGCGTCGTACCCGCCGGCCCGCTCCCACGCCGCGCGCCGCAGCACGGCCGACCCGGGGCAGGCGTTGCGGTGCAGGAAGTCGACCAGCGCCCCGCCGCCCGGTCGCACCACCCCGGACGCGACGCCGAACAGCTCCAGCCAGGACGACGCCGCGACGACGTCCGGGTCCGCCAGCAGCGGCGCGACCCGCGCCAGGAACTCGGGAGCCAGGCGGTCGTCGCCGTCGAGCACGAGCACCAGCGGGGCTCCGGTCGCGGCGATCCCCGCGTTGCGCGCGGCGCTCACCCCGGCGTTCTCCTGGCGCAGCACCCGCACCCCGTCGGCACGCAGCCGGTCGAGCACCGCCAGCGACGCGGCCTCGGCCGACCCGTCGTCGACCACCACCAGCTCCGCGGGCGGCGCGGTCTGGGAGCGGACCGAGGCGACGGCCTCGGCGACCTGCTCGTGCTGGTCGTGGGCGGTGACGACGACGGCGACCTCCATGCCGGGCACGCTAGCGCGGCGCTCGCGGCGCTCGCGGCGCTCGCGGCCCGCGGCCCGCGGCCCGCGGCGGCGACGCCGGGACCGGGATCGACCACGCCGGTGCCTGGTCCGTGCACGGTCACAGTTCCGTAACGGAGAGCGCCCGCCCCTGGGCCCCGCCAGCGCCCTGTGCCTACTGTGACCGTGCACAGCGACGTGAAGGAGCAGGAGCGGGATGACGGAGTTCGGCTGGCCGACGCGGGGGATCTCCTACGGCGGCGACTACAACCCGGAGCAGTGGCCGCGCCACGTCTGGGACGAGGACGTCGCGCTGATGCGCGAGGCCGGGGTCACCCTCGTGAGCGTCGGCATCTTCTCCTGGGCGCTGCTCGAGCCGCGCGAGGGGGAGTACGACTTCGGCTGGCTCGACGACGTGATCGACCTGCTGCACGCGAACGGCATCGCGGTCGACCTGGGCACCCCCACCGCCGCGCCGCCGGCCTGGTTCTACGCGACCTACCCGGAGGCGCGCGTCGTCACCCGCGACGGCACCGCGCTCGGCCCGGGCTCGCGCGGCATGGTCTCGCCGTCGTCGCCGGAGTACCGCGCCGCCGCGGCCCGGATCGCGGGCGAGCTCGCCCGCCGGTACGCCGACCACCCGGCCGTCGTGATGTGGCACGTCCACAACGAGTACGGCGCCCCGGTGGGCGAGGACTTCTCCCCGGCGTCGGTCGCGGCGTTCCGCGACTGGCTGCGCGCCCGGTACGGCACCCTCGACGGGCTGAACGCCGCGTGGGGCACCGCGTTCTGGGGCCAGGTCTACGGGGAGTGGGAGCACGTCGGCGCGCCGGCCGCGACGGCCTCGACGCCCAACCCGGCGCAGCGGCTCGACTTCGCCCGGTTCACCGACGAGCAGCTGCGCGCGTGCTTCCGCGCCGAGCGGGACGCGATCCGGGAGCACGCCGCCCAGCCGGTGACCACGAACTTCATGGCGCACCAGTCTTACAACACCGACCTGTGGCGCTGGGCCCGCGAGGTCGACGTGGTGTCCGACGACCACTACCTGTGGTCCCCGGACGAGGACGCGCACGTCGGCCTCGCGCTGTCGGCGGACCTGACCCGGTCGGTCGCGCGCGGCAAGCCGTGGATCCTCATGGAGCACTCGACGTCGGCGGTGAACTGGCAGGGCCACAACATCGCCAAGCGCCCGGGGGAGATGCACCGCAACGCGTTCACGCACCTGGGCCGCGGCGCCGACGGCATCCTGTTCTTCCAGTGGCGGGCCTCCCGCTCGGGCGCGGAGAAGTTCCACTCGGCGATGCTGCCGCACGCCGGCACCGGGTCCCGGGTGTTCCGCGAGGTCGTCGACCTGGGCGCGAAGCTCGGCCGGCTGGACGAGGTGCGGGGCTCGCGGGTCGAGGCGGACGTCGCCGTGCTCTACGACTGGGAGTCGCTCTGGGCGCAGGACCTCGAGTGGCGGCCGTCGGACGAGCTCGGCTTCCGCGAGCGCGTCCGCGCCTACTACGAGCGGCTGTGGCGGGACGGCGTGACCGTCGACTTCGCCCACCCCGAGGACGACCTGTCCGGCTACCGCCTGGTGGTCGCCCCGTCGTCGTACCTGGTCACCCAGGCGGCCGGCAAGAACCTCGCGGACTACGTCGCCCAGGGCGGCACGCTGCTGGTGTCCTGCTTCGCCGGCGTCGTCGACGAGCACGACGCGGTGCACGAGGGCGGCTTCGGCGCCCCGCTGCGCACCGCGCTCGGCCTGACCGTCGAGGAGTTCCTCCCGGTCCGGCCGCAGCACGAGGTCACGGTCGACCTGGACGGCGCGACGATCCCGACCGCGGCGTGGAGCGAGCACCTCGCGCTGGACGGCGCCGAGGTCCGCGGGACGTACCGCGGCGGCCCGGCGGACGGCCTGCCCGCGATCACCCGGCACGCGCACGGCGCCGGCGCCGGCTGGTACGTGAGCACGCGGCTGGGCGTCGAGGCGCTCGCCCCGGTGCTCGCGGCGGTGTACGCGGACGCCGGGATCGCGCCCACGGGGCTGCCCGAGGGTGTCGAGGTCACGGTCCGGCGCGGCGACGCGCACGACTACGTGGTCGCGGTGAACCACCGCGACGAGCCGGTCACCCTCGCGGTGCCCGGTACCGAGCTGCTCTCCGGCACCGACGCCGGCGAGTCGTACGAGGTCGGCGCGGGCGAGGTGGCGGTGCTGCGCACCACCGCGCGCCCGCAGGGGGGTGGTCGCTGACCGCACGACCGCGGCTGCCGCCCGCCCCGCCGGACCCCTCCGGCGGCCGGGGTGGCCGGCAGCCCGTACCGCGGTGGCGCACCGAGCGCCCCCGCACCCACCACGGGTCGCAAGGACGCGATCGACGCGCGAGCGGCGGCCCTCCCGGAAAGGACGACACATGCGCAGGCACTTCGCAGCCGGCGTCGCCGCAGCGGCGACCGTGGCCCTCCTCGCCGCGTGCAGCGGCGACCCCGCCCCCGCCACGACGGCCGACGGCGGCGCCCCCGCCGCCGGCTCGGGCGGCGAGCTCGTGATCTGGTCGGACGCCGAGCGCGCCGAGGCGATCAAGAACGCCGCCGCGGACTTCGAGGCGGACAGCGGCGCGACCGTCACGGTCGTGCAGAAGAACTTCGAGGACCTCCGGGCCGACTTCCTCGCCCAGGTCCCGACGGGCGAGGGCCCGGACATCACCGTCGGCGCGCACGACTGGCTGGGCGAGTTCGTCGAGTCCGGCGTCGTCGACACCATCAGCCTCGGCTCGCGCGCCGACGACTTCGAGCAGGTCACGCTCGACGCCTTCACCTACGACGGCCAGCTGTACGCGCTGCCGTACGCGCAGGAGTCGGTCGCGCTGATCCAGAACACCGCGCTGGTGGGCGACACCGCCCCGCAGACGTTCGACGAGATGATCCAGATGGCGACCGACGCCGGGTTCGGGGACCGGCCGTTCATCCTCTACACGAACGGCGCCGAGGGCGACATGTACACCTCGTACGCCTTCCAGACGTCGTTCGGCGCCCCGGTGTTCGTCCAGGACGAGGACGGCTCCTACACGTCCGAGGTCGGCATGGGCGGCGACGCCGGCCTGGCCTACGCCCGGTGGATCCACGCGAACGGCTCCGCCGGCACCGGCTACTTCACCGACACCGTCGACTACGACATCGGCAACGAGCTGTTCGCGACCGGCCAGTCGCCGTTCATCATCCAGGGCCCGTGGACCATCCCCACGTACCAGGACGCGGGCGTCGAGGTCGCGGTCAGCCCGATCCCGTCGGCCGGCGGCGGCACCGCGGCGCCGTTCGTGGGCGTGCAGGGCTTCTACCTGTCGGCGCAGTCGTCCAACGCGCTGCTGGCGAACGACTTCCTCGCGAACTACGTCGCCACCGACGAGGCGCAGCAGGCGCTGTACGACGCCGACCCGCGCATCCCCGCGCTCACCGCGGTCGCGGAGCAGGTCAGCGACGACCCGGTCATCGCCGGCTTCCTCGCGTCGGCGCAGAACGGCGTCCCGATGCCGAACATCCCCGAGATGGGCGCCGTCTGGGACTTCTGGAACGCCGCGCAGATCGCGCTGATCACCGGCCAGGACCCGGACAGCACCTGGACCTCGATGGTCACCAGCGTGGAGCGGGCGATCGGCTGACGCCCCGCGGGCGGGCGGGGCGTGCGCGCCCCGCCCGCCCCCGCCGGCACCCACCCCCACCCCCCGCACGAGGAGCAACGATGTCCGTCGGCACCAGCACCGCCGAGCACCCGCCCGGGACCCCGCCCGACCGGTCCGGCGAGCCGGGCGACCCGGCGCCCCGCGAGTCGCACGCCCGCGCCTGGCGCGGCCTCGGCTGGGGCTTCGCCGTGAAGCTCCTGCTGATGATGGTGGTCAACGCGGGCGGCGTGCTGGCGATCCTGTCGGCGTACCGGGCGGGCGCGTGGGTGGTGCTCGCCGCGCTGGTCGTGCTGCTCGCCGCGGCCGACTGGATCTACTTCGCCCGCCGCGCCCTGCCGCTGAAGTACCTGTTCCCCGGCCTGGTGTTCCTGGCCGTGTTCCAGATGTTCACGCTGCTCTACACGGGCTACGTCGCCTTCACGAACTACGGCACCGGCCACCTGGGCAGCATGCAGCAGGCCGTCGACGCCGCGCTCATCCAGGACGAGCGCCAGGTCGAGGGCTCGCCCGAGTACCCGCTCGCGGTGGTGCGGGACGGCGACGCGCTCGGGTTCGCGGTGAACGACGACGGCACCGTCCGCGTCGGCACGGCCTCCGAGCCGCTCGACGCGGTCGGCGGGGCGCAGGTCGACGACCGCGGCACGCCGGTCGCGGTGCCCGGCTGGGAGGTCGTGCCGCGGGCCCAGCTGTACGCCGACGCGGACCTGCAGGCCGAGGTCGTCGCGCTCCGCGTCCCGGTGTCCGACGACGCCGAGGACGGCTCGCTGCGCACCCGCGAGGGCACCACCGCCGCGGTCTACACCTCGAGCCTGGTCTGGGACGCCGACGCGCAGACGATCACCGACACCGAGACCGGCGCCGTCTACCGCCCGAGCGACCGGGGCCAGTTCGTCACGGAGGACGGCGAGCGGCTGGCGGCCGGCTGGTACGTCAACGTCGGGTTCGACAACTTCGTCCGGGCGTTCACCGACGCGAGCTACGCGGGGCCGCTGCTCAAGGTGGCCGTCTGGACGTTCGCGTTCGCGATCCTCACCGTGCTCACCAGCTTCGGGCTCGGCCTGCTGTTCGCGCTCATCTACAACGACCCGCGCATCCGCGGCCGCAAGGTGCTGCGGACGCTGTTCATCCTCCCGTACGCGTTCCCCGCGTTCATGTCCGCCCTGCTGTGGCGCGGCATGCTCAACTCCGAGTTCGGCGTCATCAACGACTGGTTCTTCTTCGGCGCGGACATCGGCTGGCTGTCCGACCCGTGGCTGGCGAAGGCCGCGATCCTCTGGGTCAACCTCTGGCTCAGCTACCCGTACTGGTTCCTGGTCACCACGGGCGCGCTGCAGGCGCTGCCGGGCGACGTCATGGAGGCCGCGCGGGTCGACGGCGCGGGGCGCTGGCGGCAGTTCCGGTCGATCACGCTGCCGATGCTGCTCGTGTCGACCGCCCCGCTCGCGATCGCGTCGTTCGCCTTCAACTTCAACAACTTCACGATCATCTACATGCTCACGGGCGGCGGCCCGGCGTTCCCCGGGGCCAGCACCCCGATGGGTTCGACGGACATCCTGATCTCCGCGATCTACCAGATCTCCGGGGTCTCGGGCGGCCGCGCCGACTACGGGCTCGCCAGCGCCCTGTCGATCGTCGTGTTCGTCGTGATCGGCGTCGTCTCCGGCCTGGCGTTCCGCCGGACCCGCAAGCTCGAGGAGATCTGAGATGGCTCTCGCGAACCCCGCGCAGCGGACCGCCGCCCCGGCCCCCGGCCGCCCGACCCGCGCCCGGCGCGCCCGGTGGTGGGCGGAGATCGGCTGGAAGTACCCGGTCGGGCTCGTCATCGTGTTCTACGCGGTGTTCCCGCTGGTGTACGCCCTGTCCGCGGCGCTCGACCCGTCCGGCTCGCTCGCCGGGTCCAGCTCGCTGTTCCGCACCATCGGCCTGGACAACTTCCTGGCCCTCGGCGACACCCTCTACTGGACGTGGGTGGGCAACACGCTGCTGATCGGCGGCGTCGCGTCGTTCGGCGCGGTGCTCATGGGCGCCGCGGCGGCCTACGCGTTCTCCCGGTTCCGGTTCCAGGGGCGGCGCGCGTCGCTCACCTCGCTGCTCATCATCCAGATGTTCCCGCAGACCGTCGCGTTCGTCGCCGTGTTCCTGCTGCTCATCTCGCTGGGCAACGTGATCCCGGCGCTGGGCGTGAACTCGCGGATCGCGCTGATCTGCGTGTACCTGGGCGGCGCGCTCGGGGCCAACACGTTCCTGATGTACGGGTTCTTCAACTCCGTGCCGCGGGAGATCGACGAGGCCGCGCGCATCGACGGGGCCACGCACTCGCAGATCTACTGGCGGCTGATCATGCCGCTCGTGACGCCGATCCTCGCCGTCGTGGCGCTGCTGGCGTTCATCTCCGCGTTCGGCGACTTCATCCTGGCGCGCATCGTGCTGACGAGCGAGGAGAACTGGACGCTCGCGGTCGGCATGTACCAGTGGGTGTCCAACCAGCTGACCTCGCGGTGGGGGCTGTTCGCGGCCGGCGCCGTCGTCGGCTCGATCCCGGTGCTCGCCCTGTTCCTGTCCCTGCAGCGGTACATCGTCGGCGGCCTGTCCGCGGGCTCCGTGAAGGGCTGACGTGGCCGTAAGGTCTGGGGTCGTGGACACGACCGCGCGCCGCCGCCCGACGATCCGCGACGTCGCCGCGGCTGCCGGCGTCTCCCGCGGGACCGTCTCCCGGGTGCTCAACGGCGGGCACTGGGTGTCGCCCGAGGCGCTCGCGGCGGTGCAGGAGGCGATCCGGTCCACCGGGTACTCCGCGAACCAGCACGCGCGGAGCCTCGTCACGGGCCGCGCGAACTCGGTGGCGTTCCTGCTGACCGAGCCGCAGCACCTGCTGTTCGAGGACCCGACGTTCTCGATCCTGCTCCGCGCGGCCGCCGAGGCGCTGGCCGCGCGGGAGATGCCGCTGCTGCTCATGGTCGCCGGCAGCCAGCAGGAGCGGCGGCGGATCACCGACTACGTCGCCGCCGGGCACGTCGACGGCGTGCTGCTCATCTCGTCGCACCGGGGCAACCCCGTCGTCGGCGAGCTGCTGCGCCAGGGCGTCCCGACGATCGCCTGCGGCGAGCCGCTGGGGTACGAGGACCGGATCGGCTGGGTGTCCGCGGACGACGCCGGCGGGGCGCGGCGGATGACCGAGCACCTGCTGTCCCGCGGCCGGACCCGGGTCGCCACGATCACCGGGCCGATGGATACCCCGGGCGGGTTCCGGCGGCTCGCGGGGTACCGCTCCG
>Ga0164308_10002346_pt1 | contig 10029 bp, 8 predicted proteins | sample Whisoiple_246_MG_FD_109983 | JGI IMG/M metagenome (GOLD analysis project Ga0164308, IMG submission 109983) | Soil microbial communities amended with fresh organic matter from upstate New York, USA - Whitman soil sample_246_MG | ecosystem: Environmental > Terrestrial > Soil > Unclassified >... | reverse complement strand
GTCGCACAGGAGAAGCAGATGCTGCAGGCGATGGCTAACCGTCCGCTAGACAGCAACACGACCTTTAGCACGGGTGGCGACGTGTCGCGCTTCCAGCGCCGCACGGTTCCGGCCAAGCCGCAAGTGGCGATGGCCTCGCCCTCGTCGGGTGGTGCGCCGGCCGCTTCGCAAGTTTCGAATGGCGTCCGCGTCGTTCGCGGCAATTCGGTCAACTAACACTGGTTCGGGTGGGAGCTCGCTAAGATGAAGACTCGCAACACCAACAGCCGGGCCCGTCTCGGTACCGCGCTCGCTGCGCTGGCTATGGGCCTCGTCGCGGCCGCTGCGCCGGCCGAGGCCAAGGGTGGCCAGCCGCGGGCATACGCTTCGGGCGCCTATCGCCCCTCGACCCAGGTCCTGCTGAATGTCGGCGAAGGCCAGATGGTCAATCTGCCGCGCGGCGTCGCAAGCGTCTGGACATCGAACCCCAAGGTCGCGGATGTCTACGTAAACAGCCCGCGTCAGGTGAACCTGTTCGGTAAGGACACCGGCGAGGCGACCATCATCGCAACGGCCGCTGACGGGTCCGTGGTGAATGGCGCCAATGTTCGCGTCAACCAGAACATCAGCAACATCAATGACATCCTGCATCAGGCGATGCCCGAGTCGAACATTGACGTTCGCACGGTCGGACAGGTTGCCGTCATCAACGGAACCGTCGCTTCACCAGAAGACGCCGCCCAGGCCGAGATGCTGGTCAAGGCAGCGCTCAACCCGGGTGTCGACGTCAACAAGGACGGCGCGGCACTGACGATCGTTCCGGTGAGCCGCCTGAAGGTCGCTACGCCGCTTCAAGTCACGCTGAAGGTGAAGATCGCCGAGGTTAGCAGGGATCTTATGAAGTCCCTTGGCGTCAACCTCCTGTCGCAGACCAACGGCGGCTTCAAGATTGGCGTTCTTCAGGGAAGCGGCATCTTCTTGCCGGAGGCCGGCGCCGAGACCACGGCCGGCGCGGGACAGATCATTCGCAACCCGGTTGGCTCGACCATCTCGGGCATTGGCAAGCTGTTCGGAATGGACATCATCTCGTCGATCGACATGGCGGCAGTGGATGGGACGGCGAGCATCCTCGCCGAGCCTAATCTCACCGCGCTGTCGGGCGAGACCGCGAGTTTCCTCGCGGGCGGCGAGTTCCCGATCCCGGTTTCGCAGTCGCTCGGCGCGGTGACCGTCGAGTACAAACAATATGGTGTCGGCCTGGCCTTCACTCCGATCGTTCTGCAGGACGGTCGCATCTCGATGCGGGTGCGCCCTGAAGTCAGCGAGCTGTCGGATGCCGGCGGCATCAGCTTCAACGGCTATAAGGTGCCGGCACTGACCACCCGCCGCGCCGAAACCACCGTCGAACTGGGCTCGGGACAGAGCTTCATGATCGGCGGACTGCTTCGAAACACGACGCAGAACTCGATCGATAAGGCACCGCTTCTGGGCGATCTCCCGATCCTCGGTGCACTGTTCCGGTCGACCAAGTTCCGGCGTCAGGAAACCGAGCTTGTGATCGTCGTGACGCCGTATCTGGTGCGCCCGGTCTCCGGCCAGATCGCGCTTCCCACGAACGGCTATCGTGCTCCGACGGACGCCGAACGCGTGTTCGAGGGTCAGAGCTATAAGGGCATCAGTGGTCCGAACGCTCGCGTTCCGGCTCCCGCCCCTGGCATCGTCGCTGGCGCCGCCGCGGCTGCACCGGGGTTCAAACTGTGACCCGCCGCTTGCTTAGGAAGGATGCTGCAATGCGTTCGAAGTTCGGTCTGCTGATGCTCGCGACGGCTCTCGCCGGGTGCAGCTACAAACCACACGTGGATCTTGCGGATCGCGGTGTCGAGGCGATCAATACGCCGATCGTGACCCGCGCCGACTACGTCTTTGACGCAGCGGCGCCCGGCGGCGCTCTCGCTCCGGCCGAGAAGGCGCGTCTCGATGCGTGGTTCCGCGGCCTCAGCCTTGGCTACGGGGACGCGGTATTCGTAGATGCGCCTTATGCTGACAGTGCTCGCTATGAGGTGGCTCAGATCGCAGGAACCTACGGGATGATGCTGCAGCCAGGCGCTCCGGTGACTGCGGGCGCAGTCGCTCCGGGCAGCGTTCGCGTGATCGTTAGCCGCACTCGTGCGGAGGTCCCAGGGTGCCCGAATTGGAGCCAGCCCTCGCAGCCCAATTACAACAACCAGATGATGCCCGGCTTCGGTTGCGCAGTGAATTCGAACCTGGCGATGCAGATCGCCAATCCTGAGGATCTCGTCAACGGTCGTGACAGCGCTCTGAGCAGCACGGCCGCGGGCACCAAGGCCGTAATCCTTTATCGGACCACTCCGCCGACGGGCGCGAAGGGCCTCCAGGAAGTCTCTGTAAAGGGAGGCAAATAATGAACGCTCCGTTCCAGGCACGCGCAGGTCTGCGCGATCCTTTCACGGCCTTCGTGTGCGACGATGCCACTGCCGACATGCTTCGGCCGGTTGCTGTCGAGCACGGCTGGTCGCCTGAGAAGGTGAACAAAGGTGGTCTTCGCAACGCCGTGCAGTCGCTGTCGGTGTCGGCAAGTCCCAACATCCTGTTCGTCGATCTCAGCGAATCCGGTGACCCGCTGAACGACATCAACGCGCTTGCGGAAGTCTGCGAGCCGGGAACGATCGTGATCGCTTCGGGTACCGTCAATGACGTGCGCCTGTACCGGGATCTCGTCGCCAGCGGGATCCACGATTACCTGCTCAAGCCGTTCACCGTCGACCAGCTCCGGGATACCTTCGCTCACGCGCAGTCCATTCTGTCCGGTCCGCGCGGCGAAGCCCAGGCCGACAAGCCGCACGTGATGGCGGCGGTCATGGGTGTCCGCGGCGGCGTTGGCGCTTCGACGATCGCGACCTCTCTCGCCTGGCTGCTTGGCGAGAAGGCGCATCGTTCAACGGCTCTCCTCGACCTCGATGTTCACTTCGGCACCGGTGCGCTGGCGCTCGACCTCGAGCCCGGCCGCGGCCTGACTGACGCGATCGAGAACCCCAGCCGCATCGACGGTCTCTTCATCGAGCGTGCTATGGTCCGCGCGAACGAGCGCCTTTCGGTGCTGTCGGCTGAAGCCCCGATCAACCAACCGCTGGTTTCGGATGGGACCGCTTTCTTCCAGCTTCAGGAAGAAATGCGGAACGCCTTTGAATCGACGGTGCTGGACCTCCCGCGCCACATGCTGATCCAGTATCCGCACCTCGTTCACGATGCGCACGTCGCCGTGGTCGTGGCCGAGCTGACGCTCGCTGCAACCCGCGACACGATCCGCGTCCTGGCATGGCTCAAGTCGAATGCTCCGCAGACGAAGGTAATCGTGGTTGCAAACGGCGTACCATCGGGCGGAGCGCTGGAGATCAGCCGGAAGGACTTCGAGCAATCGATCGAACGTCCTGTCGATATCGTGTTCCCGTACGATGCAAAGCTGGCCGCTCAGGCGGCGAAGCTCGGTAAGCCGCTCGCGGAGGTCGCGAGCGGAAAGCTGTCGGCCCCGTTCACGCAGCTGTCGACCGTCGTCCTCAGCCACGCAAGCGAGGAAGGCGCCGCCGCCGGCGAGAGCAAAATTCCGGGTGCGAAATCGCTCGTCGACAATCTTAAGTCGATGCTCGCGAAGCCGAAGGACAAAGCCGCTTAAGCGGGTGGGTTTGACCGAACGGCGCCACGCGGCGCCGGGAGGTCAATAAGTGAGAGGCGAAGGCAAGAATGCTGTTGTACCTCATCATCTTCGGCGGCGTCGGCGCTCTCGCGCTCGCATACGTTGCGCTGAACGGACCTTCCGCGTCCAAGTCGGTGAAGCGCCGCGTGGAGCTCATCCGTGAGCGTCACGGAGACGTGATCGCCGGCAATGCGCAGGCGCAGATCCGCAAGCTCTTCGCCGAGCGGTCGACCAAGATCGAAGGCTTGGCCTCGACTCTCATCCCGAAGCCCGCGCTGCTGCGCAAGCGGCTCGAGATGACCGGCAAGGACATCACGCTGGGCAAGTACGCCATCGTGTGCCTAGGGATCGTCGTCATCGTGACGCTCGGCCTGAAAATGCGCGGTGCACCGTTCCTGCTTTCGCTCCTAATGGGCCTGTTCATGGGCATCGGCGCCCCGCACTTCGTGATCGGCAAGATGATCAAGCGCCGTATCAACAAGTTCAATTCGAACTTCCCGGATGCGATCGAGCTGATGGTCCGCGGCCTGCGTTCGGGTCTTCCGATTACCGAAACGCTGGGCATCGTCGCCGGGGAAATCCCGGGGCCCGTGGGTATCGAGTTCCGCATGGTCGCCGACAAGATGAAAATTGGACGCACCATGGAGGCTGCTCTCCAGGACACCGCCGATCGTCTCGGCACCCCTGAGTTCCAATTCTTCGTCATCACGCTGGCCATTCAGCGCGAGACGGGCGGCAACCTCGCCGAGACGCTGTCGAACCTCGCGGACGTGCTTCGCAAGCGCGCGCAGATGAAGCTCAAGATCCGCGCAATGAGCTCAGAATCCAAGGCTTCGGCCTATATCGTGGGCTCGCTGCCGTTCATCGTCTTCACGCTCGTGTGGATGATCAACCCGGCTTACATGGCCGGCTTCTTCAGCGATGAGCGACTGATGGTCGCCGGGCTTGGCGGCATGGTCTGGATGGGCATCGGTGCCCTGATCATGGCCAAGATGGTCAACTTCGAGATCTAAGGGAAGGCACAGGACAACATGCAGGCTGCGCCCGCCTCAGGCCCAACGATCCTCGGCTTCGATGTCATCTACATCGCGACGATGCTGAGCGCCGTCGCGACCTTCGCCGTGATCATCGCGATCTATGCTGTGACCACGGTCAAGGATCCGATGGCCCGCCGCGTCAAAGCGCTGAACGAGCGCCGCGAGCAGCTGAAGGCCGGCATCGTCGCATCGACCAACAAGCGCAAGAAACTCACGAACCGCAACCAGGCGGCCGACAACGTCCGCCAGCTCCTGGGGCAGTTCAAGATGCTTCAGGACGACCAGGTCAAAAAGGCTCAGCTCAAGCTGATGCAGGCCGGTATCCGTACCAAGGACCTCGCCTTCTTCATCATCCTCGCGCGCTTCGTTCTTCCAGTCGTGCTCGGTCTTGGCGCCGTCGTTGCACTGTACGGCTTCGGGATGTTCCCGGACTGGTCCTGGCTGCGCCGTTACATGACCGTCGCCGGTGTCGTGGGAGGCAGCTACAAATCCCCGGACATCTGGCTGAAGAACAAGATCACCAAGCGCAGCCACGCCATCCGCAAGGGTCTTCCCGACGCGCTCGATCTGCTCGTGATTTGCGCGGAAGCCGGTCTCACCGTCGACGCCGCCTTCGGGCGCGTGTCGAGGGAGCTGGGCAAGGCGTATCCGGAATTGGGCGACGAGTTCGGCCTGACCGCCATCGAGCTGGGCTTCCTGGCAGAACGCCGCCACGCCTTTGAGAACCTTGCCAATCGCGTCGATCTCGAAGCGGTGCGCGGCGTGGTCACGACCATGATCCAGACGGAGAAGTACGGTACGCCCCTCGCTTCGGCGCTGCGCGTGCTGTCGGCTGAATTCCGTCACCAGCGCATGATGCGCGCGGAAGAGAAAGCGGCGCGTCTCCCCGCGATCATGACCGTGCCGCTGATCCTGTTCATCCTGCCGACGCTGTTCGTCGTCATCCTGGGTCCGGCGTCCTGCTCGATCAACGACAGCTTCATCAACGGCTGATCGTCCAATCGCGTGCACCTTGGGGAACGCGGCGGCACGCTGAAGCGTAGTCGCCGCAACTCCATCATTATTGGGGACGCGAAATGACCTTTACGAACGATCCGAACGTCTGGATGATCTATGCCCTGATCTTCCTCCTCGGCCTATTGATCGGCGTATTCCTCACCGCAGGCGGTCGCCGCAAATGGAAGACGCGCTACGCAAGTGAAGTGGAGCGCCGGCGAGAGCTTGAAAAGGCCCACGCGGACCGCGAAAAACACTGGACCGATCAGGAGAGAGATTGGCGTGAGCGCGATTCCCTGCGCGCCGCCGCCATCCGCGATGGCCGCGACCCAGTCGACGACCGGCCTCTGTGATACGCGCTGCCTAGTCCAAGGGGCTAGGCGACCACATCATCCTTCGATCTTCGAGAAATCCGCGACGCCGTTCACAGCGTCGCGGAACCGCATCAGCAGATTGAGCCTCCGCTCGCGCTTTGCCGCGTCGGGATCGTTGACGATCACGTGGTCGAAGAAGTCGTCAATCGGCCGACGCAATGAGGCGAGCACGCCCATCGCTGCGCTGAAATCTTCTGAAACCACCGCGTCCGCTGCCCTCGGCTCCGCCAGATCGAGGACGGCGATCAATGCCTTTTCCTCGGGAAGTTCGGCGCCCGCCTGTCCCGACGCGATCTCCGCGATGGCTTCCCGCAGGCCCGGTTCCTCGACCAGCACCAGCGGATCCTCCTCACCCGTCTGGGGAATCCCCTGCTCAGCCGGCGAGCTCAACACCTGCGGGCCCGTCCAATTCTCCTTCTTCAGGATATTTGCAGCGCGTTTGTAGCCCGTCAGCAGGTCGGCGCCGTCCGCGGTCTGGACGAAGGCCTGGAGGGCGTTCACCCGCGCGAGCAAGCGAACGAGATCGTCCTCCCCGCCTAGCGAAAATACGGCGTCAATCAGGTCGTGGCGGACGCCCGCCTCCCGCTGCTGCACCTTCAGGCGATCCGCGAAGAAGTCGAGGATCTCGATCGCGGTACGGTCGAGCCGGTGGATAACATCATCCTGGCCGGATTGCTGAGCCAGCGTTGCGAGAACTCCGCGAACGGCCTCCGTCAGGCTGAGCCGAAGCTCATTCCCGACGATGATTTCGATCGACCCGATGGCCGCGCGGCGCAATGCAAAGGGATCCTTCGATCCAGTCGGCTTCTGGTCGACGCTGAAGAACGCGCAAATCGTGTCGAGCTTGTCGGCAAGTGCAATCGCAACCGAAACCGGCCGAGATGGCGTGCCGTACTGATCTCGAACGGCATCCGCGACGTCGTTCGGCTCGCCCTGTGCCCGGCCAAGATGGCCGCCGATAACACCCTGAAGCTCGGGAAACTCGCCAACCATCCCTGTGACGAGATCCGCTTTGGCGAGGCGCGCCGCTCGTTCCACATCCGTAAGCGCGGCGTTGATCGCGCCCGAGTCCACGAACCAGGATGCAATCTTCGCGATGCGCTCGACCTTGGCCGCCAGCGTGCCGAGCTTCTCGTGGAAAACGATCCCGTTCAGCTTCTTGGCCTGTTCCTCCAGTGGGACCTTGAGATCCTGCTCCCAAAAGAAACGCGCATCAGAGAGTCGCGCGGCGAGCACGCGATGGTTGCCCTCGACGATCGCGGCCCCGCCGTCAGTCGCATCGAGGTTGGCAACGCACACGAATGCGGGCGCCAAGTTCGCTTCCTGGTCGACGCACGCGAAATATTTCTGATTCGTGCGCATCGTGAGCACGATCACTTCGCGCGGAACGTCGAGGAAATCGGGATCGTAGCGGCCGAGCAGAGGCTGCGGCCATTCGGTCAGGCCGGCATTCTCGACCACCAGGCCCTCGTCGTCGAGAAGCGTAAGGCCCGCCTCGGACGCGGCGCCTTGAGCGCCCTGGCGGATCAGGCGCTCGCGCTCTTCATGATCGACGATCACATGACATGCGCGAAGCTTTTCCACATAGTCGTGAGCGCCGCCGATGGTGATCGGTCCAGGATGGTGGAAACGGTGCCCGACGGTCGTAGCGCCGGACTGGATGCCCTCGATCTCTACGGAGACGATCTCTTCGCCGAGGATCGCGACGATACCGTGTAGCGGCCTCACCCAGCGCATGGAGCCCGCACCCCAGCGCATCGACTTGGGCCAGGGAAAATCCGCGACGATGCGCCTCACCGCCTCGGCGATTACGTCCGCTGCGGAGCGTCCCGGCCGCTCGATCACGGCGAACAGCACGCCGTCGCGCTCCTCGAGCTGTTCACGGGCGAGCCCGGTCTTGCGAAGGAAGCCATCAAGTGCCTGTGGCGGTGCGCTCGACCGTGGTCCCTTGATTTCCTCGCTCGACGGCTGCGTCGCCTCGGCGATGTCACGCGCGATCAGAACAAGCCGCCGCGGCGTCGACAGCGTCTCGATTGCGCCGGTCTCGAGCCCCGCGGCAGCCGTGCTCTCGGCAAACAGACGCGACAGATCGTTGCGCGCCTTCGCCTGCATGCGGGCTGGAATCTCTTCCGACAGGAGCTCGAGGAGGAAATCGGCCATCAGGCTGCGTAGCCCTTCACGTCCATCCATGCGCTGCAAGCCGCCTTCGCGAGGTCGCGGACGCGGCCGATGTAAGCCTGCCGCTCGGCTACGCTGATCACGCCGCGCGCCTGGAGGGTGTTGAACACGTGGCTTGCGCGGATCGCTTGCTCATAGGCCGGAATGGGCAGCTTCGATTCCAGGCAGCGCTCGCACTCCGCAGCGGCCTTCCGGAATTGGTCGAACAGGGTGTCGGTGTCCGCCACCTCGAAATTGTAGGTCGACATCTCAACCTCATTTTCGAGGAACACGTCCCGATAGGTGACGCCGGCATCGTTGAACCTGAGGTCGAAAACATTGTCGACGCCCTGAATGTACATGGCGAGGCGTTCGAGGCCGTAAGTGAGCTCGCCCGACACTGGCCGGCACTCGAAGCCGCCGACCTGCTGGAAGTAGGTGAACTGAGTCACCTCCATTCCGTCGCACCAGACCTCCCAGCCCAAGCCCCAAGCGCCGAGCGTCGGACTTTCCCAATCGTCCTCGACGAAACGGATGTCGTGCTTGAGCGGATCGATTCCGATTTCAACGAGACTGCCGAGGTATAGGTCCTGGAGGTTCTTAGGGCTCGGCTTCAGCACGACCTGATACTGGTAGTAATGCCCCAGGCGGTTTGGATTTTCGCCGTACCGCCCGTCGGTGGGGCGTCGGCATGGCTGGACGTAGGCCGCCTTCCAGGCATCCGGGCCGAGCGCGCGAAGCACCGTCGCCGGATGGAAGGTCCCCGCGCCCATCTCCATGTCATAGGGCTGCAGGATCACACAGCCCTGCGCGCCCCAGTAGCGGTGCAGCGTTAGGATCAGATCCTGGAAGCTCAGGCTCAACGGAAGCGCCCCGTCATAGTGAAGGTTCAGGCGGCTTTGGCGAATGGACCGCTCATCGGCAAGCGAGGTCTTCAGCAAACGGCAAGGTTGCAGCCGTAACGCATGATGGCCACTTCGGAGTCCATGATGAAGCTACTCCATCGCGTCTTCGCGTCCGTCGCCGCCCTGATCGCCCTCGGTTCGTCTGCGCAAGCGAGAGCGCCGCAGGCGCGGCCGGCCCTGTGGTCCGTGTCGGATGCCGACACCACCGTCTATCTGTTCGGGACCATCCACCTTCTTCCGGACAATTATCAGTGGCGGACGCCGAAGCTGGACCAAGCCGTTGGCGGATCACAACAATTGGTCATTGAAACCATTGTCGACGATAAGGACCCGACGAAGCTTTTCCAGGCGATGTCGAGCCTCGCCTTTTCGCCCGGCCTACCGCCTCTCGCACAGCGGGTGCCGCCAGAGAAGCGCGCGGCACTTACCGAAGCGGTGCGCAAGAGCGGCTTTCCGCCCCAGGCCTTCGACCGCATGGAAACCTGGGCGGTGGCATTCATTCTCCTCGGCAACCAGTTCAAGGATCTAGGGCTGAAGGGCACTCAAGGCGTCGAAGCTTCGCTCAGGAGCTCCTTTTCGGGCCAGGGCAAGCCCGTCACCGAATTGGAAAGCAATCTTCAGCAGCTGACGTTTTTCGACAAATTGCCGGAAAAAGCGCAGCGCGACCTCCTCGAAGGCGCGCTCGAACAGTCAGACGCCGTCCACGACGACTTCCACGAGATGCTGAGCGCCTGGGTTCGTGGCGACGTGAAAGCGATCGCCCGTTCCTTCAATCGCGACCTGTCCAGCTCGCCGGACCTGCGCGACGCGCTGATCAAGCAGCGCAACGCCAATTGGACGAGGTGGATTGCAAGCCGAATGACGCAACC
>Ga0164308_10002345_pt1 | contig 10029 bp, 9 predicted proteins | sample Whisoiple_246_MG_FD_109983 | JGI IMG/M metagenome (GOLD analysis project Ga0164308, IMG submission 109983) | Soil microbial communities amended with fresh organic matter from upstate New York, USA - Whitman soil sample_246_MG | ecosystem: Environmental > Terrestrial > Soil > Unclassified >... | reverse complement strand
GGGCAGCAGCGGCAGCGTCAGCACGACGACGAGCGCGCTCGGCCAGTCGACGACCGCGAGCGTGACGAGCGCGGCGACGGGGACGAACGCGGCGGTCACCAGGGTCGGCAGGAACCGGGACGCGTACGGCTCGACGGCGCTCGTGCCCGCGGTCGCGAGCGCCACCGCGCGCCCGGGCTCGGGTGCCGCGTCGGCGTCGACCGCACCCCAGTGGCGCAGCAGGGCCGAGCGCAGCGTCGACGACACGGCGACGCCGGCCCACGCGGACACCCACTCGTTGCCGGCCGCCAGCCCGGCGCGCACGGCGAACAGCGCGCTGAGCCAGGTGAGCGGGCCGACGAGGGGGGACCCGTTCACCACGGCCACGACGACGGCCGACAGCGCGAACGCGGTGGCGATCGTCGCCGCGCCGCTCGCGACGCCCATGGCGCCGAGGGCGAGCACCGGCCTCCGGGCGGCGGGGACCGCCCGGAGCAGCCGTGGATCGAAGGGCCTCACGGGGTCGTCCTCTCAGCTGCCGGTGCTCACGAGCTGGGCGTCGTCGGGAATGTGCTTGACGGTCAGGCGCTTTCGGAACACCCAGTAGGTCCAGCCCTGGTAGATCAGGACGATCGGGGTGAAGATCAGCGCGACGATCGTCATGACCTTGAGCGTGTACTCGGTGCTCGACGCGTTGTCGATCGTCAGGTTGTACGCCGGGTTCGTCGTCGAGGGCATGACGTTCGGGAAGAGCACGAGGAAGTACGTCGCGACGGACATCGCGATCGTCGTCGCGGTGCCGATGAACGCCCACCCCTCACGGCCGGCGCGGTTGGCCGCCAGCGCCCCGAGCAGGGCCACGGCGGCCACGACGGTCGTGACCCACGAGGCGGGCTTGCCGTCGGTGAACCCGAGCCACAGCAGCAGGACGACGGCGAGCACCGCCGCCACCGCACCGACGCGCTGGGCGATGACGCGGGCCTCGAGGCGGATCTGCCCGTCGGTCTTGAGGGCGACGAAGATCGCGCCGTGCGTGACGAACAGGGCCACGAACACGAGGCCCCCGAGCAGGCTCATCGGGTTGAGGAGGGTGAGGACGTTGCCGGTGAACTCCATGTTCGCGTCGATCGGGACGCCACGCACGATGTTCGTCAGGGCGACGCCCCAGAGGAGTGCGGGCACGAGCGAGCCCCAGAAGATCGCCTGGTCCCACCGCGCCTTCCACGTCGCGTCGTCGCGCTTGTGCCGGTACTCGAAGCCGAGGTTGCGCACGATGAGCGCGACGAGGATGACGAGCAGCGGTAGGTAGAAGCCGCTGAACAGCGTGGCGTACCAGTGCGGGAAGGCCGCGAAGGTCGCGCCGCCGGCGGTCAGCACCCACACCTCGTTGCCGTCCCAGACGGGGCCGATGGTGTTGAGCAGCACGCGGCGACGCTTCTGCGCGTCGGCCTCGTCGGTGGCGTACCGCTTGCCGCCGAGGACGGGCAGCAGCATCCCGACGCCGAAGTCGAAGCCCTCGAGCACGAGGTAGCCGGTCCAGAGGACGCCGAGGAGGACGAACCAGAAGGTTGCGAGGTCCATGCGGGGTCACGCGCCTTTCAGTAGGCGAAGACGAGGGGTGCGTCCTCGTCCCGCTCGCTCGGGTCCTGGGGCTGCTCGAAGGGCTCGGCCCCCTTGCGGACGTAGTGGAGGAAGAGCTTGATCTCGACGACGGCCAGGGCCCCGTAGAGGAGCGTGAAGACGACCATCGAGGTGACGACCTCGCCGACCGACACGCTCGGGGACACGCCGTTCGCGGTGGTCATGAGGCCGAAGACCAGCCACGGCTGGCGGCCGACCTCGGTGAAGATCCAGCCGAAGCTGTTGGCGAAGACCGGCAGCAGCGGCGCCGCGACGCCGAGCCACACCAGCCAGCGCTGGGTCGGGGTGCGGCCCTTTCGGGTGGTCCAGAGCACGAACAGGGCGATGAGCGCGGTGGCGATCCCGAGCCCGATCATGAGCCGGAAGGTCCAGTACGTCGTCGGGATGTTCGGTGCGTAGCCGGTGGCGGAGGTGACGAGCGGGTCGCCGCTCGCGCCGTAGGTCTGGGCGTACTCGGCCTTGAGGTCGTTGATGCCCTTGACCGCCCCGTCGAACGACCCGGTGGCCAGGAAGCTGAGCAGGCCGGGTATCTCGATGATGGCGTTCGCGTGCGACCCGTCGAGCGAGCCCACCGACAGGACCGAGAAGGGCGCGCCCTCGCCGGCCGGGACCGAGTCGTAGAGCGCCTCGGCGGCGGCCATCTTCATCGGCTGCACCTCGGTCATGATCTTGCCCTGCATGTCGCCGCTGATCGCCACGCCGGCCGAGGCGACGAGGCAGAACACGGCGGCCATCCGGGCGGCGCGCCGGTACATCGACGCGTCCGAGCCGCCCACGGCGGCAACGGCGCCCGACGCCTCGGGGACGGTCGCGACCGGCGCCTCGTCGGCGGCGCGACGGGCCTCGCGACGCATGAGCCACAGGGCGACGCCCATGACGACGCCGGCTCCGGTCATGTAGGCGGCGAGCACGACGTGCGGGAACGTCACGAGCTGCACCTTGTTCGTCAGCACGGCGAAGAAGTCGGTCAGCTCGGCGCGGCCGGTCCTGGGGTTGAACCGGTAGCCGACGGGGTGCTGCATGAAGGAGTTGGCCGCGAGGATGAAGTACGCCGACAGCACGGTGCCGATGTGCACGAGCCACATCGTCGCGGCGTGCAGCTTCTCGGGGATGCGGCCCCAGCCGAAGATCCACAGGCCGAGGAAGGTCGACTCGAGGAAGAACGCGAGGAGGGCCTCGATGGCGAGCGGGGCGCCGAAGATGTCGCCGACGAAGCGCGAGTAGTCGCTCCAGTTCATCCCGAACTGGAACTCCTGCACGATGCCCGTGACGAGCCCGAGGGCGAAGTTGATGAGGAAGAGCTTGCCGAAGAACTTGGCGAGTCGCAGCCACTGCTCGTTGCGGGTGCGGACCCACAGCGTGTGGAAGACGGCGACGATGAGGGACATGCCGATGGTGACCGGCACGAAGAGGAAGTGGTAGACGGTGGTGATGGCGAACTGCCATCTGGCCAGGTCTGTGGCATCCATGAAGGCTCCCGATGCGGGGGACTGGCGAACTACATGACGTAGTAGATGCTATGACCTCTTGTAGTACTACAGCGCGTCGGGGCCCCGGTTCGGGTGTGAAGCGGCTCACGGCCACGGCGAGACGGCAGGATGGCGCGCGTGGACGAGCGAACGGTGACGATCGACGGTTCTGGCGGTGGCGGGCTCGTGCGGGTCGACCACGACGCCGCGACCGCGCCCTTCGAGCAGGTGCGGGAGGGGCTGGCCGCGCTCATCACGGCCGGCCGGCTGCTGCCCGGCGACCGGCTGCCCACCGTGCGGGGACTCGCCACCGACCTCGGCGTCGCCGCGAACACCGTGGCCCGCGCGGTCAAGGAGCTCGAAGCGGCTGGGCTCGTCGTCACCGGGCGACGCGCGGGAACCACCGTCGCGAGCGGGGCGCACGCGAGCGAGGTGGTCCTCGAGGCGCTCGCCGCGCGGTTCGTCGGCGGCGTGCGCGACGCCGGGTTCGGTGAGACGGACGCGCTCGACGCGGTCCGCCGCGCCTTCCGCGCCGCCCGCGGCTGAGTCGCCGGACGCGTCAGACGGGCGAAGCGTCAGGCGGGCGACGCGTCCTCACCGGACGCGTCAGGCGTGGCGTGCGGGCCGGGCGAAGGGGTGGATGACCCGAGCCAGCGGCGGCCGTCGCGTCGAGCGGGACTGCGGGGAGGGCGTCAGGCGGGCCGGGCGCCTTTGCGGCTCCTGGGTGTTCGGCCAGCTGCCGGCGATCCGGGCGGCCTGCGGAGGAAGGCCCATGGTCGTGCTCCTGTCGTGTGGGTCGATCGGGCGCTGCGGGCGTTCGGCATGCCCACGGGTCAGAGCGTCAGACCGGTGCGCTGATACGACCGGCGGCCCGGCCGCGCGGTACCGTGCCGACGTCGTCTGCAGGGGGCGGCGAGGTCGGGCAGAGGGGGTCCCGATGGGGCGACGCGTCAGGCCGGGCGTCCGGGTGGGTGGCGCGCTGTCGGCGACCCTCGTGCTCCTCGCGGCTGCCGGAGCGTGCACGGCCGGATCGGCCGGATCGGCCCGACGGCCGCGGCCCACGTTCGAGAAGCGCACGTTCACGACGATCGCCGAGGCCCCGGTGTCACCCAGGCTCGACGCGCCCGCGCGCGGCCGCGGCGAGGTCTCGCGGCTCACCCTCCGCCTCACGGCCGATGGCGGGTTCGAAGGCTCCGCCAGGCAGTCGGCCGTGACCCGGACGGGAGTGCGCTACCGACTCACCGGGCGATGCCTGCAGGACGAGGGCGGGGGCGTCCTCGTCGTCGACGTCATGGGTGCGGTCCGTGCGGGCGCGGCCGACGGTGCCCCGTCGGAGCCGATGCTCGGCGACCCCGTCGCGTCGGCCACCATCCCGTGCGACGGGTCCGAGGCCGTGGTGGACCTCCCGCCGGTCCCTCCGGGGGCCTCGGAGATCGTGCCGAACCCGCGGACCACGGGGGTCGCGGCGGCCTGGGTGCTGCTGTCGGTGGCCTCCTGACGCCGGGGACGACCTCTCGTCGCGCGCGGTCGCCTTACCGCTGGTAACTTCCCGACCACACCGCACCCGCACCCCTCGGGGAGGCTTCGATGGCGAAGCGCTGGAACCGGTCCACCCGTCGACTCGTGGTCGTCCTGGCCGCCGCGGCCGCCGTCGCCGCCGCGGGGCTGGCCCCCGCCGCGGCATCCGGCGCCTGGTACGAGCCCGTCGACCCGCAGAGCCCCGACTCGCAGGTCGGCGTCACCGGACCGCCGCTGAGCGGCACCGCGCCCGACGGCACGGTTCGCGGCTACGTCGACGCGCACACCCACCTCATGTCCAACGTTGGCTTCGGCGGCGACATCGTGTGCGGAGCGACCTACAGCCCCCAAGGGATCGGCGAGGCGCTCGAGGACTGCGACAACCACTACCCCGACGGCCAGGCCGCGCTCATCGAGAACCTCACGAACAAGGCGGGCAGCAACCCCCTCGCCACGCACGACCCCGTCGGCTGGCCGACCTTTCGCGACTGGCCGAAGTGGAGCAGCCTGACCCACCAGCAGATGTACTACCGATGGGTGGAGCGGGCCTGGCGCGGCGGCGAGCGGATCATGGTCGCCGACGCCGTCAACAACAACGTCCTGTGCAGCCTGCCGACGCAGGTCAACCGCTACTCCTGCGACGACATGGACACCGTGCGGCGCCAGATCGCCGAGACGAAGAAGCTCGAGGCGTTCGTCGACGAGCGGTACGGCGGCCCCGGCAAGGGCTGGTTCCGCATCGCCTACTCGGCCGACGAGGCCCGCCGGTACGTCGCCCAGGGCAAGCTCGCCGTCGTGCTCGGCGTCGAGGTGAGCAACCCGTTCGGCTGCAGCCTCGTCCTCGGCGTCCCGGGCTGCACCAGGGCGCAGATCGACGCCGGCCTCACCGAGCTGCACGCCCTCGGGGTCCGCTCGATGTTCCTGTGCCACAAGTTCGACAACGCCTTGTGCGGCGTCCGCTTCGACGAAGGCACCCAGGGCGTCATCGTCAACCTCGGCAACTTCCTCAACACCGGCCAGTGGTGGCGCACCGAGCCGTGCCGCACCGAGCTGCACGACCACACGATCGCCACCGCCGTCATCCCGAAGGAGCTCGCGCCCTACCTGCCCGGCGGCCTCGTCGCCCCCGCCTACCCGCCCGGCCCGCACTGCAACCCCCGTGGCCTGTCCGCGCTCGGCGAGTACGCCCTCGCCGGGATGATGAGGCGCGGCATGGTCGTCGAGGTGGACCACATGAGCGTCAAGGCCGCCATTCGCACCCTCGACCTGCTCGAGGCTGCGCACTACCCCGGCGTCGTGTCGTCACACTCGTGGATGGACACCCACCTGACCGAGCGCATCTACCGCCTCGGCGGGTTCATCGCCCAGTACGGCCACGACGCAGGCGAGTTCGTCGACACGATGCACGTCGACGAGGCCCTCCGCGCGAAGTACGGCGTCGGATACGGCTACGGCATGGACATGAACGGCTTCGGCGGCACGCCCGCTCCGCGTGCCGGGTCGTCGGTGACCTATCCGTTCACGACGCTCGGCGGCGCGATCGCCGACCGGCAGGTCACCGGCCGGCGCACGTGGGACTACAACCGCGACGGGGTCCCGATGTACGGCCTCATCCCCGACTGGGTCGAGGACCTGCGACGCCTCGGCGGTCAGCAGGTCGTCGACGAGCTGGCCCGGGGCGCCGAGTCGTACCTGCGCACCTCGGCCGGCGCGCAGGCGTGGACCCCGTCGGCACAGCCGGCCGCCGGACAGGTGCCCGTCCGGGCGACCTGAGGGCCCCGGGGAGGGCGGGTTCGGCTGCTCGCCCCCCACGCGCCACCGGCGTCAGGTGTCGAGCAGGTCGACCTCCCACCGCTCGTCGGCCCGCAGGTCGGCCTCGACCACGCGGCGTCCGGGCGCCAGCGCGTCCACGCGTCGTCGAACGGCCAGTCGCCGGCGTGGAACGAGGCACGCCCGTGCTCGGCGTTGAGCCGGATCGCCGCCGTCGCGTCGGCCCCCAGCCGGCCGACCTGCTCCGACGCCTCGAGCTCGTCGGCGTCCTTCACGTGCACGGTGCCGTGGGCGTCGATCCAGAGGTCGAGCACGTGGTCACCGGTGAAGGTGTCGCTGCCGGCGCGGTGGTGCGCCGTCTCGAGGCTGACGTACCAGCCGGCGAACTGCCAGGCGTCGTGGTGTGCCGGCTCTGCCGGGTCGAGACCATCCGGCACGTCCCAGAACAGCCACACGGACCACGGCCTGCCCGCCGGTGCCACCCGGAGGATGCCGGCCCCCTGCCACCGCGAACGTGCCTGCACCCGTTGGGGATCGCGCACGAACCGGTCGGCCAGCGGCACGTCCCGCAGACCCGAGCCGTCGGGATACCGCTTCGTCAGCTGGGGCGTGCCGGGTGCGAGCCAGGCAACGAGGCCGCGCTCGTCGTCGCGCACGACGCGCATCGGCGAGACCGTCTCGGGCAGGCCCGGCGCCCACGCGAGGTCGCGGTAGCGCCACATGACGACCTCGCCCGGAGCGAGGAAGGGCGGCGTCCCCAGCGGGCGCGCGTCGTCGGGAACGCGGACGGCGTACGGCGCCGGGACGGGCACGTCGGCGGGCGGCGGAGCGTCGGGCATCGGCTGGACCACGGGCATCCAGCACCCTACGAGGGTCTGCCCGCTGCGGTGGGGACGCAGCGCAGGCCGCGACGAGCCGTCAGCCGACGTCGTGCGTCATGCTGTCGATGACCGCCGTCACGGCCAGGAGAAGCACGACGTTCCTGCCGTCCACGATCTCGACGCCGTAGGTGTCCGCGACCCGGAACCACTTCTTCGACACCTCGGCGACGTCCTCGCCACCCTGGGAGATGCGGTACTCGTGGTCGACGATGTTGCCCTGGACGTCCATGTCCTCGCCGTCCGCGACGTCGACGCTGAACCGCTCGCGCAGCGGGCTGATCATGGCCTTCTTGACCGTCGCCACGGTGCGTCCGGACGGGTCCTCGATGGTCATGGTGTCGCGCACGCGCAGCTTGCGCTCCTGGAGCTTGAGCAGCTCGTTGCCGCCTGCGTCCTCGAAGACGAGGGTGTCGCGGATCCGCATGGCCTTGCCGTTCACCTTGAACGCGCGTCTGCCCTGCTCGTCCTCGATCCAGGAGTCGTCGCCGATCGCGACCAGCTTCTGCCGCATCCGGTACGTCGTCCTGCCGACTCCTCGCCGCTCGTCGCGACGTTCCTCACGGCGTTCCCGACGCCGATCTCCCAAAGCCATGGCTGCCTCCTCGACACCGACTCTTGCTTCGGACCTCCCTCAGGACACCGGGCGTGGGGCCGGGTGTCACCCCTCGATGCGGGTGAGGTGCAGTCGTGCGAGGTGCAGTTCGGGTGCGGTGCGGTGCTCAGGCTGTCGGTGTCAGCCTGGCTACGGCGATGGTCCGCCGGGCCTTTGTCTCGTAGGCGGCGAAGAAGGGGGCCCTTGCCACGACGAGGTCGTTCCAGGCGGCGTCGCGCTCGGCGCCGTGCAGCACGTCCACCGTCACCTCGTGGTGCCGGCGGCCGATCTGGACCGACGCGTGGGGCGTGGCGCGCAGGTTGCGGATCCACTGAGGCTCCGCGGGCCGACCGCCCGCCGAAGCGGCGAGGTAGTAGGAGCCGTCCCGCTCGAAATAGCCGACCGGCGTCGTGTGGGGTGCGCCGGTCCGGCGCCCGGCGACGGTGAGGAGCAGCACCGGGACGCCCCGGACGCGCCCACCGACCCTGCCGCCGGTGCGGCGGTAGACCCAGACCGATGCCGTGTTGCCGGCCTTCCACAGACGCTGGCCGATCGATGCCATGGGCCCCTCGCTCGCTCACTGGTCCGGCGTCCGGGCCGACCCGGACCCTCTCGACCCGAGTCAAGCACTCCGGCCTCGCGCTCATCGCCGAACCGAGCCCGCCGGTCCGGGAGGTTCAGGCCCTGGGGCGCTCGTCGACGATGCGACGGGCCTTGCCGATCGACCGCTCGATGGAGCCGGGAGAGCCCACCTGCACCCGGCACGTCACGCCGACGTGCGTCTTGACCGCGTGCTCGAGCCGCCGCGCGACCTCGCGGGACGCGTCGTCGGACAGGCGCTCGAGCGGTTCGACGAGGACGGTCAGCTCGACCATCCGGCCCGGCTGGGTCAGGACGCACTGGAAGTACGGCGACAGCCCCGGCTCGGCGAGCACGTGCTCCTCGATCTGCGTCGGGAAGACGTTGACGCCGCGGATGATCATCATGTCGTCCGTGCGCCCGGTCACCTTCTGCATCCGCCGCATCGAAGGGACCGCGGTTCCCGGCAGCAGGCGCGTCAGGTCGCGGGTGCGGTAGCGCACGACCGGCATCGCCTCCTTGGTCAGCGACGTGAAGACGAGCTCGCCGAGCTCACCGTCCGGCAGCACCTCCTCGGTCACCGGGTCGATGACCTCGGGGTAGAAGTGGTCCTCCCAGACGTGCAGGCCGTCCTTCGTCGTCGCCGCCTCCTGCGCGACTCCCGGGCCCATCACCTCGGACAGCCCGTAGATGTCGACGGCGTCCATGCCGGTGCGGCGCTCGATCTCCTGGCGCATCGACTCGGTCCACGGTTCGGCGCCGAAGATGCCGACCTGCAGGCTCGTCGCGGCCGGGTCGACGCCCTCGCGCTCCATCTCGTCGAGCAGCGACAGGAAGTAGCTCGGGGTCACCATGATGACGCGGGGGCCGAAGTCCTGGATCAGCTGGACCTGCCGCTCGGTCATGCCGCCGCTGACCGGCACGACCGTCGCCCCGAGCCGCTCGACGCCGTAGTGCGCGCCGAGGCCGCCGGTGAACAGGCCGTAGCCGTAGGCGACGTGGACGATGTCGCCCGGGTGGCCGCCCGCGAGGCGGATCGAGCGCGCCACGAGGTCGGCCCACGTGTCGATGTCGCGCCTCGTGTAGCCGACGACGGTGGGGCGGCCGGTGGTGCCCGAGCTGGCGTGGATGCGCACGACCTGCTCTCGCGGCACGGCGAACATCCCGAACGGGTAGTTGGCGCGCAGGTCGGACTTCGCCGTGAAGGGCAGGTGACGCAGGTCGTCGAGACCGCGGACGTCGTCGGGGTGGATCCCCTTGTCCTCGAACGCTCTCCGGTAGTGCGGGACGTTCTCGTAGGCGTGCCGCACCGAGGCCCGCAGCCGCGTGAGCTGGACCGCGCGCAGCTCGTCGACCGAGAGCGTCGGGATCTCGTGGTCGGGCAGGGCGGGGCGCGGGCGCTCGGCTGACTCCGTCGTCATGCCGCCCATTGTGCCCACACGTCGGCGGGGCACCGCCGCCCCGGGCCGCGGCCGCCGAGTGGGCACCCTCTCCCGGGAGCAGGGGCCCACTCGGCGTCGGGACGGGGACGGGCAGGTGCGGGGGGTGGTGGCGTCCGACCCCGTGGCGTCCGCGTCGGCCGCGACCCTGGCGTCGGCGG
>Ga0164308_10002342_pt1 | contig 10031 bp, 11 predicted proteins | sample Whisoiple_246_MG_FD_109983 | JGI IMG/M metagenome (GOLD analysis project Ga0164308, IMG submission 109983) | Soil microbial communities amended with fresh organic matter from upstate New York, USA - Whitman soil sample_246_MG | ecosystem: Environmental > Terrestrial > Soil > Unclassified >... | reverse complement strand
TCGATTCGCCGATCGCCGACATGAAGAACGTCGGCCCGCGCGAAGGCGGCTCGATTACAGCCGCGCAGTTCATCCAGCGGTTTGTCGACAACGGCGTCCGCTGGGCGCACATCGACATGGCGGGCAAGGCTTGGTCGGACAAGCCGGCCAACACGTACGACAAGGGTGCGACGGGCTTCGGCGTCCGCCTGCTCGATGAATATGTCTCCGACGTGCTGGAGCGCTGAGCCGGGACTTCGGTGCAGGTCGACTTCTATCAGCTGGGCGAAACGCCTGCGGAGCAGGTGATCTCAAGCATTGCCGAAAAGGTGCTCGGGGCGGACGGGCGTCTCCTCGTCATCGCCCAAGACGAATCCTTCCTCGCACGCCTTGACCGGCTGCTTTGGGACCAGGGCGCGACAAACTTCCTACCGCACGGTCTTGCCGGTGGAGCAGACGACGCTCGCCAGCCGATCCTGCTGTCGACAAGCCCGGACGCGCCCAACCAGGCCAGGAACATGCTCATTGCCGACGGACAATGGCGCGATGCAGCCCTGTCCTACGACCGCAGCTTCTATCTTTTCGATTCGAGTACCCTCGAAGCCGCACGCCTGGCCTGGAAGCTTCTCGCCGGTAGAGATGGCGTCGACCGCCGCTACTGGGCGCAGACGGACGGCCGCTGGAAACAGCAAGCCTGACACTTGCCCGCAGACGCCCCGACCGCTAGGCGCCGCACCCAATTCCAACCCCCTGAATCACAGGAGATCGCCCGGTCATGGCCGCGACGCGCACCTTTTCGATCATCAAGCCCGATGCCACCCGCCGGAACCTCACAGGCGCCGTAACGAAGATGCTGGAGGAAGCCGGCCTTCGCGTCGTCGCTTCCAAGCGCATCCACATGACCCGCGACCAGGCCGAGGGCTTTTACGCTGTCCACAAGGAGCGGCCATTCTTCAACGACCTGTGCACCTTCATGACGTCCGGCCCGGTCGTCGTTCAGGTTCTCGAGGGTGACAACGCCGTGCAGCGCAACCGCGACATCATGGGAGCGACCAACCCGGAGCAGGCCGCCGAGGGCACGATCCGCAAGACCCACGCCGAATCGATCGAGGCCAATTCCGTGCACGGTTCGGACAGCGACGAAAACGCCCAGATCGAGATCGATTATTTCTTCAAGCCTGAAGAAATCGTCGGCTAGTCCTTCGTGGTGCTGCCGGTCCGGCGATAACTCCACCGGACCGGCTTCTTTCCGTCAGCGAGAGAAAGCTCGGCATCAAGGCCGATAGCAGTCCGCTCGTAACGCACGCGCTGCGGGAAATCGTGCGCCGGGTTGACGAATGTGACCGAATGGGCGTCGGCCGCGGTGGCTTTGAAGGCGACGGGTCTGGCGCCCTTCGGTGATGCGTAGAAAGTCAGCGCCCCGACTGCGCCACATTCGATCCGCATCCATTCCCAGTGGGCGACAGTGTCGCCTTTGCCGTTCCTGCCCGATCCCATCATCAAGCCGCCGCGCTCACTGGTCCAACACTCTTCGGTCCAGCTTTGCTCGGCACGCTTCTCCTCCCAGCACCCGGCGAGGAACGCCGGCATCGGTGCCGCTTCTGCCGCCGCCATTGCGCTCCACATCAGCATGATGAGCACCCCCGTGCGATGATCAGAATTCGTCTGCCGCGCGCATTAGCTTCGTGAGCCTGGGCGGAGCGCAGGCACGCCAGCTTCGTTCGAGCCATTCGCCGACCTGATCCCAGTCCACGTCGCGCCGGTTGAGCTTCACGCCGAGCCAGCCACTCGCGCCATAATATTTCGGCCAATAATAAATGTCGGGCTGCGCCTCTATAAGGCCAGTCATCTCGTCCGGACCGCTGGCTTTCACCAGGAGGCCCACGGCTTCCTCGCCATGATGGTGGTCGGCGATAATCGCGAAGAGCTTGCCCTTCTCGCCTCCGACCGACCAGCCGGGGGAGCCGTGGCTGGTCTTCCGGCCCACTTCCGGCAGTTTCTGGACCAGGGCGTGCACCTGCAATTCGATCCAGCCCGCGTCGAAAGGGCGCGCGGCATAGTCGCTGAGCACTCGCGGATAGAGTTGATGCTCCGCGACCAAGATCCGGTCGGACAGCGTCTGCGGCGTGTCGCCGGAGAGGACCGCGACTTCGACCTGCCCGAGCACCTCACCCGAATCGAGCTCCTGGCAGACGAGATGCACGGTCGCACCGCTTTTTGCGTCGCCGGCAGCGAGGCAAGCTTCATAAGTCCCAAGCCCCTTGTATTTGGGCAGGAGGGACGGGTGAATGTTGAGGATCCGACCGTCCCAACGGGCGAGGAATTCCGGGGGAATGATGCGCATGAACCCCGCGAGTGCGATGAGCTCGACCTCTTCCTTTTCGAGTACACGCTGAAGCTTGTCCCAAAAGTCTTTGCCGAGCGCTTTCGCGTCCAGTCGCTCAACCGAAACATCCTCCGCCTCAGCAAGATTCAGGCCGGGCGCGTCAGGGCGGTCGCCGGTTACAAGCGCGACCTGGTAGGAGCAGTTGTCGGCCCGTGCGGCGTAGATGAGCGCGGCCATGTTTGAGCCGCGACCTGAAATCAGGATCGCGACGCGGGCGCGATCAGGCATGGTGCGTTGCGGTCCAGGCCTCGGCAGCACCCCAAGCGCCCTGCGGCCCGCGGACGGTGCAGCCACGCTCGCCGGCCTCGATTCGGCCAACCTCAAAGACCGTCTCGCCCGCGCCCGACAAAGCGGTGGTCACGTCCTCCACAGCATCTTCGCCGACAATCACGGCCATGCCGACGCCACAGTTGAAGGTGCGTGCCATTTCTTCGGGCGCGATTCGCCCGCCGGCTTGCAGGAGCGCGAAAATCTCCGGCTGTTCCCAGCGATCAGCTTCTACGATGGCGTGGGAGCCTCGCGTCAAAACACGCGGAATGTTCTCGAGAAGTCCGCCACCTGTTATGTGCGCGAGACCCTTGATGCGCCGCTCCTGAACCAGCGGTAGGAGGGACCGCACATAGATGCGCGTGGGCTCGAGCAGCACCTCGGCAAGCGTTCGGCCGCCGGCGATTGGGGGAGCTTGCTCAAGGTCCCAGGCTTCCTGGTCGATGATCCGCCTTACGAGCGAGAACCCGTTGCTGTGCACGCCCGAACTGCCAAGGCCGAGAATAACGTCGCCGGGTGAGATTTCGGCGCCGGTCAGGACCTTGTCGCGCTCGACCGCGCCCACGCAGAAGCCTGCGAGATCATAGTCGCCGGGCGCGTACATGCCGGGCATCTCGGCTGTTTCACCGCCGATCAGCGCACATCCCGCTTGCCGGCAGCCTTCCGCGATCGACGCGACGACGGCCGCAGCGACGTTGTTATCGAGTTTCGCGGAGGCATAATAATCGAGGAAAAACAAAGGCTCGGCGCCTTGGACGATCAAATCGTTTGCACACATCGCGACCAGATCGATTCCTACGCCGTCATGAAGCCCGGTATCGATCGCAAGCTTGAGCTTCGTGCCGACCCCATCGTTCGCCGCGACCAGCAATGGATCGCGATAGCCCGCGGCCTTCAGGTCGAAGAAGCCGCCAAAGCCTCCCAGCTCCGCGTCGGCACCGGGTCTTGAGGTCGAGCGAGCGAGCGGTCCGATGGTCTTCACCAGTGCATTTCCGGCTTCGATCGACACGCCGGCGTCCGCGTAAGTGAGGGGCTTCTGGCTCATTGCGACGGGGCGATAGAGACAAGCCGCTTGGATTTCCACGCCGTTGTCGCCAAAAGACGGCCGAATGCTGCGCCGCCAAGTCGTTATCCCCTTTCTGATCGTGCTCGCTGCCGCTGGGCTTTCCGGCGCGCTCTATGCGCAGCTCGAGACGACGGACCGCGGCATCCTTCCCATCGATAGCTCCGGAACGCTTGAGATTACGGGCATCCACGTCGATGTCGGCGGTCCCGACGCGCAGTCCGCGCGCTTCGGGGGATGGAGGGTCGCGCAGCGGCAGGGCTTCCGTGCCCTGTGGGCCAAGATGCACAAGTTGCCGATCAACCAGGCCCCAAACCTCCCCGACGGCACGCTGGACCAGATCGTGAGTTCGATCGTCGTCCAGCGCGAGCAGATCGGTCCTAACCGCTACATCGCCGATCTCGGAGTGCTTTTCGATCGCGCCCGATCCGCAGAGTTCCTTGGCGCTGAAGGCGGTGAGGTCCAGCGGTCGGCGCCGATGCTGCTTGTCCCGGTGATGGTCTCGGGCGGAACCGCAACCACGGTTGAGCTCAAGAACGCCTGGCAGCGGGCGTGGGCACAGTTCCGGACCTCTCAGAGCCCGATCGACTATGTTCGCGTGAGCGGCCTCGGCGCGGATCCGATGCTGATCAACGCGGCGCAGACGGTCCGGCCCGGCCGCGGTTGGTGGCGCAATATCATCGATCTCTACGGCGCGGCCGACATCCTGGTCGCGGAAGTGCAGGTGCAGCGGCTCTATCCTGGCGGCCCGGCGCGCGCGCGTTTCATTGCCCGGCATGGCCCCGACAACCAGATCGTTGGCGGCTTCACCCTGACGGCTCCGAACAGCGACGCGATACCCGCCATGCTGGCGCAGGGCGTGCAGCGGATGGATCAGGTTTTCAGCGATGCGCTCTCTGCGGGAGCCCTTTCGCGCGATCCATCGCTGAACCAACCGCCTCCGCCGGCGCTGCCGGAATTGCCGATGGAGAAGGCAACCGCGCGGCCGACTGCAACGGCAAACGCGTTCCAGGTGCAGGTCAGTGGCGGTGACGTGAACGTGTACAATTTCGCGATGGCGCATTTGCGCACGCTCGCCGGCATCGCCGCCGCGACACCGCAACAGATCAACCCGGCGGGCACGAGCTACGTGCTTGTCTCCTATACTGGCAGTATTCAGCAGCTCGCCGCGGCCCTCACAGCGCGAGGTTGGGTCGTTGAAACGTCGGGCACGGTCGTCAGGATCAGGTCTGGGTCCAGCAAGCCGCCCGCGCTCCCGTCGCCGCCGCCACCGGCCCAGCCGAAGCCAGGGACTCCCGCACAACCGCAGCCCGCGACCCCGGCTCAGCCGCAACCCGTGACCAATCAGGTGACCGGACGCCAGGAATGAAGCAGGGGCCGGACCAGATAGCGCTTCCGCTTGATTGGCCGCAGACCGAGGGAGACGCCCGATTCATCGTCTCCGACGCCAATCGAAGTGCGTTTGAACATTTCGCGAAGTGGAGCCTCTGGCCGGTAAAGGCGACGATTCTCACCGGGCCACGCCGGTCGGGGCGAACGCTGCTCGCGCGCAGCTTCGTCGAACGCGTGGGTGGGCGGCTGTTCGACGAGGCGGAGCAGCGGGACGAGGAAGAGCTGTTCCATGCCTGGAACCAGGCGCAGGATACGGGCCGGCCGCTCGTCATGGTTGCGGACCAGGTTCCCCCGGCCTGGGCGCCGAAGTTGCCGGACCTGAGGACGAGGCTTGCGGTTACGCCAGTCGTTTCGATCGGGCTCCCGGACGACGCGCTGTTCGCAGCGCTGATCCAGCTTCTGTTCGCCGATCGCGGCCTGCATATTCCGGTGGAGGCCCTGCGCTTCATGGCGGACAGGCTGCATCGCGACTACTGGACCGCGGAGCGTGCGGTTGAGGCAGTCGACCGCTTTGCTATTTCAGAACGCGCGCGGCTTACCTTGCCGACGATCCGGCGCGCGCTCATTGAAGCCAAAATGATTCAGGAAGCGGCCTAGCCGCACTTCGCCGAGTTCACCCTGTTCTGCTGGTCCAGCTGGACGGTCAGGCGAGTGGGGCTGAATTCCATTGTGATTATCGCTCCGAACGAAACCCAACGAATCGAACGTGCTCCCGACGCGCGAAGCATGGCGGCGCCGACTTGCTCGGTCGCGGCGTTTCCAATGAAAGAGGCGAGGCGGTCGTCATGACAGGCGCGATCCGGTTCGTTCGCCGTCGGGAAGGATGCTGGCTCGACGCAGCCGGCCAGCAGCAGCGCAAACACCGCAACCCTAGGCATCGACCCTTTCAACCTCGGCGACACGGCTCATCTTGAGCTTTCCGTTCTCGATCGCAAAGGCAAGGCGGCCCTCAACAAGATCGAGCGCGTCTCGCCCGAACTGCTCATACCGCCAGCCGTTCAGGATGTTGAGGTTTTTGCGGACGCCCGCGGCAAGCGCCTCGAGGTCATCCGAACGGGCAATTAGGCGCGCCGCGACACCGGTCTCCTTGGAACGGATCTTCAGCAACAGCTTGAGCAGGTCGCTGACCAGCGCCGCATCCTTCGTGAGCCCCGGCCGCCTGGGCTCGCGGTCGGGCAAGTCGGAACCTTCGAGCGGCTTGGACGCCTCGATGGCGGCAATCAGCCTTGCGCCGATATCGTTGGTCTTCCACCCGGCCGACAGTCCGCGAATGCGCCCCAAATCCTCCTGGCTCTTCGGCGGGTGGAGCACGATTTCGTTGAGCGTATCGTCCTTGACGATCCGGCCCCGCGGCAGGTTCTTCGAACGGGCTTCGGTTTCGCGCCAGGCGGCGATGGCTTTCAAGCGACCGAGAACAGCTGGATTTCTGCTGGGCAGCTTCAGTCGCTTCCAGGCATCCTCCGGCGCAAATGCGAAGTTCGACGCGTCGGCAAGCCGCTCCATCTCCTCGTCCAGCCATGCACCCCGACCGGTTTTCTTCAGCTTCTCGACCATCCGCGGGAAAACCGTCGCGAGGTGCGTCACGTCCGCAATCGCGTAGTCGATCTGGCGCTTGTCGAGCGGGCGGCGACTCCAGTCTGTGAACCGCGCGCCCTTGTCGAGGCTGTGACCAAGCAGGCTCTCGATCAGGTTCGAATAGCCGATCTGCTCGCCGTGGCCGAGCGCCATGGCCGCGATTTGCGTGTCGAACAGCGGGTGAGGGACTTTGCCGGTCAGGTTATGGATGATTTCCAGGTCTTGGCCGCCCGCATGGAAGACTTTCAGCACGTCCTCGTTGTTCACGAACAGGTCGAGCAGCGGCCTTAAGTCGATACCTTCGGCCAACGGATCGATCGCGGCAGCCTCGTCCTTGCTCGCGACCTGGATCAGGCACAGGTCCGGCCAATAGGTGTTCTCCCGCATGAACTCCGTGTCCACAGCGACGAAGGGGTGGGAGGAGAGGCGGTCGACGAGAGCCTTGAGGTCATCAGACTTCGTAATCAGAGGATGGATATGCATGAGTCTTGCGGGGCTTTAGCCGCGCCCTCGCGGGTTGACAAAAATGTTTCCGGCCTTGAAGCGCGGCCCCGCGTTTCCCGCCTCATTTCCCGCTTGAGCAAAGCCGAGCCCAATATGCACGCCTATCGTACCCACACCTGCGCCGAACTGCGCGCAAGCAACGTCGGTGAGACCATCCGCCTTTCAGGCTGGGTGCACCGCAAGCGCGACCATGGCCATCTGCTCTTTGTCGACCTGCGCGATCATTACGGGATCACGCAGATCGTCGTGGACACGGATTCGCCGGCCTTCCGGACGTTCGACCGTCTTCGTGTCGAATCTGTCGTGACGGTCGAGGGTCAAGTGGTGGCGCGTTCCGCCGAGACAGTGAATCCCAATCTTCCAACCGGCGAGATCGAGGTGCGTGGCCGGGAAGTGACGGTTCAATCCATGGCTGCCGAGCTACCGATGCCGATCGCCGGGGAGCAGGACTATCCCGAGGAGATCAGGCTCAAGTATCGCTACCTCGATCTCCGCCGAGAGCAGGTCCACGCGAATATCATGCTGCGCTCGTCGGTGATCAGCTCGATCCGGCGGCGGATGATCGACCAGGGCTTCACCGAGTTCCAGACCCCGATCCTGACCGCCAGCTCGCCCGAAGGTGCGCGCGACTATCTCGTGCCGAGCCGCGTCCATCCAGGTAAGTTCTACGCGCTCCCGCAGGCGCCTCAGATGTTTAAGCAGCTGATCATGGTCGCTGGCTTCGATCGTTACTTCCAGATCGCGCCCTGCTTCCGCGACGAGGATGCGCGCGCCGACCGTTCGCCGGGCGAATTCTATCAGCTGGATTTCGAGATGAGCTTCGTCACGCAGGACGACGTCTTCAACGCGATCGAGCCGGTGCTGTCGGGCGTGTTCGCAGAATTTGCGGATGGCCGGACGGTCACGCCGGCGGGCGAATATCCTCGCATTCCGTATAAGGAAGCGCTCCTAAAATACGGCAGCGACAAGCCCGATCTCCGGAATCCGCTGCTGATCACCGACGTGTCGGAGCACTTCAAGGGCTCCGGCTTCGGTCTCTTCGCCGGGCTCGTTGAGAAGGGTGCGGTCGTTCGTGCCGTGCCCGCGCCTAGGACTGCGGAGAAGAGCCGCAAGTTCTTTGACGACATGAATGAGTGGGCGCGAAGCGAAGGCTTTGCCGGTCTCGGATACGCCACAAGCAAGGGCGGCGAATGGGGCGGGCCGATCGCCAAGAACCACGGCGAAGACGGCATGAATCGCATCGCCGAGACCATGGGTCTGGGCCCGGACGACGGCATCTTCTTCGCAGCCGGCAAGGAAGACGAGGCGGCGAAGCTCGCGGGTCTGGCCCGAACGCGCGCGGGCGAGCAGCTCGACCTGATCGAAAAAGGCTCTTTCCGCTTCTGCTGGATCGTCGATTTCCCGATGTTCGAATACAACGACGAGCAGAAGAAGATCGACTTCAGCCACAATCCCTTCTCGATGCCGCAGGGCGAGCTCGAGGCTCTAGAGAGCAAGGATCCCCTCGATATCCTCGCCTGGCAGTATGATATCGTCTGCAACGGCGTCGAGCTGAGTTCGGGCGCGATCCGGAACCACCGACCGGACATCATGTACAAGGCGTTCGAGATTGCGGGCTACGCGAAGGAAGAGGTCGACACGAACTTCTCGGGCATGATCAACGCCTTCAAATTCGGCGCTCCGCCGCACGGCGGCTCGGCGCCCGGCATCGACCGGATCGTCATGCTTCTCGCTGACGAGCCGAACATCCGTGAGGTCATCGTCTTCCCGATGAACCAGAAGGCGGAAGACCTGATGATGAACGCGCCGGCGGAAGTGATGCCGAAGCAGCTCAAGGAGCTGCATCTCAAGGTGGTGCTTCCGAGCTGAACTCCCGAAACGGGACGAAAAAGCTGTGGATAGATTTCCAGCCGATTGAGGTCACGCCGGGCACTGCCTATTTTTGTCGACGTGCCTGACGTCGATCCTCACGAATCCGAGCTCCAAGTGGGCGCCGCGCTGGAACGGTTGCGAGATGGTCTGCGCGCGCTGCAGGTTCCTCAGATCGTTCATGGCCGCAGAGCAATCATTCTGTTCGAAGGCCCGGAAGGCGCCGGGAAGAAGGCCGCGCTGAGACATGTCGCTGCCGCTTTCGATCCCTGCCAATTTGCGGTCCACACGATCAGCTTTGACCGTCGGCAAGCCTCTGACGGACACTGGCTCGCGCGTTTCTGGCGCGACCTGCCAAGCGCTGGACACACTGCGATCTTCTTCCGCAGCTGGTACCGCCGTGTTCTGGACGACCGAATTCTCGGGCGCATCGATGAGGCAGCCGTTACCCGAGCATTCGACGAAATCAACGAGTTCGAGGCCCAGCAACGGGATTACGGAACCCTGATCGTCAAACTCTACTTCGACGTCTCGCCGGACGTACAGGAGCAGAGGCTGAAACAGCGCGATGACGATCCCTGGCTCCGCGTCTTGAGGCGTGGCGAGCGCGTGAGCGTAGGCGACACTGGCTACGGACGCGCGCTCGACGACCTCAAGCGGCACACCGATACACGCTGGTCGCCGTGGCGGATCATCGACGGTGACGATGAAGAGGAAGCGGCCGTGACCGCGCTTGCCGCCGTCGTCGAGGCCTGGGAAAAGGCGATGCCGGCCGAGCCCCCGCGGCTCGTCAGCGCTCCTACGCGTGCCGCCTAGCTGGCGGGCGGATAGGTGATCCCCACCACTTCGTAGCTCTTCTCGCCCGACGGGAGGCGAACGGTCCGTTCGTCGCCGATGCGTGCGCCAACCAGTGCGCGGGCGATGGGTGCGCTCCAGCCGATCCTTCCCGCGCCTGCATCGGTTTCATCGTCGCCGACGATCATGAGCAGGCGGCGC
>Ga0164308_10002341_pt1 | contig 10032 bp, 14 predicted proteins | sample Whisoiple_246_MG_FD_109983 | JGI IMG/M metagenome (GOLD analysis project Ga0164308, IMG submission 109983) | Soil microbial communities amended with fresh organic matter from upstate New York, USA - Whitman soil sample_246_MG | ecosystem: Environmental > Terrestrial > Soil > Unclassified >... | reverse complement strand
GCTGCAGCGGAGAAAGCCGCCCCAACGATTCCTGACGAGTACGCGGACCTGACACCGGACGCTTCCGACACCTGGGAGCGCACCGAGCAGGATCTGGAACTCGACAAGGTCATCGATTCCATCGAGATCCTCGACGCCTACACCCGCTGGTGTGGCAAGTCTACGCCGAACCCCGGACGTATGCGTGAGGGCATCAAGGTCTCGTGTGTCAAGCCCGGCCACAGGGACAGCGATCCTTCGGCATGGCTTAACCTGGACAAGAAGACGTGGTTCTGTGGAGGCTGTCAGGAAGGTGGAGATGTCTACGACATCGCCGCTTACCACTTCGGCTTCCCGGTGCCTGGCTACAAGACCGGCGCAGCGTTCCACGAGCTTCGCCGAGCGATGGCAGGCGACTTCGGGTACACCTTCGTCGATGCCATCGGAGTCAAGGGCAAGATCATGGTGGCTCCGTACGAGCCCCTCGAGGAAGAGAAGGAACAGGCCACCCCCACCGCCGTAGATGGCGGGGAGGTGGCCCCTCTTCTCACAGATGCCAACGTCGAGAACGATGCGTTCGAAGACATGGTACTCGAAGAGATCGTGTTCCCCACGCTCAACTGGCGCGAGGTCGTTCAGCCCGATACGTTCCTCTGGAACTACTGCGAGATCACGTCGGAAGATGACATCCCTGAGGAATACAACCTCTGGAATGGGCTGCTGGCGATCGGAATGGCGGCAGGTCGGGACGTAAGGCTCATCGACCGCATCCCGGTGTACGGAAACTTTTTCCTGTGCCTCCTAGGACACACGGGGGACGGAAAGAGCCGGTCCTACACCCACGCGAAGAACCTCCTGCGGGCGGCTTTGCCCCACAAGTGGGACGACATCGCCTCCAAGGGGACCCGGATGATGGCCGCACCGGCCAGTGCCGAGGCCCTGATCCATGCGTTCAGCAAGCCGCTCACCGATCCGTCGAACCCCAAGAACATCATCGGCTACGCACCAGTACGCGGGTTGGTGGAGTTCAACGAGCTGTCGTCACTGACAGGCCGTGCAGGTCGCCAGGGCAACGTCCTGAAGCCGACCCTGATGGAGTTCTACGACAGTGCCCCGGTCATCTCCACGACATCGATGACCACCGGCGTTAAGGAAGCTCACGAGCCCTTCGCGTCGGTGTTCACCACGACGCAGCCCAGGGCGCTGAAGGAGCTGATCCGCAAGAGCGACGCGGACAGTGGTTTCCTCAACCGCTGGGTGTTCGCTTCAGGTGCCCCCAAGACCAGGCACGCCATCGGCGGCGCGAAGATCGATGTCCTTCCGACTGTTCCGCAGTTGCAGGAGATCGTCGGCTGGATCGCCTTCGGCAAGGACCTGAGCTGGAGCCAGGAAGCGCACGACCGCTTCACCGAGTTCTTCCATGACGTGCTGCACCCCAAGCAGGTCGCCGACGAGTCGGGACTCCTGACCCGCATGGATCTTCTGCTCAAGAAGCTGATCCTGCTCATGGCGGTCAACGCACACGAAAGCGTCATCACTGAGGACACAGTCGATCGTGTCATCTCGATGTACCCGTACCTCGTACAGGCGTACGCCATCCCTGCAGCGCAGATTGGAAATACGCTCCAGATCGAGGTACACGAGGAAATCATGAGGCACTCCCAGCGCTTCGAAGAGAAGTACGGGAAGCCCATCAGCGTCAACGACCTGAATCGCCTGCTGAAGCGCAAGAAGTATCCGATGGACCTGGTCCTGAAGGTACTCGACTTCATGGTGAAGCTCGGGGAGCTTGAGCCGGTTACGCTCAAGGGTCCGGGCCGACCGACTGTGAGGTACCGCTATGTGGGATAGCTTCAGCGAAGAGATCCCCGAGGACATCAAGGCCGAGATCCTCGACAAGGCTTACGCCGCCCGCACCCACGGAAACCGGGCCTGCTACGCAGCGGGCTGCCGGGGACCCCTTTGCCGCAAGGCCGAGCGGGACCGTGGACTGATCCGACACCGGGAGAAGGCGCAAGAAGAAGGCAAGACCGTTACACCGAAGGAAGCACCGCATCCCGCCCGCGAGCGTGACGAACTGCTGGACAGGATCATCTCCTGGCACCGACACGAGCGCGGGCTTGACTCGACACTACACGCATACTGAGGAGATTCATGTACGAGTACGAAGCAACACTGGTCAAGGTCATCGACGGCGACACTGTCGATGTGAACATCGACCTGGGTCTCGAGACGAACCGCCGGATTCGCGTCCGTCTGTTCGGGATCGACGCCCCCGAGATGAGCACCCCGGACGGGAAGCTCGCCAAGCTGTTCGTCGAGTCATGGTTCGACCGGAACGACGGCCCGGTGCGCCTGGTCACCGTCAAGGACAAGCGCGAGAAGTACGGTCGCTACCTCGCGGTGTTCCACGATCACAACGACACCCAGACCCTCAACGACGCGCTGGTGATGGACGGCCTGGCGTCGGAGTGGGACGGTCAGGGTTCGCACCCGGCCCCGAAGCACCTCGGCGACACGGCCCTGCTGCCCTCGGGCGAGACGGAGCAGGGCAACGGTCCCTGATCCCACCGCACATAGAGAACGCCCCGCCTCTTCCACAGAGGCGGGGCGTTCTCGCTTCGCTATCAACCCCCCAGAGATCTCTCTCCGCGACAGGGGGAAGTTCTAGAGGATGTACCTGATCTCGACCTTGCGACCGGCAGCCTCGTGCGTGTCGATCCCGAGCTGCATCCCAGGGGAGATACCGAGGTCAGCGTAGACCGCGACCAGATCGGCGACGTTCCCCCAGGCGAGGCCGGCCTGGATGCCGTGAGTGCGCTCGTCCGGGTCGTCGTCGTTGAGCACGCCTTCCTGCGTGTAGAGCAGGTGAGAGGCGTAAGGCGACTCGCCACGCATCAGCGAGTCGCGCATGGCGAACCTGGCGTACTCGAGGTTCTTCTCGACATCGCCCGCGAACGGGGACTCGATGATGACGAGCTGCACGGTACCTCCAGGTAGAAGAAGGAGCCTGGTAGCCGTGTGGAAGCAGGTAAGTGGCGACGTACCCGACCGCACGGACGTACCAGGACTCGTCGGCCCCGAGAGAATCGAACTCCCGTAACTAAGCGGCGAAGCCAGGTTGATGCACCAGGGTAGCCAGCTTAGACAGTGACGCTGCAGTGGGCCGGTAAGCAAGAACGCCTGGACACGACCCCTCTGGCTGTTCTAAGCCGTATGTGAGGTTCCGTCTCGAGAGCCCAGGGCTACTTGCTTAGCTGGCACCCCTTGCGAGGTAGAACGACCAGCGGGATGAACACTACAGCGACGCTGATGTGGTGTCAACCCGATCTTGGTACCGGATAGTCTCCGATAGTTAGCCGGTACCTGACTCGAGGTACTCCAGCTCGATGGGGTCCAGCTTGTCGATCCCCTTGTGCTCGAGATACGACTGGAAGCGCTCACACTCCATCGGGGGGTGCTTCAGGTAGTACTGCCTGAAGTCCATCCAGCCCTCGGGGAGCCAGAACCCCCACCGCTGCCGACGCTTGCCTGTAACCAGCAGCGTCCAGGTATGCGGCTTGACACTGACGATGCGGTGCGTGGAGTACAGCGAGAGCTTGTGCAGGCTCCACCGGCGATGCGTGCGGCCCTTGCTCTTGGGCTGGTTCGGGTACTTGTGCACGACCTCGCTGTAGCCGCCCCACAGCATGAAGCTCCAGAACGTCCACGGGTGATCGTGGAGAGCCACGTCGCGGTTCTCGGTGCAGATCTCGTGAATGAACACGGAACACCACGGCGTCTGGAACAGGCGGATACGACGGATGAATACCTCGTCGTTGGTCGGCCTGATCTTGTAGTGCTGCGGACCACCGAAGGGCTTGCCAAGGCCGTCCTTGGGGTCAACGCGCCAGAGCTTCATCCTGGTTCCTCGGTGTCCACGAAGGGAGGCGTGTTCGGAACCTCGACAGGGTCCTCGAGGGCGGGCACGGGACCGTCTTCGATCTCCTCGTCCGGGAGCGGTGCCAGGACTGCGGAGTCCACCACCGGGTCGCCGGGGAGGTCAAAGTCGGCCATCGTCGGGCTCCTTGTCGGTTGCGCTTGTAAACCAGTCGGGGAGGTCTACCATCGGGATCTTCTTGCTCTTCATGTCGTGCGTGCAGTCGCCCAGGAAGTCCCAGACGCCGTCACGCAGGAACGAGTGACATACGAAGTCTTCGCCGTGCCGGTTGCCCTGTACGAGCATGGAACCGTCGAACGTCAGGGACTCCTCAGTGCCTGTCATCTTCCATCGCTTGTCGAAGATGTGGAAGTCCAGACAGGCGGGACACCAGACCCACCAGCTCTTCTCGCTCGTCTCGCTATCAGTGAGGACCCTGTGCTTCGTGGTCGGCATGGTCGTCCTCTGCGTGCTGTTGTGGCTGGGGATCGGGGAGCGGGGAGCCCGCCGCCTGTGACCAGGACTGATCGTTCACCGTCAGCGCCATGACCTTCTCGATCGGCACCGGCGTAGTCAGCATGAAGTATTGCTCACCAGCCTCGGTGCTGTCAACCGTGACCACAGCCCCGGTCACGCGAACGATGTTGCCATCTGGTCCGAAGTACCCGACATCGACACCCTTGCGGTCAAGCATCGCGCCGACCAGCTCAGCACGCAAGCGCTTGGTGCGAGCCTCCATCGTGGGCTTGTCGTCAGTCATGAGCTCTTCACCTCCAGGATGAAGCCGTTGCAGTCGCATTCCCCGCAGTACGACCTGTGCGAGTCGAAGTGGACGTGCTTCTGGGCGATGTGGTGGCAGGTACAGATGCGAGCATCCTCGCCGTCAACGACCGGGTAGTCGTTCTTCACCTGCTCGATGCGGTCGAGGTACTCCTTGAAGTACACCCAGCCAGCGCCGGTGTAGAAGCCCCACTCCTGTACGCGAGGCCCAGCCACGACGAGGGTGTAGGTGTTCGGGCGCACACTGAGGATCTTGTGAGCCATGTCCATCGGCATCCGGTGGCCCCGGAAGGGCTTGCGACTGCGAATGACACTGGTGATGTTGTCCTCACGCACCTGGATGATGTGCGGGAACAGCCAGACGCGCTCGACGTACCCGCCCCACAGCACCAGGCTGAAGAAGTTCCACGGGTGGTCGTGCGGGTCCGGGTCCTTGTCCTGGGTGAGGATCTTGTGGACGAAGATGCGGAACCAGGGTGTCTCGATCACGCGCCACCGCCTTAGATAGAGGGCACCATCGCTGTCATTGATGTCGAACTTACGAAAGAAGGCGAACGCCTTGCCCTGCGAGTTGCCCAGGCGCTCCTCGTTGATCAGGTGGCGAATCCACAGAGCAGACAACCCGATCAGCCCCCAGCCGATGATCGCAACGGCCAGCAGCTTGTAAGTTGTCGTCATCTCGTGGGGCTCCATTGGGGTCAGGGGAGGCGCGAAGCAGCCGTCTTGAGCAAATCGAACGTCAAACTATCGGCACCGGACTTCCTCAGCTCGTCCTCGAGAACCTTGATGTAGGCGCTACACAGGACCGGGACAGTACCGCGCTTAGTGTGCGGTACCCAGGCAACCGCGTGGTCGTGGATGCTCTTTGAGGCCCCGTGAGTGGGCTCCGGCTCGATCACTTCCAGGTCGAATCCATCCGGCACGACGGTCAGGGGACGCCCAGCTGTCGTGTCCACAGTGGGCAGAGACGCCCGGTTCTTCCTGTACCGCCGAGGGTACGGGTTCGGGTGGTGGCACTTGAGCGAGTCGAACTCCCACCCATCTTCCGGGCAGGTGGGGTAGCTGGACTGGCACATATTCAGCGCTGCGTGCCCCGCTTCGTAGATGCAGCTCGCCACAGGGCAGGGTTCACTTGCCATCGTCGCCCGCCCACCTCTCGCGGTCGGCCTCGACAACGCGGCCCAGGTCGTAGAAGTTCCTCACAAAGCTGCTGTTCACGGGCCGACCCTCGATCCGCTCCCACTCGGTCATGAGGAGGATTGCGATGCGCTCAGCCTCGGTTGTGGGCTCCGCAAACCGCACTTTCGGGGGCTGTACAGGCGGCTGAACGGACATCGCCGTCTCCACCTGACCGCCCCGCATCGGGGGAGGAGGCGTGGTCGGAGGCTTCCCGTGCCCCGCTACCATGCCCTTGTACCTCGGTCCCAGGCTCGCATCGTTCACGCCGCAACCGGGCGCACAAGCCCCTTAATCGTCGTGATCAGGTGCTCGGCCATCGCGAGCTTCTCGCTTTCGAGCAGCTCACGGGACTCTTCAGGGGTCCCTTCGAGGTACACGCGCTTCCCCTCGTACGCCCCGCAGTCGCACACCAGCTGGACCCACTTGCCCTTCTTCGGCGCGATCCCGTACTTCACGTCGATCTCGTGCGTCACCCAATCAGACACGACCGAGTCATGGATCGGGAGCCCGCAGGGCTCGATCGGACACGCATTCTCAGCCATCAGGTACCTCGCCGTGTAGTCGGGGATGGGTTTCGCCTCCGCAGGACAGTACCACTGCGCTTAGGCGATGTCAAGTACCGATAGATGGGCTACCGCCCCTCGCTCACGGCCACACGAGTCTATCTACACAGGCTTTGGGCTGGTGATAGCACCCATTTTCGGATCAGTACGATCACGGAGGGAAGCAAATAGTCAGTATTTAGGAGACACCCCATTTCCGTACATAGCGATCTAAACCAGTCGTAATCACCTACAGGTGTCTCCGATATGTCTCCGAAACTCTAGGCGTGCTGTCTACGATTGTCTCCGATATTGTCTACGAAAATAACCGCAGGTCACGCCCCACTAACAACACGCTTTTGGGGGGTTTCGTAGACACTTCTAGGCCGGGACACTCCCATGCGGTCCTTCATGGGGACAGACAAGTCTTCGACATAGACTTTGGTCAGTCCAGTATTTCCCTCCGGGGGGTAAAAAAGTGTCTACGATATTCGGTAGTTGATCTACCTACCCCCTCTGACCTGCGGTTATGTCCCAATAATATCGTAGACAATATGGGAGACATATGGGAAACAATCGTAGACAGCTGCTCCGATATTGAGCTGATTGTGATTAGTCCTGTGGAAGGGATAGCTTACTGATCCAGTTTCACCTGCTTTTAAGGTCATGTGGGTAGTTCTGTGGACGGAATAGGATGGAATCAACACAGTCTAAGACCAGAAAAGAGCACCCTGAGGGTGAAAAATATTGTGCGTACTGAGAGGTGCTGAAGGTTAGCGCGCACCCCCCCGCCCCGGATTTTATTGCACCTGCAACAATCAGCTGCGCAACAGTTGCACACACAACCAGGTGTCCTTGCAGGTGCAACTATTGCCGTGCCGATAGTGTGCCCTATCGGCACCTATTGCAGCACTTTGTTTATCAGAATGCGTTTATGCCCGCGTTTATCAATGCGCTTATCCACACAGCTCTATTGCGCTATTGCATACCCCTCCCCTATTGCGCTGTAGGTAATGCTGGGTAGTTCGCGCTGCATTACCGCTCGGGCATTACATAGCATCACCCTGCATTACCAAGCCATATCCACTAACGCATACCCAGCCATATGCCAGCTCATTACCTATTCCGTATCCACCAGCTAACAATAGGTGACACAATGGGCCTACTAGGGCAGCTACTGTCAGTCACTAGGGCCTTAGACGCCACCAGCGCCACGCTACGGGCCTGTAGGCGTGGCCCTATCCGGTCACACCAGGCTCACCCTGGGAGGCCCGTACGGGCAAAGTGCCCCTTAGACGCCACCAGTACCCTCCTAGGGCATCGGGTGGCCGGGCTGGTAGGGACCTACCCCTGATCGGCACAGGCGCAGCAGTGGCTTTACCTAACCTTTGCCCCCAGACGGTAACGATCGGCCGTGTTCTGCCGTTCTACTTAGTGAACGGCCACGCACCCGCGAGGCCGCCGATCCGCACCCGAGGAGCCCGAGATGCCCGCTACGCCCGCCACCCGCTACGAGACCGGCCTCTGGAACTGCTGCCAGGCCCGTCCCGAAGGATCGATCCGCCACACGGGCGACGATGGCGAAACGGTCTGGATCGACGCCTGCGCCGGATGTCTGGCCACGGTCGAAGCGTCGCGCCGTAGTGGCGTCACCAGCCGCGACGGTTCGCGCCGGATGGAGGAGGCCGCTAGTGGCGTCGAAAACACGGTCGGTCAGATGATGCTGCCGAACGGATCTTGGACCGACTACGCCCGCGCCACCGAGGCCGAGGTGCTCCGCTGGGTGGCCGGGGGTAACGCGGTCGGCCAGCAGCGCCGCGCCGTGGACTGGATCACGCACAAGCCGCTCGCCTACGTCTGGAACGGCGTCAGCTAGTCCACTAGATCAGTCCAGTTTCATCCGACCTCGTAGAAAAGAGCTTGTCGTGTCAACTGTTGACGTGTTCGCCGTTTCGATGTCCGAGGGTATGCCCGAGGATGACGCGCCGATCCAGGCGCGGGCCTCGCTAGTGATCCGCTGGGCCTCCACGGGCGCGGCGTGGACCGCCACGCGCCAGGCCGTAGTCGATGCCCTCGGAGCCCGTAGTGACTACCGAGTGACCTGTCACTAGGCCGCGCCGACCAGCCGACGGGCCGACCTCCTCGCGAGGTCGGCCCGTTTCGCTCTGTCGGGATACTTGCAGCGTCAACTTTCGCAGAATCAAGGGTTCTGGCCGTGTCGGCGCGGTTCCGCTAGTGCCAGGCTGACAACGGCCCGTCAGAGGCCACCAGCGGCCTCCTAACGGCCTCGGGCGCGGCCCCATAGGATCACACCAGCCTCGAGCCCGGAGGCCGTTAGCGTCGAAGTGCCCCTTAGAGGCCGCTGGAGCCGTTCTAACGGCCTAGCGGGCCGATCCGCTACCTACCTACCTGGCCAGGCCTGAGGCCGTTAGGATCGATCCAAGGCTTTACCTACGCTTTACCCGTTTCAGCCGTTGCGGACCTGTTCCGCGTGTATGGTTGCCCCATAACCGAACAGCGACACGGTCCACCAGACAGCCACAGGCCACGGTTCGCCCGTAGCGGCAGCCTGGTAGACCAGCCGCTAGTGTGACGCAGGTCACACGGTTAGAACGGCGAAACGGTTTGACAGCCTGGGCAACCAGGCACTAGGTTAGAACCACAACGAAACAGCGACACGGAAACGGCAGCCAGCCTTGGCTCCCAAGGGGAGAGACACTAGGCAGAACGGCAGCCGCTACCGAGTGGCACGGTTCGCCCGTCGCCCGTCGCACGGTTTGACAGGCTAGGCCAGGTAGGCTAGACTGGTACAGGAAAACCGCACAGCGAAAAAGCAGATGAAAACCGCACAGAAAAAAAGCTTGTGAAAGCGCTTGACACGGTACGATCCGCCAGGGTAACCTGGTGGCACAGCGAAACGGCGAACAACGAGAGACCAGGGAGCACGGCATGAGTCTGACCTTTGCACAGCAGCGTCCCCGAGTGAGTCGCAGTCGGGGATACCGACTGACCTCGATGGGTGACGGTGTGGCGCAAGGCCACGATGAGCGCCTCGCAGTCAGGCCTCCGTTCTACGTCAGCCAGGGGTTCCGCGAAAGCCTGGCCAGCGAGCGCGTGTCGAAGACCGAGGTGATCGAAGATCAGCCGGTGAACTTCGAGCGCAGGCTGGATGGCCTGGGTAACGAGTGGCTCGAGGATGTCCGCGAGACGCCCGAGGCTCCGAAAGAGCCGAGGACTCCGCGAGCACCGCGTCCCAAGTCGGAGCCGCGTGAGAAGCCTGGACTTCGCACCGAGCAGGTTGACCTGTTCATCCGATCGAAGGGCTACACTGGCCCGATCAACAAGCAGATGCGTGACCTGGCGCGGGATGTCATCTCGCACAACGCCAGCCTCGCCGAGTACGCGAAGGGTCTGTGAGATGGCGAAGCTCCATCGGAACTACCTGAAGAACAGCCCGACCTATGCGGACCTGTTCGCCCAGCACGGTGCTATGATGCCCGTGGCTGCGGCAGAGCGGTTCGCAGCACAGCACGGCACGAAGCTCGAAAGCCTGGGGCTCACCCAGGTCGGCGGCCTGGTGGCAACCCTGGGCCTGGTCATGGAGTTGGGGTACTGAGATGCTGAGTTATGTCG
>Ga0164308_10002336_pt1 | contig 10042 bp, 5 predicted proteins | sample Whisoiple_246_MG_FD_109983 | JGI IMG/M metagenome (GOLD analysis project Ga0164308, IMG submission 109983) | Soil microbial communities amended with fresh organic matter from upstate New York, USA - Whitman soil sample_246_MG | ecosystem: Environmental > Terrestrial > Soil > Unclassified >... | reverse complement strand
GGGGTGGGCGTGCGTGAAGCCGGAGGCCGTGAGCGCCGCCGGGACGACGCGCAGGCTGCCGAGGATCTCCTCCGAGAACTGGCCCAGCGCGATCCGCAGCGCTAACCCCGGCACCGGGAGCACCGCGGGCCGGTGCGCGCGGTGCGCGAGCGCCCGGACGATCGCGATCTCGGTCGCGGGCTCCGCCGTGAGGTTCACCGGGCCGCTGACCGGCGCGTCGAGCAGGTGCAGGATCGCGCGCACCTCGTCCTCGAGGCTGATCCACGACCAGTACTGCCGCCCGCTGCCGAGCGCCCCGCCGAGCCCGAGCCGGATCAGCGGCAGCAGCCGCCCGAGCGCGCCGCCGGACGGCGCCAGGACGATCCCGGTGCGCAGGAACGCGACCCGGACCCGCGGGTCGGCGACGGCGGGCGCCGCGGCGGCCTCCCACGCGCGGACGACCTCGGCGAGGTAGGACGTGCCGTACGGCTCCTCCTCGGTGACCCGGGTGTCGCCGCGGTAGCCGTAGGCGCCGGTGGCGGAGCCCTGCAGCAGCACGCGCGGCGGCTCGGCCATCCCGGCGACCGTCCGGGCGAGCAGGCCGGTGGTGCTCGTCCGGGACTCGAGCACGACCTGCTTGCGCGCCGGGGTGAGCCGCTTGTCGCCGACGCCCGCGCCCGCGAGGTTCACGACCGCGTCCGCGCCGGCGAGCGCCGCCGGGTCGAGGGTGCCGGCCCGCGGGTCCCAGGCCCGCTCGTCGGGGTTCCGCGGGGCGCGGCGGACCAGCCTGCGCACCTCGTGCCCCTCCGCGCGCAGCCGCGCGACCAGCGCCGTCCCGATGAGCCCGCTCGACCCCGCCACCACCACGATCATGCGGCCGACCCTACGTGCGCCGCCGGTGCGCGGCGCGCCGACGGGCGGTGGGCCGCGGCGCCTGGCCGCGGCGCCGGAGCGCGGCGCGTCGGGCGCGCCCCGCGGGCCCCTACGCTGGGGCGTCATGGACGCCGAGCACCCGGGCGCCGGGGCGCCGCCGCCCCTCGCCGTCGTCGCCGCCGAGGCGGGCGTCTCCGTGCCGACCGTGTCGAAGGTGCTGAACTCCCGCCCGGACGTCGCCGGCGCCACCCGCGAGCGGGTCACCGCCGTCCTGGCCCGGCACGGGTACGCGGTGCGGCCGTCGGGCAGCCGGCGGACGGGGTTCGTCGACCTGCGCGTCGTCGACCTCGACAGCACCTGGGCCGAGGCCGTGGTGCGCGGGGCGGCGCGCGCGGCGGCGCGGCTGGGCGCGGACCTGGTGGTGACCGTCGACTCCGACCCGGGCTCCGGGTCGGGCGGCGCCTGGGTCCGGCACGCGCTGCGGCGCGGGACCGACGGGTTGGTGAGCGTCGTCGGCGTCCCGGACGAGGCGGCGCGGGCGGACCTCGCGCGGGCGGGCGTGCCGCTCGTCGTCGTCGACCCGCGCACCCGGCCCGACCCGGAGCTGCTGGCCGTCGCGGCGACCAACTTCCGCGGCGGCCTCGACGCGACCGCGCACCTGGTCGGGCTCGGGCACCGGCGGATCGCGACGATCACCGGCCCGCAGGACCAGGACAACGCCGTCGCGCGGCTCGCCGGGTACCGGACCGCGCTGATCCAGGGCGGGCTGGTCGCGGACGAGGAGCTGGTGCGCGGCGGCGCGTACGGCGTGGACGCGGGGTTCCGGGCGGCCGAGGTGCTGCTCCGGGCCGAGGACCCGCCGACGGCCGTGTTCGCCGCGTCGGACGACACCGCGATCGGCGTGCTGCGCGCGGCCCGGGAGCACGGCGTGCGGGTGCCGGAGGACCTGTCGGTGGTCGGGTTCGACGACCAGCCGGTCGCCCCGTGGCTCGACCCGGCGCTGACGACCGTGCGGCAGCCGCTCGACGAGATGGGCGACGCCGCCGTCGTGCTGGTGCACCGCGCCCGGGAGGGCGGCGGGCGCGGGCACGCGCACCTGGAGCTGGCGACGCGGCTGGTGGTGCGGGCGTCGACCGCCGCGCCGCGGGCGGGCTGACGCCCGCGCGTTGACGCCCACGCCCCGCGCCCGCGCGCCGCGCCCGCGCGCCGAGTCTCCGGAGTCGGACTGCGTCCCGCGGGGGTGCGGGAGTCGGACTCCGGAGACTCGGCGTCGGTGTGCACGCGGCGCGTGCGTGCGCGGCGTGCACCGCGCCCGGCGTGCACCGCGCGCGGTGCGCGTCAGGCCGTCAGGCGCCTCCGGAGCAGCAGCCCCGCGCCGCCCGCCAGGGCGCCGAGGGTCGCCAGCGCGCCCAGCGCCGCGTGCGCGCCGGTCACCGCGAGGTCCGGCCCCGCGGCCCCGCCCGCCGCGGGCTCGTCGCCCGCCGGCGCGGTCCCGGCGTCCCCGGCCGGGTCCTCCGCGCCCGGCTCGACCACGCCGGCGCCGCCCGGGTCGCCGCCAGCGCCGCCGGCGCCGCCCGCGACGGTCAGCGTGACCGCCGCGCCCGGCACGGTGATGCCGGCGTCGTTCGTCGTCGCCAGCGCGAGCGCGTGCTCGCCCGCGGCCGGCGGCGTCGCGACGTCGCACGCCCACGCGCCGTCCGCGTCGACGTCCGCCGCGCACCAGACCGCGCCGTCCGGCCCGGTGACCGTGAGGTGCGCGCCGGGCTCGCCGGTGCCGGCCAGCCCCGTCACGGCGTCGACCGTCGACCCGGGCGCGGGCTCGGCGAGCACCGGGCCCACCGGCTCGGCGGCGGACGAGAACACCTCCGCCGCGAGCACCGGCTGGAGGTTCTGCTCCATGTCGGGGCCGACGACGTAGTCGCGCAGCAGCCCGTCGCGCAGGTAGTTGCCGATCGCGGCGACGATCATCGACTGGTCGAGCGACAGGTACCGCTCGGCGACGGTCCCGGTCCGCACCGCGACGGCGTCGTAGAACCCGCCGGGCCCGTAGGCGTCGAAGTCGGCGGCGATGTTCTTGAGGTTGTCGATCACGCCGCGCGGGTCGTACTCCAGCCCGAGGAACGCGGCGTGCGGGGTGACGACGCCGTCGCCGAACTCGGGCTCCGGGTTGGTCGCCTCGCGGCAGCCGGCGAAGCCGAGGTCGACGTCGGTCGTGCCGTCCGACAGGTAGCCGTCCGACCGCATGCCGAGCACGTCGACGCCGTACTCGGCGTAGCCGCCGTGCGGGTCGCTGGCGGGGGAGAAGCCCCAGTAGCCGTAGCCCGCCTCGTCGAGCCCGTGCCGCTTCTGCGCCTCGACGACCAGCGGGTGGTTCACGCCCCAGGACCGCGGCGCCCACTCGGACTCGGGCACCAGCATGTCCGGCATCAGCGCCTCGAACATCGAGCCGCCCCAGCCGGGCACGAGGGCCATCTCGTCGTAGTGGTAGACGCCCTCGTAGACGGGGACGCCGTCGTAGGTGCGGGTCACGCCGCTCGGGCGCTGCTCCTGCCAGGACCAGTCGCAGGTCGACGGGAAGGTGCGGTAGGTGCCCCAGTACGCCTCGGGCGGGATCTCGCCGTCCGTGATGCCCAGGTACAGCGCGATCCGGGTCTCCGAGACCGTCGTGTCGTAGTGGTGGCAGGTGTAGTAGACGGTCTCGCCGCCGGTGTAGTTGCCGGGCACCGAGCAGCCCGAGGGCTCGGAGTCCCAGAACCCGCCCCGGATCAGCCCGACGCCGAGGTCGGCCCGGCCCTCCGGGTTGTAGTAGACGCCGAAGTGCATCGAGTCGTAGAGCGCCGTGGCCTCGTCCGCGAGCTTCGGCTCGGCCGACGCGACCACCCGCAGCGCCGCGGCGAGCCAGCCGTTGTCGACCGACGACAGGAAGTGCTCGACCGGGTCGCCGCTGTCCGGCCAGGTGTCGACGCGGTCGCCGGTGGCCGGGTCATACCAGTTGTAGAACATGCCGGACTCGTCGTGCCGGTCCAGGCGCTCCAGCGTGCCGAGCGTGGTCGCCAGCCGGTTGCGGGCGTCCCGGTGGCTGAGCAGGCCCAGGTCCCGCGCGACGACCGTCGACCACAGGTAGCCGCCGATGTTCGTCGGTGAGGTGTACGCGCTGGCGGTCCCGGGCTCGAGCGCGCCGGGCATGTTGTCGGCGACCAGACCCGTCTCGGCGTCGGTCATCGCGTCGAGGGAGCGGTAGGTGTCGGCGAGCCAGGTGCGGAGCTGGCGGACGTCCCGCCCGCCGCCCTGGCCGCCGCCGTGCCCGCCGCCCTGGGCCTGGTCGCCGCCGGCCGGGGCGGGGGCGGCCGAGGCGGCCGCGGGGGCCAGCGCGGCGGCCGAGCCCGCCAGCAGGGCGGCCAGCCCGGCGGCGAGGGCCCGCCGTCGGCGGGGTCGGCGCCCGGGCGGGGGCTCGGGGGAGTCGGGCCGGCGCCGTCCGGTGGCGCGGGGTGCTGCTCGCATCGGGGTCACGTCCTCGTGGTCCGGGGCGCCGAAATTTCGACACCCGTTGTCGAAAGAGCGCCAGCACGGTAGTCGTCCCCCGCGGACCGGTCAACGGCAGGGCCCGGCCCCGGACGCACGACGCCCCGGCGACCGCGTGGGTCGCCGGGGCGTCGGGTGCTGCGTCAGGCGGTGCTCAGAGGCCGACCTCGGCCTCGAACGCGCCCTCCTCGATCCGCTGCTTCACGGTCATGAGGTACCGCGAGGCGTCCGCGCCGTCCACCAGGCGGTGGTCGTACGACAGGGCCAGGTAGCACATCGACCGGATCGCGATGACCTCGGCGCCGTCGGCGTCCTTGATCACGACCGGGCGCTTGACGATCGCGCCGGTGCCCAGGATGGCGGAGGTGCCGCCCGGGACGATCGGGGTGTCGAACAGCGCGCCGCCCGAGCCGGTGTTGGTCACCGTGAAGGTCGCGCCGGACAGCTCGTCCGGGGTGACCTTGTTGGCGCGGGTGCGGCCGGCCAGGTCGGCGATCTTCCGGCCGATGCCGGCCAGGTTGAGGTCGCCGGCGTCCCGGATCACCGGCACGACGAGGCCGCGCTCGGTGTCGACCGCGATGCCGATGTTCTCCGTGCCGTGGTAGGTGATCTCCTTGCCCTCGAGCACGCCGTTGATCTTCGGGTGCACCTTGAGCGCCTCGACCGCGGCCTGCACGAAGAACGGCAGGAACGTGAGGTTGACGCCCTCGCGGGCCTTGAAGGAGTCCTTCGCCTGGGCGCGGAGGCGGGCGACGCGGGTGACGTCGACCTCGACCACGGAGGTCAGCTGCGCCTGGCTGTGCAGGGCGTCGACCATGCGCTCGGCGATGACCTGGCGCAGGCGGCTGGCCTTCTCGGTCGTGCCGCGCAGCGGCGACGGCTCGGTCGAGCGCGCGGCGGCCGGGGCCGACGGCGCGGACGGGGCGGCGGCCGGGGCCTGCGGGGCGGCGGCGGCCTTGGCGGCCTCCTCCGCCTTCGCGGCGGCCTCGAGGACGTCCTCCTTGCGGATGCGGCCGCCGACGCCGGTGCCGGTCAGGGTCGACGTGTCGACGCCCTTCTCGGCGGCCAGCTTGCGGACCAGCGGCGTGAGGTAGGAGCCCTGCGCCTGGGCCGGGGCGGCCTGCTGCTGGGCCGGTGCGGCCGGGGCAGCGGGGGCGGCCGGGGCCGACTGCGTCGGGGCGGGCACCGGCGCCGGGGTCGGCGCGGGGGCCTCCTCCGGGGCGGCGGCCTGCGGCGCGGCCTCGGTCGCGGCGGGGGCGGCGGCCTGGGCCGCGCCGTCCTGCGACTGGCCCGACGCGGCGGGCGCGGAGCCCGAGCCGATGACGGCGAGCGGGGCGCCGACCTCGGCGGTCTCGTCCTCGCCGACCAGGATCTGCTGCAGCGTGCCGGCGAACGGCGACGGGACCTCGGTGTCGACCTTGTCCGTGGAGATCTCGAGCAGCGGCTCGTCGACCTCGACGGTGTCGCCGACCTGCTTCAGCCAGCGGGTGACGGTGCCCTCGGTGACGGACTCGCCGAGCGCCGGCAGGGTGACCTGCTGGCCGTCGCCGGAGCCCTGGGCCTCGGCGGCCGGGGCGGGCTGCTCGGTGGCGGGGGAGGCGGACTCGACCTCGGGGGCCGGGTCGCCGTAGCCCTCGCCCTGCGTGGTGGCGCCGGCCTGCTGCGCCGGCGCCTCCTCCTGCGCGGGGGCGGACTCGGCCGGGGCGGCGTCGCCGCCGGCGCCCGAGCCGTCGCCGATCACAGCCAGGACGGCGCCGACCTCGGCGGTCTCGTCCTCCTGGACCAGGATCTGCTCGAGCGTGCCGGCGAACGGCGAGGGGACCTCGGTGTCGACCTTGTCGGTCGAGATCTCGAGCAGGGGCTCGTCGACCTCGACGCGGTCGCCCACGTTCTTGAGCCAGCGGGTGACGGTGCCCTCGGTGACGGACTCGCCGAGAGCGGGAAGCTGCACGTTGTCGGACATGACCGCTCGTGTCTCCTTCGAAGTTCGTGTGGTCAGTTGTGGGCGTGCAGCGGCTTGCCGGCGAGCGCCAGGTGCGCCTCGCCGAGAGCCTCGTTCTGCGTCGGGTGGGCGTGCACGAGCGCCGCGACGTCCTCGGGGTACGCCTCCCAGTTCACGATGAGCTGGCCCTCGCCGATGAGCTCGCCGACGCGCGCGCCGATCATGTGCACGCCGACGACGGGGCCGTCCTTCTGGCGCACGAGCTTGATGAAGCCCTGCGTCGCGAGGATCTGGCTCTTGCCGTTGCCGCCGAGGTTGTACTCCAGGGTCTCGATCGCGTCGGCCCCGTGCACCTCCTTGGCCTTCGCCTCGGTCAGGCCGACGGACGCGACCTCCGGGTCGGAGTACGTGACGCGCGGGATGCCGGACTCGACGATCGGCTGCGGGTTCAGGCCCGCGATCTCCTCGGCCCCGAAGATGCCCTGGGCGAAGCCGCGGTGCGCGAGCTGCAGGCCCGGGACGATGTCGCCGACGGCGTAGATGTTGCCGACGCCGGTGTGCAGGCGGTCGTTCGTGATGACGAAGCCGCGGTCGAGCGTGATGCCCTGCTGCTCGTAGCCCAGGTCGGCGGTGCGGGGGCCGCGGCCGACGGCGACGAGGAGCAGGTCCGCGTCGAAGGTCTTGCCGTCCTCGAGCGACACGTGCACGCCGTTGTCGTCCTGGGTGACCCCGGAGAACCGGACGCCCAGGTTGAAGTTGATGCCGCGCTTGCGGAACTGGCGCTCGAACGCCTTGGACAGCGCCTCGTCCTCGTTCGGGACCAGGTGGGGGAGCGCCTCGATGATCGTGACGTCCACGCCGAACGACTTCCACACGCTCGCGAACTCGGAGCCGATGACGCCGCCGCCGAGGATGATCGCGGACTTCGGCACGTAGTCGAGCTTGAGCGCCTGGTCCGAGGTGATGACGCGGCCGGCGATCTCCAGGCCGGGCAGCGACCGGGCGTAGGAGCCGGTGCCGAGGATGACGTTCCGGCCGGTGACGCGCTCGCCGTTGACCTCGACCGTGTCCTGGGCGACGAGCTTGCCGTAGCCCTCGAACACGGTGATCTTGCGGGACTTGATCAGGCCCTGCAGGCCCTTGTAGAGCCGGCCGATGACCGAGTCCTTGTAGGCGTTCACGCCGTTCATGTCGATGCCCGTGAGCTGCGTCTGCACGCCGAAGTGCGCGCCGTCGCGGGCGTTGTCGGCGAGCTCCGCCGCGTGCAGCAGGGCCTTGGTGGGGATGCAGCCGTTGTGCAGGCAGGTGCCGCCGACCTTGTCGCCCTCGATCAGGGCGACGCTGAGGCCGAGCTGGGCACCGCGGAGCGCAGCCGCGTAGCCGCCACTCCCTCCGCCCAGGACGACGATGTCGAAAGCGGATCCGGTCGTGTCGGACACGTGAAGACTCCTCCGGCGCAGACATAGGGGAACGCGGTTGTTCCTGGGTCATCTTGTCATCCCCGCGTAGGCCGGACGACCCAGATGACCGGGGCCCGCGTGTGATTCTCGGAACAGTCATCCCATGTCTCGGCGTCCGCGGCCGGTGCCGGGGCGGGCGCGGGCGGCCGCGCGGGCACGGCGGGCGCCTGCGTGGCGCCCGGGTGATTCCCAGCCCGGGTCCAGCGTGCGCCGTTACGCTCCCGCCATGGGTCTGTTCTCCCGCCGCCGTCGCCCGGCCCCCGCCGCGCCGGACGCGCCACCGACCGGGCGCGCCGCCCGCGAGGAGACCGTGGAGCACCTCCGCGAATTCGCGCGCACCCGCGTGGGCGTCGAGGCGTACCTCGAGCCGCAGACGAACGTCACGCAGACGACCCTCATGCTCATCGCGACCGACGGCGAGTGGACGCGCCGCCGCGTGCCCGACGGCCGCGCCGGGTGGGACATCGCGAAGGAGATCGGGATCCCGTTCTACGACGTGCAGAAGACCGGCTACCCCCAGCGGATGCGGGACTGGAACTCGCGGCAGCGCATCGAGCGGGAGCGGGCGGCCCGGGAGCGCGCCGCGCGCCGGGCGGCCGACCCGCGCTGACCCGCGGCCGGGCGGGCCGACCGCTCGCGCCGAGATAGGACCGTTCTGCCGAGATAGGGCCGTCCAGGGTCCTATCTCGGCGTGCGGGTCCTATCTCGGCGAGAGCGCAGCGTCGGCGCCGGACGCACGAGCGCCCGGCGGCCCCGGGGAGGGGGCGCCGGGCGCTCGGGGTCGTGCGGGCGGCCGCGGCCGCGGGGTCAGCGGATCGCGCGGGCCTCGATCAGCGCGAGCATCGTGCGGACGCCCACGCCCGTGCCGCCGGCCGGGGTGTACCCGAACGGCGCCTTCTCGTTGAACGCGGGGCCGGCGATGTCGAGGTGCGCCCACGGGGTCGACCCGACGAACTCCTGAAGGAAGATGCCGGCCGTCAGCATCCCGCCGAACCGGTCGCCGATGTTCGCGAGGTCCGCGACCTTCGACTTCAGGCCCGCGCGCAGGTCGGCGGGCAGCGGCATCGGCCAGAACGCCTCGCCCGCGGCGCCGGCCGCGTCCACGACCTCGGTGCGGGTCGCGTCGTCGCCCATCACGGCGGAGACGCGCGGGCCGAGCGCCACGAGCTGCGCGCCGGTGAGCGTCGCGATGTCGAGCACGACGTCGGGCTTCTCCTCGACCGCGGCGACCAGGCCGTCGGCCATGACGAGCCGGCCCTCGGCGTCGGTGTTGAGCACCTCGACGGTCTTGCCGCCGCGGATGGTCAGCACGTCGGACGGGCGCTGCGCGGTGCCCGACGGCATGTTCTCGGCGAGGCAGAGCCAGCCGGTGACGGCGACGGGGAGCTCGAGCCGCGCGGCGGCGAGCACGGTGTGCAGCACGGCGGCGGCGCCGGCCATGTCGGACTTCATCGCGTCCATGCCCGCGGCGGGCTTGATCGAGATGCCGCCGGAGTCGAACGTGATGCCCTTGCCGACCAGCGCGACCTTGGCGGCCGGGCGGGACGGGGAGTAGGACACCTTGACCAGGCGCGGCGGGCGGGCCGAGCCCTGGCCGACGCCGAGCAGGCCGCCGTAGCCGCCGGCGGCGAGCGCCTTCTCGTCCAGGACGGTGACCTTGACGCCCTTGGCGCCGGTGTCCTTGACGGCGGCCCTGGCGGCGTCGGCGAACGCGGCGGGGTAGAGGTCGTTCGGGGCGGCGTTCACCAGGTCGCGCACGCCGTGCACGGCGGCGGCCAGCACCTCCGCACGGGCGAGGGCCCTCGTCGCCGACTTGTCGCGGGCGCGGGGGGTGAGCACGGTGATCTCGGCGGCCGGGGCCTTCGCGTCGCCGCCCGAGCGGTACCGGGTGTAGGCGTAGGCGCCGAACAGCGCGCCCTCCGCGACCGCGGCGACCTGCTCCGCGTCCTCGGCCGGCAGCGCGACGGCGACCGACGCGACGCCGGTCAGCTCACGCAGTGCGGCGCCGGCGGCGCGGCGCAGCGTCTCGGCGTCCGGGGCGACCTCGTCGAGCGGCCCGACGCCGGTCAGCACGACCGTCCTCGCGGCGAGCGCGCCCGCGGCGGGGAGCCGCCGGACCTCGTCGACGGCGCCGGTGATGCCGAGCGCGCCGGCGAGGCCGGTCACCTGCTCGACGGTCTCGGCGGGCAGCCAGTCGGCGCCCACGACCCGGGGGCCGGCGGGGCTGCTGGCGACCGCGACGACGAGGGCGTCGGCGGTCTGGCGG
>Ga0164308_10002335_pt1 | contig 10042 bp, 13 predicted proteins | sample Whisoiple_246_MG_FD_109983 | JGI IMG/M metagenome (GOLD analysis project Ga0164308, IMG submission 109983) | Soil microbial communities amended with fresh organic matter from upstate New York, USA - Whitman soil sample_246_MG | ecosystem: Environmental > Terrestrial > Soil > Unclassified >... | reverse complement strand
TCTTCTGCCCCAAGCATCGGACTGCCAATCAAATCGCTAATATCACCGATCACGTCGTAAATACCAACATTCTCACAGCAGTCTTGACTGTGTGAGAACGAGTACCTGTTCCCATCGCCGTCTACGAATGACATTATATCGCTATTGACTTCGTACCCAACACAATTGATCATCGTGCGACCAATCATGTTTTTGAATTCTTTAATCATGACCAAGTTCTATGTCTTTCTGCTATGTGTTCAAAGCCGTCGTAATCAGATATCTCCCACTGCACATCGTCTGGCACTTCTACTATTCGTAAGTTCGAACACGGACCGCCTGCTTGTTTTCCCATCTTCTCGATCACTTGAATAAGAAGAGGATCGCAGCGCTCACTCTCATCGCTTCCTGGCTCTTTCCCACCAAGCTTCTTTAGTTCTGACACTGCTTCTGGGGAGAGCCCGAAGCCTCCAAAACATGCATTAATCGCTACCTTCATTTAGTTCCTTAGGTCCTCAACCCGGACTCAAACCGGGAAGTCAATCGCTACGTCCAGCGTTATTGACAGGTAGGGATAGGTCTACCAGCGTTTGTCGAATCATCTTTCATTGCGTACTCGATGATTATTTCCGCCATTGAGAACTTGACACTGTTTACTATTCTCTGTCCTTGGCTTAGGTTTCAAACCTAGCCTTGACCTCTGATACCACAACGTGTCACTCGTTAAGTTTAAGCTCCGACAAGTCTACTCCCAGGGCCTCAGCCAGAAGCTTGAGTAGGCGAAATTTATCTGGATTATCACAATTAGGCTGACCGGTAGACTCATCGAACTTCTGAGCTGCTTTGATTAGTTCGCGTATCTCCTGAATTTCTTTCCTTATAGCTTCCAACTCGACCTTGGTAGCGAATTCAGGCACTATGTAAGTCCAATCGGGAGGAGCAACTGGTTCTGGTTCAATATACGGGACTACCCACGGATATCGACCAATGGTCCTATCCGTGAAGCTGTCCGCTATTCCTGATACTACGCACATGGTTATACTCAGAACGGAATATCGTCGTCTCCGCCATCCGAGTCATCGAAAGATGGCTTAGCAGCAGGCGGTTTAGCAGGGCGATTGCCAGCGCCAGCAGACGCTCCACCACCAGACTTGTCACCGAGTAGCTTCAGGTTGTCAACTCGCAGCTCGAGATACGTCTTGTCGTTATTCAGTCGAGTAGTCAGGCTTCCCGAACAGGCGACCGTCTTTCCTTTTTGCAAGTAACTCGCGACACTCTCTCCGCCCTTGCCCCAGTAGTTACAAGTGACCCAAGTGGTTGCGTCTTCTCCCTTAACCTTCGTCGAACTAGCGACCGAGAAGCTAGTTACAGTCGTGCCGCCTACTGTTTTTGTCTCTGCGTCACGACCTAGGTTACCGATAATTGTTGCGCTAATCATTTACACTGCTCCGTTCGTATCTGAAACTGGTTGTTCTGTAGTAGTTGTATCCGGTTTTGCTGCTCGAACTGTCTTGGTCAAGCGACGCATCTTCGGTTTCTTCTTTGGCATGCGAATCTCGACGTCGATATCCTGATCGATATCAGGGCTGCCCTTGATACGAATTGCGTCTACTGTGTCTTTACCAAACTTGTCCTTTTCTGAGCAGAACGTAACACGCTTACCGACCCAGTTCTTTACCTGATTGCCGAACATAGCCTTCAAGCAGGTTCCGTTGGTTTTGTTCAACGAAAGCTGCATGTTTGTTTGCTCGAAATGCAAGATGCCTTTCGTTTGCATCTCGCCCTTGTCGGTTGGTAGTTCCTCGATTACTACGTCAGTGATCGTTAGAGTCCTCGTTTTTCCATCGAATAGACCAGCTCTAAGAAATCTACCAGGGAACATCTCATCATAAAGCGCTGGACGCCTTACATCTGAGCTAACTTCGCTATTCTCGTCACTCATGCTGCTTTCATTCCTTCCCAATCCAAACTACTAACATCTTCGCTCTCTTCATCCATCATCGCCCAAGCAGGCAACGTCAGAGTTCGCTCCATCATCGCTCCCTGACCAGGCCACTCGTTTGTCTCTTGACAGGTCTTTAGCTTATCCAAAAGCTCCTTGTATACCACTCGCCCAACATCCAGGACCTCATCCGGAACGATGTACGTAACAACGTCATACGGAGGAAACGATTCAACCGCGATCACCACGCAACGAGGAAATTCTCCTGTTGCAAGCTCCACGGCATCAGCGTAGAAAGCTAACTGCAGATGGTACCCGAGCTTGCAGCAGTCACGACTAAACAGTACAGGATCCGCGTTCCTTGTCGTTTTCAAGTCAACAATGCAGTACTCGCCGTTGATTTTAGTCAACCAGTCGATTCGACCGCGGCAAAGTATACCTGTGTCAACGTCAGTCCACTGAAGCGCAACCTCAGGTTCACCCATGGCGAGGTACTTCATTGCTACCTCGTCCTTACGAACAGCGTCTCGTAGAGAGATAGCTTCTTCGTACTCGTCGTCCTTTACAATCAACTTTCCAGCGTTCTGTGCCTGGAAATCTTCCCAGCCCTTTCCTCTGCGCTGTTTCGTCTTGCCTTCCGAGTCAGTAGTCTTCCAGATCGCATAGTCTTTCAGGAACCGTTCTGGTTCTAGAACAGCGGTATGTGACGTGGTTCCAAGGCTCATTGCGCTCGACCAAGCCTTCTGATGCCGCTGCCTGTATCTGTAATGCTTTGCCGACTTAAGCATCTCCTTGAGAAGAGTTATGCTCTGACCAGGAAGCGTTGAGTAGTCGTAGCTGTCTCGAAAAAGAATCTTGCCGTTTTCTGATTCGAATTTAGGTTCTAGATTCAATCGTAACTCAACTTCCTGTGTAACCTTATCACAACCAGCATATTATTGCAACCCATAACAGCTTTGCGCTAACATGGATCGTTTGATCGACACCGATGCCGATTCTTTTGCTACACTTAAGATAGTCCGTGACCCAGTGGACGACTGTTTCTGCTAATGCAAGTCTAATATCGAGCAAGATCAGCATTACGGCTCCACCATGAATCATGGCGTGAGCTGTTAGCCAGTGATACCATGGCACGTGCTTCTGTAGCTCAGTCGTGCTCCATCGACTTTTCTCTCGTGCCATAGCGTCTGATTGCAGCGCGTAATCACAAAGGAAATGCGCTGCCACCAGAAGAAAGAAGATGTGTGAAACAGCGATCAAGCGGCTTCCTTTACTCCCTTGTGCCCATCTCCGTCGAAAGTCCACTTATATAGATGGTGTGACGGTTCGTGAAAGAGAACGATTCCCTCAGGGCGATCGAATCCAGGGACCGCCACAGACCCCTCAGACAGCGCGATTTGAGCCTCGAGCAGAACAGCCATCACGTCCGTTCCTTTCGCTAGGACAGGCACCACGTGGCAGCAATTGGGTCGCGATTCGGGCTCAGCCCAACGGAACGAGTTGAATAGGTAGAATCGCTTTTCTTTTAGACCATACCCTCGCTGAATCCCTTGTCCCATCCATTCTCCATAGTGGTAACCAGGTCCGAGCTTGAGCAGATCTTCATAGTTAGCCTTAACCCAGCGAGCCATACCTGCATTGTCCTGCTCAGGAGTTATAATCCTATTACGAGATTGAACAGTAATCGTTACTCCGTCATCGGCGATTGCTATGCACCCGTTCGAGCCGTCGATTTTTTCTCCGGCCACCCACTGTCTATTGATCCTGTATAACTTCGGAAACTCTTTGAATTCTAGCATTCTTACCACTACCTATTCGCCTGTCTCTAGTTCTGATCCTGTGGCAGTTAGAGCATACAAGCTCGCATTTTGCTAACTCAGCCTCTATCAGATCCTTGCTGTAGTGGTGAGCAAACATGCTTCCTATATTGTACACCTTCTCACCTCTAACGTGATCAAAGTCCATACAACACGCATCAAATTTATTACCACAATCTACACACGGATTTGACTTTATCTCTGCCATCCACTTGGCCGCCGCGACAGATTTCGGGCTAGTATCACGCCAGCGTCCTTCTCTTTCGTATCTCTTAGCTCTATAAGACCTTACGGTAGCGTTATATCGCTCTCTATTTTCGTCTCTCCATTTTATCCAGCGCGCCCTAGATGATTCGTTTCTGCACTCTCGGCATATTTTGCCTTTTTTAGGACTTCTGAACTCATCAGGCTTCTTGCGCTTACCACACGAAGTGCACTCCCTGATCTCTATATCGCTCAAGAATCACTTCTTCACTTTCCGACTCTCATACATCTCACGAGCGCCGACAACTGAGTCAGTTTCAGACTGCGAAATCACAAACTTGACAACTTCCCAGTTATCCGGGATACCGCACTTGACCTCGCGAAACGAACCGTTTCTAATCTTAAACTGAGCCAAGTGATTCAATAGTGGGCCTTTCGACCAGGATTTTCCTATCTTATTGAACCTTGGCTCAGTTCCGCCAGCAGACCAGAGACCTGTATTACGATCTCTGATCTTGTAGCAGACAGTCTCAGTCATTATGCGTAAACAGCCCAACGATCATTCGGCCCAACGCCAACCTTCTTCATCGGATCGAACTTCTTCAAGTCGATAAGGCTACCGCGGTTACCGTTTCTAACCACCTTACGAGCGTCCTCACGACGAGTAAAGATATTGATTGGTTTACCTTCCAAGTAAGGCGCCTGAGGTTGTTTGGTGACAGGAATCGGGCTAGGAGTAGGACGAAAGCTAACCGGAACAGCCGGCAACTGAACGATAGCCGGCTTCGGAGGCAAGATAGCCTTAGCCGCAGTCGGAGGAGCCAAAAAACGCTCCAGTTCTTCTTGCGTGAAAGGTACACCCATCTCTTCCCAGTAAAGAACTCCGGTACCCTTAACGAGCTTACGGTTCACGCTCTCGCTCTGAATAAAGATATCGTAGTGCTTATGATCGCCAGGATGCAGACGGGCATTACCGTATTGCGGCAGACCAACCATAGTACGAGCCTGTTGTCCGCCATAGACCTTGCCAGTGTTACGATCACGTACAGCAACCAGCTTGGTCTCTTGGATACGAGATTCAGACTTAGTAAGCTGATAGAACGCAGCTCCCTTCAGGTACTGAGCACGCTTCTTGAGGATAAAGTCACGAATCTGGATGCCTTCTTGTACATCTGGACCGTCGACAACGTAGATCGAAACCTTGTTACTGATATCGACCAGTTTCGATGTGTCGACGGCAGCTGCGTTGGTGTAGAACACGTTCGATGATTTGGCGCCGGCAGACCGAACAGAATAGAAGTTGTTGTATGCTTGGACCGTTTGAGCCGTGGCAATCTCTAGTCCCTTAGCAGAGTTATCCCATTCAACGATGTTATCCGCAGGAATACCAAGGCCGTTCAACATATGGCGACACCCGCGAGGAATTCGCGCAACAAACGTCCAGCGTCCTGTTTGCTGTAGACGCATAATCTTACTAGAGATAGTAGAACGAGTCTCTCTCTTAGACATGTATTCTTCACCGTCTGTCGTGATCTGAACTAGGAATGACACGTTTGGGTCATTAGCGTCAGGCAATCCTTCACACAAGGAAATTACCTCGCCGATCCCATCGTACAACGGTGTGCTACCCTGAGCCTCCCAATTCTCTACTGGCTTAAGCACATGCGGGTTACTGATAACCACCTGACGGACAACATCGCTTCCGTCATTTGGATTACGGAGACCGATACCAACCACGGAGACAACCGTATCCAACATCTCCCTAGAGGCCGCGTCTTTAATCACAGAAATGGTCGCGTTATAGTCGTTTTTAGCAGCGTTTTGCTTACCGCTCTGCCCCATTGAACCCGAATGATCATTCACGAAACAAATATAGTTTTTCATTTTCTTATTGCCTTTTTTTGTTAGCTGGTCAGCTATGTTCTGGACAAGTAATATCGCACAGTACTGGACTAATGTCAAGCACTTCTTCCGTTTCGAAGACGACTGCTAGGTCATTGTTTGTCGCACGAACTGTTCCGCCGACAGCCGTTGCATGCTGCTTTACCCCTTTCAAATTAGGAGCCCATCCAGTATTCACCCAAGTGCCGTTTATAAGCTTCTCGCACTTGAGATAATGATCTGGGTACGACTCCTCCTCCTCGATGTGCGTCACGAATTTCTTCTTGTTCCAGTCCAAATTAATCATTCATATCTCCCGGTTATCCGCACTTCGAGCTGCCACAATCCAAGCATGTGACGCAACCCTGCACGTATTGCAGGTTGGTTCCGCCACAATCTCCGCACTTTTTTTCTGATGTAACCTTAGTTCCGTCCACGATATAGTTCTTGCCAAGCACGCGAGCCACGACGGTACTGAAGCTGGTCACGTCGCTATGTTTATCCTTACGCAGCTGCTCAACCAGGTAACCAATCGGTACACCGTGGCGAAGGGCAAGTGATAAGGTTCTAGTCAGCGTACCATATACTGGGTTATCAAACAGAAAAGCGATATCTTTAAAGACCAGCTCGTCCTCGTCGTTCAGCTGGATCTTAAGGTTATAGGCCGCGATTCCGTCTACCTTTGCGCCCTTTACCAGTGTGCCAGACTTGATCTTCTTCGGTATCTCGAAATACTTCTGCAAGCCGCAAAATACCTCGTACGGTAACCCATTATGCAACCCGACGATCACCAGGTACGGCTCACCATGAACAGTCGTCCGGTGAATATCGCAAGGCAGTTCCTTTGGACGCTTCGGTGCGTGGCTCTCGATAATAGAAGCAGGCTGCTCATCGGTTTGCTTCGGCTTGTCGTTGCTGACCAAAACACCGTCGCGGCAACCGTCGCGGTAGATGGTCACACCCTTGCAACCAGTTTCCCAGCCGCGCATGTAGATTTCTTTTACCGTTTCGACTGTGGTGTCGGCTGGGACGTTGGTTGTATTGCTGATCGCATGGCAGATCCATCTCTGCGCCTCCGCCTGCATGTCGATCTTCTTCACCCAGTCAACATCTGCGCTGGTAGCTTTCCAGTACGGTGACTTCTCTACGTCTGTCTCTGTGAGTCCAGTAGCATCCATCCATTTTTTGAAACCGTGATGGTAGACAGTGTACTCCTGCCACCGGTCACCCTTTGCGTCCACGAAGTCGACACGAGCTTCTAGATCGGCAGCGGTAATCTTACGGCGACGCTTGTATGATAGGAGATAAGCGGGTTCACATCCAGATGTTGTTTGGGTGAGAATTGATACGGACCCAGCAGGCGCTGTTGTTGTGAGAGCTATGTTACGGCGACCATACTTCTCGTACTTGTAGTAGTGTTCCTCTCCTATTTCGCCAAGTATACGCTCAAGAAACGGGTTATTCTCTTTCTTCTCGGCAGCGAACACCGGAAAAGCGCCCCTTTCTTCTGCCATGTCAATGCTTGATTCGTACGCCGCTGTAGCCAGGTACCTGTAAATGGCACCTACGGCTAGTATGGACCTATCTGATCCATATGTGATGTTCATGCCAGCCAAAGCATCGCCAAGGCCGGTTATGCCTAACCCTGAGCGTCTACCACCAACTGCTGCCTTACGAATCTTCGTCCAAAGAGCGATCTCATTCTCTCTGACATAATTCGGCTCTGGATCGTTTGAGATCTTAGACAAGATCCTGTCGATTGCTTCTATCTCGAGATCAACTAGGTCATCCATAAGTCTCTGGGCTTTGTAGCAAACCCTCTCGAACTCAACAAAATCGAAATGTGCTTCTGGACTTACTGAGAACCGATCCACTACGAAAGCGTCTGCATTGACAAGCACAAGCCTACACGAATCGTACGGAGACAATGGCAATTCCCCGCACGGGTTAGTGGATTTTGTCTGATATCCAACATCTGAATAGCAGTCTGCTGGGCTCATTTTTGTTACGTTGTCCCAAAAAAGCAACCCAGGTTCAGCCGAACTGTGTGCTGATTCGATGATCTCGTTCCACAGATCGTTGGCGTCTACGCTCTCCTCAGTCTGGTGTTCGACTCCTTTTGCGACTGGAAAACGCAACTGAACCGTTGTTTTGTTCTTGACTGCCTCCATGAACTCATTTGAAAGCCTAATTGAGATATTCGCCCCGGTAACCTTCTCTAGGTTACGTTTTATATTGACGAACGTTCGAATCTCTGGATGATGTACGTCGATCGTAATCATCAAAGCCCCACGTCGACCCCCTTGAGCTACCTCGCGGCATGAGTTGCTGTATCGTTCCATGAATACGCCGATACCATCGGTGGTTCTAGCCGCGTTCGACGTGGCCATATTCTTTGGTCGAATATTCGAGATATCCAAACCAACACCACCACGGCGTTTCATGATCTGAATCAACTCCTGGTCGGCACGCAGGATCCCTCCGTATGAGTCTTCTGGCGACTCAATCACAAAGCAGTTGCTTAGTGACTGTAGCTGGTACGGATTACCGATGCCGCTCATCGGGCTACCCTGAGGTACCACTTTCCAGGACGCCAGCAGCTCGTAAATCTCGTCTTCTGTCATCGGGTTAGGATACTTAGCCTCGATACGAGCAAACTCTTTAGCAAGCCTCCTGTGCATATCAGCTGGCGTTAGCTCATATAGCTGACCCTTCTGATCCCGTAGCGCATACTTTCCAGCAAAAACCTCAGCCGCTAATTCGTCCCCATTGAAGTACGCAATTGATGCTTTACGTACTTCGTCATATGTGTATGTCATTAAAACTTATCTGTTCCTATTCAACGGCATAATGATTGCCGTAAACATGCCGTCTGTGATGGAAAAAGGATCAAGGTCCACACCGAACCCGATCGTAACGTTCGCACAACCCTTAAGAGCGCCGGTCAGGTATTCTGATGCAAGCCGGACACTACCACTGTCCTCTCCTGTATTTTCAACTGTATCTACTGCATATCCACCATCGTTTTCAGATCCGCTTTCGATCTTCAATTCACCCTTCGAAAAGGTTAGTTCAACGTCAGCTTTAGAATCCGTTCTCCTAATCGCTGACAGCGACTCGATTACAGAAGGGCCAGAAACATGGGCTTTCTTTGTGGTGCTGGTACGAATCTGGTCAACCACTTCGTCAATCGGAGGAAACGAATCGATATCCGTAATCGTCCTAACGATCATCGTTTCTGGACCGCTCCGAAAAGACACTGAGTTTAGACCGAGGCTTATCCCAATTTTTTCGTTATCCGTTGATAGCAGAGAACCAACGCAGCTTCGTGGAATTACAGCCGTAATTGTAGCGTCTGATTCGATTGCATCAGACGCGAACCCTAGAGCCCTTCCATTGGCTCCAGCAGCACTAAGTATGCCGTCCAGCACCCTGATTCTGACACACTTAAGATTCTGACGCTCGTCACTTTCTGACCCAACGGCGAACATCACACGAGAGATAACCTCTCTGAGAGAGTCTCCTGGTACTTCCACCCATTCAGTGTCTTCCAGAGTGATTGCTGGAAAATTCTCTACAGTAAGCGTCTTGCATGTGAATCGACGGTTTCCTGTGCCTGAGACGGCAAGCTTACCGTTGTCAGCCAGAGACATCTTTACAACGTCACCAAGGACCGACTGGGCAGCGGCTAGTAGGTCACGCACGTTAACAGTGAAGCTGACTGGACCGCCGTTGGCATCAATCGACCCTCGAATTGAGGTAACTAGGTTTGTTGCCGAGTAAGTTAAAACGTCTTCGAACTCTAGCTTGACGTGAGAAAGAAAAGATGGTTCACCTTTTGACGGGGCTACACGAGCGCAACGCTCTAGAGCAGGCAAAAGAAGTTCTTTTGATACAGAGATCAAGTGTCGGCCTCGACCATGATTGGCAGCTTCTCCGCAAGCTCTTTGACCACCGACTCAAACCTATTTCTAAAAGACGTACTAGTCATGATAAAGTTCGGATGATCGTCGTGTGGATCGTCGAATTTTAATAGAGAATTGTTACGCAACAATTGGTATAGCCGATAAATAAATTCCTGACTGTCTACGTGTACGGTTAGGTCTACCTCTAAGTACGTTTTAGCTTTCATCTACTTTCTCCAGTCAAAGAATCCATAACCGGTAGCGCCAAATCCAGCAGCTAAAATGGCCAGGTCTTTAGGGTAGTTAGAGTCGCT
>Ga0164308_10002332_pt1 | contig 10046 bp, 8 predicted proteins | sample Whisoiple_246_MG_FD_109983 | JGI IMG/M metagenome (GOLD analysis project Ga0164308, IMG submission 109983) | Soil microbial communities amended with fresh organic matter from upstate New York, USA - Whitman soil sample_246_MG | ecosystem: Environmental > Terrestrial > Soil > Unclassified >... | reverse complement strand
CGGCAGCAAGGACCGCAGTGTCGCGCTGCTCGAGCAGGCGTACGGCGAGGTGCTCACGCTCCCCGGATCCACCTCGTACCCGGACGCAGTCGCCGCTGGTCTCGACCGGCTCCGCGAGCGGGGCGAGACGCCGGAGTGGGTCTGGCTGATCCACGACGACGCCAACCCCGCTCCGGGCGCGCTGCGCGCGCTGCTCGACGCGGCCGCGGCCGACCCGGCGGCCGACATCCTGGGTCCCAAGCTGCGCGAGTGGCCCTCGCTGAAGCGGCTGCTCGAGCTCGGCGTCACCATCAGCGGCACCGGCCGGCGCGAGACCGGCCTCGAGCGCGGCGAGTACGACCAGGGTCAGCACGACCAGGTGCGCGAGGTGCTCGCGGTCAACACCGCCGGCATGCTGGTGCGCCGCACGGTCCTCGAGTCGCTCGGCGGGTTCGACCCGCAGCTCCCGATCTTCGGCAACGACCTCGACTTCGGGTGGCGTGCGGCGACCGCCGGTCACCGTACGATCGTCGTCCCCGACGCCGTCGTTTTCCACGCCGAGGCGGCCCACCGCGGCGTCCGGCGTACGCCGCTCACCGGCCGGCACACCCACTACCAGGAGCGCCGGGCGGCGCTGTTCACCCTGCTCGCGAACGCTCCCGGCCGCCGCCTGCCGTGGCTGACCGTGCGGCTGGCCTTCGGCACCGTGCTCCGGATGATCGGCTTCCTGCTGGTCCGGTCGCTCGGGGAGGCGCTCGACGACCTCGCCGCACTCCTCTCCCTCTACTCCCACCCCGGGGAGGTGCGCGCCGCCCGTCGAGCCCGGCACCAGCGCTCGGACACCGACCCCGGTCGCGCCGCTCACCTGCTCTCGCCGTGGTGGGTGCCCTACCGGCACGGGCTCGACTTCCTCGGCGACCTCGCCGCAGCCGCGACCAACCAGGCCCAGGACGTCGCCGAGCGGCGGCGCGCGGCTGCTGCCGAGCGCGCGCCGGCGAGCTACGCCCCGCGGCCGACCGCGGAGGACGAGGACACGATCGGCGCCGACACCGGCCTGCTCGCCCGCTTCCTCACCAACCCGGTCGCGCTGACCGTCGCCCTCGTCGTGGTGCTGGCGCTCGCGGCGGCCTGGCCGGCCTTCGGCTCCCTGGCCGGGGGAGGGCTCTCGCCCGCTCCCGCAGGGGCCGGCGACTGGTGGCGGCTGCAGGTCGAGACGTGGCACCCGCTAGGCACGGGCACCGCGGTCCCGGCCCCGGCGTACGTGCTGCCGATGGCCCTGCTCGCGACCGTGCTCGGTGGCAGCACCGGCGCGGCCCTGACCGTGGTCTTCGGACTGTGCGTGCCGTTCGCGATGTGGGGTGCGTGGCGCTTCCTCCGGGTCGTCGGCCGACTGGTCGTCTTCACCGGCGCTCCGCGCTGGGTGCTGGTCTGGGGCTCGGTGACCTGGGCGCTGGTGCCGGTCGCCTGCGGCGCGTGGGGCGACGGGCGGATGGGCGTGGTGGTCGTCGCCACCCTGCTGCCCTGGCTCGCGCACGCCGCGCTCGGCTTCGCCGACCCGGACGCCGACCGCCGCTGGCGCGCGGCGTGGCGGGTCGGGCTGCTGCTGGCCCTGGCCGCGGCGTTCGCCCCGGTGCTGTGGTTCCTCGCGGTGGCGCTCGCCCTCGTGGTCGTCGCCGCCGCCGCGCTCGTCGTCCGCGGCGCGGTCCGCGACCGCTCCGTGTGGGGCCCGCCGGCCGCCGCGCTCGGCCTGGTCCCGCTGCTGCTCGCCCCCTGGTGGCTGCCCGCGATCCAACGTCATGCGGCCGAGGGGCTGCTGCTCGACACGGGCCGGCTGCCCGCGCCGACCGCGGACACCCTCGACCTGGTCACCGGGCGGCTCGACGGCCTCGGCGCGCCGTGGGAGCTGGGCGCCGTGCTGGCGGCGCTGGCGCTGCTGGCGCTGCTGCCGCGGCCGACCCGGATCCCGGTCCTGGTCTGCTGGGTGGTCGCGCTCGTGACCAGCGTGGTCGCGGCGCTGCTCGGCGCCCTCTCGTTCTCGCTCGCCGCGACCGTCGCCGACGCCGGCCTCGGCGCCGTCGTCGTCGTGCTGCAGGGCACCTTCGTGGTGGCGGCGGCCATCGGCGCCGTCGGTCTCGGCGTCGAGACGGTGCCGTGGCGCCGGGTCGCCGCTGGCGTGCTCGTGGTCGTCGCGGCCGCCATCCCGGTCGGCGGCATGGCGTGGTGGCTGACCTCCGACCCGGTCGTCGACGACGGCATCGACACCGACATCCCCGCCTACATGGTCCAGAGCTCGGAGGAGGGGCCCGAGCACGGCATCCTCGTGCTCCACGGCTCCGTGGCCGACGGCCTGACCTACACGATCCGGCGCGGTGACGGCATCACCACCGGCGAGGACGAGGTGCTCAACCTGACGGCCGAGGACACCGACTTCACCGAGGCGGTCCAGGAGCTCACGTCCCGGCCCACGCCCGACGCGGTCGACCTGCTCGCCTCGAGCGGCATCGAGTACGTCGTGCTCCCGGCGCCCGCCGACGGCGACGTCGCCGCGGTGCTGGACGCGACGAGCGGCCTGAGCCAGGCCAGCGCGGAGCAGCGCACCACCCGGGCGTGGCAGGTCGACCAGCCGCTCGACGGAGCCCTCCTCGAGGGCCCGGTCTCGTGGCTCCGGGTCGTGCTGCTGGTCGTGCAGGCCGTCGCGGTCGTGGTCGTCGTGGTGCTGTGTGCCCCGACGACGAACCCGAGGAGGCAGGCATGAGCAGCGCCGGCGGCGGCCGCCGCTCCGCCCAGCGTCGCAGCGGCCTCAACCTGACCATCGTGCTCGCGGTGGTGCTGCCGCTCGCGAGCCTCGGTGCCCTGCTCCTGGTGCGGCCCTCCGAGCCGTCCGACGCGACGCGCCCGCCGGCCAGCACGCCGCTCACGGCCGCCACGCTGGTGTGCCCGTCCGCCTTGCGCGACGCACCGGAGGTGGCGCTCAGCACGGTCGCCGACGGCGTCGACGGCACGGTCACCGTCGGTCTCGGCGACGACCCGCGCGAGGTCCCGGTGGCCGCCGGGAAGGTCTCGACCCACGACGACCCCGACGCCGTGGCCGTGACCGGTGCCGACGACACCGCGCCCGGGCTCGTCGCCAGCCGGTCCGGTGGCGCCCAGGCCGCGGTCGTCGCCTGTCGGCCGCCGGCGGCCGCGCAATGGTTCACCGGTGTCGGCGCGGGCCCCAGTCACGACTCGGTGCTCGAGCTGACCAACCCCGACGCGGGTACGGCGGTCGCCGACGTCACGCTCTACGGCCGCGACGGCGTCGTCGACGCCCCGCGGCTGCGCGGCGTCTCCGTCCCCGGCGGCAAGAGCGTCCAGCTCGACCTCGGCAGCATCGTGCCGCGCCCCGACGAGCTCGCGCTCGAGGTCGTCACCGCCCGCGGACGGCTGGGGGCGAGCGTGCTCGACAAGGTCGACCGCGTGGGATCGGCCCCGCTGACCCAGGACTGGCTGCCCGCGCAGCTGGAGCCGGCGACGCACAACCTGCTGCTCGGGATCGCCCCGGGAGGCGGCCGGCGGACGCTCGCGGTGGCCAACCCCGGACCCGACGAGGTCCGGGTGCAGGTCAAGGTCGTCGACACCGAGTCGGTGTTCGCCCCGGAGGGTCTCGACGAGGTGCGGGTGCCCCCGCAGGGCGTCGTCTCCGTCCCGGTCACCGCCGTGGTCGACGACGCTGTGGGCAAGGGCGCGCTCGGCATCGACGTGACCGCGACCGGTCCCGTGACGGCGACGCTGCGGTCGGTGGTCGACGGCGACGTGTCGCACGCCGTCGCAGGCACGGCGTACTCCACGGCGACGACGGGGCTGCTCCCCGAGGTCCCGGCGAAGGGGCCGCGCAAGGCCGACCGCAAGGTCGTGCTCACGGCCAGCACCTCCGGCACCGTGACGGTGCTCGCGACCGACGCCGACGGCAAGCAGCTGCGCTCGACCGAGGTGGAGGTCGAGCCCGGCCGGGGGATCGAGGTGTCCGTGCCGCCGGGCGCCCGCCGGGTCACGGTGACGCCGAGCCGGACGACCGTCATCGCCGCGGTGCTGACCAGCTCCTCGGACGGCGCGTCGGTGCTGCCGCTGACGGCGCCGCTGACGAGCGGCCTGGTGCCCGACGTCCGTCCGGGCCTGCCGTGACCTGCGGTCAGTCGCCGCTCTCGTAGCGCGGGTCGACGTCCTCGGCGTCGATGCCGAGCAGCTCGGCGATCTGCTCGACGACCACCGTGAGGAGCAGGGCCTCCAGGTCGGTGCGGTTGTCGCAGCGACGCTCGATCGGGCGCCGGAAGAGCACCAGCCGCGTCGGCGTCGCGCCGGTGCCGCGCACCAGCGAGGAGAGCGGCACGGTGCCGGGCGTCCAGTCGTCGGGGATCCGCGGGGTGTCCTCGACGGCGTACTCCACCAGGCCGAGCCGGTCCTGCCAGCGTCGGTCGATCTCGGTCACGATGCCGAGCGCGAGGTCGTCGAAGCGCTCCCGCGCCGTGCGCAGCTCCGGCCGGCCGGGCACCGTCGGCACCACCGCAGGTCCGCGCATGCCCCGGCCCCGCCGGTCGCGGATCCTGCGCCTCCCGGGTCCGCTGACGCCGGCCGTGTCGTCCATGCCGCGAGCCTAATCGGCGCTGTCGGTCCTGGGAGGTAGCGTCTGCCGCGTGAGTCCGGCCCGTCGTTGTTCGCGCACCGCCTGCGGTCGGCCTGCCGTCGCCACGCTGACCTATGTCTACGCCGACCAGACGGCCGTCCTGGGCCCGCTCGCGACGTTCGCCGAGCCGCACGCCTACGACCTCTGCGACGTGCACAGCGAGCGACTCTCCGCGCCGCGCGGCTGGGAGGTGCTGCGGCTCGCGCAGGACCTCTCCGCCCAGGGACCGTCCAGCGACGACCTGCTCGCGCTGGCCGACGCCGTCCGGGAGGCGGCCCGGCCGGTCGCTCCCGCCCGCGTCGCGCCGAGCGAGGAGACGGGTCGCGAGATCGGTCGGCGCGGCCACCTGCGGGTCCTCAGCACCGACTGAACCTGCCCTACTAGGCTCCGGGTCATGGCCGACACCCTCGACCCGGCGAACCTCAACGCCGTCTTCAAGGCGTACGACGTACGCGGAACCGTCCCCGACCAGATCGACGAGTCCCTGGCCCGCGCGGCCGGCCGCGCCTTCGTCCAGGTGGTGGGTGCGCCGACCGTCGTGGTCGGGCACGACATGCGCCCCAGCTCGCCCGGCATGGCCGGTGCGTTCGCGGCCGGCGCCAGCGAGGCCGGCGCCGACGTCGTGATGATCGGGCTGGCCTCCACCGACCAGCTCTACTTCGCCTCCGGGCACCTGGGTCACCCCGGCGCCATGTTCACGGCCAGCCACAACCCCGCCCAGTACAACGGCATCAAGATGTGCCGCGCGCACGCCGTGCCGATCGGCATGGAGACCGGCCTGGCCGAGATCCGCGACCTCGTCGCCGACCCGCAGCCGGCGGCCTCCGGCCCGACGGGCGACATCAGCGAGCACGACGTGCTGGAGGCGTACGCCGCCCACCTGCTCTCGCTGGCCCCCGTCACCGGACGCCGGCTCACGGTGGTCGTCGACGCCGGCAACGGCATGGCCGGGCACACCGCGCCCGCGGTCTTCGAGCGGCTCGCCGACCAGGTCGACCTGGTGCCGATGTACTTCGAGCTCGACGGCACCTTCCCCAACCACGAGGCCAACCCGATCGAGCCCGCCAACCTCGCCGACCTGCAGGCGCGGGTCCGCGCCGAGGGCGCCGACATCGGCCTCGCCTTCGACGGCGACGCCGACCGCTGCTTCCTGGTCGACGAGCGCGGCGAGCTGGTCTCGCCCTCGACGCTGACCGCGCTGATCGCGTCGCGCGAGCTCGCCAAGGAGCCCGGCGCGACCGTGATCCACAACCTGATCACGAGCCGCTCGGTGCCCGAGATCGTCAGCGAGCTCGGCGGCACCCCGGTCCGCACGCGGGTCGGTCACTCCTTCATCAAGGCGACCATGGCGGAGACCGGCGCGATCTTCGGCGGCGAGCACAGCGGGCACTTCTACTTCCGCGACTTCTGGCGCGCCGACTCCGGCATGCTCGCCGCGCTGCACGCCCTGGCGGCGCTGGCGGAGACCGAGCAGCCGCTGTCCGCGCTGCTGGCGGAGTTCGACCGCTACGTGCTCAGCGGCGAGATCAACTCCGAGGTCGCCGACCAGGCCGCGGTCACCGCCGAGGTCGAGGCGGCGTACGCCGGCCGGCCGGACGTCACCACCGACCGGCTCGACGGCCTGACCGTCAGCCACCCCGACTGGACGTTCAACGTCCGGCCGTCCAACACCGAGCCGCTGCTCCGCCTCAACGCCGAGGGCCGCGACACGGCGACCATGGAGCGCGTGCGCGACGACGTGCTCGCCCAGATCAGGAGAGACCGATGAACCTCGACCCCGAGCTGCTGGCGATCATCGTCTGCCCCGCCTGCCGCGGCGACCTCGCTGTCGTGGGGGAGGAGCTGGTGTGCCAGGGCTGCGGCCTGGCCTACCCGGTCCGCGACGACATCCCGGTGCTGCTGGTCGACGAGGCCCGCAAGCCCGGCTGAGGTCCGGACGAGGAGCGACGATGGCGACCTGGTTCGACGAGTCCCGGCTCGACGACGAGACCGCGCTCAGCACCGCCGACCTGCGACTGCGCGCCCTCGCGGAGTCCGGTTCGCGCGTGCGTCGGGCCGCGGGTGACACCGCGGAGGCCTCCGCCGCCGCCGTGGCACGGGCCGCCGAGGTCGACCGGCCGCGCGCGGTGCTCGCCGCCGGCCCGGACTCGCGGCTGCTGCGCGCGGTCCTCGAGCCCTGGTGTCCCGTGCCCTTCGTCGCCTGGCCCGCCCCCGCCCTGCCGGGCTGGGTCGGGAGCCTCGACCTGGTCGTGGTGCTCGCCCCCGACGGCGCCGACGTCGGCGCCGCCTCGGCGGTCGCGGAGGCGGTACGCCGTGGCTGCCAGCTGGTCGTCGCGTGCCCGCCGGGCTCGTTGGTCGCCGAGCACGCCGCCGGTCGCTGGAGCACGATCCTGCCGACCGACACTCGCGACCAGCTCGCGACCGCGGTCGTGGTCCTCGACTACCTCGACCAGGTGGCGCTCGGCCCGGAGGCCGACGCCGAGCAGGTCGCCGAGGCGCTGGACGCCGTCGCGATCTCCTGCTCGCCGAACCGCGACCTCGCGGTCAACCCCGCCAAGATGCTGGCGATCGCGCTCGCCGACGCCACCCCGGTGCTGTGGGGCGGCTCCGTGCTGGCCGCCCGCGCCGCGCGCCGGGTCGCCGAGCACGTCCGCCGGGCCTCGGGGCGCTCGGCCCTCGCCGGCGACGCCGAGCACCTGCTGCCGCTGATCGAGGCGGCCCGGCCGCGCGACGTCTTCGACGACCCGTTCGCCGACGGCGGCTCCGACCAGCGCCCCGTGCTGCTCGTGCTCGACGACGGCGCCGAGGACCCGGTCGTGCACGAGCAGCGCTCGCGACTGGTCGGCGCGGCAGACCAGCGCGGCGTACGCGTCGAGGTCGTGACGACCGACGCCACCACCGAGGTCGCCCGCTACGCGTCCCTGCTGCTCAACGGCACCTATGCCGCCGAGTACCTCCGGATCGGTCTCGTCGAGGACTGACCTGCCGCCCGGCTGGGTAGGCCTTCAGGGTGACCGCTGCACGCGACCCCTGGTTCGACAACGCCAAGATGATGCTGGTGACGCTCGTCGTCGTCGGCCACTCCTGGGTGCTGCTGCCCAACACCGAGGTCGTCGACCACGCCTACGACTTCCTCTACGCCTGGCACGTGCCGGCGTTCGTCTTCGTGACCGGCTACCTCTCCCGCTCCTTCGTCTACAGCAAGGTGCGGATGTGGCAGCTGGTGCGCACGGTCGTGGTGCCCTACCTCGTCTTCGAGTGCCTCATCGCGCTGTTCCGGATCCATGTCGGCGGCGAGCAGATGACGGACCTCTTCAAGGATCCGCACTGGCCGATGTGGTACCTCGCCGCCCTCTTCTTCTGGCGGCTCCTCACGCCGATCTTCCGGCCGATGTGGGGCGGCCTCGTGGTCGCCGTCGGCATCAGCCTCGTCGCCGGGATGTACGCCGGCAACACGCTCGACATCGCCCGGGTCCTCGGGCTGCTGCCCTTCTTCGTGATAGGCCTCAAGGCCACGCCGGAGCGGCTGGAGCTGCTGCGCAAGGCGCCGGCCCAGGCGGCCGCGGTCCTGGTGTTCGTGGGCATCTGGGTGATGACCACCTGGACCGACGCGTGGGCGAGCACCGAGTGGCTCTACTACCGCTCGCGCTACGACGACATGGGCTACGCCGACGACCTCCACGCGCTGCTCACCCGGGCGCTGGTGCTGGCGGTCGGCACGCTCGGCGCCTGGGCGTTCTTCGCGCTGGTGCCGCGGGTCAACGGCTGGTTCACGCGGATGGGTGCCGCCACGCTGGTCGTCTACCTCTTCCACGGGTTCTTCGTGAAGGGCGCCGGGTACGCCGGGTGGGGCGACTGGGCCGGCGGGCACGTCGCGATCGCGTTCGGGGCCACCACGCTGGCCGCCGTACTGCTGTCGCTGGCGCTCGCCTGGCGGCCGGTGTCCACGCGGCTCGCCGACGTCGTCGACCCGCTCGGGTTCGCCGAGCGCCACGTCAAGCACGCCGTGGACCTCACCGTGGCCAAGGACCAGGTGCAGCCGGAGGTCCAGGCCGAGGTCGAGGCCGGCGTCGACGCGGGGCTGCACCACCCGGTGCACCACTCGGTCGGGGCGTCGCGCTAGCCCGATAGCCTTCCTCGCATGGCTGGTGGTCTGTTCGCGCTGCTCGACGACGTCGCCGCGCTCGCGCGGATGGCCGCGGCGTCCATCGACGACGTCGGCGCCGCTGCCGGCAGGGCGACCGCCAAGGCCGCGGGCGTGGTCGTCGACGACACGGCGGTGACGCCGCAGTACGTCCACGGCGTGACCGCCGACCGCGAGCTCCCGATGATCAAGCGGATCACGATCGGGTCGCTGCGCAACAAGCTGCTGATCATCCTCCCGGTCGCGCTGCTGCTCAGCCAGTTCATCCCCGGGCTGCTGACGCCGATCCTCATGGTCGGCGGCACGTATCTCTGCTACGAGGGCGCCGAGAAGGTCTGGCACGCGCTGCGCGGCGGCGACCACCACGACACCCCGGTCACCGAGAACGGGCCCGAGGCCGAGCAGGCGATGGTCGCCGGCGCGATCCGCACCGACCTCATCCTCTCCGCCGAGATCATGGTGATCGCGCTCAACGAGGTCGCCGAGGAGCCGTTCCTCAACCGCCTCCTGATCCTCGTCGTCGTCGCGATCGCGATCACGATCGCCGTGTACGGCGTGGTCGCGATCATCGTGAAGCTCGACGACATCGGGCTCTCCCTCACTCAGCGGCGCTCGTCGTTCGCCCAGCGGACCGGCCACCTCCTGGTCGTCGGCACGCCCCGCCTGCTCTCGGTGATCTCCGTGGTCGGCGTCGCCGCCATGCTCTGGGTCGGCGGCCACATCTTCCTCAACGGCCTGCACGAGCTCGGCTGGGACCCGCTCTACGACGTCGTCCACCACCTCGAGCACGCCGTCCACGAGGCCGTCCACGGCTGGTTCGGCTCCGTGCTCGCCTGGCTCACCAACACCGTCGCCTCGGCCGTCTTCGGGCTCGCGGTGGGTGCCGTCGTGCTGGTCGTCATGCACTTCGTTCCTCGGCGGTCGAAGGCTGCTCACTGAGCTTTGGCCTGCGGGTCTGCTCGGGTTGAGACCGAAAGGCAGCAAAGCGGCGAGGTAGCCGCGGGTTGGCGCTGGTTCCCGGCTTGCGGGTTCGCTGCGGTGCAGACCGAAAGGCTGGCTACGGGACGCGGGGGTCTGCCCCGGCGGGCGGTGGGTTGCGGTCGGCGGCCGGCTTTCCGACCGCAGATTCATTCTCGAAAGTGCCATGTCGCAGGACATCGGTGACGGTTCTGTATCAGGACATTGGTGACACAACTGCGGTCTTTGGTGGTGACACTTCCCGACGAGCCGGGTGTATTCATTACTGGTCCGGTAGACATTGCG
>Ga0164308_10002331_pt1 | contig 10049 bp, 9 predicted proteins | sample Whisoiple_246_MG_FD_109983 | JGI IMG/M metagenome (GOLD analysis project Ga0164308, IMG submission 109983) | Soil microbial communities amended with fresh organic matter from upstate New York, USA - Whitman soil sample_246_MG | ecosystem: Environmental > Terrestrial > Soil > Unclassified >... | reverse complement strand
GCAGCCCGTCCGGCTCCGCCTCGAACCGCTCCCACGTGCGACCGCCGACGTCGAGTCGCACGGAGTCGAGCGCAGACGCGGGGAACGGGTCGGAGACGAGCCACGTGCGCACCGCTCCCGGCGTCGGCTCGACGGGCGCGGGCGCGGAGACGCGCGGGCGCGTCTCCGTGTATTCGAGCCCCGCGACCCACAGCTCTTCCGCTCCGACCTGCACGCCGATCCGTCCCGCCGCAGGAGAGCGGCGCAGCGCACAGCCGAGCACGGGCCCGCCGTCGATCGAGACCTCGGCCGCCGCGCCCGCGAACGCGACCCGGATCGTGAACCACGCGCCGACGGGGAGCTCGACCGCGTTCCAGAAGCCTTCGCCGTGGTAGAGCTGCCAGGACGACATCCCGTTGAAGACGGGCGTGTACTGGATCGCGTCCGGGTTGCCGTTCTGGTGCGGGCGCACGAAGAACGACTCGAAGCTCTCCTCGTCGAGGATGCGCCAGGCGACCCCGGGGAACGAGCGACGCGGCGGCACCGCCAGCTCGACCTCGAACGTCCCGTCCTCGAGCGTGAGATCGCGGACGGTGACGAGCGGCGCGCCCTCGTGCGTGCTCAGCCGCATGCAGCGCCGGCCGAGATGCTCGGCCGGCTCGTGCCGGGCCTCGCCGAAGTCCCAGCGCTCCGAGCAGGCTTCGACGTGCACGTCAGCCGTCGAGCTCGCGCTCGGGCGCGGTCAGCTCGCTGCCGGCCGCATCGCCGGTGTTGACCGTGCCGAGCGGCTCGATCAGGAGCAGCTCCACCTCCTCGTCGGCGCGCGGGCAGTGCTCGACGCCGCGTGGGACGACGTAGAGCTCCCCTGGCCCGACGACGACGTCGCGGTCGCGCAGCTGGATGGTCAGCTCGCCGCGCAGCACGATGAACAGGTCGTCGGTGTCGTCGTGCTTGTGCCACACGAACTCGCCGTGTGTCTTCGCGACCATCACCTTGTAGTCGTTCATGTGCGCGACGATCAGCGGCTTGAACGGGCCGTCCAGGCGCGCGAACGCCTCCGCGAGATTGACCTTGTCGTCCATCGTTCGAGCCTAACCGAGCAGGAACGCCGCGACTGCATCGCGCCCGCGGTTGCTGACGGCGCGCGACTGCACGGAGTGACCGGCGCCGGGGACGATCACGAGCTTGCCCTGCGGCGCGAGCTTCAGCTCCTGCCTCGCCCACTCGAGCGGCGTCGAGAGGTCGTGGTCGCCGTTCACGAGCAGCGTCGGCACGCGCAGCTTGCCCGTCGCGAGCGGCGTCGGCGGCGTCGGCGACCAGGGCAGGCACTCGCCGATGAACCCGTTGTCGAGCGCCGTCCGGCGGTCGTACGGGAACAGATCGGCCGGCTTCAGGCGCGCGACCGCGCGGCGCAGCTTGGCCCGCCGCCCTGCGAGCGGCGCGGCGGAGCTCCCCCACGGGTAGCGCCAGTCGGCGCAGAGCGCGCTCGCGTGCAGGCCCTGGTCGAGGAACGGCGCCGGCGCGGCGTCCATCTGGTGCACCTGCTCGAGGAAGCTCACAAGGCCGGCCGTCTTGCCGCGGCGCGCGTCGTGCAGGATCGACGGGACGTCGAACGCCGACCTGTACGTCGGGTCGAGGATGCTCAGCGCCGTCAGCGCATCGAGCAGCGCGGGCCCGGCGTCGTGCGCCTTGATCGTCGCGGCGAGGTCCTGCGCGCAGGAGTCGTTGCCGCACACGGCGTGGAGCACGCGCCGGGTCGCACGGAACTCGGCGACGCCGAGGTCGACGAGCCCGGCGTGTGGCACGACGGAGTCGAGCACGAGGCGGGAGACGCGGTCGGGATGCGCGAGCGCGTAGCGCTCGCCGACGTAGGTGCCGTAGGAGATCCCGTCCACCGCCCACTTGTCGGCGCCGAGCGCCTTGCGCAGCGCTTCCATGTCCGCGACGACGTCGTCGGTGCCGTAGAACTGCCGCTTCTTGCCGAGCTTCGCTGCGCACTCCCGCACGGCCGAGGGCGGAGGCGGGAAAAGGTCCGACGCGCCCATCGTCGCCTGCAGCTGCGCGCAGTCGAGCGCGCCCGCGCCGGTGCCACGCTGGTCGTACATGACGACGCGGTAGTCGCGGAGCTCCGCGCCGACGATCCGCCCGACGCGCGGTAGCGTCGGCACACCCGGCTGTCCCGGGCCGCCGGTGAGCACGAGGAGCACGCCGCGCGGCGCCTTCACGTTGTCGGCCGCGCCGACCGCCAGGTGCAGCGTGCCGGGCGTGCGCCCCGAGCGGTCGAGCGGCACGTCGAGCGTCGAGCAGGTGAACCCGGGCACTCCGGAGCACGCGTGCGGGTCGCGAAGCGCGGTACCGGCCGCGTGCGTGCTCGCACCGCTCAACGCGAGCAACGCCGCAGCCACGAGGCACATCTTCATCGCCCGCGATCTTGCCGACGCCGCCGGAGGCGGTTCAGCGTTGAGCGGAAATCGGGATCAAGCCCTCGACGAGCTTCGCCGGGGTGATCGGCAGGTCGCGTACCCGCACGCCGGTCGCGTCGAAGACCGCGTTTGCCACCGCAGCGGCAGTGCCGACGATCCCGATCTCGCCGACCCCTTTCGCGCCCATCGGGTTGAGGTGCGCGTCGTCCTCGTCGATCCAGGCGACGTCGATCTCCGGGATGTCGGCGTTGACGGCGACGTGGTAGCCGGCGAGATCGTGGTTCGCATAGTCGCCGAAACGCTCGTCGACGCGGCTCTCCTCGAGCAGCGCCATCGAGATGCCCATCGTCATCCCGCCGAGGAATTGGGAGCGCGCGGTCTTCGGGTTGACGATCCGGCCGCATGCGAAGACGCCGGTCGCACGCGAGACACGGACCTCGCCCGTGTCGACGTCGACGCGCACCTCGACGAACTGCGCCCCGAACGCGTGTCGCGCGAGCGGCTCCCGCTGCTGAGCGTCGACGTCGTCCTGCGTGTCGACACTGCACTCGAGCCCGTCCTGCGGGAGCCCGTCGCCGAGCCGCGCTCCCAGCTGCTTGCACGCCTTGACGACCGCGGAGCCCCACGAGGTGAGCCCCATCGACCCGCCCGCGATCATCGCCGGCGGCAAGCGCGAGTCGCCGATCTCGACGGTCACGCGCTCGGGCGCGACGTCGAGCGTCTCGGCGGCGATCTGCGTCAGTGCCGTCCGCGCACCTGTGCCGATGTCGGCGGCGGCGATGCGGACGACGAACGAGCCGTCGGGCTCCGCGCGCGCGATCGCCTGAGATGCCATGCGACGCGCCGGGTACGTCGAGAGAGCGACACCGGTGCCGAAGAGCAGGCGCCCATCGCGGCGCGGCTCGGGCCGCCAGCCGAAGCGCTCGGAGCCCTCGCGCAGGCAGGCGACCGCGTTGCGCGAGCTGAAGCGGTTGCCACTCTCCGGGTCGAGCTCGGGCTCGTTGCGGATCCGCAGCTCGATCGGGTCGAGATCGAGCTCCCGCGCAAGCTCGTCCATCGCCGACTCGAGCGCGAACGATCCGGGGCACTCGCCCGGCGCGCGCATCCACGACGGCGTGGGCACGTCGAGCCGTGTGAGCAGGTGCGTCGTGCGCCGGTTCGGCGCGGCGTAGAGCATGCGCGTGACGACGGCCGTCTGCTCGGCGAACTCCGTCAGCGTGGAGCTCTGCTCGATCACGTCGTGCGCGATCGCCGTCAGCGTCCCGTCGCGCTCGGCGCCGAGGCGCAGCCGCTGGATCGTCGGCGTGCGATAGCCGGTGACGGCGAACATCTGCTGGCGCGTGACGGCGAGCTTGGTCGGCCGGCCGACGACCTGCGCCGCCATCGCCGCGAGCACCACGTTCGGGCGCGGCGTCCCTTTCGAGCCGAAGCCGCCGCCGACGTGCGGCGCGACCACGCGCACCTTGGCCGATTCGAGCCCGAACGCCTTCGCGAGCGTCTCGCGCACGGGTCTCACGCCCTGGTTGGAGTCGTAGAGCGTCAGCCCGCCGTCGCCGTCCCACACGGCGAGAGTCGCGTGCGGCTCCATCGGATGGTTGTGCTCGGTCGGCGTGCGGTAGGTGCGGTCGACGCTGACCGGTGCCGCCGCGAACGCAGCGTCGAAGTCACCCTCGTGCGTGTCGCTCGGGAAGTTCGGGTTCACCTTCGGCGGCGTGTACAGGCCCGGGTCGTCCTCGCGCAGCACGACGTGGTGCTCCTCGGCGTCGTACTCGATCCGCAGCACGCGCGCCGCCTCCTGAGCGGCCTCGAAGGTGTCGGCGACGACGGCTGCGACCCACTGACGGCGGTAGGCGACACGCGGCGACTGCAGCACCTGCAGCTCGGCGCTCTCGACCTCGTGCAGCGCCGGTGCGTTCCCGTGCCAGAGCACCGCGAGCACGCCGGGGAGCCGCAGCACCTCGTCGGCGTTCGCGCCGCGCACCTCACCCCGCGCGACCGTGGACGGAACCGCGACCGCATACGCAACGCCGTCGACGTCGTACTCGTACGCGTACTTCGCCTCGCCGGCGACCTTCTCCCGTCCCTCGACGCGGTCGAGGCCGGCGCCGACGGTGCGCTCGAGCGTTGCGCTCACGGGCGCTCCGCCAGGTCGAGGAGCAGCGTCGTGATCGCGTTACGCGCGATCGGGACCTTGTGGCCGTTGTCGCGGAGCGGCCGCGCGGCCGCCAGCTCGGCGTCCGCCGCACGCGCGAAGCTCTCGGCGGTCGCGCGCGCGCCGCGCAGCGCGTCCTCGGCGGTCAGGCAGCGCCACGGCTTGTGCGCGACGCCGCCGAGAGCGAGCCGCGCTTCGCGCACCGTGCCGCCGTCCGTGTCGAGCGCGGCGGCGACGGAGACGAGCGCGAACGAAAAGGAGGCGCGCTCGCGCACCTTGCGATATCCCGAGCGGCGCGCGAAGGGCAGCGGCGGCAGCTCGACGGCCGTCACGAGCTCGCCCGGCTCGAGCACGGTGTCGCGGGACGGGTCGTCCCCGGGCAGCCGGTGCAGGTCGGTCAGCGCGACGACGCGCGCTCCGCCGATGCCCAGCACGTGCACCTGCGCATCGAGCGCCGCGAGCGGCACGGCGAAGTCGGACGGATGCGTCGCGACGCACGCCTCGGACCAGCCGAGGATCGCCAGGTTCTCGTGGTCTCCCTCGAGTGCGGGGCAGCCGCTCCCGGGCTCGCGCTTGTTGCAGGGCTTCGTGACGTCCATGAAGTAGACGCAGCGGGTGCGTTGCAGGAGGTTGCCGCCGGTCGTGGCGAGGTTGCGCAGCTGCCCGGAGGCTCCCGACAGAAGCGCCTGCGCCACGAACGGATAGCGCTCGCGCACGCGCGAGTCGGCCGCGACGACGCTGTTCGGCACCGACGCGCCGATCCGGAGCCCGCCGTCGCCGGTGTCGTCGATCGAGCCGGGCAGGCGGCGGATGTCGACCAGCCGGGCGGGCGTCTCGACGCCCAGCTTCATCAGGTCGACGAGGTTCGTCCCGCCGGCGAGGAAGGTCGCGTCGCCGTCGATCTCCGCCAGCGCCTCGCTCTGGTCGCCCGCGCGCGCGTACGCGAACTCCCTCATTCCGCCGCCGCGCGAATCGCAGGAACGATGTTGACGTACGCGCCGCAGCGACAGATGTTGCCGCTCATCCGCTCGCGGATCTCGTCGTCGTCGAGTGCGACCGGCGCCGTCAGGTCGCCGGTGACGTGACTCGCCCAGCCGCGCTCGACCTCGTCGAGCATCCCGACGGCGGAGCAGACCTGACCGGGCGTGCAGTAACCACATTGAAACGCGTCGTGCTCGATGAACGAGCGCTGCAGGGGGTGCAGGCCGCCGTTCTCGGCGAGCCCTTCGATCGATGTCACGGCCGCGCCGTCATGCGAGACGGCGAGCGCGAGGCAGCTGTTCACACGCAGACCGTCGACGAGCACCGTGCACGCGCCGCACTGGCCGTGGTCGCAGCCCTTCTTCGAGCCGGTGAGGCCGAGTCGCTCGCGCAGCAGATCGAGAAGCGTCGTCCTGGTGTCGAGCTCGAGCGTGTGCTCGACGCCGTTCACGTTCAGCGTGATCTCGCGACGCGCCATCGTGCGACGCATACTCTAGTCGGCCGGGCCGTAACTCCTATAGTGCGGCGGTGCGCATCGGAGTGCTCACCGGCGGCGGCGACTGCCCAGGGCTGAACGCGGTCATCCGCGCAGTCGCGCGACGTTCGTGGGCGAACGGGCACGAGGTCGTCGGTGTCCGCGAGGGCTGGCGTGGAATGGTCGATCACCTGTTCTTGCCGCTCGGGCCGGAACAGATCTCCGGCATCCTCCCGCGCGGCGGGACGATCATCGGCACGACGCGCACGAACCCGTACAAGGTCGACGGCGGCGTCGACAAGGTGCGCGCCGCGTTCAAGACGCTCGACGCGCTGGTCGCGATCGGCGGCGAGGACACGCTCGGCGTCGCGGCGAGGCTCTACGACGAGTACGAGCTGCCGGTGGTGGGCGTCCCGAAGACGATCGACAACGACCTCTCCGGCACGGACTACACGTTCGGCTTCGACACGGCGGTCTCGATCTGCACCGAGGCAATCGACCGGCTGCACACGACGGCCGAGTCGCACAACCGCGTGATGGTCGTCGAGGTGATGGGCCGTCACACCGGCTGGATCGCCGTGCATTCCGGGATGGCGGGCGGCGCGGACGTGATCCTCATCCCGGAGAAGCCAGTCGACCTCGACGACGTGGAGAAGGAGATCCGCCGCCGGCACGGACGCGGCAAGAACTTCTCGATCGTCGTCGTTTCCGAGGGCTGCGAGCTGCCCGGCGCCGAGGACAAGGGCGAGGTCGACCAGTTCGGGCACAAGCTGCTCGCGAAGCGCGGCGTCGGCGAGCGGCTCGGCGTCGAGATCGAGAGCCGCACCGGCTACGAGACGCGCGTCACCGTGCTCGGTCACATCCAGCGCGGCGGCTCCCCCACCTCGCGCGACCGGATCCTCGCGACGCGCTTCGGGCTGAAGGCGGCAGACCTCGTCGAGGAGCGCGACTTCGGGAAGATGGCAGCGCTGCGCGGCGACGACGTGATCGCGTGCTCGCTGCGCGAGGCGACCGACGAGCTGAAGACCGTGCCGCTCGAGTGGTACGAGCTCGCGCGGACGTTCTTCGGCTAGAGCTCGGCGAGCGGGAAGCTGCGGTGTCGCCGCGGCGGGACGATGAAGTTCTGCCGGTGCGTCGTCTGCAGGACCTCGTTGAACCCCTGCGCGCGGCCGCGCGGCTCGAGCTCGATCGTGCGGCGAGGGAAGTGGCCGTCCATCGCCATCCGGTTGCGGTGGAAGTCGTCGCCGGTCGGGTTGAAGACGACGAAATGCACACCCGCCGCCGGAAGCTGGCCGATCTCGTCCAGGTTCTCCGACCACGCGAACGGGTTGTCGAGCGTGTTGAAGTCGGCTCGCACCGGGATCGCCGTCCCCTGGGGGTAGACGGTGCCGTCGTGGGCGATCATGTTCTGCTGCAGGCGAGACGTGGTCTGGATCGACGCGCTGTGCCCGATCTGCCCCGAGCGGCGGTAGTCGCTATGCACGTCCGCCTCCGTCGAGACGTCCTTCGGCCCCTGGCGCACAGTCTGCGCGTCCTGCTTCACGCGCCGGTTCGGCTTGAACGCCGTCGAGACGCGCTCGTCGAAGTCGAAGTTGAGATACCACGCCTCGAGGTCCTCGTGGATGTGCGACAGGTGCATGTGCGTGCCGTTCCGGAAGTAGTCGCTGCCGCGGAAGTCGACGTAGCCGAGCGTCTCGAAGTTCGCGATCGCGCCCGGCCCCATGCCCGCGCGCTGCGTCGACGTGAAGCCGAGGAACAGCTCGGACGTCTCCGGGATCAGGTCGGCGCCCGGGACCTGCGCCGCGACCGCCATTTGCTTCGGCAGCGACCGCCCGCCCTCGAAGCCGCCGCCCGCGAACCCGCGCCGAATCGACGTGAAGTGGAAGAGCTTCGACGCGCGCAGCCGCGACTCGGCGTCGTCGATGTTCGCCTGCGTGTCGGAGCGGAGCAGGAACACGACCTCGTTCTCCTCGAGCCGCGTGTCGAACGGGTCGCTCGGGAAGCGCTGCGCGTCGAAGAGCACCGGCTTCTCCGCGCGGCGGTCGTGCGGCAGGTAGCGCTCGAACGCCGCCGGCACGAGGCGGCGGAAGTACGGAAGCCCCCACGCGACCGTGACGCCGAGCCCGGCGGGCGACGACGGAAAGTCGTCGCCGAGCTTGGTCAGCAGCTCGCTCAGCTCCGTCTGCGCGCTGCGAAGGTCGCTCGCGTCGGCGGCAACGCGAGCGGTGATGATCCGGTGGTGAAGCGGCGGCACGAGGACGGCGACGCCCTCGGAGTCGACGACGCGCACTCCCTCCAGCAAGTGCTGCTCCGGGAGCGCGGCGGCGACAGCCTCCCGCTCCGGCGTCGCGCCGCTGAAATGGTCGACGAGCTCGTAGATCCCGGTCGCGCCGACTGCGCCGGCTGCAGCGCCGGCGATCACCTGCCTCCGGGTGAGCTTCATCAGACCTCGGGCTTGACGAGGACGAGCGAGGCCAGCTCGCGCTTCAGGTAGCTGACCGTCTTGTTGAAGGTGAGCGGCGGCGCGACGTGCTCGGAGAGCGTGTACATCGTCCCGTTGCGATGCCAGAGCAAGACGGCGTGCCACGCGTCCATGTCCTGGTTCGGGCCGGAGTAGAGCTTCGCGGTGATGCCTCCCGCACTGACGGTGCCGCGGAGCCCGTCGAAGCACGGGACGTTGCGGCTGTCCGCGCCGCCCGTGCGGCAGGTCGGGATCTTCGTCACGCCCGGGTAGCCGCGCAGCACGACGTGCAGCTCGCCGCCCGCCGCGCCGGGGCCGGTCTCCTGCCAGACGAAGCTCTCGAGGTAGCTGCGGTCCGGCGAGACCGAGTTGCCGTTGCTCCATTTGCCGTCGATCTGGCTCGTGAGCGGGTCGGGCAGCCACCCCGGGCAGTAGACGGGCGCCTTGATCCGGTTCGCGAGCTTCTGCCACCCGGCGGGGTGCGCGCAACGCGGCTTGGGCACGGCGACGGGCGCCGCGGAAGCGGTCTTCGTCTCGCCGCATCCGGCCGCGAGCAGCGCGCAGGCACCCAGGAGCAGGCCGATCGTGAGGAGCCCTCTCACGCGGGCCATGGTAGCCAGCTAGATGACGGATTCCGAGCGCCGCGACTCGGAATCGGTCATCTAGACGTCGAACGGCTGATGCCCGACCAGGTCGCCGACGTGCCGGTTCGGCACGAGCACCGCGTCGATGCCGGCGCGCTCCAGCGCCAGCACCTCGTCCCGGCTCTCGACGTCGACCTCGGCGATCGCGAGCTTGCCGGCGGGCACGTCCGGCAGCAGCTCCAGCACGGCGTCGAGCGGGTCGACGTCGTCGTCGATCGCCTGGGCGGAGAGCAGGAAGATCTCCGGGTCGAGCCGCTCGAGCGCGAGCTCCAACTCGTCCTCGTCGCGAACGTCGACGACCGACTCCAGGTGATGGTGGTCGGGGTCGTCCGCCGGCCGGATGCGCACCGCGTCCGCCTCGTTCGGCGTCCCGCCGCCGATCCAGAGCAGCGGCAGGCTCGTCGCCTCGCGGATCCCGTCGATGCGGGTCGCGATCGCGACTGCCTTCGCGCCCTGCGCCTCGGCGTCGCGGGCGCCGGCCGCATCGCTGACGCAGACGATGATCGCGATCCCGTCGCCCTCGGAGATACGTTGGCTGAGGCGTCGTGACCCGGGCACCTGCGTGACGAAGACTAGAGCAGGTCGGCCGTCTCGGTGCGCGGGCACCCGGGTCGGAGGTGCGTGTCGTCATGCGGCCGGTATCGGCATCGTCGTCAGCGAGAAGACCGCCTGCTGCGGGACCGAGAGCGTCGCGACGCCCGCCGGGTCAGCTACGACGTCGGCCTCGATCGCGTTCTGACCGTCGCCGCGGGCGTTCCAGACGACGAGGTGGAAGGCCGTCCGCGGGGGCAGCCCGCCGATGCTGTAGCTCACCGGCTCGCCCGACGCATCGTTCAGCTGGGCACCGTCACTGTCGAGGCCGAGGACGGTCAGGTCGCCGGCAGCTCCGGCGTACGCTGCGAGCAACTTCGCGCCGGACGACCCGTCGAGGCCG